>Ga0181558_10005730_pt1 | contig 10900 bp, 9 predicted proteins | sample 011ome_22_FD_133754 | JGI IMG/M metagenome (GOLD analysis project Ga0181558, IMG submission 133754) | Coastal salt marsh microbial communities from the Groves Creek Marsh, Skidaway Island, Georgia - 011507BT metaG (megahit assembly) | ecosystem: Environmental > Aquatic > Marine > Intertidal zone... | reverse complement strand
GCAACTTTACAACCTTTGTTACGATATAAAATCGATGCTGCGATAATTTTTTCAGATATATTAATGGTTCCATACATAATGGGCGGAACCCCCAAGTTTGAAAATTCTGGTACAGGCCCTACTGTTAAAATCGACTTTCAAGAAAAGCCAAACCTTAAAAAAACTCAAGTTATTTATGACTCAATCCAGGAGGTAAAAAGTAAAAACAGCAAACCACTTTTGGGTTTCAGTGGCGGCGCTTGGTCAACGTTGCTTTATTGTTTGTTTGGAGCAAACGAAAGAAAGATTATAAGTCAGAAATTAATTGCAGAAAAAGAAGAGCAAATCAAAAATAATATAAATAAAGTTACAGATGTGATCATATTGCACGCAACAAAACAAGCTGAAAGTGGTATAGATGCTTTTCAAATATTTGAGTCATGGTCCGGACTATTAAATGATGAACAATTTGAAGAGTGGTGTGTTGAACCCACAAAAAAAATAACAGAAGAGGTAAAGAAACTAAATATTCAGACCATCGGTTTTCCACGAGAAACATCTTTAAATAACTACGTTAAATATTCAAACATTGAAACACTGGATTGTATTTCTCTAGATACAAAATTTTCGTTATCAAATATCTCACAACTAAATCAAAATATTTGTTTTCAGGGAAACCTTGATCCTTTAATACTTTTGGGTGGAGGTGAAGAGCTAAAAAACAAAGCAATCGTAATTTTAACAACTTTTAAAAATCATCCTCATATTTTTAATCTTGGCCACGGTGTTTTACCTGATACAAAAATTGAAAATATTATTACTTTAATTGAGGAGGTTAAGAAAAAATGAAAACAGCAGTCGTTTTGTTTAATCTAGGCGGTCCTGACAAAATCAAAAGTGTTCAGCCTTTTTTATTTAATTTATTTAATGATAAAAAAATAATTAACCTCCCAAACCCACTCAGGTTTCTTTTGGCTAAACTAATTTCTAGTAGAAGAAATAAAGAGGCGACAGAAATTTATGAACAAATTGGAGGAAAGTCACCTATTCTTGAAACAACAATGAGGCAAGCAGATGGGCTTGAGAAATGGCTTAATAATAACACCCCCCATGAAAACAAAGTGTTTGTTTGTATGCGCTATTGGCACCCTATGACAAAAGCCGTTGTTCAAACTGTTAAAAATTACAATCCAGACAACATTTTTTTATTGCCTTTATACCCTCAGTACTCAACCGCAACAACAGAGTCCTCGTTAGAAGAGTGGTATAAACAATCGAAGAAATCAAAACTAATTAAAACCACAAGGCACATTTGTTGTTACCCAAGCAACAGAGTTTTTTTAGAATCTCATATTGAACTTATTGAAGAAAAAATCAAAAGACTCAAAAACTATCGAATTCTTTTTTCCGCTCACGGCCTTCCTGAAATCACAATTAAAAGAGGAGACCCATACCAATGGCAAGTTGAAAAAACAGTGAATGGAATTGTTCAATTAATGAATGAAAAAAACTATACCATCTGTTATCAAAGTAGAGTGGGCCCATTGAAATGGATCGGACCGTCTACAACCGAGGCTATTGACAAAGCAATTAGTGACAATGTTGAAATAGTCATTGTGCCAATTGCCTTTGTGTCGGATCATTCAGAAACACTTGTAGAGCTGGACATAGAATATAGAGAATATGCATTACAAAAAAACTTTGAAAAATATCATGTTGTACCAGCACTTAATATAAATAAGACATTTATTTCATCATTAGGTAATATTGTTAAACAGGGATTGGGCTGCGAGTCCGAGGGAAACGTAATAAACAGAATATGCCCAATTCATTTTAAGAAATGTAAAAACAATAATGCTTTATAATATTTTTTTATCAGTACATATAATCAGCTTTACTGCTTGGATGGCAGGAATGTTTTACTTGCCCAGGCTGTTTGTTTATCACTCACAAAAAGATGTTGGCACCGATTCCTCTGAAACATTCAAAATAATGGAGAGAAAGCTTCTTAAAATTATTTTGAATCCCGCAATGATATCAACCTGGGTATTTGGTTTTTTGTTAATCGGTCATATTGGATTTGAAATTATGTTAGAGCTTTGGTTGCAAATAAAACTATTGTTAGTTTTATTTATGTCGGGATGTCACGGTTTTTTTGCAAAAATAGTTAGAAATTTCGAAAATGATCAAAGGGATCGTTCAGAAAAGTTTTATAGATATATTAATGAACTGCCGACTATTTTATTAATAATTATTATAATAATGGCTATTTTTAAGCCAAATTAATACTTGCTTTAATTAATTTTTTATTCTAAATAATATCTTCAATTCCAGATTAAATCCCATTTTTTATTTTATTTAAACTTATTCAATCACATTAAACCATATGAATCTCAAATTAAGAGAACTAAAAAGAAAGACACCAAAAGAACTACTCGAATACGCTGAAGAACTTGGAGTTGAAAATGCCAGCTCTATGCGTACGCAAGACATGTTGTTTTCTATATTAAAAAATCTTGCTGCAGATAAAAAAGAAATTGATGGTGAGGGGGTTTTAGAGGTACTACAAGATGGTTTTGGATTTTTAAGATCTATGGAGGCGAACTATCTTCCGGGTCCAGATGATATTTATGTAAGTCCAAGTCAAATAAAAAGATTCTCTTTACGGTCTGGAGATACAGTAGAAGGTCCAATACGTGCACCAAAAGATGGAGAGCGATACTTTGCTTTACTTAAAGTAGATAAAATTAATTATGAAAGTAACGAAAAAAGTAAAAATAAAATCAATTTTGACAACTTAACACCACTTTATCCAGATCAACAAATTAAGTTAGAAACTGAACAACCATCAAAAGACGCAAGTGCTAGGGTTATAGACCTTGTGTCTCCAATAGGAAAAGGCCAAAGAGCACTAATTGTATCTCCTCCTAGAACCGGAAAGACTGTATTACTACAAAACATTGCTCACTCAATAACTGAAAATCATCCTGAATGTTATTTAATGGTTTTGCTTATTGATGAAAGACCAGAGGAAGTTACTGACATGCAGCGATCAGTAAAAGGAGAGGTTGTGAGCTCAACTTTTGATGAGCCTGCATCAAGGCATGTTCAAGTTGCTGAGATGGTTATTGAAAAAGCAAAAAGATTAGTTGAGCATAAAAAAGATGTGGTCATATTACTTGACTCAATTACACGTTTAGGTCGAGCATACAATACAGTTGTGCCGAGTTCTGGAAAGGTTTTGACCGGTGGTGTGGATGCAAACGCACTTCAACGCCCAAAGAGGTTTTTTGGTGCTGCTAGAAATATTGAGGATGGTGGATCACTTACAATAATATCTACCGCACTGATTGATACGGGAAGTAGAATGGATGAGGTGATTTTTGAAGAATTCAAAGGAACTGGTAACTCAGAAATTATACTTGATAGAAAAGTTGCTGACAAAAGAACATACCCTGCGATTGATATTACAAAGTCAGGTACAAGAAAAGAAGAGATACTACTCGCTCCTGATGATCTTCAAAAAATGTATGTTCTTAGAAGAATTCTGAATCCAATGGGAACAATGGATTCTATCGAATTTTTACTTAGCAAGCTGAAAGATACCAAAAGTAATGCTGAATTTTTTCAATCAATGAATAAATCAAATTAATTTTTACCCGTTAGTATTCAATAGGGTTTGAACTCCATAGTCTTTCTTTAATTTATTCAGCCCGTTCAGATTCTGAAGATTAATAATAAAAAAGAAGCTAATTTTTAACGGTTTAAATTTATTGATCAGTTTAGCAGATGCGATTGCAGTACCACCGGTAGCTATTAAGTCATCAACAATCAAAATTTTATCTTTTTTTAAAACTGATCCTTGATGAACCTGAATTTCATCATATCCATATTCTAATTTATACTTTTGGCTGAAAACTCTTCCAGGCAGTTTATTTTTTTTTCTAATTGGTATGAAAGGAATTTTTAATTGCACCGCAGCAGCAGATCCAAATATAAAACCACGTGCCTCAATTCCAGCAATCTTAGTTATTTTATTTTTTTTAGCGTACTTTACTATTTCATTAATCACTTCTATAAAAAGTTTTTTATCATCTGTTATTGATGTTATATCTTGAAATAAAATTCCTTTCTTTGGAAAATTTTTAATAATTCTAATTCTCTTTTTTAATTTTTCAGAAATCATATCTTGTTTATAATATCATTAATATTTTTAGTAGGAAGTGAGCATGTATTATCTTTACACAAATATATTAAAGACTCGTCTTCGATATTAATTTGACTGATAAATTTACTGTCTGAAAAAATTTCATCTTTATTTTTAATCATTATAATCATTGTATTTGGCTTGTAGTGATCAATTAATTGATCATAAATTTTTCTATTATTAATTGGATTTTTTCCTGCAATGATGATTGACTGATAATTGTTGAAAAAATCTAAACTGTTCAAAAAGGAACATATACCAAAATATTCTTTGTTAATTCTCGATGTATAATCTTGAATTATATTTTTATTCAATTCAAAATATTGTTTATCACCAGTTAAAAAAAATAATTTCACAAGGTTTTCTATCATAATAGCGTTAGCATTTGGCATTACATTGTCTATTATTTGTTTATTTCTAATAATTATATCTTTTTGAGACTGAGAAGACGTGAAGAACATTCCGTCTCCATCACTGAAATTATTCATTAATATTTTAGAGAGTGTAATAGAAAATTCTAAGTATTGTTTGTCATTCGTGATTTCAAAAATCGATATTCCCGCTCTAATAATGTAGGCATAATCTTCAAGCATTCCCTCATGTTTGTTAATCATATTACAATTTGAGTGATATAAAGTAGATCCATCATACATATCATTTTTGATAAAATTGAATGCTTCGGTTGCAAGCTTTAATAATTTCTTATCTTTAAAAATTGATGCTGATTTTGCTAAGCTATCAATTATCAGTCCATTCCAATCACATAAAATTTTATTATCACATGTCGGTTTAGGTCTTTTATTTCTATACTGGTATAGTGCCTCTATCAAAATCTTTAATTTTTTGTAATCACGGTTATTGATATGTAAATTTCCATAACATCCAAGAACATTGCTTCCTTCCCAATTTCCATCTTCCTTAATATTAAATATTTTATTAAAGAATAAAAAATCTTTTCCCAAAATATTTTTAACCTCATCATATGACCAAACATAATATTTACCTTCAACACCTTCAGAGTCAGCATCATACGAAGAATAGAATGCTCCAGAGGAATCTAACATATCTGTCTCTAACCAATTCACTGTTTCATATATTTTATTTTTATATGCTGGCTTCTTCGTTAGTAACCAAAAGTTGTTTAAAACATTTATAAGTTGTGCATTGTCATAGAGCATCTTTTCAAAATGAGGTACAAGCCAATATTGATCAACCGAGTATCGTGATATTCCACCACCAATATGGTCATAAATTCCTCCACTACATATTTGGTCAATTGTTTTAATAGATAAATCATAAAGTAATTGTTCATTATTTTTTTTATATTGTCTCAATAGGTAATCGTATAAAAAAAACTGTGGAAATTTTGGAGCACCTTTAAGTCCTCCATTAGTTTTATCAATGTTTGATATTAATAATTCAGAAATTTTTTTATAAAAAACTTCATCTATTTTATTATCATATTTTTCATTTTGTAATTTCTGAAGAGCATTAAATATTAACGACTTATTTTTATTGATATCATTTTTACTGTTTTGGAATGTATCTGAAACCATATTTAATATACTTTTAAATGCAGGCATGCCTTGACGAGGTATTTTGGGAAAATAAGTTCCTCCCCAAAATGGTTTTTTTGATGAGTCAAGAAACATTGTTAATGGCCATCCGCCTTGTTGTCCAAGAAGTGCAAGAGCAGTTTGATATATACTATCTATATCTGGACGTTCTTCTCGATCGAGTTTGATATTGATAAATTTTTCATTCATGATTTTTGCTGTTTCAATATCTTCGAAACTTTCATGCGCCATAACATGACACCAGTGGCAGGAAGCATATCCTATTGATAAAAGTATCGGTTTATCCTCTTTTTTGGCAATTTTAAAAGGTTCTTCACTCCACCCGTACCAATGAACAGGATTATTTTGATGCTGTAACAGATATGGACTGGTTTCTTCTGATAAGAAATTTTTACTCATTTAATAATCTTTACGTTATGATCTGATTTTATATGAAAAAGAATTAAATATGAAAAAAGTTTCTTTTGATAAACATGTATTTTGTTGCACAAATAAAAGGCCAGATGGTCATAAAAGAGGTTGTTGTGCTGATAAAAAATCAATTCAACTGAGGGCTTATATGAAAAAAAGAACCAAAGAATTGATAGATGGTCAGCAAATAAGAATTAATACTTCAGGCTGTCTTGATCAGTGTGAGTATGGGCCTGTGATGGTTATATATCCTGATAATGTATGGTACGCTTATAATAATGAGGGCGATATTGATCGTATAATTGATAATCATCTTAGATCAGGAAAAATTGTTGCAGATTTAATCTTAAAAAAACCAGAATGACCATCTACGCATTGTCTACTGCAAATGGTGTATCAGGTTTAGCTGTAATTAGAATTTCAGGTCACTTAGCTCTTACAGCTCTGAAGACGTTATCAAGAAAAAGTAATTTTCAATCTCATAAAATGACTCACACTAAAATTTATGATCCTGATGATGGATCCCATATTGATACTGGGCTTGGAGTTTACTTTGCTAAACCTAAAAGTTTCACAGGAGAAGACGTTGTTGAGCTTCATATTCATGGTGGGGTTTCAACAGTTAACTTAGTTTTAAATGCTCTTGGAAAGATAGACCAATTAAGACTTGCAGAACCTGGAGAGTTTACAAAAAGAGCATTCGTCAATAACAAAATGGATCTCACAGCAATAGAAGCTATGGGTGATTTAATACACGCTCACACAGAAGTACAGCATAAACTTGCACTTAGTCAGATGAGTGGTTCACTAAATAATCTTTATTTATCCTGGCGAAAAAAATTAATTGAAATTATTGCATACCTTGAGGCTGGAATTGATTTTGCTGACGAAGATATTCCTGAAGATGTTCTTAACAATATAATGACAAAAATTGATGAATTGATTTCAAGCATTGATCTTCACATCTCTGAGAAAAATCAAGGCGAGATAATCAAAGATGGATTTAGAATAGCTATCATTGGTGAACCCAATGTAGGTAAATCTAGTTTAATAAATTTACTTGCTAAAAGAGATGTGGCTATTGTTTCAGAGGAAGCGGGAACTACTCGTGATGCAATTGAGGTTACATTAAATATTGACGGCTACCCTGTTATATTTACTGATACTGCTGGCATCAGAGAAGCTACAAATACTATAGAAAAAAAAGGAATAGATATTACTCACGAAAAGATTGCTGATAGTCATCTGGTCATAGAAGTGTTTGATGACCAAAGTAAAATAATTCACAAAAAAGGTCGGATTTCAGTTTTAAATAAAATTGACTTGATTGATGAAAGTGAAATTTCAAATTTAGAAACTCATAAAATTTCAATTCAAACAAATCAAGGTATTGAAGATCTGATTAATACTATTTCAAGTCATGTACAAGCAGATGTAAGCAATATATCTGAAACTATTCCTACAAGAACTCGATATATTTTAGGGTCACAAAAAATAATTCAAAGTTTAAAGAACTCAAAGAATATTGATCCATTAAAACAAACAGAATTATTTGTTGAGGAATTAAGGTTGGCCGTAAATGAAATAGGGCGTCTTACAGGCCTCGTTGATGTTGAAGAATACCTCGAAGTTATATTCAAAGATTTTTGTATTGGTAAATAATCAAAAATAATTTAGTTGCATTTCAACTTAGTTAATTTATTTAACTAAGACATGTCTGAAATTGATTTTGACGTAGTTGTAATTGGTGGAGGCCATGCTGGATGTGAAGCCGCAACAACATCTGCGAGGCTCGGAGCTAAAACCCTTCTAATAAGCCATAAATTTGAGACTATTGGAGAGATGTCTTGTAATCCAGCTATTGGAGGACTTGGAAAGGGACATCTTGTGAGAGAAATTGATGCTCTAGATGGCATAATGGGAAGAATTGCTGATCTTTCAAGTATTCAGTACAGGCTTTTAAATCGAACTAAAGGTCCTGCAGTTAGAGGACCTAGATCCCAATCTGATCGCAAGTTATACAAAAAATTTATGCAAGAAGAAATAAGTGAATACAATAACTTGACCTGTTTATTCGATCCAGCTGAGGACTTACTTTTTGATGATCAAAATAATATAAACGGAATTCTTTGTGAAAGTGGAAAAAAAATATCGACTCAAAAAGTTGTTATTACTACAGGAACATTTTTAAATGGATTAATTCATATTGGAGAAAAAACAATACCTGCAGGTAGGCATGGTGATAAACCATCTATTGGATTAGCAAAATCTCTGTATAAAACTGGATTTGATATAGGCAGACTTAAAACTGGAACTCCGGCTCGTCTGAGAAAAGATACTATTGATTATACTAAGCTTGAATTACAAGATGCAGATGAAGAACATGCTTATTTCTCTTTTTTAACAAAAAAAACTTATAATGAGCAGGTTCCCTGCCATATTACTTATACAAATGAAGAAGTTCACAATATAATAGAGAATAATTTAAATAAATCAGCTATTTACTCAGGTCAGATAAAGAGTACAGGTCCTAGATATTGCCCATCGGTTGAAGATAAAATTGTAAGGTTTAGAGAAAAGATTAGACACCAAATATTTCTTGAACCTGAAGGACTTGATAGCAATCTCGTTTATCCAAATGGCATATCAACATCATTGCCAGACTATATACAAAAAGAATTTATCAATAAAATCAATGGTTTAGAGAATGTTGAAATCGTTAGACCTGGGTATGCCATAGAATATGATTTTATTGACCCCAGAGAATTATACCAAACGTTAGAGACAAAAAAAATTAAAGGTCTTTATTTAGCAGGTCAAATTAACGGAACTACTGGATATGAAGAAGCGGCTGCACAGGGTTTAGTTGCTGGAATGAATGCTGCACTATCACTTAAATCCTCTGAATATATTTTTCAGAGAAATAATTCTTATATCGGAGTTATGATAGATGATCTAACTCTTAAAGGTGTAACAGAACCTTATCGAATGTTTACATCAAGAGCAGAATATAGATTAACGTTAAGAGCAGATAATGCTGATTTAAGACTTACTCCTATTGCATTTAAACTTGGCTTGGTAAGTAGGCAAAGAGAAACAGAATTTAATTTAAAAGCTAATGCAATTGATGAATTAGATAAAATTGTTAAAAATCAATATGTTACACCAAAATATCTTGAAAAAATAGGCATTAAGATTAACCAAGATGGTAAAAAAAGATCAGCTTTTGAGCTATTATCTTATGAAAACTTTGATATCAATAGGATTGCTGAAATATTTAATTTACCACAGATTTGTGATTTTAAAGATGAAGTAAAAGAACAAATTGAAATCGAAAGTCATTACAAAGGGTATATAAAGAAACAAAAATCAGAGATTTTAAGTCTTAAAAATGATGAGAAAATTAAAATACCTGATGAATTAGATTATAATCAAATAATCAGTCTTTCTAATGAAATACGGGAAAAATTAAATAAATTAAAGCCTAAAACTTTATCCCAAGCTTCAAGAATTGATGGAATAACACCGTCTTCAATTAATTTGATCTTAACTTATATAAAAAATAGAGCTAAATCTAAAAAATCAGCTTAAAGTTAGGCAATGATTGATTCTTCTGATCAACTTCTGACTTTAAACCCCAATGTTTCACGTGAAACAATTGCAAAGCTTGATGAATATAGAAATTTAATAATTAATGCAAAATTTAACTTGATCTCTAAAAATGATAAGGAACACATATGGATCAGGCATTTTCATGATTCTCTGAGGCTCAGTAAATTTATCAAAAAAAATAAGAAAAAGATAAGAATTTTAGATATAGGAAGCGGTGCTGGCTTACCTGGTTTACCTTTAAGCATGGTTCTGGATAGCGATTTATTTGAATTTTCTCTATGTGAAAGTAATACCAAAAAATCAAATTTTATCGCAAATTGTTGTCATAATCTTAGCATTTTTAATGTTCAAATAATTAATGATCGCGTTGAGAATATAAAAAATTGTTCATATGATTACATCATAAGTAGAGCAACAGCAAAAATAAACGAAATATTTTCAATGAGTTATCATCTAAATAAAAATAGCACTGTTTACCTGCTTCATAAAGGTATACATGTAGTTGATGAAATAAATTTAACTACTAAATATTGGAAATTTGATTATAATATATATGAAAATAAACTAAAAAAAGGATCAAATATTTTTGAAGCAAAAAATATAATAAAATCAATAACTTAATGAACAATCAAAAAATTATTGCAATTTCTAATCAAAAAGGTGGAGTTGGTAAAACTACAACAGCTATTAACTTAGCGACTGCATTGGCCGCCTGTGATCAAAAAGTATTAATAATTGATTTGGACCCACAGGGTAATGCAAGCACGGGGCTTGGAATTGATTATTCAGTTCGAAGTAATTCCATTTATGAAGTTCTGTCAGGTGCATTGACAATTGAAAATGCAACTCATCGTACCTCAATTAAAAATTTATTTATTATCCCTTCAACCGTTGAGTTATCTGGAATTGAACCAGAACTTTTGGATCAAAGTAATCGAGCATATGTTTTAAAAAACTTTCTTACTGATGATTTCAAAAATCAATATGATTTTATTTTTATAGATTGTCCTCCCGCATTAAGTTTGCTGACCGTTATGGCAATGACCTCAGCAGACTCAGTGCTTGTCCCATTGCAGTGTGAATTTTTTGCGTTAGAAGGGTTGAGTCAATTAAT
>Ga0181558_10005725_pt1 | contig 10902 bp, 2 predicted proteins | sample 011ome_22_FD_133754 | JGI IMG/M metagenome (GOLD analysis project Ga0181558, IMG submission 133754) | Coastal salt marsh microbial communities from the Groves Creek Marsh, Skidaway Island, Georgia - 011507BT metaG (megahit assembly) | ecosystem: Environmental > Aquatic > Marine > Intertidal zone... | reverse complement strand
TTCAGTTTCAGCGGCGCGACGTCGCCGCGCGCGCGCTTTTCGTTTTCAAGCAGTCCGCGAGTCAAACGATTTTGGCGTGTTCCTCAAATCTCGCCGAGGCGACTCGGCGACCGACGACCGGGCGGCGCTCACATCGACGTGCGAAGAAGACACGGAGAAGACGCACGCGTTCTTCTTTTCACTCTTCTTTTCACTGCACTGTTCGTTCGTGACGCGCGTCGGCGCCACCTCTCCCGCGAGGACTGCCACCGCCGAGACACGGCCTTCAGGCTTCCCTTGGGAGCATAGAACGAGACGAAAACCTGACGGGTACGCGATCTCTTTTCTTCGCCCCGCGTGCTGACCGGGCCCGAACCCCGAGACGGGCATCACCCGCGCTCCACGCCTCGACTCGACGCACTTCTAAGATCCGGTTCCTTCCGCGCGGATCCTGACCCCAGCCCCCGTTCACGCCGCCGCAGAGACGCGAGAGGCCAAAGCTATGCAGCACGTTTTTACCGACCGATCTGATGCGCACACGGAAGCGAGCCGCTGAGGGAGAACAAACGCCCGCGTCAGTGTCGGGGGGAGGTAAGCGGCAGCGCAAGGAGAAGCCCGGCGCGACCGCGAACCCTGCCGAGACACCCAAGTCCGCGACCGCGACGCCCAAGTCAGCGGCCGCGGCTGGAGGCCGTCGCAGTAGCTCCAGAGCGGCGGCACGCGTCGTAGAGCCTCCGGGCACGTCCGCGCAGGGCGCTTCTGGATCTTCGCGAAGCAAAGGGTCGACCCGAGGAGGCGACCAGGCGAAGGCTCCGGGCGGCTCGCGCCGGTCCACGCAGAGACTCGCGGAGGCGCCCGAGCTGACGAGGCCCGCCGCCGCCGAGAGAGCTTTCGGGCGCGGGAAGGCGAAGGGCGCCGCGAAGGGTCCCGCCGAGCCGAAGAGCGGCGCCGGGACGACCGCGAGACGGCGATCCGCCGCCGGCGGAGGCGCCATGACGAGCCGCGAGGAGCTCGAGGCGATGCGCGAGGAGGCGTACGACCACGATGACTTAGACGAGGAGGAAGAGGAGGAGGAGGAGGAGGACATCGACGACGAGGAGGACGAGGACGAGGACGAGGACGAAGAGGGCGCCGGAGACGAGGAAGATCCCACCGGATTGCAGGCTCTTCTTCGTCGCCTCGGCGGCGGGCTCGAGGATCTCCTGCCCAACGCCGGGCACGTCAGCGGGAAGCTGAAACAGATCCTGGTGGGCCTCAAGGCTGACGGCGACGACATCCGCCAGATCGCCGCCCTAAACGAGCTCTGCGAGGTGCTGGTCATCTCCTCCGAGGAGTCCCTCATCACGCTGTCCGTGGACTCGTTCGTGCCCGTGCTGGTGAACCTCATGCAGGCGGAGCACAACCCGGACGCCATGCTGCTCGCGGCGCGCGCGCTGACGTCCATGGCGGACATCCTGCCCAACTCGCGAGGCGCCATCATCCACCACGGCGCGCTCCCGCAGTTTTGCAGCCGCCTGCTGACCATCGAGTACATCGACCTCGCCGAGCAGTCCCTGCAGGCGCTCGAGAAGCTGTCGCAGGATCACGGAGGGAGCTGCCTGCGCGAGGGCGGGATGATGGCGTGCCTGAGCTACCTGGACTTCTTCTCCCTGGGCATGCAGCGCGTCGCGCTGCAGACGGCAGCGAACATCTGCCGCCAGCTCCCGGCGAGCGACTGCTGGGACCAGCTGTCCGACTCGGTGCCCGTGCTCACCAACCTGCTGATGCACGACGACTCGCGGCTCGTGGAGAGCGCGTGCACGTGCCTGACGCTCATGGCGTCCAACTTCAGCGCGCGGCCGCAGTATCTGCGGGCGATGTGCGCGCACGGGCTCATCCCCAACGCCACGCGGCTCATCACGCCCGGCGCATCCCAGGTGGGACCGTCCACGTACCACGGCTTGATCCGCCTGATCGGCGCGTGCTGCCGAGGGTCGGCGGACGTCGCCGAGGAGCTGCTGCGCAACGGCATGGCCGCGACCCTGAAGACGGTCCTCGCCGGCTGCAAGGTGCTCGCGACGTCCGCGGCGTCGCCGGCCTCCCCCGTGGTGTCCACCGACCAGCTCCTCGAGGTGACCACGCTGGCGAACCAGCTCCTTCCCGCGATTCGACCGGAGAGCGGCGGGTGCGCGAAAAACGCCCCCTTCGCCGCGCTGGGCGTCGCCGCGCCGAGCGCCTCGCGCCGGCGCGGCGCCGATTCGGGAGACGCCGCCGGCCAGGCGACCGCCGCGGCGGGCGTCGCCCTCGAGACCGTGCTCCGCGACGAGCCCGGGCTCCTGAGGGAGTACGGCGCGAACCTCACCGCGTCTCTGATGCAGGTCACGACGTCGTCCGTCGGCACCAACGTCAAGCTCCAGTGTCTCTCCGCGCTCGCGAAATTTCTGCACCACGCGCCGCCGGCGATGCTCGCCGAGGGCGACGCCGCGCTGAGCCCCGGACAGATGGCCTCGTTCCTCGCGGGGCTCACGTCCGTGCGCGACGCGGTGATGAAGGAGAAGTACTCCGTGGTGGAGGTGGCGCTGTTCCTGATCGATTCGCTCATGCACAAGCTCCCGGAGACGTTCAGCCGCGCGTTCCGCAAGGAGGGCACCGTGCACGCCGTGGAGGCGCTCTGCGCGCAGCGCTTCGACGCCGAGACGGCGGCGGTCGCCGCGGCGGCCAAGGCGACGGACGCGAACACCGGGGGCAGCATCACGCCTCGCGATCAGGTGGTGCCCGCGGGCGTGGGGTCCGGAAGCGCCGCGAGCATCGTCGCGAGGATGGCGCTCGCCGGTAAGAGCGGGTCCGGAAAGAAACCCAGCGAGACGCCGCAGCGCCGCGCCGCCGTCGAGCGCGCCGTCGCGCTTCGCGCCGCGCACTTCGCCTCCGTCGCGGAGACGGAGGCGGAGAGCAGGCTTCGCACGGCGTGCGGGCCGCTCCGCTCGGCGGGGAGGGACCCCGCCTCGGCCGCCGACGTCGCGGTGGATTTCGTCGCCGCGCTGTTGGAGGGCGAGGGCGCGTCGACGTTTGAACTCCTGGAGTGCGGCGGCGTCGAGGCGCTGCGCGCGTTTTTCAGCGGCGCGGACCTGCCCCGGGACGACGGCTGGAGCTCCGCCGTCGCGGCGCGGCTCTCGAGCTTCACGCGCGCGGCTGCCGAGAAGATGCCCCCGAACGCGATGGGCGCGCTCGTGGAGCGCCTGCTGGACGCGCTGGCGGTGACGGAGTCGCTGCCCATGCGGCTGAGCGCCGGCAAGGCGAGCGGCGGCGCGACGGCGAGCTCGAGCCGGAACGGCGGCGCGAGCGGCGCAGGGGACGGCCTGAGCGCGCTCGCGCGGCCGTTCAAGCTCCGGCTCAGCCGCGCGCCGGACAAGCGCGAGGGTCTGCGCGATTACGCGTCCAACATCATCCTCGTCGAGCCCCTGGCGACCCTCAACGCCATCGAGGACTTCCTGTACCCCCGGGTGCGCAAGCCGGCGGGCGCCGCGCCGACCCCCGACGCGGGCGCGTCGGGGTCGGGCGGCGCCGCCGCGAGCGGCGCGCGTCGCTCGACGCGGCGAAGCGCCGCGGGTCAAAAGAAACCCGACGCGGAGGAAAAAGAGCCGGAACCCGAGGACGAGGAGGACGAGGACGTCGACGAGGACGAGATGATCGCCGAGGCGGAGATGGAGGATGAGGACGAAGACGGGCCCCCCGCGGATGCCGTGGAGGACGTCGACCCGAGCCGGACCGGCGCCGCGGACGGCGCGACGGCGGGCGCTTCCACCGCCGAGCCGTCGGGGGCGCGTCGTTCGACGCACCCCACCGCCGCCGCCGCCGCCGCCGCCGCGCCGCCGCGGCTTCTCTTCAGCGCCGACGGCGCGGGGCCGTTCCACCCGACGACGACCGTCCTGCAGGCGGTGTACGCGGCGGCGCTCGCCGCCGCCGACGCGGACGCCGCCGAGGAGGGCGCCGGCGCGCGCCTGAGCGTCGCCGGCTTGTGGGAACGCACGCACACGCTTCAGTACATGTTGACGCCGAAGGGAGAGCCGCTCCCCCCGCCGCCTTCCGGAGCCGCCGGGGGCTCCGCCGCCGCGGAGAGCTCCTCGGCGGACGCGGAGGAGGCGCTCGCCGCGTTTGGCTCGACGGATCGCCGCGCCGCGCTCGGCGCCGCGCTTCCCGCGCTCCGCGGGAAGGTGTGCGGCGACGCGCCTCCGCCCGGCGTCGCGGAGCAGACGGACGCGATTCTCTGCGCGCTCTCCGTGCTCCGCGTGGTGACCGCCTCGCCCGCGCGCGTGATGGCGCTCGGCGCCGAGGACGCCTCCTCCGCGGAGGAGGCGTCGACGCGCGCGGCGTCGGCGGCGCTGCCCGCGGAGGCGTTTGTCAGCGCGAAGCTCGCCGGGAAGCTCACGCGTCAGCTCGGCGACACGCTGTCGCTGTGCAGCGGGAGCCTCCCCGCGTGGTGCGTGGCGCTCGCGCGGACGTGCCCGTTCCTGTTCCCGTTCGAGACGCGGCAGCAGCTCTTCTACTGCACCACCTTCGGTCTGGCGCGCGCGCTGCACCGCATGCACGGCCAGACGGAGACGGGCGGCGGCGGGCAGGACCTGCGCGTCGGGCGGCTGCAGCGCCAAAAGGTGCGCGTCTCGCGCGAACGCATCCTGGAGTCGGCGGTGAAGGTGTTCGACATGGCGCCCGCGCACAAGATGGTCCTGGAGGTGGAGTTCTTCGACGAGGTCGGCACGGGCACGGGGCCCACGCTGGAGTTCTACACGCTACTCTCCAGGGAGCTCACCGCGCGCGCGCTCGGCGCCTGGCGCGATGCCGACGCCCGGCCGGCGGACGAGAAGGATGCGAAAAACAAGACGCCGGTCACCGCGCCGCACGGCTTGTTCCCGGCGCCCATGCGTTTCACGCGCGCCGGCGACGCTTTTCCCGACGCCGCCGCGCCCAAGAGCCCGGGCGACTTGAAGCGCCTGGACCTGTTCCGCCTGCTCGGCCGAGTCGTGGGGAAGGCGCTGCAGGACTCGCGTCTGCTGGATATCGGGTTGAGCCCCGCGTTTTACCGCGCCGCCGTCGGCGGCGCCGCGCTCGCGCTTCCGGACGTCGCCGCCGTCGACCCCGCGCTCGGCCAGTCGCTGGCGCGCCTGGACGCGGCGGCGCGGCGCATCGCCGCGCTCCGGGCGCGCGGCGCGCCCGAGTCGGAGTGGCGCGGCGTCACCGTGGACGGCGCCGCCGTCGCCGATCTGTGCCTCGCGTTCACGCTTCCCGGGGACGACGCGTTCGAGCTCCGGCCGGGCGGCGCCGCCATCGCCGTGGACGCCGCCAACCTGGGCGAGTACGTCGCCGCCGTGACGGACGCGACGGTGGGCGGCGGCGTCGCCAGGCAGCTCGAGGCGTTCCGCGGCGGCTTGCGCGACGTCTGCCAGCCCGCGGCGCTGGGCGTCTTCTCCGCGTCCGAGCTCGAGCGCGTTCTGTGCGGCGAGGGCCAGGCGTGGACCCCGGAGCTCCTGGCGGAGTGCGTGACGTTCGACCACGGGTACGGCGCCGCGTCGCCGCCCATCCGCGCGCTCACGGAGGTGCTTTGCGCGTACGGCCCGGAGGAGCAGCGGGCGTTTCTGCGCTTCGTCACCGGCGCGCCGCGTCTGCCCCCGGGCGGGCTCGCCGCGCTGCGCCCGCGCCTAACCGTCGTGTGCAAGCAGCCCTCGGGCGCCGCCGGCGGCGGCGGCGGCGCGGACGGCGCGCCCATCTCCGCGGGCACCACGCTGGCGGACAAGGACCTGCCGTCGGCGATGACGTGCGCGAGCTACTTGAAGCTGCCGCCGTACAGCTGCGTGGAGGTGCTCCGCGAACGGCTGGGGTACGCGGTGAACGAGGGCGTGGGGAGTTTCGACTTGTCGTGAGTGACTCGTCGTTTTCGTTTTCGTTTTCGTTTTCGTTTTCGTTTTCAGTGAAGCATCACACAGCACGATCGTTTTACGACATGAACTCATCACACGTCACCGCGAACGGGTGGGACGACGACACCTCTCAGCTGCTCGGCGCCGCGCGACGCGATCGCGCTCTCGCCCCGCCCGGGGCCGCCTTCGGCGCCTCCGCAGCGCCCGCCAGGTCCATCTTCTGCGCGGCGGCGACGCCCCGTGCGACCCTCCAGCCCTGCGACTCCGCCTTCGCGGGGGGCGTGTCCGGCTCGGGGGGGGGGGCGGAGGCCATCTCCGCGTTCGCCGAGACGGGCTTGCGCGTGAACGGCGTCCGGCCGCGCTCGAGGCACGCGAGCTCGTACTCGTCCGCCTCGTACGCGTTTCCGGCTTCGTCCACCGCGATGGGCGCGTCCGGATCCATCACGCGGAAGTACCGCGGCGGGAGCGGCGAGCACCCCGACGGCTTTATCACGACGTCCTCCGGGGGCAGCGCGCGCAGCATCTCCCGGTCGCACACGATCGGCGCGTGCGTCTCCGCCATCTGCCGCGTGAACGGGTCCTCCAGGTTCAACATCGCGTCGGCGGGGTTCTCGCCGTCGTCGAAAAACATCTTCTGGTCTCCGCCCAGCACGTCGCCGCCGCCGCCGCGTTTGGTCTCGGCCCGCGGCGGCTCCTCCTCGATGAGCCGCCGCGCCTCCTTCTTGGAGATGTCCGCGGCGACCTCGAACTCGACCAGGGGCAGGTGCTCGAACGTGACGAACGAGCGCACGAACCGCCCGCCGCACGTCACGCACGCGTCGCCTTTGCCCGACACGAGCGGGTTGGTGGACGCGCACCGGAAGCACATGGGGAGCAGCTCCTCGGCGTCCGTGAAGGGCTTGGCGCGAGACAACACGCACGCCAGGTCCACCTTTTGCGCGTATTGCTTCGGCACGCGCAGCGACTGGAGCTTGTCGTACGCGTAGCGCACCAGCTTGTGCGCGCGCAGCGTCTCGCCGTGCGTGGCGAGCGTGATCAGGACGTACGCCAGGCTCACGCCCGGAGGCATCTCGTCGCGCGACGCGAACTTCGCCAACAGGAACTGCCCGACGTTCAGGAGCGTCGTCGGGAGCGACGTGCGGAACGGCTCGTTCATCGCGCGGTGCACGAGGTGGTACGCGTAGTACATCTCCGCGCGGTCCTTGTGCTCCTCGAACCGCGCCAGGTCGTCGCGCTCGGCGTCCGACAACGAATCGCGCTTCTTCCCCTTTAAGCCAGAGGCGATCTCATCCGCCAGGAGCCAGTAGCAGTACCCGGCGTCGCGGAACCGGCGCTCGAGCACGGCGTTTCGCGTGAGCTGCTCCAGCATGCGCCGCGAGAGCTCGGCTTTGCCCGCGCGCTGGTACGCGCCGCGCGCCTCGTCGAAGCGGTCGCGATCCGCCAGCCAGGCGGCGTACGGCAGGTACACGCGGTCCTCCAGCGCGGGTTTCGCCCGGCAAATCGCGAACGCGTCGTCCCACTGCTCGCACTGCACGAACACGTCGAGCAAACCGACGTGGTCGCCGAGCTTGCCGTACGCTTCGCGCGCGCGCGCGACGTCCCCCCAGCGCGCGAAGTGCCCCGCGCACGCGCGGAGCGCCTCGGCGTCCCCCTCCCCGAGCGCGCGCATCACCTCCGCCAGCTTGTCGCGGTCGCCTGTCTCGCCGAGAAGCGCGACGGCCTTGTCCCAGCGCCTCGCCTGCACGTACATGTCCGCGGCGGCGGCGTAGTCGGAGACCTCCTCCGCCCACTCCGCCTGCCGGCGCGCGAACTCCCGCACCGCGCCGCCGTCGCCGCTCGCGCCGGCGGCGTGTTCCGCCGCCCACGCCTTCGCCTCGTCGAACTGCCTCAGGTCGGAGAACATCGCCATGGCCTTCTCCGCCTCGCCCGCCTTCGCGAACGCCTTCGCGGCCTCCTGGAACCGGCCCTGGTACGCCAGCGCCTCCGCGCGGAACGCGCCCGCCGGCGCCTCCCCGCGCCGCGCCGCGCGCTCGACGCGGCTCAGCAGCTCTAGGAAGCGCGCGTCGCGGACGCGCGCGAAGCTTTTGCGCGCGACGTCCAGCCGCGTGGCGTCCAGCGCCGCGAGCCCGAGCGCGCGCCAGTCGCTCTCCGTGACACCCAGGCACGCCACGGCGTACGCCGAGTCGTACTCCTCGCGCTCCAGGAAACCCGCCACGCTCGCGGACTGCGGCACGTCCACGACGGCCGCGCTTCCCCCGCGCAGGCAAAACGCCTTGGTCCCCTTGAACCCGACGACGAAGCCCCTCGAACTCTGCGTCTGCGCCGGGAAATCCGCGGTGCGCACGCAGAGCGTCCCGTTCCCGGAGTAGCACAGCATGTCGTCAAACTCCGTGTTCCACGCCAGCGAGTCGTAGTTCAGCTTGGCGTCCTCGTACACCAGCGCGCCGGTCTCGGCGTCGTACACGACCACGACGCCGTCGTCGTCCACCGCGGCGACGCGTCGGCGGTCCCGGGAGAGATCCAGGCACTTGACGCCGCGCGCGTGCTTCACGACAGTCACCGGGAACGGCTGGTCGACGAAGATCTTGACGATCGTGCCGTCCTTCAGACCGATTAGCGCGCCCTCGCCGCCCGCCGGCCCGCCCGTGACCTTGATGTACCGCACCGTCGCGTCGAACACCCACTCGCGCTCGAGGCGCCCGTCGAAATCCAGGAGCTGCAGTTTCTTCTCCTGGCACAGGATCAGCCGGTCGGACGTCGCCACCAGCAGGCTGCACTCCAGCGCGCGCCGCAGCGTGGTGGCCACGACGTACTGCATGTCGTGCGGGTCCCGGTCCGTCCCGTCGTCCAGCAGCCGGTACAGCACCACGCGGTCGGGGAGCTGCACGGCGAGCTTGTCTTTGTAGACGGCGATCTTCGCGACGAGCGCGCCGCACTTGATGCGCACGCGCCGCTCGGAGACCAGGTGCTGCACGACGACGTCCGTCATCGCGTCGCGGTACGCGTAGCGGTCGTGGTACAGCCCGTGCACCGTCCCGAAGGACAGCGTGTGCATGCTGACGCTCCCGTCCTCGCACCCCACCGCCACAGCGTTCGCGCCCGGCCTCTGCCGCGCGCACCACACCCACGACTGTTTTTTGCAGACGACGGCGAGGTGGACGCCGGCGACGGTGGCCAGCCGCGCCTCGCGGTTCGCGCCGCCCACCACCACGCAGTCGCCCTCCCCGAAGAAGCTCACGTCGCACGGGTCGTACCCCAGGCGTTTGCTCTCACCCGCGCGCGAGCCGTTCAGGTTGTAGAACGCGAGCGTGCCGTCCCAGCAACCCACCGCCAAGACGTCGGGCTCCGCGCGGCGCGTCTCGGGGCTCCATCGCACCGACCAGCACGGCCCGCCGGCTTCGATCTTCACCTTCTCGCCCCCGGACTTGTCCCGCACGCTGACGCACCCATCGAACTGCCCGAGCGCGAGGAACTGGCCGTCGTTCGTCCACGACATGCTCAGGACCTTTCCCGTGACCCTGTGCTTCGCCACGGCCTTCTGCTCGGGCGACCACAGCCCGAAGTCCCCCGCGGTGGCGGACGCGAGCTGCGGGCCTCGAGGACTGTACGCCAGGCACTGGATGGCCTCGCTGTGGCTGTACCGCAGCACGCCCTCTGCTTTGTCAGTCCAGATGATCACAGTCTTATCCGCCGCGCCGGACGCGAAGTTCTTGCCGTCCCGAGCGTAGGAAACCCCGTACACCGCGTCTTTGTGGCCCTTCAGCGAGTGCAGCAGGTCACCGTCGGAGGCGTTGTACACGAGCACTCGGATGCCGACTCCGGCGACGAGCTGAGTGCCATCGGGACTGTGCGCCAAGGAATAGCACACGCTCCGCACGCCGTCGCGCTCGGGCGGCGTGTCCGTCCACGCCACCGCCGTGCGCATCGCGGCGCGAGTTCCGCGCGCTTCCGCGCCACCCCCTCGCGCGCGTGCGCCTCGGATCTGCCGCGCGGTCAACGTGGCTTTTCGGACCTGGCAACGGAAAGTTAAAAAAAAAAGCAACGAAACGACGCTTTTCTCGGACTTCTCGGCCGGCCAACGCCCGTCCGACACCACTGAGCGGCGCGCGGGCGGTGCGCGAGGTCTGGGCGATCCTCCTGCGCGCCACACCACGGCGCTGGGTCGGATCGATCGCCACCCGGGAGGCTGCGTGCGTTCACCTCGGTCGCCTCGTCGCGTCGAGGCTGACACTTTCGATTTCGCCATCCTTCTTCTCGGCACGCGACGTCCGCGATGCACCAACGCGACTACGGCGGCGAGGGCCGGTTCGAACAGAGGGCCCGTCCCGCTGTGGCGGCGTCGAAAGCCAAGCTGCGGAAGTTCCTGCTTCGGTATTACCCGCCCGGCATAATCCTGGAGTACGAGCACGACGGTGAGCTCATGCAGCGCAGCGTGGATCTTCTGGACCTGTCCCCGGAGACGGACGCGGAGCGTCTGCTGGACGCCATCTTCGCGCGCGAGAGCATGCTCCGGCCTTCCCACCGCGAGCCCCTGCGCACGCTGCTCGCGAAGCTGCAGACCAAGCTCTCGGACGCGCGGCACGCGGACTTCGAGCTGTTCAAGGTGCTGCGCGCGCACATCCTGCCCCTGACGAACTGCGCGTTCAACAAAAACGGCGACGCCTTCGTCACCGGCTCGTACGACCGCACGTGCAAGGTGTGGGACACGGCGTCCGGCGAGGAGACGCACACGCTGGAGGGCCACAAGAACGTGGTGTACGCGGTCGCGTTCAACAACCCGTTCGGGGACAAGGTGATCACCGGCTCGTTCGACAAGACGTGCAAGCTGTGGGACGCGCGCACCGGCGAGCTGTTTTACACCCTGCGCGGCCACGAAACGGAGATCGTGTGCCTCGGCTTCGACCCGTCCTCGACGGCGATCGCCACCGGCTCGATGGACGCCTCCGCGCGGCTGTGGGACGTGGAGACGGGAAGGGAGACGTGCGCCCTGCGCGGGCACACCGCGGAGATCGTGTCGCTCAGCTTCAGCACC
>Ga0181558_10005709_pt1 | contig 10923 bp, 8 predicted proteins | sample 011ome_22_FD_133754 | JGI IMG/M metagenome (GOLD analysis project Ga0181558, IMG submission 133754) | Coastal salt marsh microbial communities from the Groves Creek Marsh, Skidaway Island, Georgia - 011507BT metaG (megahit assembly) | ecosystem: Environmental > Aquatic > Marine > Intertidal zone... | reverse complement strand
TGGACAAGTAAATAAAGGGAATACTTTAAAAGATATAAGTGGAGATCAAATAGGCCATGGGCAGCATGGATCAGCTATTGTAGGAATTAAGTCTCAGCAGATACAAAAAGAGTTAATAGACTTTGGCGGTGTAGATAACTTAATAACTAAACTGGTAGGGTTGGAAGAAGAATATAAAATTTCTACAGCATTAAAACATGATATGATTTTTACTGCTAAGGGTACGTTTAGAAAAAGGTTTACTGCTATAATTTCTTCACAAAGTGCCCGTGTTAATCAACTTGATGCTAAAAGAGAAGCCGCCTTTATAAATAAAGTGAGGCAGGTAATAGCAGAAGAACTTCCAACGTTTAAAGCATCTCCTTCTATAGAAGATGCCTTAATTGCAACAACTTTACATAATCTTGCTACAGGGAAAAATGTAAAATCTAGTTCTAAAGGAAAGCAAGTAGTAAAATCCTCTGGTAAAGGTAAGTCTAAAGGTACAACAGTAAAACAAAAAGACAAAGTAAATGTTATTTCGGGAAGTGTACTTTCAAAAGGGAAAAGTAAGACAATTAAAAAAGGTGTATCTAGCGGCCCACTACAGCTTATATCAATATTAAATTCTCAACTACCTAAAGTAGTAATGGAAAATATGCAATCACCTGCTTTGGTAAATCGAACAGGCAGATTTGCTAATAGTGTAAAAGTTACAAATATAACTAGCACCACTAAAGGGTACCCCTCTATAGCTTATACATATGACTTATTTCCATATCAAACCTTTGAGCCAGGATTTAAACAAGGAAGTATACAAAGGGATCCTAGACGTCTAATAGATAGCTCTATTAGAGAAATAGCTAGTAGATTAGCAATAGGAAGATTTTATACTAGGAGAATTTAATGGCCGATAGAGACTATACAACTAGAAGAGGTGCTATACTAGAGGCTCTTGTAGGTAAACTCAAAGAAATAAATGGGACTGGGGCATATCTCTCTAATGTGTGGGGCAATGTTTCCCCACGACTCAAGTTCTGGGATGAAGTAGAAGAGTTCCCAGCACTGCACCTAAATGCAGGAAGTGAGCGTAGAGAATATCAAACTGCCGGGTATAAAGATAGATTCTTATCTATAACAGTTCGTTGTTACGTGAAAGAAGAAGATTCAGTAGAAGCTCTAGAAAAACTTTTAGAAGATGTAGAAACAGTTCTAGAGGCTAATGCTAGGTTAGAATATACAGATAATACTGGGACTACTCAGTACTCACATCAGATCACAATAGTTAGTATTGATACTGACGAAGGTGTACTTGAGCCATATGGTGTTGGTGAAATGCTTATAGAGGTTCAATACTAGAAAATACTGGTACGAACAAACGTTCAAGTCCAAGTTTTTTCAAGATAAAAGGAGAAAAAAATGTCACAACAACTATACTTTAGTCGCGATACAAAAGTGTACATTGCTAAGGGCGCAGCTATTTGGGAAATTCCTGTTTTAGACGGTTTTAGTTTTTCACAAGCAACAAATAGCTCAGAAATAACATTGGCAGAGATGGAAAGTTCCACGGGTATTAGTCGTAGGGGTCGTAAAGCCTTTAATGATTCACTTGCTCCTGCAGAATGGTCCTTTAGTACCTATGCTCGTCCGTTTAAATCAGCAGGCAGTGGAGCAGGCGCAGCAGACAATGCTTTAAATCATCATGCTGTAGAAGAAATTTTATGGGCTCTTCTAGCAGGAGACGCAACTTATTCAACATTCGATCTCACAGGTATAACTGCCGGTCTTAGTAATACCGTAATTGACTTTGGTGCGTCTAATAAGTCAACTCTTGGTACAGCAGATCTTTATTTTGTACTTGGAAATGCAAATAAGAAAGTATATAAATTAGCTGGAGCAGTAGTTAATGAAGCTTCTTTTGATTTCTCTATTGATGGAATTGCCTCTATTAGCTGGTCTGGATTTGCATCTCAAATTGTAGAAGACACAGAGCCTACTGCTACTATATACGAAGGCATTGTATCTACTAGTAATTTTATACGTAATCGTCTCACGGTATTAACAGCAGTTCCTACTACTACAGACCCAGATGCGGATGCTGTAAATGACCTTGAAGCTTCTTATAATATGACTTTGACGGGTGGAAGTGTTACTATTTCTAACAATATTTCATTTTTAACTCCTGATGAGTTAGGCACTGTAAACGTACCAATTGGGCATGTAACTGGAACTCGTTCTGTATCAGGCAGCTTTACTTGTTATTTGAGCAAAGATACCGCTACTGCTAATCAGTCATCTGACTTTTTTGCAGACATGCAATCAATTAATAACGTAGTTACTAATTCTTTTGCACTAACTTTTAAAGTTGGAGGGTCGGCTACTACTCCGCGAGTAGAGATAGCTATGCCAACTTGTCATATAGAAATTCCTACTCATGATATTGCAGATATAATTTCATTAAGCACTACGTTTATGGCCCTGCCATCTACTATTGATGCTACCGATGAAGTTACTGTTACGTATGTAGGTTCTTAAAAAAAGTTCTTGACAATAATGTTGTTTTGAACTATACTATATAAATAGTAGGGGAGAAATCCCCTACTATTTTTTAATTAGAAAAGGATTAGTAAATGTCAGATAATAATATTTCATTAGCCAGCTTAATGACCCCAAGTAAAACTGTAAGTGTTGACTTCCCCGGATATAGTGGGTTTGAAGTTAGTATTTGTTACCTAGCTCGTGAAGAATTGATTAAACTACGTAAAAAATGTATTACTACCAAATTCAATAGGCGTACTCATCAGCCTGAAGAAACATTAAATGATGATAATTTTTTATCTGAATATACTAAAGCAGTTGTCAAAGGATGGAAAGGTTTGAAATTTCGATACTTAGAAGAGTTTCTTTTGGTTGATGTTTCACAATTTAATCCTGATGATGAGCTTCCTTACACACAAGATAATGCTGAGTTACTGATGAAGAATTCCACTTCCTTTGACTCTTGGCTTACTGAAACTGTAGGTGACCTAGAAAATTTTACTGGACGCAAGTAGATGAGATACAGCATCTACTTACTAGGCTAGTAAAAGAGCAGGATTCAGATTTAAGTATAGATACTTATCTATCTCTGTGCGAACAATTAGGTGAAGAGCCTAACCCCCAAAAGATGCCGCTTACTTCGGATAGTTTCCCTCCAGAAGTACAAGTGGCATTTTTTATGTTCAATCTATTATCAGATGTATGGGATGGAATGTCCGGTAGTTATATGGGTAAGGACTGGTCTCATTGTTGTCAGCTATTCGAGGTATATGACGTAGAAGACTCCAGATATGTTATATATTTTATGAAGTTATACGAGAGAACTTTGATGAAATACAGAGCTGAACAAGCAGATACAAAGAGAAAGGAAGAAGAGCGCAAAGCTAAAAGCGGTGGCAAAAATTTCACCCATAATGTAAAGGGATAATGGCTAATAAAGTCTACATAGATGTAATAATTGATGATAAGGGTACTACCCAACGTGTAGCTGTGTCTGCAAAAAAGCTGGGCATAGCCTTACAGGGGGTAGGGGCGGGTGCCGGGCAGACAGATAGACAAATCAAAGGGCTCGGGGCACAATCATCTAATTCTACAAAGAATTTTGCAAAAATGACTCAAGGTCTTACAGGTAGTGGGGGCCTGGTACAGGCCTATGCCATCTTAGCTACACAAATATTTGCTATATCTGCTGCATTCAACTTTTTAAAATCCGCAGGAACTTTAGTTACATTGCAAGCAGGGCAAGTAGCATATGCAGGTGCAACGGGTATTGCTCTCAGAACTCTAACTAATGATATAATAGCAGCTACAGATGCTCAAATAAGCTTTCAAGATGCGTCTCAAGCAGCAGCTATAGGCGTATCGTCCGGGCTACGTCCAGAGCAACTAGTTGCTTTAGGCAAAGCTGCTAAGGATGCTTCTTATATTTTAGGTAGAGACGTAACCGACTCTTTCAATAGATTAGTGCGAGGTGTAACAAAAGCAGAACCAGAATTATTGGATGAATTAGGTATTATTTTAAGACTAGATACTGCTAGTGAAAACTATGCTACAACCCTTGGAAAAAAGGCAAAAAACTTAACTATTTTCGAGAAGTCTCAAGCTGTTGTAAATGATGTTCTTGCTCAAGCAGAGGATAAGTATGGCCGAATAATGGACATACTAAATCCACAAGTAAATCCGTTTGCTCAACTAGGTATAGCTTTTGATAATATTCTGAATAACATAAAAGAGATGGCAGCTTATATATTAGGGCCATTAGCAAAAGTATTTACAGATGTACCCTTACTCGGGGTAGCTTTTTTTGGTTTATTTGCAAAAGGAATACTTACAGCAATGATTCCTGCTTTGGGAAATCTTGGAGAGAGTGCTAAAGCTGCATATATGAAATATGCAGAGTCTGCTGCATATGCAATGGAAGCAGAGAGAAATCTAGTAGCGCAACAAACTATTACAAATAGAAGTATGAAAGCACAGTATGCTGCTGGCATGGCTTCTCAGATGCAGGGAATGACTTTTAACCCTGGAGGCGCCTTTGAAAAAATGCAGGCTGGCAAAGGAGCAGACTTAAGTAATAGAGAATTAGCAGGTATGAAAAGTGCTCTGAATAAACAAACTGGAATGTTTGCTACTATGAATGCTACTATTAAAGCGGGATGGATAAACCTTATTAACAGTATGATGTTAGCAAATAAAAGCCTAGATACTTCTGTAGGAGTTACTACTGCCACTATAACAACAAGGTTCCAGGCCATGATGATAAGCATAAAACTAGGCTGGGCCTCCCTGATGACAAGTATGGCATCATTAGCAGTAGGCGCCGCAGCATTAATTAATAAAGCATTTTTTTGGTTAGCTATTATTTCTACCGCAATTACACTTTTTAAGGTAGTTATGGATAAGTTTTTCCCAGCAGCTCCGTTAACTGATGCAGAGAAAGCAGCTAAAGCCCTGTCAGAACGCATGACTTCCTTAAGCGAGGAATTTGTTTCTTTTACTCAAATACAGAATATTTTAAATGAGAATACAGAAAGAGCTACTTCTTATTTAGCGGATTTTGGCAAAAGAATTAATTCTTTAGGGGTAGAAGAAGCCACTATGGCTTTAAGGGAATATGCTGCAGCGCAAGAAGCATATAATGCAAGTTTAGCAAAAGGGCCAGGGTTCTTACCTATCTTTCTTGGCGGATTTATGGGCATGACACCTCAGGATATAAGAGATGAATTTGAAAGTACTTTAAGTACTCTCAATTTTGAAAAATATGTAGAAAAATCCGGTACAGACCAACAAAAAGCCACCTTAGCATATTTTAAGAATGAAGTAGAAGCTTTTAAAAATAGCACAGAAGAGAGAGCTAAAAATTCAGTCGCATTTAGTAGCTACATCGGCACAGTAGAAAAATTTTTAGAAACTGGAAAGAATGAGTTAATTCCTCAACTATTAAGAGAGAAAGTTGCAGTTCAAGAAATTACTCAAACCTACGCAGAATTAGCCAGGCAACAAACTGAAAATACAAAAGTAGCAAAAGATATATTTAGTAAGTATATCCCTGATACTGAATTTGATAGAGCAGTAACTTCTTTAAATATAGAATTAAAAGCTTTACAAGAAACAGTAGCAAAAGATTTGCTAGGAAACTCTAAAGCCGAGCTGGAACGGATCAGTGCTATTAATACGCAAATAGACCTAATTAACGAGTTAGGCACTGCTGAGCATACGCTCGCAATGATAAAAGAAAAAAATAGTGCAGCAGATATTAGAGCATCTATTGGTAGAACTACAGGCCAAAAAATAGGTATAGAGCAAGCTAATAAGATGCGAGATATTGGAATAGAACAAGCAGAATTATTAAGACAGCAAGCAGAAATTGAAAAAGTACTAAAGCAAAAAAAGGGAGAGGAGTATAATGCTGCCCTGAGGCAGCAGGAAGTAAATATAGCAAAACTTGATACCTTAAAAGCGCAAAGTGAAGAGCTAGCTCGTCAAGCTGACTATGGTTATCAGATATATGATGCAGCAAATCAGGCACTAGAAACAGGTTTACAAACTAGTATTTCATCAATTATTAAAGGTGAAGAAAGTAGTATTAAAGATGCTATGTTAAATATTGCGCAAGGAATGCTAGGGGCTGTAGCAGATACAATGTCTAAGCGTATCACTAATATGATTATGGGTACTGATCCAATTCAAGTTGCAAGAAAGCAGGGGCAAGTTATTGCTTCTTCGTTTATTTCTGCAGGGCAGGTAGTGGCTACCGCTATCTCGCAGGCAGTTCTAGGAAAGCCTGTTCCTGCAACAGCTGGCGGGGAGTTTCTAGGAGGCGCTACAGCTATGCTTCCTGCTGGCGTAGGTAAGGTTGGTGGAGCAGTTAATTTTATAAAAGACTTATTTGGTTATGCTAATGGAGGTATGATTAGTGGGGGCTTTAGAGCTTTCGCAAATGGGGGTACTGTAACTAGTCCTACTCTTGGGTTAATTGGAGAAGGAAAATATAATGAAGCAGTAGTTCCCCTTCCAAATGGTAAGTCAATTCCTGTACAAATGAATGGGGCAGGACAGAATAATAATGTAACTGTAAATGTGGCTATTGATAATCAAGGTAATGCTAGTAGTACAAATACTATGCAGGACTCCCAGCAAGCAGGCAATATGGGAGCATTGATAGCAAGGGCAGTACAGCAAGAACTTCAAAACCAAAAACGATCAGGCGGTATTCTTAATCCGTACGGAGTAGCATAATGGCAATTGGATTTAATATAGGAACAGTAGAAGTTCCTATCATAATAAGACCAGATAAAAACTTATCGAGAAGTACGTCTCCACGAGTACTTCGAGCAAGTTTTGGAGATGGCTATGAGCAGAGACTTGCAGATGGAATTAATACTTTAGCAGAGTCTTACTCTGTATCATTTAATAATCGTACAAAGGAAGAAATAGATGATATTGTGGCTTTCTTTGATGCTAAAAAGGCAGTGACTGCTTTTGAATTTACAATCCCTGATTCCAATAATGCAGGACAGAGCATTATTAAAGTAGTTTGTGATAGCTATAATTTAAATTACACTGTAGGAGACTTCTACGGGTGTTCTGCTACTTTCCGAAGAGTATATGAAGCATGAGTGAATTAATTCAATTAGTACAAAAACAAGATCCTGGTAGTGAACTAGTAGAGCTATTTGAGGTCGAAATAGACGGTAGTACTATATATATACATCCTGGGCTAAATGATAATCTCACTTCTATTCAGTTTAGAGATAGGACTACCCCAGCTACTATTCGAGAATATGCTGCTTTTCCTATTGAAATGGGAGGTGTAGATTTTAGCAGTGATGGGGCACAAAATCGTCCTACTCTTACTATTGCGAATGTATTTAACCTTTTCGCAGAAATAGGAGACTTCTATGCAGAAGACTTAATAGGTAAAAGAGTAACAAAAAGACAGACATTAAAAAAATACTTATACGGTGAAGTAGGAGATGCTAATCCTCCTGTTGAGTTTCCAATAAAGAAATATATTATTGATAGAATTTCTTCTGAAAATAATATATCTATTACTTTTGAACTGTCTGCCCCTTTTGACTTATCAGGGATTGAACTTCCAAATCGTACTGTTGTTGGGAAATACTGCTCATGGGTATACCAGGGGCACCAAACTAGTTCTATTGGTGGGTGTATATGGAGTAAAAATAGTGTAGTACAGTACGCAAATGGGTCAAATGGAGTAAATTCACATAAAGCGTACTTTGATATAGAGGATAATTTTATTTCAGCTTACGCAACTTATAGTGCTAGTAGTTCCTATGTACAAGATGATTATGTAGAATATACTTCCGATGGGCAGACTACCCTTTGGAAAGCCACAAGAAATACTACAGGAAATACTCCATCAAGTAACTCTGTATATTGGGTACGTGGAGATGTTTGTGGCAAGAAACTATCCTCATGTAAGTGTAGATTTCAGTTTAAGCCTACTAATCCTGCAGTATCTAACTCTACCCCAGCTACTGAGAAGGATAGCAATAAAGTACTTCCTTTCGGAGCATTTCCAGGAAGTATGAAGTTCAGATGATACATGAAATACTAGAGCACTTTGAAAGCTCTTACCCAAAAGAAGGCTGCGGAGTGATAGGGGTTATTAAAGGGAAGAAAAAGTGGTTTCCTTGCATTAACTTAGCAGGTACGGATGAAGATTTTTTAATAGACCCAAAAGAATATATACAAATAAAGAAACAAGCTGATATTATTGCAATAGTACACAATCATATAAATTGTAGTAATGAACCTAGTAAAAATGATATAAAGTACTGCAACTCTATTGGAATACCTTACTATATATTTAGCTACCCTAGTATGCAGCTAAACATAGTTAACCCAGTAAAGCTCTTTAACCCTCTAATAGGTAGAGAGTACGAGTTTGGTAAATTTGATTGTTTAGAGGCTGTAAGAGACTATTATAGAGAAACTCTAAGTATCGAGTTACAGATGAGAATACCATACTTAGATGACTGGTGGCTACAAGGACATAATTATTTTACAGAAGAACATATGAAAGAGTGGGGGTTTAAATTAGTCGACTCCCTACAAACAAATGATATATTAATATTTACAATGGGGGCATTAGTGCCAACACACTGCGGAGTGTACTTAGGGGATGATATATTCTTTCATCATGCCGCAAATAGGCTCTCCTGTAGAGAAAACATTTACCCTTTATGGAAAAAGCATTTAACTGGAATTTATAGGTATGAGTCGTAAAATATTTTTAGATGGAGAACTTGGTGATAAATTCGGGCCAGTATTTAAGTTTTCTGGAACTACGGTTCAGGAGGCATTTCGTTGTATAGAAGCAAATAGACCTGACTTCAGAAAATATCTTATTGAATGTCAAGAGAGGGATATTGGGTTCCACGTAGAAGTACAAGGAACTGAAATTAGTACTCCTTTAGAGTGCTTACTCCCTCTACGTAATGGAGATATAATTATTACTCCAGTAGTTGCTGGGTCTAAATCAGGTGGTGCAAAAATTGTCGCTGCTATTGCCCTAGGTTTCTTGAGCATGGGGCTTTCAAATTTAGTTTATGCACAACAAATAGCGATGCTATCTGGGGCTGGCTCAACGGGGTTAACCACGGCTTTGGGGTACGCAGCAACTGCTGCTTCTACTTTAGCTGTCAATCTAGCTATAACAGGCGTACAGCAGTTAATGGCGCCTGACCCAGCTACCGATTCTGCTCCAGAAGAAAACTATTTATTTAATGGATCGCAGCAAACAATTGTAGAGGGTATGCCTGTTCCTGTACTTTATGGAGAATTACGTGTGCCAGGCTACCCAGTATCCTTTGAAATTGTTAAAGGAGATAAGACTGTAACATCTACAGATTCATATGTGGATGAAAGCGGTAATATGATAGTAAGTTCCTGGCAGGAAAGTTCTTTGGAAATGAGTTCTAATTCTGACGTATACTCAAATCCTTTGAGTTATTCTAATAGTATGGAGTCTTTATCTTATAATAATACTCAAACAATTCTTTTTACTGACATTATTTCAGAAGGGCCTATTTATGGTTTAGTAAATGGAGGCAGCTCTGTTTATTTAAATGATGATCCAGCTCAAACAACTGCACAGTCTCTTACTAGACTATCAGATACTGCTGTCTCCTTTACTTTTACTAATAGTAGTACTGCTGTAACTGTAAATAAAAATAATCAAGCTAAAGAAATTACTATAGATGGAAGTGCTTCAACTTATTTAGTTGTTCGCAACTACTTCAGCGCATCTGGATCCGCTATAAACTGGACCGGAATAGGTACTACTATAGGCATAAAAGTAACTTCTAGTACTTCTTTGTTTACTGCTGGAATGGTATGGGATAGGAACAATACCTCTATTATCCCAAGTATTCGATTACAGGATGGAAATGGAGAAACAATATTTGAAGGTTATATTGACTCCATTACTTCTGATACTATAGCTAACTGTGTGCCTCTGGCTAACAGAAATATTAGCCCCGCATTTGTCTCTGGTGCAACTTATTCTATTTTAATAGATGCTAAGCTACAAATATCTTCTATAGCAGAAAACCAAGAGTCCTTAGTACTATCAGTAGGTTTTCCTGGGGCTACTGGCACATATCAGTGTGATCTTACTAGTGCTAATTATCTACCTCTAGAAGTAGGAGATTATGTCGCTGAAGGGGCTAAGTACTCTAATTTTGGTGTACAATTTCGTACTGGTGAACTTTTACAGCCTCCTTTTACAGATGTAGGCGGAACTGGTATAGGTAATATTTCTTTGGGTCCTGGGGGAAGTTTTTCTGCTACTCCTCTAGTTTATAATGAAACAACTCCTGCCACTCCTCGAGTATTTACAGGTAGCTCTGCTGACGGATTTGGCCTCTCTACCGCACAAGTAGAAGAAGTAGATGAGGTTAGATTAACTTTTACATATCCCCAGTTTTGGAATAAAAGCGAAACTGGAAAAATGAATACCGCTACTGCAAGATATAGTCTATCTCTAGAAGTATATAAGGATGCTAGCTGGGGAGAAGCCTTTCCTATAAAAAGTATAGTACATGGTGGGTCAAGTAATAGTTCTGTCTTATTTGAAGAAATTATTAATTTACAAGATTATAAGCCTTTTGATGACTTTAGAGTTACTGTAACTCGTACTACTTATGAGGATAAGGCGTATAACTGGAATACTAATACTACTAATCCTAATTACACAACCGCTAGTAGTTCAAGTATTACTAGTCTTAATAGTATTATAAAAGAACCCTTATCTTACCCCTATACAGCAATGGCTAAGACTATGGTAAACTCCAGAAATTTTTCTGGAGTACCTTCTCGCACCTACCACTGTAAGGGTATGAAAGTACAAGTACCAAGTAACTATGTTACTAGAGA
>Ga0181558_10005707_pt1 | contig 10925 bp, 7 predicted proteins | sample 011ome_22_FD_133754 | JGI IMG/M metagenome (GOLD analysis project Ga0181558, IMG submission 133754) | Coastal salt marsh microbial communities from the Groves Creek Marsh, Skidaway Island, Georgia - 011507BT metaG (megahit assembly) | ecosystem: Environmental > Aquatic > Marine > Intertidal zone... | reverse complement strand
TTGTCCGAGGTTTTGGGTATGGCCATCAAAGAAGAGGAACGCAACGAGGCACTTTATTCGTTCATTTCTCAGCGACTCATCGCTTTGGATCAAGGAGCTTCTATGGGTGTTTTTCACATTCATTTTTTGCTGGAACTGACCAGATTTCTCGGTTTTTACCCAGATAAAACTTTTGGGGCCTCCCGATATTTTGATTTGTTAGAGGGCGCATTTGTGGCTGATCCCACTGCCCACACCCATACAGGCGCTGCAGTAGATGCGCTGAATGAATTATTAGGCACGGAATTTGATGATTTTGGAAAGATAACACTGACCAAAACAACCAAAAAACAGGTGCTGGAACTTTTAATGGCTTACTACAAAATGCATATTCCAGAGTTTCGCGCACCCAAATCCTTGCCTGTGCTCTATGAATTATTTGCCTAAACTGTCTCTGGTTGCCTTTTTTTTAGCCAGTAGTCTCTACGCTCAGGACACCCTAGTGAAGTCCAGCTCCATTCCCCTTGATGAAGTGGTTTTGTCCGCATCTAATTGGGCGCAAAACCAGCTTAAAGTACCGCAAAAAGTTGCGGTGATCTCCAAAAAATCTATTCTTCTAGGGGCGCCGCAAACAGCCGCAGATTTATTGCAACAAAGCGGACAGGTGTACGTCCAAAAAAGTCAGTTAGGCGGGGGGAGTCCCATGATTAGAGGATTTTCCGCCAACAGAATATTGCTGGCTGTAGACGGTGTTCGGATGAACAGCGCTATTTTTCGCAGCGGTAATCTGCAAAACAGTCTATCCGTAGATCCCTTTGCCCTAGAGCGGGTAGAAGTGCTTTACGGGGCGGGTTCCGTGGTTTATGGCAGCGATGCATTAGGTGGGGTCATTCATTACTACACCCAAAACCCTCTGTTTATTGATCAGGAAAACGCCCGGGTTTGGCAGGGAGATGTCGACCTAAGGAGCTCCTCGGCCAACCAGGAACAAACAGCCCACCTCAAGGTATCCCATAGCGGAAGTCGTTGGGCCTGGTCTGGCGATTTTAGCCAAACTGATTTTGGGGATTTGCGCATGGGCAGGTTTGGCCCTGAAGACTACCTACAGCCCTTTCAAGTGACCCCAGATCCTCAGCCAAGTGTAGCAAGCGGGATACAGGATCAATGGACACCCAATACCCGCAGTGAACAACAAAGACCTTCCGGATATAGGCAATGGAATGCCACGCAGAAACTTCATTTTAAGCCCAGTGATTCATGGATGTTTGGCTTGGATACGCACTGGAGCGAAACAGGCGAATATGCCCGCTACGATCGACTCTTACAGCCCAATTCCGATGGCTCACCGCGCTATGCCCAATGGTATTATGGCCCACAAATTTGGGGTATGGCTCATGGTTGGGCTCAGCACAGCCCAAAAACAGGGTGGTACGACCAGATGAAGATACATGTCGCTCAACAGTACTTCAGCGAAAGCCGCAACGACCGAAAATTCAACAATCCTACCCGGCATCATTCAGAAGAACAGGTCTACATGCAGACCGTCAGCGCAGACTTCAATAAATCCATGGGTGAAGCCACCCAGTGGAATTGGGGATTTGAACAGATTTGGAACCAAGTGTCCTCTCAGGCTTCAGCGATTGATCTACGAGATAGGTCTGAGGTGCCTGAGATTTCTAGATACCCCGATGGGGCTGTATGGAACGCCTCTGCGCTCTATGTCAGTCAACAAAGACAATGGGGCTCAGGCTGGTATTCCACGGTAGGTTTGCGCTACTCCAGCGTGTTTTCTCAAGCATCTATTGATCCTAGATGGGACGCGTTTGACTTTGGCAGCGTTTCGTTTAAGGCCTCGGCGCTTACTGGACAACTAGGGGTGACCTTCCAGCCAAACAATCGCCAAAAATGGAGCGCTCAGCTCTCTCGGGGATTTAGAGCGCCCAATATCGATGATTACGCCAAGATTTTTGATCCCGACGCTCTTTATGTAGTGGTCCCTAATCCCAAACTAAAACCGGAATACGCCACTGGACTTGATCTCGGTGTGCAACAGAGGTGGGGATCTGATTGGCTCGTGCGCGTGACTGGGTTTTACACCCGAATGGAGCAGGCGATGATCCGCCAGTGGAACTCCACTTCCGCTGAAGTGATCTATCAAGGGGAAAAGTTTTTGGAGCAGCGCTTGGAAAATATAGACCTCGCCTATTACTACGGATTGGAGGCCAGTGTGGATTGGCAGATAGATCGTCGATGGAGCGCACAAGCACAGTACAGTGCCGCCACTGGAGGAGAGCGTCCCGAGGGAGGAGAACTCACTAGGGGCAGACACATTCCCCCTAATTTTGGTCAGATGCGGCTAGCCTACGCACACCAGCAGTGGAATGCCGCCATAGTTTGGGATTTTCAAGGTGAAATCAGTGCTTCTAGGCTCCCGGAGAGCGAGGTTTCCAAGCCGTATATCTACGCTTTGAATCAGGACGGCTTACCCTATAGCCCTTCCTGGGATACATGGGGATTCAGGCTGGCCCATCAGTGGAATAACCACCTCACTCTAGGGTGTAGTTTAGAGAATGTAACCAACCGTCGCTACCGAACATATTCTTCGGGCATCAGCGCCCCCGGAAGGAATCTTTTACTGAGGTTGGGGATGCGTATTTAGCGCCTGTATGTCAGTGGAAATGTGTATTTTTGGCCTTTTCTATACCCAGAATACACGACCATGAAATTTGCAGCATACAAGGGATTGGACCTGGCCCAAACCGCCCGCGATCAACGGGCAGTATGGGAAGCTGAAGGCTTATTCCAGAAGAGCGTCGATCAGCGTGAGGGAGCCCCTTCCTACGTTTTTTTTGAAGGACCTCCTTCCGCCAACGGCATGCCAGGCATCCACCACGTGATGGCCCGCACCATAAAAGATATTTTTCCGAGGTACAAAACCATGAAGGGGTACCAAGTTTTGCGCAAAGCGGGCTGGGACACCCATGGTTTACCTATTGAATTAGGTGTTGAAAAGGAGTTGGGCATTACCAAGGAAGATATCGGCACCAAGATTTCAGTGACCGAATACAACGAGGCCTGTCGCAAAGCGGTTATGCGCTACACCGATGTGTGGAATGAGTTGACCCAACAAGTGGGGTACTGGGTGGATATGGATCACCCTTACGTCACCTACGAGCCCAAGTACATGGAGTCGGTGTGGTGGCTGTTAAAGCAGATTTACGAAAAAGGCTTGATGTACAAAGGGTACACTATTCAGCCGTATTCGCCTAAGGCAGGGACGGGATTGAGTTCCCACGAGCTCAATCAGCCAGGTACTTATCAAGACGTGACCGATACCACGATCACAGCGATGTTTGAGGTGCTACCTGAAGGTTTGCCTGAAGGTTTAGCAGGGATCGAGGAATTGTACGTATTGGCCTGGACCACAACACCTTGGACGCTTCCCAGCAATACGGCACTGACTGTTGGGCCTAAAATCCGTTATGCGGTGGTGCATACCTTCAACCAATACACGTTTGCTCCCATGGCGGTGATTTTGGCGGAGCCACTCATCGCCAAGCAGTTTACCGGCAAATACGCTCAGGTGGAACAACGTGAGGCGCTTGCAGCGTACACTGCCAACGCCCCAAAGATCCCTTATTGGGTGGGAGACACATTCATGGGCTCAGAGCTGGTGGGTATCCGCTATGCTCAGCTAATCCCAGGGGTGTTGCCGTTTGACCATCCAGAAAACGCATTTCGCGTGATTTCAGGTGACTTTGTCACCACAGAGGACGGAACAGGCATTGTGCATACCGCCCCTACTTTTGGAGCGGATGACGCCTTGGTGTCCAAACAAGCAGTCCCAGAAATTCCTCCTATGTTGGTCCAGGACGAGCATGGACAGTTGGTGCCTTTGGTAGACCTTCAAGGGCGTTTTCGTCCGGAGGTGGGCTTAGGCCTTGCGGGCAAATACGTCAAAAACGCCTATTACCCGGAGGGTGAGGCTCCTGAACAGTCCGTGGACGTGGAAATAGCCATTGCCTTAAAAACCCAAAACAGGGCTTTTAAAGTGGAAAAATATGTCCACTCATACCCCAATTGTTGGCGCACCGACAAACCCATTTTATATTATCCCTTAGATTCTTGGTTTATCAAGGCGACTCAGGTCCGAGAGCGTATGCACGAGCTCAACCAAACCATCAACTGGAAACCCAAGGCAACTGGCGAGGGGCGATTTGGCCATTGGCTAGCCAACGCCAACGACTGGAACCTTTCCAGATCGAGATACTGGGGCATCCCTTTACCGATTTGGCGCACTGCTGACGGAGCCCATGAGCGCATCATCGGCTCTGTGGCTGAACTGATCGAAGCCATGAATCAGTCGGTGGAGCTGGGGTTGATGGAAAAAAATATCTACGGAGATTTTGTCCCCGGGGATTATTCCGAGGAGAATTACGCTAAACTAGATCTACACAAAAACTTTGTGGACCAAATAATCTTGGCGGCCCCGGATGGACGCCCGATGTACCGCGAGGCTGACTTGATCGATGTTTGGTTTGATTCAGGCTCCATGCCTTACGCTCAGTGGCACTATCCTTTTGAAAACAAAGAGCTCATCGATAACAACGATCAATTCCCAGCGGATTTTATCGCTGAAGGCGTTGACCAAACTAGGGGTTGGTTTTACACGTTGCACGCTATTGCCACCATGGTTTTCGACAGTGTAGCCTACAAAAACGTGGTGTCGAATGGGATGGTGCTGGATAAAGACGGAAAGAAAATGTCCAAGCGTTTGGGCAATGCGATCGATCCATTTGAGATCATCAACGAACACGGACCAGACGCGACAAGATGGTATATGATTGCCAACGCTAACCCATGGGACAACCTCAAGTTCGATCCTGAAGGAGTAGCAGAAGTGAAGCGCAAGTTCTTTGGCACATTGTACAACACCTACTCATTTTTGGCCTTGTATGCCAATGTAGATCAATGGACCAACCAAGAGGATCAGATCCCGGTGGCAGAACGTCCAGAAATTGACCGATGGATCCTTTCCGAATTGCATTCTTTGGTGCAAACCGTAGATCAAGCCTATGGCGAATACGAACCCACACGCGCTGCGCGCGCGATCAGCGATTTTGTTCAAGAACACTTGAGCAACTGGTATGTGCGTTTGTGCCGCAGAAGATTCTGGAAGTCTGCCTATGGCCAAGATAAAATCGCGGCTTACCAAACCCTCTACCAGTGTTTGGAGACGGTATCTTTGCTTTCTGCCCCTATTGCGCCGTTTTATATGGATCAATTGTACCGTGATTTGACCTCGATTGCCCGCAGTGAGGCCCCCTCCAGTGTGCATCTAGCGTTATTTCCCGTCGCGGATGCTGCCTTGATCGATCAAGCGTTGGAGCAGAAAATGGAACTCGCACAAAAGCTGTGTTCGCTGACGCTGTCGATCCGACAAAAGGAAAAAATCAAGGTGCGTCAACCCCTACAGCGCTTGATGGTACCTGTTCAAAACGAGTTAGATCGCAGTAGAATAGAAGCTATTGCTGATTTGGTAAAGGCGGAAGTCAACGTCAAAGAATTGGTTATGGTTACCGATGAGGATGGTATTTTGGTCAAGCAGATCAAAGCTAACTTTAAAACACTCGGGCCTAAATTTGGTCAAGACATGAAAGCGATCGCTGCGGCGATCGCCTCTATGGACGCAGCAGGCATCAGCCACATCGAAAAACACGGCACCTTTGATTTGGATTTAGGACACAAGACCATCACTATTTCAGAAGAAGATGTATTGATTGCAGCCCAAGATATTGAAGGTTGGTTGGTCGCCTCTGAAGGCGGACAAACCGTGGCCCTGGATATCACGTTAAATCAGGAATTGGTCGCCGAAGGGATCACTCGAGAAATGGTAAATCGCATACAGAACTTGCGCAAAGACAGCGGATTAGCGGTTACAGATAACATAGTCGTGCGGATTTTGAAGGACGGTATTGTGGAAATGGCAATTAATGCTAACTTAGCCTATCTCATGAATGAGACCCTAGCCAAAGAGGTGATTTTTGAAGACCAAATGGCTGACGGAACACTCATTGCATTTGACGACGTACAGACCCAAATTTCGATACAATTAAGCCGATAGCTATGGAAGACAACAACACCGTTCGATATTCAGACAAAGACTTAGCCGAGTTCAAAGCGTTGATTCAGGAAAAAATTGTTGTGGCTCAAGAGCATTTACAGCTGTTGAGGTCTGCCTATATGAATGACCTAAACAATGGGACTGATGACACCTCTCCCACGTTTAAGGCATTTGAAGAAGGGTCTGAAACCATGAGTAAAGAGGCCAACACCCAACTCGCCATCCGCCAGGAGAAGTTTATTCGCGATTTGAAAAATGCCTTGTTGCGCATTGAAAATAAAACCTATGGCGTGTGCCGTGTCACCGGAAAATTGATTTCCAAAGATCGCCTCAAGTTAGTTCCTCACGCCACGTTGAGCATTGAGGCCAAAAATATGCAGAAGTAATTTTTATCTGTTTGAACCCTGCTTCAGCATTAATCAGTGACATCTATGATCTAAGGGCGCGCCGCAGGCGCGCCCTTTTTGTTTTTGCATTGATTCTGTTGTTGATTTTCGAGACAAACGCTCAAGTTCGGGTCGAAAAAAAGATCGAAAATCCCTCACTCACCCGGGTGCAGATCGATGCAGCAGCCCTGTATTTATTGGACATAGAAACGGCGCCAGGCAGCCAAATGACCCTGGAGGGAAGATTTGATGGCGAATACAGCACGAATCAATGGGTGCAGGTTCAAGAGGTAGCCCCCCACGTCTTGCTGGTCCGTCCAAGCTTTCAACCATTTTTCTCACTACCCAACGATAAATTGAGCGCCCACAAGGTTGTTTCGGCTTCGATGCATCTGGTATTCCCTGAAGGCATGGATGTGGAAATTTTAGGGACTGATGGCAAAGTTCAAGCGCGTGGAACCTACAAGAACCTGGTTATTGTGACCGGTTCCGGTGCGGTAGACCTCGTCCAAACCAAGGGGCTCATCGAGGTGAACACCACTTCCGGTCCCGTCCGTGTAACGCACGGGGACCTGAGGCTAACCGCTGCATCCGTCTATGGAAAAGTGTTGGGCCCACCCTTTCCTCTGGGTTCTGGAACTTCCCAGGCTAAGCTACATAGCCAAACGGGTGACATCACCAGGGTGTGGAAGCCCGAATAATATGTATTTTTGCCTAGCCTATGAATACTAGAACTGTACCCCTACTTATTTTTTTGGTCCTGTTTTTGGACCAAGCCGTAAAGTTTTATATCAAAACTAATTTTGTACTTGGAGAGTCTATCGATGTATTCTCTTGGTTTCATATCGTTTTCATCGAGAATGAAGGAGCCGCTTGGGGGGCCAAACTCAGCGATTGGTTGCCTATTTCTGACCGAACTGGCAAGCTAGCCCTTACCTTATTTCGCATCGTCGCCATTGGCGGGATCAGTTATTGGACCTATAGTTCACTCAAAAAAAGAGCTAATGCCTGGCTGCTTACCGCTCAGAGCTTAATTCTCGCTGGAGCCCTTGGAAACATCATCGATTCCGTGTTTTACGGACTGTTATTTACCGATTCCTGGGGGCAAATCGCTCAGTTTTTACCTCCAGTGGGCTACGAGGGATTCTTCCACGGCAAAGTAGTCGATATGATTTACTTTCCATTGATTGATACTACATGGCCCGAGTGGGTTCCCATCAAAGGCGGGTCCCCCTTTCGATTCTTTGACGCGGTGTTCAATATAGCCGATGTGTCTATCAGTACCGGGGTAGGGATTCTGTTGGTTTTTGGATCAAAAGCCTTCCCCAAGCAGGCAGAAAACAACCCGGAATCGGCCCAACAACAGCCTAGTTAAATCGGTATATTTTATTGGGGGTCAAGCAGTAGTCCAAGGGAATGTCTGTTGGAAAAACCTCGTCAAAGTCAGATTCCGCTTCAAAAAATGAAAGCCCGATTTTGATGACTTCAGGGGCGCATTGGCCTAAAAAACGATCATACATCCCTTTTCCATACCCCACCCGGTGGCCGCTTTGATCAAAAGCCAACAAGGGCACAAAAACCACTTCGAGTTGTGTGGGTTGGACCTCAATCCCAGAAACAGGCTCAGGAATACCCCAGTCGTTGATCGCCAACAGGGTGCTGTCCTGAAGCAAGTAATGTTTTAATGTTCCCTCCACTACTTTGGGAAGCACCACGGATTTGTCCCGGCCCATCAAAAGCGGCATCAATGCCGTGGTGTCCACCTCGTTTTTGGCTTCAATAGGCATAAATAAATGGAAGTATTCGGCGTCCCAAACAGGTAACTCCAGAGCTTTTGTGGCTATGGCCAAACTCATCTGCTCCACGTCCTCTTGCGCCAGTGATTTCCTGAGGTGTAGGTACTTTGATCGAAGTTCTTTTTTTGTCGCCATAATTACGGGTGCACGGGTCAATAAAATTACCTTTTTTGTCGTTTAGCTCGGTCCCATGCCTTCAAATTAGGTAATTTTATGCCCATGACACCCCCATTGATCGCCATACAGGTTCAATCCCTTCCCGAGTCTCCTGGGGTGTATCAGTACTATGACGAAAAGGATACTATTCTGTATATCGGCAAGGCGATCAATTTAAAAAAAAGAGTCTCTTCCTACTTTAACAAGAATCAAGACAACGCCAAGACCCGCGTATTGGTCTCCAAAATACGCCGCATTGCCCATATTGTTGTTCCTACGGAAACCGACGCACTGCTGCTGGAGAACAATTTGATAAAAAAGTACCGGCCTCGTTACAATGTGTTGCTCAAAGACGATAAGACATTTCCTTGGATTTGCCTCAAAAAAGAAGCGTACCCCAGGGTGATGACTACCCGCAAAGTGATTCGCGACGGTTCTCAGTACTTTGGTCCCTATACCAACACCAAGATGATGTATGTGTTGCTGGACCTGATCAAGTCACTGTATCCCTTGAGGTCGTGTACCCTTGATTTGTCCGCGGATAAAGTGGCCATGGGCAAATATGCCCCCTGTCTCGAATACCACATAGGAAATTGTAAAGCGCCCTGTGTAGGCCGACAAACGCCTGAGGATTACGCCCAAGATATTCAGGCGGTGACCGCCTTGTTAAAGGGGCACCTCAAAGAAGCGGTGGGTCATATGAAGTCAAAGATGAAGCTGGCTGCGGAAGCATTGGCCTTCGAGGAGGCTCAAAAATACAAAGAGCGCCTGGATTTGTTGTCTGGATACCAATCCAGGGCGACGGTGGTCAGTCCAAACATTACCCATGTCGATGTCTACAGTATTTTTTCTGACCAAACCCATGGGTACGTGAACTATATGGAAATCGCTCACGGCGCTATCATTAGAACCCACACCCTGGAGCTCAAGAAAAGAATGGAGGAATCGGATGAAATACTGCTTGAAATGGCCATCGTGGCCATCAGAGAGCGGTTTCAATCAGCGGCTAAAACGCTGGTGCTTCCGTTCAAGGTGTTGGTGCCTGCTGGGTTGCGGGTTGAGGTGCCTCAATTGGGAGACAAGAAAAAATTATTGGACTTATCGCTGCGCAACGCCAAACACTACCGACAAGATCAACTGGCCCAACTTAAGGTCATCGATCCACAAAGTCACAGTGATCGCATCTTGGCCCAGTTACAGAAGGATCTTAGATTGCCCCACCTGCCTGTTCACATCGAATGCTTTGACAATTCAAACATACAAGGAACCAACCCGGTGGCAGCTTGCGTGGTCTTCCAGCACGCGAAACCGGCCAAGTCTCAATACCGCCATTTTCATATCAAAACAGTGGAAGGTCCCGACGATTTTGCCTCTATGCGCGAGGTAGTCACCAGAAGGTATCGCCGGATGATGGATGAAGGAACCTCCCTGCCTCAATTGGTCGTGATTGATGGGGGCAAGGGCCAGCTCAGTGCAGCGTTAGACGCGTTTGACTCCTTGGGTATTCGCGGCAAGATAGCGATCATCGGAATAGCCAAACGCTTGGAGGAGATCTATTTCCCAGGGGATTCAGTACCGATTTACCTGGATAAAAGATCTACTTCCCTCAAGCTTATCCAACAGCTGCGCAATGAAGCTCACCGTTTTGGAATTACGTTCCACCGACAATTGAGGTCGAATGCCGCATTGGGGAATCGACTGGAAACCCTGTCTGGAATTGGCGCTAAAACGGCTGAAAAACTGCTGACCGAATTTAAGTCGGTCAAACGCGTAGAGGAGGCGTCCCTTCAAGCCCTCGCGGATTGTGTAGGTATGGCCAAGGCTCAATTGATCTACGAACAACTCAAAACGCCCGCTGATGCATAAATCTGCTCTGCGCGATACAACGGTATTCATCGCCGCCCTTGTAGTTTGGATAAGCTGTGCCTTTCAGGTCATCAGCGCACAAACCCCAAACGCCCATCGGGATTTAATGGTTCAGTTGGATTCCTTTAAAGCAGCGGGGCGCCAACCAAAAATAGGCCTGGTGCTCAGCGGAGGTGGCGCCAAAGGATATGCCCATATCGGCGTATTAAAAGTTTTGGATCAATACGGTATTCAAGTAGATTACATAGCTGGAACGAGTATGGGCGCCATGGTAGGCAGTCTCTATGCTTCGGGATACTCCGGTCTTCAGATCGATTCTATTTTAAATGCCATGGACATTAACGAGGTGGTATACGATGAACTACCCAGGTCAGCTCGATCGTTTTACGACAAAGAGGATGAGGCCCGTTATGCGGTTACGTTGCCTTTTGACCGTTGGAAGCTCAGTTTTCCTCAGGCGATTTCCGGCGGACAAAAAATGTACAACGCGTTGTCCAGACTCCTTTTGCACGTGAGTCAAACCACCTCATTTGCCGAGCTACCCACGCCCTTTTTATGTATGGCGACCGAACTCTCCTCGGGCCAAGTCGCTGAGTTGACTCAAGGATATCTCCCCGA
>Ga0181558_10005703_pt1 | contig 10928 bp, 2 predicted proteins | sample 011ome_22_FD_133754 | JGI IMG/M metagenome (GOLD analysis project Ga0181558, IMG submission 133754) | Coastal salt marsh microbial communities from the Groves Creek Marsh, Skidaway Island, Georgia - 011507BT metaG (megahit assembly) | ecosystem: Environmental > Aquatic > Marine > Intertidal zone... | reverse complement strand
GGGGGCGCCGAAGAAGATCGGGCGCGGGGCATGAGCCCGGATGCCTTCTTCAAACTCAGTGATGGAGAATCCGCCAGACGTTACCGTCTGGAAGAGGCAACCCATCCCAGCGAGAGTCTCGAGAGTAAGTAAAGAGAGGCGATCGTATCAAGTTCCCCGGTAGAAGGGGAGCTGTGCAGCGGCTAGCTAGCCGACCCATCTGCACTGTCCTATTTGTGTAATAGGATATGAAGTTCTATGTGCTCGCATCGTGCTCTTTTTTTTTTACCTTTCCGCGAAGAGGAGGGCGTCCGAGAGGTCCGATATGCGTCCCCCGTCGGCGCCACTCCGCGGGAGCACGGCAAGCGCGGGACGATACCGATCCCCCGCCGCACCGGTGCGAGACGCTTGAGGCGCTTTACGCACCGTGCGCGAACGCATCGCGCGTGTTCCGGCTTGCTCGAGCTGCGCGTTCGCCCCCGAACCCACCCGTCCAGGGTTATTTATTGGGATTTCGCGTGGTCGCGCGACGATTTCCCGCGACATGGCCTCCGTCCGCGCCCGGCGCGCCGCTTTCGTCTCTGGCTCGAAACGCGCGAACAAAACGGACTGGGATCCCGCCGCGGAGGATGATCCCGACCTCATCCCCCCCTCCCCGAGCAGAGTCTTCTGGTACCGCGCGTGGTTCGGCGCCATCCTTTTCCTGGAGTACGCCATCGTGCGGAAACAGGTCCAGGCGTACATGGCCTTCGAATCGTTCCGCGCGAACCCGCGGCACATGCGCCACCCCTGGGTGTCCATCGCGACGCACGTCGCCGTGGACTCCGTCGCGCTCTGGTTCATGAACGCCTTCCCCGGGTCCTCGCGATGCGGGACGCGGAGGGCGGAGGGCGGCGAGAAAGAGAAAGAGAAAGAAAAGCGCATCCTGCGCGTCCCCGTGAGCGTGCCCATCCTCGCGCGCCACGCCGCGAAGATGTGCAGCCGCGTGCAGCCCGTGGTGATCACGCTGCTGGGCGCGAGCGTGTTCCACGGGTACACGCTGAAGCAGACGCTGCTGATGGTCCTGTCGCCCACCTTCTTCAACGTCGTGGGGGGGGCGACTGGCAGAAACGCGCTCGCGGCGATGAGCGCCGTCAACGTCGCCGTCGTGCTCGCCATCGTCCGATTCAACCGCGACGCGTACGCGGGGTACCCCGAAATCGTCCACGAGTTCCAACAGACGCTGGTTCCGGATCGCACCTTCTACGCCGCCGGCGTGTCCGCTGTCGCGACGGCGCCCTTCGCGTTTGCGTTCCTAACCAAAATGAAAGAGGTGAAGGCGTGGGGCGACGCGCTCCGCCGGCTGCACGCGCGCGTGTACTTCGGAGGCCAGCGCGCGCTCGGCCCGGAGACGGAGTTGCACGCGTCGCCCGCGACGATCGTGCCGCTCGCGTACCGCCTGCGCGCCATCGCCAGGCGCGTGGTGCCGCTGGCGGTGGCGGCGAACGCGCTGGTCCTGGCGCACGCGCTCTTCACCGAGCCTTTCACCAAAAAAGAAACACGCGGCGGCGGCGGCGGCGAGCGCGCGCTCGCCGCCGCGCTTGCGTCGTGCTTCCTCGCCGCCGCCGCGAGGATGACGTGGGGCGCGTACGGCACGTCCGACACATTCGCGGACGAGTGGCGCGAGCTGTACGAGGACACGCGAAACGCCGCGGAACGCGCGGCGTTCACGCTCGCGGGGTCGTACGCCGCGCTCTCGGCGACGGCGTGCGCCGCCGTGACCCGGAGCGAGGCGTTGCGCGCCGCGCCCGGGGCGACGTCGCGCGTCGCGGCGGCGTGGCTGGCGACGTGGTGCCTGGTGGCGGCGTGCGCGTCCGCCGTCACGCCCAGTCCGGCGCCGTGGCGCGCGGCGCGCGCGGCGGTGCTCGGCCTGGCGGTCGCCGCCGGGGGGCTCGCCACCGTCGACGAAGCCGCCTTCGACGCGGCGGCCGCCGGGGCGGACGCCGCCGCACTCGCCAAGGCGCTCTTCGGCGCGTACATGTGCGCGCTCCACGCGGCGGCGGCGTGGGCCGCCGCGTCGCGCGGCGCTCGGCGCGTTTCGGTCGTTTTCGGTCTCCCGGGCGTGTCGCCGACGAGAAGGGAAAACAGAGAGAGGAAGCCCAAGCTGGACGGCCACTGGAAACCGGAGGATTTCGAGATTGACGCGTCGCGGTTCCGCGCGCGCGCGCGCGCAGACGCGGTGGCGGAAATCGACGCGCAGTACGACTACGCACCGACGGCGCGCGCCCAGCCGCGCGGCGCGGTGGAGCAGCTCGCCGCCGCCGCGCGCGCGCGCGAGCTCGCCGAAGCCAAAGCGCGGGATTCCGCTCTGTGCGCGCCCAGGTGTCGCGCCGAGGGGTGCGACGCGCCCGTCGGCCGCTCGGTGAACGCGCTCGCGGAAGGGCTGAGCCTGTGCCGCGAGCACCTGCTCGCGGAGGCGCCGTTCCGGTGCGCGAACATCGGCGGCGCCGCGCACTTCTGCGTGATGTGCCGCCGCGTGCACGCGCCGCCGCGGTGCGCCGGGGGCACGTGCGGCGGTACCGAGCGCGAGGCGTACATCCTGCGGCGGGACGCGCCAGACACGTCGCGCGTTCCCGCCGTCGCCGCGCGCCGGGGCGGTTTCCGCGACGTGTCGCTCCGCGCCTGGTACAAGACACCGGAGGGCCCCGTGGCGGCGGCGGCGCGCATGCGCGGCGTGGTTGCCGATTTCGCCTCGGCGCTACCGGACGGCGCGTGCGCGCTGCACGCCGAGATGGCCGTGCGCCCGGGGTGCACGCTGCTCACCGTGGACATCGGCGCCAGGCTGCGCGAGGGCGACGGCGGCGCGGGTTCCTCCCGCGTCGGCGACGTCGGCCCCGAGCGCGGCGACGACGAGGTGCGTTCGCGACGCGAGGGGAGCGATTTCGTTCGCGATTTTGACGCCGCGCGCGCGTTCACCGCCGCCGGGTTGAAGCGCGGCCTGGACGGCGTCGTGGACTTCGTCGTGGTGGACCCCGTGTCCGGGCGGAGCTCGTCTCGGTACGAGACGGAGTCGGAGTCGGTCCGCGAAAGGTCTCGCGGTCTCGCCGGTTTTTGCCGGCGCCTTATCTTCGACCGCCGCGCCGGGACGGCGCGGGAGGGCGACGCGCCGGGAGGGCCCGGGCGCGGCTTTTTCCCCTCTCGAGGCGACGTCTCCCAGACGGACGCCGCGCGACGTCGTTCTCGCTTCGCGATGTTCGACGCGTTCGGCGCGTTCGGCGCGTTCGGCGGGGAAAGCGACGACTCTCGGGACGCCGAAACCCTCCGCTCGTCGGAGGTGATGCGCGCGCCGATGCCCGTGCTCCGCTCGGACAGGTACGACGCGCTGACGTTGCCTTCCCCGCCGGAGGGGTACGGGTACGTGCTTCAGTGCGGCGGCACGTACGTCCCGCTGCTGGAGTGCGCCGCGGCGGGAGGTGGCGCGCGCGCCGTCGTCGCGCACGTCACGCCCACCAACGCCGAGGGCCTGGGGTTCCTCGAGCTCGTCGCGCACTCGGCGCACTCGGCCGAGGAGCAGACGGCGACGCGAAACGACGTCTCGCCGCTGGTCTCCACGGCGGTGTTCCTGACGCCCGACCCGAAACTGGCGGCGGAGCTCGCGCGCGCGCGCACGGGCGCGCGCGCCGAGCACGCGCCGGTGCTCTTCAACATCGGCGCCGCCATCACGGGGCGCGCCTCGGGCGCCGCCGTCGGCGCCGCCGACCGAAACGCGAATCCGAAACGCGAATCCGCCGAAGTGCGCGAGGAGATTGTGTTCCACGCGGCGTGCGCCGCCGCCTCCATGGGCTGGAGCGAGGCGGCGCGCCGCGTCGTCGACGCGTTCGACGCCAACGCCGACCAATCGGCGCGCGGGGGTTCCTCCAGAGGAACGCGCGGGTACGCGGACCGATACTCGTCGATGTCGGAGAGCCCGGACACTGCCACGGACGACTTCTCCTCCGAGGTGGACTATTTCGAAATCGAACACGCCGAGCACGAAGCCGCCGCGACCGCCTGGTGCGCGCCGCCCAAGCTCGGGACGCGCGCCGGCGCGGCGACGCTGCTCCGCGCGGCGTGCAGCTCCGGCGACGTCGATACCGTGCGCTTGGTGATCGCCTGGGTCATCCGCAGCTTCGGCGCCGTCGTGGTGAGCGACTTGCTGGCTGCGGGTGACGCCATCGGCATCGGCGGCGACTGGACACCTCTGCACGCCGCCGCTGACGCCGTCGCGAGCGCGACGGCGAAAGCGCCGCGGCGCGGCGCGGCGGCGGCGCGAGCCGCCGTCCAGGCGCTGGAGGCTTCCGCGGACCCGCTCTCGTGGGTCGCCGCCGCTCCCGGCGCCGCGCGCGCGTCGCCGTCCGCTATTCTGCGCCGCGGCGGCTCCGGGCTCGAAACGGCGACGCGCTCGAAGGCGCTCGGAAAGCAGCTCGCCGCGATGGACGAGAAGGTGCTGGACGAGCTCGCGAGCGCCGTCGCGCGCGCCGTCGCGCACCTGCGGGACGCCTCAGGGGGTGGCCGTTTCGAGCGTTTCGCGCGCCCCGAAGAGGCGCCCGCGCACTTCGCCGCCGCCGCGACAGCCGCCGCGCTGCAGTACGACGGCTCGTGCGCGCACGTCATGGCCGTCGCGTTGCTTTCCCCGGGGTCTCGCCGCGGGTGGGACGCGCTGCGCGCGCGCGCGCTGGACGCCGCGCGGGGCGACGCGAGCCGCGACGAAGCCAAGAAGTGGCTGCGGGGAGGCGCGTCGCCCGCCGGGTTCCCGCCGCCGACGCCCGAAGAGGTGTGCGCGGGCGTCTACGGCGGGAAAGCCGTCGCGGCGCTCGCGCTTTTGGAATCGGTCGTTCGCGCGCTCCACGTGCTCTTCTCGTCCAACAGCACACGAACGTGGAGTCCCGCCGCCGTCGGGATCCTGGCGGCGGCGGTCGCCGCGCCCGCCGCCGCCGCCGCCGCCGCGTCGCGTCGCCGCGCCTTTTGGAAAAATGGCGGCGCGCGTCTCGCCGCGCTCGTCGCCGCGCTCGCCGCCGAACGCGCCTTTTTCTTCATCTCGCCAAACGCGTCCGATCCCGGCGTCGCGCGCGGCGTCGCCTCGCTCCGGCTCGCGCTCGCGCTTGTCGCCTCCGCGATCGCGCCCGAGAAGGCGTTCTGGTCTGAAACGTCGCTCATCGCCGCCGCGGCGTTCGCGGCGGGACCCGGCGGCGTCTTCGCCGGGATCGCGTCGCGGCGCGCGCGCGCGGCGGCGACGGCGGCGGCGGCGGCGGCGGCGGCGGCGGCGACGCGGCGGTGCGTGCCGATCGTCGCGAGGGCGCACGTCGACAAGGTCACCGCCGAGGCGATGTTCGGGACGAAGGCCAAAGCGGAGTGAGGCGAAGAAGGAGTCACAAAAGGAGTCACGTGTACACATGTAACATCAGTAATATCAAACAGGGACGAAACGCGTCCACCGTAGGTAGCGTAGCCAAGACTACGTAGCGGAAAGTACGGTACGCGGACGCGTCGAGTAGAAACGCGCCGCCGGCAGCCGCCTCGCGCCTCGCGCTCGCCTTTTGGGACCTTTTTCTTTTTCTTCGCCGCATCCGAGACGAGACGGCACCCGGACTCGTTCGCTCATCTCAGCCACCACACGCAAGCGCGCGGGCGGGATCTGTCGCCGGCGCGGCGACCGATACTCGTCGGGCGAGGCGCCATGGGGTTCATGGTACGTCGCCGAGCGCGTCTCGGCGCTTCCCGCGCGCGTCCCCGCCCCGCGGGTCGCGCACCGCACATAGCCGTTACGACGCTGACATCGACCTAGATGCGACGTCGGGATGCCCGCGTCTCCCCTCGACCCAGCCGCTGACCCCTCCATCCCCGCTTGGCCCCCCCGCAGAGCGCCCTCGGGCTCGGTCCCGCGTCGGACGGCAACGCGTCTTCCGAGCGGACCTCGCACCGCCACACCACCCGGTACTCCGAGAGCGAGTCCGGTTGGCTCTCGCGATCTCGCGTCTCCTCCGGGGACAGGTCCGGCGCGCGGGACGACCGCTCGTCCGTGTTCTCGCTCCCCCGGTCGCACGCCTCGAACCGGGGCGGCATGTTCGGCACGCGCGGCGGCGTGGGCGGCGCCTCCACCGAGCACGCGCTGCGCCGCCCGCACGCGGGCGCGGAGACGCGCGAGGAGCTGGAGCGCCTCCCCGACGACGTGCTCCGCGTCATTGTGGATGAGGCGCGCGCGAAGCGGCGCAAGCAGGAGCAGCGTCGGCGCCGGGAGGAGGAGGACCGCGCCGCGGAGCTGGCGGACGTCGCCGTGGACGATAGCGACGACGACGGCGACGGTGACGGCGCGCGAAACAAAAGCGCGGTTCCGAAGGCGGACCCGGTGGCGGAGACGGTGCTGCACATGGGCGACGGCGACGACGACGCGCTCGACGCGATCGACGCGCTCGGCGAGAAGCGCGAGTTGGACGAAACGCAGGCGCGCGCCGAGCTGGCCCGGGGCGTGCTCGCCGCGAGGCTCGCGAGGCGCGCGGGCGCGAGACGGCGGCGGTGCCTGTCCATCTCGCGGGACATCGGTAAGGAAGACGCGGTCGCGGTGATCCACCCGGAGGACTTTGAGAGGTTCGTGCACAGAGGCGGCGACGCCGAGGGCGTGGACGCCCGCGAAGTCGCGCGGCTGTACGCGTGCTGCCTGCCGGGGCGCCCGGGCAGCCGCGCCGCCGCCGCGGACGCGCTGGACGCGCACCAGCTGCTGAGCGTGGTGGAGAGCGGCCGGTGGCGCAGGCACTGGGCGCGGTACGTGCGGGACGCCAGGCAGCGCGCGCTGGATCGCGGCGCGTGCGCCGGCGCGCTGGCGGTTTTCGGCGCGACTTCGCGTGACCCCTTCGCCGACGCCGCGTCAGACGCGAAGGTTGCCAAACACGCGCGCGCGAGCCATCCCGCGGGCTTCCCCGACCCCGCCTTCTTCGGCGCGTTCGGCTCGCTCTGCGCCTTGTCGAAGTACGCGCGGTTCTGCTTCGCGTTCCTCACGCTGCCCGTGCTGGCGCCTCTGTCGCGCCGGCGGGGGCCTTTCAAGACGCACGCCGAGGCGTGGTACGTCTCGCGCTTCGCCCTCCCCGAGTCCCTCCGGCGAAGCCAGACCACCTTCGCGGTCGCCGCGCCTCTCACGCTGGTCGCCGCGCCGTACTGGTCAATGGGGGTGGTCGCGCTGTTTCTGTACGTGCTCAGGCAGCCCGAGCACCTGCTGGTGGACCTCCTCGTGCCTGCCGTGTTCGCGGCGTTCACCACGTCGCTCGCGGCGGCGTGCGCGGGCGCGGCGGCGGACTTCGGCGCCGCGGACCCGTCGACGCGGCGCGAGAGCGGGAAGGTCCGGCCGAGCCACGCGTTCCCGGGGGGGCGCGCGGTGCTCCCGGACGACACCGCGCGCGTCGCGCAGGACGACCCGCGGGTGGTGCGCGGGAGCACGAATCAGCTCCCGAATCAGGAGCGGGCAGGCGGCGGCGGCTTCAAAAGGAAGCCCGGAGGGAACGGGAACCCGCCCGCCGACCGCGAAGAGACGCTTCGTCCCGCGTCCTCGGGCGCGGATTCGGCGCGGACGCACGCCGGGTTCGGGAGTTTCGGCGCGGCGAGGGTCGCCGGCGCGGCGGCGCCGCCGCCGCCCGACGCCCTCGCGTCGGACGCGGACGCCGCGAACGCGCGAAACGCGCGCGAAGCGGACGTCGACGTGCTCTTCGACGAGTCCGCCGGCGTCGGCCTGGACGGCGAGCCCCGGCGCTCGAGGAAAGGGCGCAGGGGACTCGCCGCCGCCGGGCGCGCGCGCGGGCTGGACGCGCGCGCGGCGAACGAGTTCGAGAGACATTTGGGTTTTTCGGAAAACGTCGAGGGCGCGACGACGGCGACGGCGACGGCGATGACGACGGAGAAGGACGTCGCGGACGCCGTGATGCGGCGCGCAGCTGAGGAGACAGCCTCTTTATCCGCGCGCGGCGGCTTTCTCGGCGCGTACCTGGGCTCGGCGCCGCTGACGGCGCGCCAGAGACTGGCGTTCGCGGCGACGGCGCTGCTCGTGGCGGCGATCCCGCCGGCGCACCGCTTCGGCACCGGCGTCGAGCTTTTCGGCGGCGCGGACGCCGCGTTCGTATGCGTGGACCGGCTTTTGCCCGACGCCGCGAGCGCGCTCCTGGGCCTCGCGCCGTGCGCTTCCTCCTCCGCCGCCAACGCCACGGACGCGGACTACGCCGCGGACGCCGACTACGCCGACTACTCGCCGCGGCTGACGGGCGTGGCGGACGCCGTGCGCGCGGATGCGCGCGCCGGCGACGCCGGGTCGGCGACGGGCGCCGCCATCGTCGCCGCGGCCGCCGCGTGGACCGCCGTGGGCGCGTACGCTGCGCTCACCTCGACGCGCTGGATCACCTCGCGCGCACACGCGCACTACGTGCGCCTGCGCGTTTTCGCCGCCGTCACGGACCCCTCCGAGGCGGCGGCGTGCGACGTGCCCTTCCTCAACCTGCGCAAGGCGTCCCTGCCGTGGGTGCGCCTGCGCGCGCACCTCCGGCGTGCGCGTGCGCTGGAGCGCCGCTGGGTCGCGCTATGCGTCGCGCACCTGGCTGCCGCCGCCGTGGCGTGCGCGCTCGCGGCGGGGCTCGCCGCCGCGCGCGCGCACACCTCCCCGCACGCGCGCGCGGACGCGAGCGCGGTGGCCTTCTGCTTCCTGGCCGCGCTGTTCGCGGCGCCGCTGGCTGTGCTCTTGCGCGTCGCCGCGCACCTCGCGCGGCTCTCGGCGGACGACGACGCGCTGCTGGCGCGCGAGCGGTGGCGCATGGCCCTGGACGCGGAGGACTTCGAGATGATGGCGCCGAGCGACGATCGAAACGATGCGTTTGAGCGCGAGCGGCGCGCGCGCGAACGCGAGCGCGCGCGGCTGGAAGCGGCGCTCGCCGCCATCCGGGAAAGCCGCGACCCGGAGGATCTCTTGGACGCCGCACCCGAGACGGCGAGCGCGCGCGCGAACCTGGCGGCGTTCGCGACGGTGGCGCTCCTCGTCGCGCTCGTCGCGCTCACGCTGCTGGACGCGTTCGGGGGGCCGTACCAGGGCATGTCCACGGACGCGCTGGGCACGCTGGTGGAGGCCAACTTCGCGTACACGCACGCCTACCACGAGTCCCTCGGCGCGCGCCTCGCGCGCCTCGCGAAGAACGTGACGCGCGTCGAGGCGGGCGTCGACGAGGCGGCGTCGCTGCTGGCGGTGCTGGACAACGCCTCCGCGCGTGAGGCGCTGGACGCGGTCAACACGCTCACGACGAGCCTTGAGAACGGGGGGTGCGTCGGATAGATAACGAGCCGAGGAAAGAAAAAGAAAGCTCGTCAGGAACTAACAACGGAAACGACACATCTCGACCTTCTCACATCGCTCGGCGCTTCCCTCGCGGCGTGATGCGCGAGCTCGAGGGTGCGCCCCTGGACGTCGCCGCCGCGGCGACGGGCGCGGCGGTGGCCCTGGGCGTCGTCGGGGGCGTCACTGCGGCGCTGACACGTCGCAGGCCGGCTTCGTCCGCGCGGGAGGGAGACGGCGTCAAGGGTGAGTCGTCCCGAGGACTTTCGCGGGCGAAGACGGCGAACGAGCTGAGCACCGCCGCCGCCAGCGCGTCCATCGCGCGCGCGCCGTTCCTCGTGCTTCTCGCCATCGCCGCGGTCCTCCTCGCGGCGGAGCACGCGAGGCGCGGATGGGGCGCACCCCTAGATCCCCTCGACGTGCGCGGTGCTCTTTCGGCGATCGAGCGTCTCGCGCCCCCCGCGTCTCGCGCGGACGTCCGGCCCGAGTGCGCGCGCGTCTCGGCGTTCCCGGACCTGTTCGGCGCGCACGGCCACCCCGAGGGGTTCCCCGAGGACGTCCCGGTCGGCGGCCTGCGCCTGGACTTCCACGCGCCCGCGCGGGACCCGCGCCTGGCCCGCGCGCGGCAGCACTTCTCGCAGGGCCTCGCGCTGAAGTTCGGGTTCAACCGCGAAGAGGCGCGGCGGCACTTCCTGGCGGCGGCGCGCCTGGCGCGTGGCGCCGGGCGCGACTGCGCCGCGTGCCTGTGGGGCATCGCCTTCTCGCTGCACCCCGACGTGAACGACTGGCGCACGCGGAGGGGGCAGCGCGCCGCGGGGCGGGTCGCCGCGGCGTCGGCCGCCGCCCTCGCGTCGCGGGACGTTGCGGCGGCGAGAGACGCGGGCGACGCCCGCCGCGAGGCGGCGGCGGCGAAGACGCTGGTGCTCGCGGACGCCGAGGCGGCGTTTTTCGGCACGAACGTGTTCGACCACCCCCTCGGGTCGACCGCGGAGGACCCGAACGACGCGCTGGGCCACCCCGACGGCGAGCTCGCGCAGGCGGACGCGCACTACAGGTACCTGCGCGTGCTGGAGATGGGCATCGAGGCGCTCGCCCCGGAGACGGCGGCGTCGGCGAAAGAAAAAGATTTTTCTCTAAAAGAAAACCTCCGGGCGGCGTGGACGCGAACCGACGACCCCGACCTGCTCGCCGTTTTGGGCGAGGCGTGCATGAACCTGACCCCGTGGCAGTACTGGAACTGGACGTTGCCAGCGCCGGGACCGTCGACGGACGAGCAGTACGTCGAGGTTCGCGAGTCCAAAGGCGCGCGCGCCCAGGACGCGTTCGCGGCGCTCACCAAAGCGCTAAGCGCGGACGCGTCGCACCCGCTCGCCGCGCACGCGCTCGTGCACTTGACGGAGTCGCTTCCGATCCGCAACGCGCGATTCGCGGGAATCGAACCCGGCGGGGACGCTTTATCTTCAGATGACGGTTCAGACGGTTCAGACGGCCGTGTCGTGAAACGCGACAGCACGGGTACGTACCCGCGCGCGTCTCTGAACCCTTCCCTGCGCTCTGGGAAGGATGCCTTGCGCGACGTCGCCGCGAGCCCGCGGCTGGGGGAAGCCGCCGCCGACGCGCTGTTCGCGTCATT
>Ga0181558_10005701_pt1 | contig 10930 bp, 7 predicted proteins | sample 011ome_22_FD_133754 | JGI IMG/M metagenome (GOLD analysis project Ga0181558, IMG submission 133754) | Coastal salt marsh microbial communities from the Groves Creek Marsh, Skidaway Island, Georgia - 011507BT metaG (megahit assembly) | ecosystem: Environmental > Aquatic > Marine > Intertidal zone... | reverse complement strand
GGCGCGACGGCGGTAGATCTGGCAGCCTCGACAGCGTTTGAAAGGGTGACGATCACGGGCGCGATCCAACCGACCACGCCGCGCCGGTTCGAGGGCGTGGCATCGGCCGCGGCCGCCGACCTCGCCCGTTTCGTCACGCTTGCCGGGGCTCGGCTTGGCGGCATGGCCGAGGTCGAACTGAGCGGCGGCGCTGCGCTTGATCTTTCCGATCTGGAGCTGGAAGGACGCGCCACGACGACGGATTTGCGGCTGTTCGATGAAACCTTCGACGCGCTTCTTGGTGGTGGTGGAGAGATTGGCCTCGGCCTCAAACGCGCGAGCGGGGGCGCAATCGGGCTCCCGTGGCTGTCTCTTTCGACACCAAACCTCACTTTGGAGGGAAGCCTTGACCGAGAAAGTGCGATCCCCAAGGCCCGTTTCTCTGGTCGGATTGCCGACATGGCACTTTTGGCGTCCGACTTCAGCGGGCCTATCGAGACACACGGCAGCGCGGCGCTTGATCGAGACGGGCGCTGGGTCTTTGAAGAAACTACCCTTGCCGGCCCCGGTGGCCTTTCAGGAAGGGTCACCGGCAGCATCTCCGACGACCTTGACACCGACCTGCGCCTTGCTGGAACTTTACCCCTTGGCCTTCTGAATGGCGTGCTCGAGCCGCGCCGCGTTGCAGGCATAGCGCGGTTTGACTTTGGGCTGCAGGGCTCTCTGACCGGCGATCTTCTCTCGCGCCTTTCGGGCAGCCTCAGTATCGAGGACAGCCGTCTCGCCGCTCCGACCATCGGTCAATCGCTCGAAGGGATAAACGGAGCGGCAACCTTCAATGATGGCGCGGCGCGTATCGACCTTGCTGGTCGTTCGACCAGTGGCGGCGATGCAAGGCTCGCTGGCACGGCGTCGCTCTCGGCTCCTTTCCCCGGCGATCTGACGCTACACGTCGAAGGTTGGCGGCTGCGCGATCCGTCGCTTTACGACACCAGCCTTGACGGAACGGTAACGATCCGCGGACCACTTGAGGGCGGCGCGATGATCGCGGGCGAGGTAAGAGTTGGCACGACCGAACTCCGCGTCCCATCCTCCAGCATTAGCGCCCTAGGTGATATCCCCGAAATTTCGCATATCGATGCACCACCCGAGGTGACGGCCACGCTTGCCCGCGCGGGGCTTGCAGAATCCGGTGCCGCCGTCGGCAGTGGCGGAGCGCCCTACGGCCTTGATATCCGCATCCTCGCGCCCGAGCAGGTCTTTGTTCGTGGCCGCGGGCTTGACGCCGAATTGGGTGGCACTCTGACCTTGACCGGCACGACCGCCGAGGTCGTCCCTCTGGGACAGCTGGAGCTGATCCGAGGGCGGCTGGATATTTTGCAGCAGCGATTCGATCTGACCGAAGGATCAGCCGATATCAGAGGCGACCTGATGCCGGAAATAGACCTCACGGCCACCACAACCGCGCGCAGCGGAACACTTGTCAACCTTGCGATCCAAGGTCATCTCGATGCGCCGGAAATTGTTCTGTCCTCCTCTCCCGAGTTGCCGCAAGACGAAATCATCGCTCAGCTACTTTTCGGCCGAAGCATCGACCATATCTCGCCACTTCAGGCGGTGCAGCTTGCCTCCGCGGTTGCGACGCTTGCCGGGCGGGGCGGCGCCGGTTTCGTCGACAACCTGCGACAGCGCTTCGGGCTCGATGATCTCGACGTCACATCCGACACCTCTGGCGAGACAACTTTCCGCGTTGGCAAATACCTCGGCGAAAACCTTTATTCCGATGTCTCGGTCTCGAGTGGCGGGCAAAGCGAGATCAGCCTCAACCTTGATCTGTCGGACACGCTGACCGCCAAGGGCAGCATCGACAGCGAGGGACAGACCAGCCTCGGGATATTCTTCGCACGGGATTATTGAAACGAAAACGGCGACCCGAGGGCCGCCGTTTCCAGTCAATTTATCTTGGATCAGGCCGTCGCTTCGAGAAGCGCCTCGGCTTCGTGGAACGGGCAAGCAACTTTGTGGTCATTGCCCAGATCCTTCATCGTCGGACGCTCATCCGCACAGCTTGCCTGCGCCTTGCGGCAGCGGGTGCGGAAGACGCAGCCCGAGGGCGGGTTCATCGGCGAGGGAAGTTCCCCCACGATAACCTCGCGCGGACGCGCCTTTTCAAGCTTGGGATCGGGGATCGGAACCGACGAGATAAGCGCCTGAGTATAGGGATGCTCGGGGCGCGTGGTCAGGCGATCGGCGTCGCCCTCTTCCATGATCCGGCCCAGATACATCACGCCGATCCGGTCAGAGATGTGCTTCACCACCGACAGATCGTGGGCGATGAAGATCATCGACAGGCCCATGTCGCGCTGAAGCTCCATCAGGAGGTTGATCACTTGCGCCTGAACCGACACGTCGAGCGCCGAAACAGGCTCGTCGCAGATCACCAGCTTGGGTTCGAGGATCAGCGCGCGAGCGATGCCGATGCGCTGACACTGGCCGCCCGAAAACTCGTGCGGATAGCGATTGATTAGGTTCGGCAGAAGACCCACACGCTCCATCAGCTTGGCGACCCGTTGCTTTACCTCGGCGCGCGGCGTCTTGGGGAAGTGTGTCACCAAGGGCTCGGCGATGATCTCGCCCACGGTCATACGCGGGTTGAGCGCGGCCAGCGGGTCTTGGAAGATCATCTGAACATCGCGGCGATGCTCGCGGCGTTCGCTGACTTCCATGTCGGCAAGGTCTTTACCTTCGAACAGGATCTTGCCGCCAGAGGTTGGCACTGTCCCGATGATCGCGCGGGCAAGTGTCGATTTGCCCGAGCCGCTTTCGCCGACGATGCCAAGGCATTCGCCCGCCGCAAGTTCAAGGCTCACGCCATTGACGGCATGGAGCTTGCGCGGGGGCGTCCACGGCCAAGAGCCGGGACGGCGAATGTCGAAAGTGACCTGCAGGTTCTGAAGCGAAAGAAACGGGGCCGACATCATGCCACCTCCTTGACCGGAACGTGGCAAGAACGGCGGCGGCCGTCTTCCAGCGTGGTGAGTTGGGGCCGCGTCCCCGCGCATTCGGGGCGCAGGTTGGCGCAGCGCGGGCTGAACGGGCATCCCACCGGCAAATGCGACATATCGGGCGGCTCGCCGGCGATGGTCATCAGCATCTCGTCGTCGCGGTCAAGCCGCGGAACAGCAGACAGAAGGCCACGCGTGTAGGGATGCGTCGGGCTCTCGAAGAGTTCCTCGGTCACGCCCTCTTCCATGATCTGCCCGCCATACATGACGAGTGTGCGATCGCAGAAGCCGGCAACCACGCCGAGATCGTGGGTAATAAGGATCACCGCTGTGCCGAATTCGTAGCGAATATCGCCCAGAAGCTCCATGATCTGCGCTTGCACAGTCACGTCGAGGGCCGTGGTCGGCTCGTCGGCGATCAAGAGGCGCGGGCGGCACAAGAGCGACATGGCGATCATGACGCGCTGACGCATCCCGCCTGAAAACTCGTGCGGATACTGGCGCACGCGCTGGGCGGCCTCGGGAATCCGGACCGCGTCGAGCATCTTCAATGATTCCTTGACGGCGTCGGATTTGGACATGCCCTTGTGCAGAACAAGCACCTCGGCCATCTGATCGCTGACCCGCATATAAGGATTGAGCGAGGTCATCGGATCTTGGAAGATCATGGCGATCTCATCAGAGCGAACCTTGTTCAACTCGCGCTGAGACAGCGTCAAAAGCTCTTTGCCATCGAACCGGACAGAACCCGAAGCGCTGCCGTTTTGGGCCAGAAGGCCCATCGCGGCGAAGGCGGTCTGGCTCTTGCCCGAGCCGCTTTCCCCGACGATGGCAAGGGTCTCGCCTTTGTCGATGTTGAACGACACGCCATTGACCGCGTTCACCGGGCCATCGTTGGTCCGGAAGGTGACCTTGAGGTCGTTGATTTCAAGCAAACTCATATCAGCGATCCTTCGGGTCGAGCGCATCGCGCAGGCCGTCGCCGACGAAGGTGAAGGCGAAAAGCGTGGCGAGGAAGAAGAAGAGCGGGAAGGCGATCTGCCACCAAGCGCCATAGAGCATCTGCTTGGAACCCGCCTGAATAAGCGCGCCGAGCGAGGTCATCGGCTCTTGCACGCCAAGGCCGAGGAAGCTGATAAAGCTTTCGGCCATGATCAGACCCGGGATCAGCAGGGTCGCATAAACCACAACAATGCCCAGAAGGTTCGGCACTATGTGGCGCAGGATGATCGTGAAGGGGCTAACGCCCACCGCGATCGCCGCTTCGACGAATTCCTTGTTCTTGATGGTCAGGGTCTGGCCGCGCACGATCCGCGCCATGTCGAGCCAGCTGATAAGGCCGATACCGACAAAGAGCATGGTGATCGACCGGCCCCAGATGACGAGCATCAGGATCAGAACGAACATGAAGGGGATCGACATCAAGACGTCGACCGTCCGCATCATGATGTTGTCGAGCCGGCCGCCGAAGAAGCCTGCGGTCGCACCGTAAAGAGTGCCGACAACCACCGCGACGAGCGAACCGACAACGCCGACCATGATCGAGATACCGGTGCCTTGAACCACGCGGGCATAAAGATCACGGCCAAGCTCGTCGGCGCCGAAGTAGTGGCCGCTTTCAATACTGGGTCCGCCGATCTGGGCGACGCGGCCCATCAGTTTCCAGTCGATCGCTTCATGGGTCCAGGCCTGGAAGAGCGACCCGAAGAGCGCGAAGAGAAGGATCGCCGTGAGGATCAAAAGCCCCGCCACCGCGGCTTTATTCCGCATGAAGCGGGTGCGCGCGTCGCTCCAGAGCGAGCGGCCCTTTACCTCGGCGATGTTCACCGCCTCGGTCAAGGATTCCATTTTGGTTTTGTCAGGATACATGATCAGCCCCTCAGTACCGGATCTTCGGGTCGATCCATGCGTAAAGCACGTCGACAAGAAGGTTGAAGATGATCGTCAGAGAGCCGACGAGGATCGTGATGCCCATCATGGTCGAATAATCACGGTTGAAGGCCGAGTTTACGAAGAACTGGCCGATGCCGCCGGTTGAGAAATACTGGTCGATGATCACCGAACCAGTGACCATGCCGACGAAGGCCGGCCCGAGGTAGGACAGGACAGGCAGCAGAGCGGGCTTGAGCGCGTGTTTGACGATCACGCGGCTCATCGGCAGACCCTTGGCCTTGGCCGTACGGATAAAGCCCGAGTTCAGCACCTCAAGCATCGACGAACGGGTAATACGCGCGATGGACGCGAAATATGAGGTCGAAAGCGCGATAACCGGCATGATGATGTGATCCCATGTCCCGCCTTCCCAGCCGCCGCCCGGCAACCAGCCGAGCCAGAGGGTGAAGACCAGAACAAGGATCGGCGCCATCACGTAGTTGGGGATCGACTGCGACCCGATCGCGAAACCGACGGCCAAATAGTCGAGCCAAGTATTGTGGCGGATTGCGGCGGTGACGCCGAGGCCAACGCCAAAGATCACGGCCACAATGAACGACCAGAAACCATAAGTCAGCGTGACGGGGAAACCCTGTGCGATGATGTCATTGACCGTGCGGTCCTTGAACTTGAACGACGGGCCAAAATCGAAGTGGAAGATCACATTCGTCAGATAGTCGACGTATTGCTTCCAATAGGGCTGATCCAAGCCGTACTTGGCCTCGAGATTGGCCATCACTTCCGGCGGCGGGAGCTTTTCGCCCATGAACGGGCTGCCCGGGGCAGACCACATCAGAACGAAGGAGATCGTGATCAGGATCAGGATCGTCGGGACAGCCACCGTAAGGCGGCGTGCGATATAGGTGAACATCAGGGGATCCCTATCAGAGTAGAGATTAAAAGTTCCGCGCCCCCGATTGGGGGCGCGGCAGGTTTAAAGCAACTTGTCGATTACTCGACCTTGTAGAGGTCGCGTGCGTACCAAGCGTTCTCGACATTGTTGTCCGGCCAGCCCTTGAGGGTCGCCTGACGTGCTCCAACCGAGGTGTAGAAGTAGATCGGGATGATCGGAGCGTCAGCGGCAGCGATCGTCTCAACCTGCGTGTACAGCGGCTGCGGGTCTTCCGCAGTCTTGGCTTCGGCGAGGAGGGCGTCAACTTCGGCGCTGTTGTAGCCGGCGTCGTTGTAGCCCGAACCCGATTTGTAGAGGTCGAGGAAGGTCGAAGCCTCGTTGTAGTCACCACACCAGCCGGCACGGGAGATCTCGAACTGGCCAGCACCGCGGGCCTCGAGGAAGGTACCCCATTCCATGTTGTTGATGGTGGCTTCGATGCCCAGATTCTCTTTCCACATCTGGCTGATCGCGATGGCGATCGACTTGTGGCCTTCCGAGGTGTTGTAGAGGACCTCGAGGCTGATCGGGTTGTCGGCACCGTAACCTGCTTCTTCCAGAAGCGCCTTGGCCTTGGCGGTCCGCTCTTCCTGCGTCATCGCAGCGGCCTCGACGACCGGCACGGTGAAGCCGGCAGTGGTCGGCGGGGTGAAGGTGTAGGCCGGGATCTGGCCAGCCTGCAGGATGCCTTCGGTGATGACCGAACGGTCGAAGCCGAGGTTCAGAGCCTGACGGACGCGGACGTCCTGAGCCCAAGCCGGGCCATCGGCGCGAACGTTGAAGTTGTAGTAGTAGGTGCAGAGGCGCGGGTTCGAGTAGATCTCGGCCGGATACTGCTCTTTGAGCGCGAGATACTGACCGCTCGGAACACCAACGAGGTCAAGCTCGCCAGCCTGCCAACGGGTGAAGGCCTGGGTCTCGTCGTTGATGATGAGACGGACAACCTTGTTGATGATGGTCGCGCCATCGTTCCAGTAGTTGGCGTTGCGCTCCATGACCATACGCTCCTGCGGAACGTGCTCGGTCAGAACATAGGCGCCGTTGCCGACGATGTTCTCGGGGCGGGTCCACTCGGCACCGTGGGCTTCGACGGTGGCCTGATGCACCGGGAACATGGTGGCGTGGGTCACGGTCTGGGCAAAGAACGGAACCGGACGCTCGAGATGCACAACGAGGGTGTGATCATCGGCAGCTTCGACACCGAGGGTGTCGGGGGTTGCTTCGCCCGAACCAACGGCGCCAGCACCTTTGATGCCGGTGATGTCGGTCACGAACCAAGCATAGGGCGAAGCGGTGGCCGGATCGGCAGCGCGGCGCCAAGCGTAGACGAAGTCACCAGCGGTGACCGGATCACCATTCGACCACACAGCATTGTCACGCAGGTGGAAGGTATAGGTCATCTTATCGTCGGAAATGTCATAGCCGGTGGCGACACCGGGGATCAGGTTGCCGTCGGCATCCTGGTTCATCAGGCCTTCGAAAAGGTTGCGGGCAACAGCCGAGCCCGAGACGTCTTCAACCATGCCCGGGTCGATCGAGGGGCTCTCGTCGATGTCCTGGTAGGTGAAGGTCTGGTCGGCGGCCAGGGTCTCGCCAGCCATCGGGCTTGCAGCAAAGGCTGCGCCCGAAAGCACGAGCAGGGCGGCGGTCGACGCCATGAGGGTCGTTTTGATTTTCATTGAGTACTCTCCCTTTTGTGAGCCGGTTTATCCGGCAATCACGTCGGTTTCTTCTCGCGGCAAGCGCGACAATGCAGGGATTATTTTTTTGTCTGCACCAAATTAGCAAGAGCAGATTTCAAGTTTACGATACGTAAGCTTTGACTTTTCGGTCGAATTTCAGGGAATGGCAGGTATTTGATCAAAAAATAACGTGACACCTATCGGTCGCGCAATAATATTTCGCGACGATTTGCCCCCTTCCTGGCGCTTTTGCCAGATAGGGCAATCAATCAGACCGATTCGGACCTAATGCAGGACAATCCCGCCCCCTCGGAAAAGGGTTCGGCCGGAATTTGACCATCCGAGACGGGTAGGCTCGCGATCCCTTGTCCCCGAAGAAAAAGGCGATCGTTTGGTTCGACAGCAATCGACGATGCCGGTAGTTTGCGGAGCCAAGAATCGGACTTTCGTTTTATTTTTCAAAAATCTACGAAATCTGTCTTCCAGAAGGTTCACCCCGCGCTTTCCAATCCAACAAGCCTTCACGTCCTCGAGCCGCCTCGCAAGGGCAGTTCTTTGACGTTCGGTCCCGATTGGATTTGATCAATTCTTCAACCCTTGCCATTATAGGTTGTCTGGGTTTCGGAATCAGGGTTTGCAAGTGAACAACGTCGCCAATAAGCCGCCCGCGCATGAGCTGGTTTACCGCAAATTGCGGGAGATGATCCTGTGCGGCGAGCTCGAACCGGGACAAGCCATCACCATTCAGGGGCTGGTCGCCACTCTCGACGCCGGCATGACCCCGGTGCGCGAGGCGATCCGGCGTCTGACCTCGGAAAGCGCCCTCGTCTTTCAGGGCAATCGTCGTGTCTCGGTTCCGGTCCTAACGCTTGACCAGATTGACGAATTGGCCTTTGCCCGTCTCGCCCTCGAGCCGCAACTGGCCTATTGGGCGACCGAGCTTGTGACTGCCAAGGACATCGCCAAGCTTGAGGCAATCGACGCCGAGATGAACAAGGCGATCGCCCGCGGCGACGTGCGGTCCTATCTCTTCCGCAACCACGAATTTCATTCCGCTCTTTACGCCATATCCGGCGCAGCGATTATGATCTCTCTTGCCGACGAGCTCTGGCTGCGGATGGGGCCCTCGCTGCGCGTCATGGGCGGGCGCTTTGGCACGTCGAATCTGCCCGACAAGCATATCGACGCCATCGCCGGTCTCCGCAACGGCGATCCGGAGGCCGTCAAGAAAGCTATCCACGACGATATCGAGCAAGGCTTCGAGCAGATTCGCAAATCGCTCGAAAAAGGCGCCTAGAGCCGGTCCCGCAGCGAAAACCAAAGCATCGCCGCCGCAAGAAGCGGCTCGCGCATGAGGACGCCGCCGGGGAATTGTTTGGTTGGGACACTGGCCATGAGATCAAACTGTTCCGCCTGCCCCGCGATCGCATCAGCTGCCATCTTGCCGCCCATCGTCGCCATGGCGACCCCGTGGCCGGAATAGCCCGAGGAGGTCAGGATATTGCCGGCAAGCCTTTCGAAATGCGGCATCCGGTTCATGGTGATCCCTAGGGTTCCGCCCCAAGCGTAGTCTATCATCACGCCTTTGAGTTGCGGATAGATCTCTTCCATCGGTTTGCGGACATTGCCCGCAATATCGCGTGGGAATCGGTAGCCATAACTCTCGGTGCCACCAAAGAGCATCCGGTTGTCCTCGGACAGGCGGAAGTAGTTGATCACAAACTTGCTGTCGGCAACGGCGTAGTTTTCGCGGATCAGATCGCGGGCGCGATCTTCGCTCAAGGGCTCGGTCGCGACGATGAAGTTATTGATCGGCATAACCCGCGACGCCACGCGGCTTTGCATATGCCCCAGATAGCCGTTGGCGCCCAGAACGACGAACTTGGCCTTGATGCGAGCCTCCTTGGTCCGCACCGTCGCCGGATCGCCCTCGTCCACGCTTTCGACGCGGCTCTTTTCGAAGATCCGGACGCCCTTTTTGAGACAGGCCTCCGCTAGACCGAAGGCGAAACGGAGGGGGTGGATATGACCCGCTCCCATGTCGAGGGTGCCGCCGTAGTAGGCATCAGAGCCAACCTGATGCCTGATCTCTTCGCGATCCAGAAATCGGATTTTTTCATAGCCATACTTGTCGCGGAGCTTGTGCGCATAGTCTCGGCTGTGCGGAACGAAACGGGCGCGGTGATCGGCGTGGATGACGCCGGAAACCCATCGCGCGTCAATCCTGTGTGTGTCGATCAGTCCGCGCAGAACCGCGACCGATTCTTGCCCGATATCCCAAAGCCCGCGCGCGGCCTCGAGGCCGACCATTTTCTCAAGCTCGTCCTGATCAAGGCGCTGTGTGCCCGACACCTGCCCGCCATTGCGACCCGAGGCGCCAAAACCGACGCGGTGGGCGTCGAGCAAAATCACATCATAGCCGCGCTCTGCAAGATGAAGCGCGGCGGAAAGGCCTGTGAAACCTGCACCGACAACGCAGACGTCACAGGCTAGATCGCCTTTTGCCTGCGGCTGTTCGGCGGGGGCCTTGGCTGTCGCGGCATACCACGAGGCCGGATAGGCTCCGACCTCGTCGTTGGCTGTCAGGATATCAAGACGGGCCATCAGGCCGCCTTGAGAAGATCGTCCGCTTTCAGACCTGCATAGCATTCGTCAAGCGACTTGCGGGCGCGCTTGACCAACTCGTCCGCATCGTCGTGGCTGAAGGTCAGCGGCGGTGAAATGATCATACGATCGCCGACGTGACGCATGATCAGATCGTTGGCGAAGCAGCGCTCGCGGCAACGGTAGCCAATGGTGCCCTCTTCCGTGGCAAAGGGCTTGCGGGTGCCTTTTTCCGGCGTCAGGGCGAGCGTGCCCATCATGCCGACCATGCGAGCCTCGCCGACCAGCGGGTGATCCGCCAGCTCTGCCCAGCGCTTGGCAAGGTAGGGTCCGATATCGTCCTGCACGCGCTCGATCAGCTTTTCTTCCTCGATGATTCGCAGGTTTTCAAGCGCGACGGCTGCGGCAACCGGATGGGCCGAATAGGTATAGCCGTGGTTGAAATCGCCATGCTCGCCGATGACCTTGGCCACCTGGTCGCAAACGATCGAGCCACCGATCGGCACATAGCCGGACGACAGACCCTTGGCGATGGTCATGATATGCGGCTTGATCCCGAATGTTTGCGAGCCGAACCAGTTGCCGGTGCGGCCAAAGCCGGTGATGACCTCGTCGGCAATGAGGAGGATGCCGTATTTGTCGACGATGCGCTGGATCTCGGGCCAGTAGGTGTTGGGCGGGATAACCACGCCGCCGGCGCCCTGAACCGGCTCGCCAATGAAGGCGGCTACGCGGTCAACGCCAAGCTCGAGGATCTTGTCAAGCTCGCGGGCGCGCATTAGGCCGAATTCCTCGGGCGTCATGTCGCCGCCCTCCATATACCAGTGCGGCTGGCC
>Ga0181558_10005699_pt1 | contig 10932 bp, 7 predicted proteins | sample 011ome_22_FD_133754 | JGI IMG/M metagenome (GOLD analysis project Ga0181558, IMG submission 133754) | Coastal salt marsh microbial communities from the Groves Creek Marsh, Skidaway Island, Georgia - 011507BT metaG (megahit assembly) | ecosystem: Environmental > Aquatic > Marine > Intertidal zone... | reverse complement strand
TTCTTCTTCTTCATCATCATCATCTTCATCATCTTCTTTGCAAAAATCAATCTGTACATATATACGTCTACATCTAAAATCATCTCCACTCTTTGTACAACAAATCTCTCGCGAGCGCTCTCCAGTGGATTTTCACGCCGAGCAAACGACACCGCAAGCGAGTCACGTCGAGAGTTTCTCTTCTGTCTTTACTACCGCGCGCGATGCCGCCGCCGCCGCCGGGAGAGGAGGAGGAAGGCGAAGAGGCAACGGATTCGGCGACTTCTCGAACGGTTTCGACTTTTCGACCGAAATTGAGAAGTCGTCGCGCGCCTCCGCTTCCTTTCCTGTTGGTTTTGGCCGAGGCGGAGATTTTGCCGCTGGTTCCTGGCGGCAGCGCGCGTCGAGAGGAAGAGGTATCGTCGGTATCGTAGGCGCTGGAGTAGTCGGTCTCGCTGTTGATGCCACTGCCGCCGCTCGCGGAAACGTCGTCGGCGGCGAAGCCGCCGCTGGTGCCACTTTTGTGCGCCGAGGATGGAGAAAAGTGCAAATGTTCGGCCGAAACCGCTACGGCGGCTTCGCCTTCCTCTTCGGTGCCTCGTCCTAACGTTACGACGGCGTCGGTTTCGCCGGCGCCTCCTCTAGACGGCGAGGCGAAGGATTTCGGATGTTGGCGGTATGGGGAGAGAAAAGAGGTACCTCTTCCTCCTTCTCCTCCACCGCTGTTACCGTGGTTACCACCGTCGTCGTCGTCGTCGTCTTCGTCCCGGTTCCCTTCGTGAGGAACGTCTTCGTCGAGACGTTGCGCTTCGTCGTCATCGCTATTCCCGTGCGCACCGTTTACTCGATACCCGTCGTCGTACAAACCGTTTTCTGCTACGCCGTTACCGCTAGTACTATTATTGCTACCATCATGCTTCCTTCTTCTACTTCTTCTATTATTTGAATCGCCGTAGTGCAATTTTGGTAAATCGAACCCAAATGTCGAGCTTGCAAACGCACGGAACGTAAACGCCTGCTTATACGCGGCTTTCCTTTCAACGTTGTACGCCCTCGCTACGTCCGACCTGGGTGCAAACCCGCTAAAAACTACAATCTTCTTTTCTTCCTCCGTCGTCGCGACTTTGTCATCGTCTAGATGCGTCTTCAACACGCCCCCCGTCGCAAATAACCTCACGCACAAACAATCTCCGTCGTATGTCAACGCGCACTTCTCCCACTCCTCGCTGTTGGCGTAATACGACTCAAACGACACCTCGGGTAACGTAGAATCTCTCCTATCGCTCTTCAAATTGTTCGACTGTGCCATTTTCGACGTGCTCGCAAAAACTTTCGTTTTATACGACGCCAACGGGTTCGCCAACGTTCCTTTCTCTTCGCGTTGAATTTTATGCGCATCCTCTCCTCCCTTCGCGGTGCTATTACCGCCATCACTCTTGTGTTGCTTCTTTTCCAACTGGTCCAACAGACACACGGAAACCTCCGCGGAATACGTCGTGTGTTGCACGATGTTCAGTAAAGTCGTCGCTCGCCAGTCCACGTTCTCGGTCGTCAAATCCTCCATATTACTGTTGTTGTTGTTGTTACTATTATTATTATCATCGTTCTTCGCCATATCTTTCTTCTTCCACCGGCGAACGAAGACGACGTCCTTCGCTCCTCCCGTACCTCCTCCTCGACCGCTACTACTACTACTACTACTCGGCGCGTAAAACAACAAGTCGTCTTGCATGCCAACCTCTTTAAACGTCTCCGCGTCGTCTAAAAACAACCGCTCGAACGCGTCGCGCCAATCTGAATTCGTCCATCTTTTTTTTCCCGCCGACGACGATGATTTCTCTTTATTATTCTTATCGTTACCGTCATCATTCAGCGACAAAGCGCTTTTCGCGCGTTCTTTAATCTCTCTCAGCGTCTCTCGTCTTCGCCTTCGCGCGTCGTTTTTGTTTTTGGTGTTGGCTTCCTCTTTTGTCAGAGACGACGAGAACTGATTATCACGCATGTTATCGTCCCGTCGTAATACCACTCACGCCGCGCGAGACCGCGACGAAAAAACCGTCGCTCTAAATCTCTCCACCACCACCCAGTGGCGGTGCTTTTGGCCTCTCCTTTCCCGTATCGTTCAACTTTTGGCGAAGAAGAAGAAGGCAAAGGTTTCTGTTATTAATCGCGCCCTCGTGGCGCGTAAAATTTCAGTCCAAAGATTTTACGCGCGAAATAGAGAGAGAGAGAGAGAGAGAGAACACGCGCGAGCTCTCTCTCTTCTCTCTCTCTCTCTGCCCTCAACGCTCCTCCTGTCGCGCCCGCCGGTCGTCTCTCGGAGGAAGAAGACGGAAGACGGAGAAGAGACGAGAGAGGTTAAGAAAAGACGAACGAAAACCAACCGACACGCACAAAAAAAAAAATCTAAAACCCTAAACAAAATATATTTTTTTCTTTTTTTTTGAATTTTTTTTTGAAATAAATTTTCTCGGACCTTCCACACAAAAAAAAGAAACGTCGGAGTGTCGACGCACCAACACAACAAGTACACACAAACCGCAACGAATTAGAAGAAGAAGAAGAAGAAGAAGAAGAAGAAACAGATAAAAAATGACGAACCACCCTACAAACACGGGCGACGCGAATAAAACGTGCATAAACGAAAACTGCAAGCGAACGTTACTCGCGCTGAGAGGAGGCGGCGGACAGAGGAACGAGAACGAGAAACCGATTCGGTGGAGGAAATCAAAAGGTGAATTTTTTTCCCCGTAGTTCCTCTTACGGGAAAACACGTTTTTCTTTTTTTGCGAGGAGTATTTGGATGATCGCTCTTTTAAGTTTAAAGAAAGAGAGAGAGAGAGTTTATGCTCTCTCTCGATTTTGAATACGCGCGTACGTACGTACGCGTGCGCACTTTGAAACGAGAGAGAATGAGAGAGAGTTTTATACACATACTGACCACAGTCACACGCGCGCACGCGCAAACACATACTCTTTGTTTTTTTTTTTTTTTAACACACATACAGTGATACCAGGAGCGGACATATGCCAAGCGTGTTATCGCGTGGAGACGTTGGCGCTGGCGGATAAGCAGTGCGCGAAGTGCGAAAGCCGGAAAACGAACGGGTGCTGGTACCGGTCGAAAGTGATTCAAGGAGGGAGTCTGTGCCGGAAGTGCTACAATAAAGAGCTGACGAAGCTTCAGGATAAGACGTGCGGGGCGTGCGGGGCGACGGAGACGACCGCGAGTTGGTACAATTCGCACGTGAAAATCGGGGTGAGTTTGTGCCATCGATGTTATTATCGCGAGAGAGCGACGATTTCGACGAAGAGTTGCGTCGCGTGCGGGAGCGATAAAACGAGCGGGAGTTGGTTGAAGAGCAAGACCGTGGACGGCGCTTATTTGTGCGTGAATTGTTACTACAAAGAACTGGTCGCGTTGAGTGGGAAGGAGTGCTCCAGCTGCGATTCGAAGACGACCAGTTCGATTTGGTACAACTCCAAAGAAGAGAAAGGGAAGTACTTGTGCGCCAAGTGTTACTCGAGAGACCGCAAGAGACTGCTCAGGGAACAGAAGGAGCAAGAGCAAGGAAAGGCAGGAAGAAAGACGACGACGACGGCGAAGAAGAAGTAAGTGAGAAGAAGAAGTAAGTGAGAAGAAGAAGAAGAAGAAGACGCTCGAAGTGACGACGACGAGACGGCGTTCAAAAATTGGAGGAGAGAGAGAGAGACGAAAAGAGAAGAACGAAAGAAATTCGAGAGACGATTAAACGCATCAGAGCGGACTGAAAACGAAGCTCTGAGAAGATAGCTTTACCTATTTTTTAATAAAACTTGGCTTGTAAATACATGCACCAGCATTCTGTCGAGTGCGAGTGAGCGCAAAATATGATTTGTCCCGTTGAGCGCGCACGCTTCGCGCGCGCACCGGCGAGAGGGGAAAGAAACGCGGAAAAATTCAAACGCGCGTGAACGCGCGGTCGCTACGGGTGATCGAAGGCATCTGAGCGTGATCGGAGACTTGTGCTGGAGTCTACACAGAGTCTAGTTACAGATCTGAGAAGATCAGTCGTTTAAAGCATCACATGACAACACTATCTGTGTGGAAAGAAGGGCTATCCTTCGTGTGGCGAAGGCTATTCGAACGTCGCCGAGCGCAAATTTTCGCGCCGGCGTCGTCGGAGCGTAAGCACGCGCTCTGCTACTCATGAAGCATGCAATAGAAGCGCACGACTGGTACGCGCCTTTCGTCGTGGTCCAGATGAACACATACCAAGAGCGCGTTGTGTGCAGTGGTTGGCATTTGGAGCTATATGGAAGCATGCGACGGCGATTCCGGTCGCCGTTTCTCTGGGAGGGGACCTAAGGAAAAGCGATCACTCTTCGCCGGTCGTTTTCGGACGAATGAGCGTCGTTGAGAACGATATAAAGATGCGTCAGAGAAGTTCCAGCCGTCCAACGGGCGCTCGCGTGCGATGTATCATGCAGAGTTGTCAAGACCTCCAAATTCTGGTGACACCATATACAGAGCTTGGAGCTATCGGGCGAAGGCGGCGCCGACGGCTTTTGGACGCTTCGCAAAAACGCGGAGACGTTCGCCGCGCCGTCTGCGCCACTCCGAGGACCTCTGAGGAGTGATAAAGAACTGTCCGACCCCGTTTGACGTTCGTTGTTGCCTCAAACCTACCGAAGATGCTCGCGTTGTGATGTAACAGTAGACTTGGAGGGGAGGTTGTGATGAACTTTATTCATCGCTCGCCGACGCCATCCGTATCCAAGCGAGATACAAAATTTTCGCGAAGAGCGTCGGCGCCTTCGCCGCCTCTTTGCCGCCTCTCAGAGGAGATATGTCCCACGAGGTGGCCGAGAATCTCAGAATTGCACTCGAAGCTTCCAAGCGCGCAAAAAATCAATCACCTAGTGCAAATTTAATGTAAAAGTGTACCTGCTCCAAGGCGCCGGCGACTTTGGATTCGCCGGACGCCTTTGGCGCACTTCGAGCGAGAACGTCGCGCCTCAACGAGGCGCTACGACAGCCTTCCTAGGCACCACAGAGACTCTCACAGAATCAATAAAGCGCGCGGGTTCGACCCAAACGAATGTGGCCTCCTCTCTGCGCGCGCATCCCCCTCGTAAGTGCACAACACCCTTACCTGAAAGATGGCACTTTTTTAGAAGATATCGATATCCGTATTTTCTTCGCTCTTCTCCGCAAAAAATCGCGGAGAAGAGCGGACGCTCTCGCCGGGCCTTGCGCCTCATCTCTCGGTGATTCAAGGCGTCCACGCCGCCGATAGACACCCGGCGCGCGCTCACGGCGAGTGCGAGCGTCAAAAACGTCCCAAAAAATACTCCAGAACACTAAAGTCTTATCCGGTTCTTTCGCCTCGAAGCGTCGGCGAATCAGCACGTCGTCCGTTACGGAAGAAGTTCCAATTTCCGAACCATTTTCGCTTTTGAATGCGTCCATTTCAAAGTCGTCGGAGCACCTCAGAGATGTCTCGAGACACTCACCAAACAGAAAGCGAGCGCTTACGGCTTCCTCGCGCGTTCCAATCGCCCAAAACCGTCGCTTAAAAAGCTGACTCTTTCGCTTTCTCTCTTCTTCTCTTCTTCTCTTCTTCTTCTTCTTCTTTTTTCTTCTTCTTCCGAGAGAAAAAAGGACAAAAAAATATCAAAAAACCCTTCACCAACGGCTACTTTTCTTCGCTCTTGTTCTTCTCTCTCTCTCTCTCTCTTCGCTTCGACTACTACTACCACCAACCACCACTCGACGCAACCACAACCATCTCTCGACCATCTCTGAGACGGCAGGCGCGCGCGGTAGTGGTGGTGATGAGAAGAGCACACGCACGTGGCCAAACACACGCGCGTGGTACTTTTTTCCCGTATATTATACTCCTTTTTTCTTCAGATTCCCCCCCAAAAAACGACGAGAGACAACTCTGAGAGAGACAACACGAGAGAGAGAGACAAAGTGGACGACGATTCTTTTTTTAAAAAAGGATCATCCGATCCCCGCTTCCTCTCTCACTCACTGTTTGTCTCTCTCTCTCTCTCTTTATGCGCGCGCGCGCGCGTTGGGATCGGCTGGTCTGCGCGGAGAGAGAGAGGGAGAAGACGGGGGTTTTAATTCTCTTCAATTCTTGTTTTGCAAATTTTTTTCTATGAAACCCTAAATTACCAAGATGATTCTTTTTTTTTCTCGAGAACAAAAAGAAAAAAATATTCACGCGACACCAAACACACGCATTTCGCATTCGAAAAAGTTTTACACGCATATATATGCTGATGAATACTATCACGACGACGACGACACCGACGACGACCAACGGCAATGGCGATGGCAAAGAAGAAGAAGAAAAGGATTCATCAAAGTTCGTCACGATTTTCGTGAAACTTCTCCCGGAACCGAACGCGGAGGAGCACAAGAATCTGACCCGGTTTCAAGTTCGAGATCCGAGGGCGAGATTTCGATTTGGAAAAACGTGCGTTTTTCGAGACGTGGAGAAGAAGACGGAGACGGTTTTGGGGGTGAAGAAAAGAGTGGAGAGAGAGACCGGGGAGAAAGTGGAGATGTTGAGAAGAGGTTCGTTTCGTTTCGTTTTGGTTTCTTCTTTCTCGGAGAGAGTGGTGCTCTCTTGTTTTTTTTTTTTTTTTTTTTAAATCTTTTCGAGGCGCGAGCGTTTTTTATTTGTTTCATTTGATTGATGGCGACGCGTCGACCTTTTCGTCTCTCTTCTCTCTCTCTCTCTCTCTCTCTCTCTCCGAAATAAAGGTGGCACGCCGGAAGGAGTCGTTCTGGAGGACGAGAAGACTTTAGAAGAGTGCGGCATCACGCGCTCGATGGGTTTGAACGAGTACCTCTGGGTGGATTCCAAGGAGAATCAAGAGAAGTACAAAGAAGAAAAGGCGCGAATGTTTAAAATCTTACCGAACCACGAAAAGTTCATGGAGGAGTACGCGGCGGAAAATCCAGGTAAAGGCGACTTTGACGCGCTGAGCGACGAGATTTTGGAAAAAGGAGCGCCGAATAAAGGCTCTAAATTGTTTAAAGAGACAATCAGCGACGAAGAGTATTTTAAAGACGCGGAGAAAATTCAAGCGAAAGTGGAGCGAGAGTTGGAGGAGTACAACGCGAAGGAAGACGAGGAGAGAGAGAAAAAATCCGGGAAAGAAGAACAAGAGTAAAAGAAACAAACGCACGCGAGCGTAACGACGACTGAGGAGGAGCGTGCGTCGTTCCGATGATGATAATGGAAAACTATTACTATTCGTACATGAATACATTTGAAACATTTTTTTTACAAAGTACATATAATATGAAAGTTTACGCTCCTTCGCGCCGGTGGAGTTGACTCGCCACTCGTTCTTCTTCTTCTTCCTTTTCTTCTTCTTCTCTGGCAGAGCTTGTCCCGACGTTATTGTTCAACCGTAACTTTACGATGGAATATTTAGGGACCGATAATCGCGATGGCCTGAGCGCGTAAAACACGAGCGAGGAGACTATAAAACCGAACGGAATAAACACGGTGATGGCGCCGACGCTCGCGGCGAACGCGAGCGCGGCGACGCAGTTTTGATAGTTTCCGTCTTCCCATCGGAGCGTTTCTTTTCGAAGCGTTTCCATAAAATCCGCGAAATAGGAAAGTTGACACTGCACCCAAAAGATCACTTGCATGGTTTTATCGAACATGGCGTCGTTGAGCTGCTTCGGTCCTCTCAATAAGCCTTCGTTTTCGAATTCCGTGCCGCGCACGACGGTTGAAAACCAACCGATGGGCGCGTCAAACTTTGAGCCGGGAGGGAAATTCGTAAACTCCGAAGCCGAATCGGAACGCAAAAGCTCGTTATTTCTCGACTTCTCTGCTCCAAAGAGGCACGCGGTCGTTCCGTCGTTGTTCGACGAACAATGCACGACAAAACCGAGACACATGCAAGAGACGATGTAGTTTGGAAAGAAGCAAAAGAAGAGCACCGCGAGGTGTAAAGAGGCGCTCGAGGAGTAATCTCGCCAGCGCACCGCTCGTTCGAGTCTCTTCAAAGCGTACGCAAAAGGTTGCAACGCCATACTGATGCGAATTACCGCAGCTTTCGCGCGAATAGAATCGATGCCTAAGGCTTCTTCTTCTTCGTTTATGTCATCCACATCGCTGCTAGAGGAAGCCAGCGGATCCCGAGGGGGAACCGTCGCAAACTCTCCAATCTTGGCTCCTCTCCTCCCATGTTCTCCCGCCGCCGCAGCGAAGCTCGAATTTGCGCTCGCTAAAGCAGACGAGGACAACGACGACGATGGTGGTATCTTCTCAAACATCAGCGTATCCACAATATTGCTGGGAAGCTTGTTAACTCCGGCGATTAAAGCCAGGCGTTGCGCTTCTCGCTTCTCGCGCTCTTCGCGATGATGGCGAGTATTCATACCACCTCCGAATTTGCTGCTGAGATGCGCGAACGCAACGGAAGGATCCCGGACTAAGATATCATCGTCCATATCGCTTATGCCGAATAACAATTCTCGCGCGAGTTGCTTGCCTCTGGCGTAATATCCAACACTCATGGCCGCGTCCTCGAATCCTCCGAAAGAGGACGACGCGGGAATCGCATCCGCGTCGTTCGCATCACTACTTTTGCTTTGAGCAGCAATAAAAGTGCGATTAAAGAGACCGTTGCTTTTAGCTTTTCGGAACGACGCTTTAACGGTGATTTCTCCAGTTACTTCGCTATCGTCTTCGGAGCGCAACGGAACAGTTGCGACGATATCTCTCCCAAACGATGGGAGCGAGGATGGATATATCGTACACACGCCGATGCGTTCGTCTGCTCTGGCTCGATCGAATACTCCGATATGAACCGGTTTCGTGATGTCACGAATAGCGACGTCCAATTCTCGTTTCCATCCGGCAGGAGATCTCGCTGATGCGTTCGGTAACCACGCCCACGAAACGTCGTGTCGAATCGCAATCCCAGGAGCTGACCCCGACGGAATGTGTCGCATTTTCAAAATGCGAACGCGCGTGGAACCAACAATTGGAGCCGCGAGCGGGTCAATCGAACGAACAATGCGCGTCGCGACTTTCACCTCACCTAAATATTCCGCATCACTCGTCTCGGTACTTCCTCCATACGTGAAAGATGTATTGTTTGATGCCTCACCGCTCGATCGCGCGGCGACGGTACCGGTTGCGCTCGTCGCCGTTGTGCCAGACTGATCGGCGCGCTCAGTAGCCGTGAAACCAGACAAGGTCGAAAGCGGTTTTAATTTTGATTTACCCGCGAAAGTAAACTCACCATTCGCGTCCACGTTCACGTTTGACTTCACTTTTGCTTTTTTCGGGGTTCTCAACAACTTGAACTTGCCATTACCTAGTGCCAACGGAACGCCCGTTCTTTGGTTGATCTTGAAAAAGCTCGATCTAGAATCTTTGCACACCGTCTTTGGCATTCCCGAGCAATCGATGCAAAAGCGTCCAATCTTGACGTTTTTCGCGCCTTCTTTATTCGAGTAAACATCAATTTTCACGATCGCATTTACAATCGGTTCTTCCACCTCAAAGCAGACGACGTCGCTGTCTTCTTCCAATTCTCTCTTGTTGCTTTTGCCTTGAAAGAAACGAGTCGCCGGTTGCCCTGCTTTTTTCGCTTTGAAGATGCCTAAATCTCGCGAGTCGTTCAGCAATGAGCATCTCAAAACGACGCCGTTAGAATTTCTCCCGGCTTCAGCTTCAGGGATACCTCTCACACTAGTGATGCGCACGAATACCTTACACGTTCTAGGGGCGACTCGAACGACGGGTCGATTCGATACGTCTTTGCGCAACGGACCTTCGCCAAACAAAACCGCCGCGTTGTCATCGTCCGAGGAATCCGCGTCATCGTCGTCAATATTGTGCAGTGCCATGTGTAACTCTTTCGCAGCCTTTGAGGACGCAAAATCTTTCGACTTGCCACGCTTGAGAGTTTCTGGACGAATGTTTGGTGCACCGACCTCGATAGCTTCGGAGCGCGTGCCTAACCAGGCGCGACACCGGATACTTCCGACACCTTTAGCTCCATTCTTCGTGGCCGGTTTCGGATTCACGTCTTGCAGAGTCGCCTCGATGTTCTTTACCGCGGATAAATTCGCGGTGAACGGAACAGCCGCGCGCGAGCTCGTTTCCAAAATGGCCAATGGGATCGAAGCTTCGCCCAGTGCTAAAGTCGCGTAGGTTGTCCTCGACGTTTCGCCCATTGCTCCGTCGTCGTCGTCGTTCTCATCCTTGTTTTTTAGAACTGGCACCGTAATAACGACCGCAATGCGTCCGGCGTTACAGTCAACATCCGCGGCGGGGAACGCGAAGAATTTCTCCACTTCAAATCTTTGAGCGCCTGAGTCGCTCGCGTTACTATCGCCTCCTTTCAGAATGCTGTCCACATCGTATCCTAATCGCGTCGCTTTCGCCGAAGACGCGTGCTGACCGACCGATATGTTTATGACCGGTTTAGATCGTTTATCTACCCTATCTCGCAAGCGCTCATCTAATAATAAAGAATATATTTCAACGAACACGAATCGCTCTGGATGATAGCCAACGCGTAACGCTGCTATAGCACCTCTCTCGTATTCCGGACGCACGCCGTGTAAAGACTCGTTATCTTCCGTATCCACGTGTTGGTCCTCGTTCGCTTCTAATCCTGGCGCACTTTCAAGCATTGATACTATGCAATCGAACGCCTGGTCTCGAAACTCGCCGAAATTTTGGAATCGAACAGCCGTTGCTCGAGTTCCCGAGTCTTTCTTTCTATTATTTTTCCTCTTCTTCGCCGAATTCTGTTGCGCTAAACTTTGCGCCGTGACCCACTTAACGAGAATCTCATGATCGCCGTTAATCTGTAAGGCCTGGAAATCGCCCGCGTGTGCAAACCATCGCTTTCCCTCGCCGCCATCAAAACACGCGCAAAATGGGTCGCGGAAGATGCGCAAAACACCTTGCG
>Ga0181558_10005698_pt1 | contig 10933 bp, 7 predicted proteins | sample 011ome_22_FD_133754 | JGI IMG/M metagenome (GOLD analysis project Ga0181558, IMG submission 133754) | Coastal salt marsh microbial communities from the Groves Creek Marsh, Skidaway Island, Georgia - 011507BT metaG (megahit assembly) | ecosystem: Environmental > Aquatic > Marine > Intertidal zone... | reverse complement strand
AATCTTTTTGAGTCTTTGAGAATCAAAGCCTTCCATAGGACAGGTATCGTAACCTTGAGCCGCCATACTCATCATAAAGTTTTGTGCTGCCAGTGCGGTACTTTTATGTCCCACTACGCGTAAATCTCCTGCAGTAACTTCTCTATAGCTTACTTTGCGCAGCCCGTCTAGACTGACTTTAATTTTTTGTACCAAGCCTATCAGATAGGAAGTCCCTCTGTACAATTTTGGAATGATTTTTTGGTAATAGGTCAAGGCTCCCTTGATTTTTTTTTCGTCTTCAGGAGTTTTAACATTCGAATGGATAAAATCTACATTGGCTTGAATTCGTTCACGCCAAAGGTCAAGACGTACTACGGGTATAACCAACTCTTGAGCAGTTTTCGCAGCGGGTTGGTTATAGCAATTTAACGCTACTTGCTTTTTCATTTCCGGGCTGGTAATATGGTAAAATTCCCACAATTGTAAGTTGCTACTGGTTGCAGCCAAAGTAGCCTGTTCAATGCAGTATTTTACTTTTTCGGTATCTATGGGTTTTTCTGGATCGTATATTCGAACGGATCTTCTATGCGCAATGGCTTCACTAACGGTTTTTTCTTTCATTTAAGCTTATATTTTTTTGAGTATCCACTTTAAAGTGGCGATTGATTTTGGATAGGGGGCGTAGCGCTGAGGCAGGTCAAACCAAAACGAACGCTTGACTATGGGTTTAGAATGACTAAAAAGATCAAAGCTGTATTTCCCGTGATAGGCTCCCATTCCACTTGCTCCAATCCCTCCAAAAGGTAGATTGGGATTGGTAAAATGAATGATGGAATCATTGACTACTGCTCCGCCAAAAGGATAACGCATCAGCAATTGTTGTACAAACTTTTTTCGATTGCTGAATACATAAAAAGCCAAAGGATTTTTTAATTCACTGAGAACTTCATCTAGCATTTCTTCTGAATCATAAGAGATAATGGGCAGTATGGGACCAAAAACTTCCTCTTTAAAAAGTTCACTGTCACGTGGTGGATCCACAACTAAGGTGGGTTCAAAGAAGAGGCTGGCTCTATCTTGGGTTCCACCATAGACGATTTGCTGACCTTTTAAATCTGAGACAAGTTTGTCAAAGTGTTTTTGGTGTATGATACGACCGTAATCTTTTGATTGAGCGCTGTCCTTACCGTAAGCTTTTTGAATTTCATTACTTAAAGCTTGAATCAAAGCTTGTTGGTGTTCTTTTTTAACCAGCACATAGTCTGGAGCAATACAGGTTTGGCCACAGTTTAAAAACTTTCCAAACACGATGCGCTTTGCTGTTTTTTGAAGGGAGGTAGAACCGTCGACTACACATGGGCTTTTCCCGCCTAATTCTAGCGTTATTGGAGTGAGGTGAACCGCCGCAGCTTGAGCCACAATTTTCCCTACAGTCGTACTTCCTGTAAAGAAAATATAATCCCACTGATGAGTTAATAGGTCTTGTGCAACTTTCGCATCCCCCTCTATGACTTTCACACATTCCTCTGTAAGGACCTGTCCGAGTATATCAATCAAGACTTTTGAGGTATGGGGGGCTGATTCTGAAGGTTTTAATACGACCGTATTTCCGGCAGCAATTGCACCGACTAGGGGAATCATCGCAAGCTGAAAAGGATAATTCCAAGGCGAAATCATCAATATGGTTCCATAGGCTTCAGACAAGATGTAATCTTGAGAGGGAAAGTTGATCAAACTTCCCGAGACCCGTTTGGGTGCTGCCCAGCGCTTTAAGTTTTTAATAAAGAGGTCGAGTTCTTTTTGAACCATTAAAATCTCACTGGTATAAGACTCGAAACTGGGTTTACCCAGATCGGCATTTAAGGCTTCGATGACTTGGGTTTCCTGGAGCTCAATCTGTTTTTTTAAGCGTTTTAAGCAATCAATTCGAAAAGAAATCGGCTTTGATTTCAACTGTTTAAAAAACTGTTGTTGCGCAAGTCGTACTCCGGCATAGAGGTTGTGGTTTTTAGACTCCAAAACGCTTTTTTTTTGTAAAGATAGTGGAAATTCAACGGGAGCAATTTAACTGTACTGAATGTATTAAAATTTACTTTAAAATAAACTGATAATCAGCATTTTAAATAGTTTAAATCAAGGTTGGATATAGGAGACTATCTTCTGTAAATACCCCTATGAAGAAACAAAAATTTACATTCGTTAAACAAAAAAGTATAATGGCACTAAATAAATACAGCAAAGCAGTCACTCAAGATCCCACTCAGCCCGCGGCACAAGCCATGTTACACGCAATTGGGATGACCGATGAGGATTTTAAGAAGCCTTTAATCGGGATTGCCTCTACCGGATATGAGGGAAATCCATGCAATATGCACCTTAACGACTTGGCGCAAGATATTAAAGTAGGGGTAAATGAGCAATCTTTGGTTGGATTAGTGTTTAACACCATAGGGGTAAGTGATGGAATTTCCATGGGTACACCCGGTATGCGATTTTCACTACCATCAAGAGATATTATTGCTGATTCTATAGAGACTGTTGTACAAGCCATGTCCTATGATGGAGTTGTAACCGTAGTAGGTTGCGATAAAAATATGCCTGGAGCCATGATGGCACTCTTGCGCTTAAACCGCCCTGGAATTTTAGTCTACGGTGGTACTATAGCTGCTGGCTGTCACAACGACAAGGAACTGGATGTAGTCTCCGCCTTTGAAGCCTGGGGTGAAAAAGTTGCCGGTACTATAGACGAAAAAGAATACAAAAGTGTTATCCAAAAAGCCTGTCCAGGTGCAGGAGCCTGTGGAGGGATGTACACTGCCAATACTATGGCATCTGCCATTGAGGCCTGCGGTATGGCTTTACCGTATAACGCATCCAACCCTGCAGTGAGCAAGGATAAAAAAGAAGAGTGTGGTGAATTAGGTGCTTATCTCAAAAACCTTTTGGAACTGGATTTAAAACCCAGAGATATTGTCACCGCTAAATCATTGGAAAATGCCTTGCGTTTAATTGCTGTTCTTGGTGGTTCTACCAATGCGGTATTGCACTTTTTGGCAATTGCTAAGGCAGCCAAAATTGACTTGACCATAGACGATTTTCAAAGGATAAGTGATACGACCCCTTTCTTAGCTGATCTCAAACCCAGTGGAAAATACTTGATGAAAGATTTACACAAAGTAGGAGGGGTACCTGCAGTTTTAAAGTATATGTTAAAACAAGGAATGTTGCATGGTGATTGTATTACCGTTACCGGAAAAACCCTAGCTGAAAACCTCGCAGATGTTCCAGATTTAATTGAAGGTCAAACGGTAATCCGTCCACTTGATAATCCGATCAAACCTTCAGGACATATTCGTATCCTCAAAGGAAATTTAGCCTCAGGGGGATCAGTTGCAAAGATTACGGGTAAAGAAGGTTTGTTATTCCAAGGACCAGCACGAGTATTCGATGGAGAATTTGCTGCCAACCAAGGAATTAAGGAGGGTAAAGTAAAATCTGGCGAAGTAGTCGTCATTCGATATGAGGGACCTAAAGGTGGTCCTGGAATGCCCGAAATGCTAAAGCCCACTTCAGCAATCATGGGAGTAGGTTTAGGGAAAAGTGTCGCATTGATTACTGACGGTCGTTTTTCAGGAGGAACACACGGTTTTGTAGTGGGGCATATAGTACCTGAAGCGCAGGAGGGAGGTACCATCGGACTTTTAAAAGACGGCGATATCATTACCATTGATGCAGAAAAAAACACACTCAGTGTTGATTTAAGCGATGCTGAACTTGCTGAACGAAAAGAAGCATGGAAAAAACCACCTTACAAATTTGAACAAGGTGTTTTATACAAATACATAAAAAGTGTAGCAACAGCCTCAGAAGGTTGTGTTACAGATTCCAATTAGATATGGAAACAAGTACAAATGAAAAAATAAAAAAAACAGGAACCAAGCCTTTACACATTTCAGGTGCTGAGGCTGTTATTCGCTGTTTGTTGGCTGAAGGTGTCGATTTGGTTTACGGTTATCCTGGTGGGGCCATCATGCCCATTTACGATGAACTCTATAAATTCCAAGACCAATTGCATCATGTGCTTACCCGCCACGAGCAAGGAGCTACTCATGCAGCTCAAGGTTTTGCCCGCACTTCAGGTAAAGTTGGGGTTGCCTTAGCCACCTCGGGTCCTGGAGCAACCAATTTAGTAACGGGGATCGCTGACGCGCAAATTGATTCCACTCCCATGGTCTGTATCACGGGACAGGTGGCCTCCCATTTATTGGGTTCTGATGCATTCCAAGAGACGGACATCATAGGTATTTCAACTCCAGTAACCAAATGGAATTATCAGATTACCAAAGCCAGTGAGATACCAGAAATCATGGCTAAAGCATTTTACATTGCCCGTTCAGGTAGGCCTGGACCGGTATTGATCGACATTACAAAAGATGCTCAATTTGAACTTTTTGATTTTACTTATGAAAAATGCAAAGGGATTCGAAGTTATCAGCCTTACCCTAGCCTGCCTACTGCTGCAGTAGAGGAAGCTGTTGAGCTGATCGGTCAAGCTAAAAAGCCATTGATTGTATGGGGTCAAGGAGTTATTTTAGGAAGAGCAGAAGCTGAATTTAAAGCCTTTGTAGAAAAATCAGGAATACCCGCAGTTTGGACTATTTTAGGCTTGTCTGCCTTACCTACTTCACACCCTTCCAACCGAGGGATGGTAGGTATGCACGGAAATTACGCCCCCAATTTATTGACCAACGAATGTGATTTGTTAATTGCCGTTGGAATGCGTTTTGACGACAGGGTTACTGGAGACTTAAATACCTATGCCAAACAAGCAAAAGTTATACATTTAGAATTAGATCCCGCTGAGGTCAATAAAAACGTAATTGCTGACCTTGTTTTACTCGCTGATTGTAAAATCAGTTTGCAAGCGCTTACGGATCGGATTTCAAAAAAGACTTATCCTCAATGGATTCAACGGTTTGACGAGTTGGACGCTATCGAGCGCGAAAAAGTTATTGATGCTGATTTAAACCCCACCAAACCAGGACTCACTATGGGTGAAGCTGTTGAGATGATCAACAAACACTCCAAAGGTGATGCTGTAATTGTAACCGACGTAGGGCAGCATCAGATGGTAGCCTGTCGTTATGCCAAATTCAATCAGTCAAAAAGTAATGTTACTTCCGGTGGATTAGGAACTATGGGCTTTGCGTTACCTGCTGCTATCGGAGCTAAAATGGGAGCCATGGATCGCGAAGTGGTTGCAGTGATTGGAGATGGAGGTTACCAGATGACCATACAAGAATTAGGAACTATTTTTCAACAACAGGTCGCTGTAAAAATTGTGGTATTGAACAATGATTTTTTAGGTATGGTACGCCAATGGCAACAATTGTTTTTTGATAAGCGTTACGCCTCAACAGAAATGGTCAATCCAGACTTTGTAACTATTGCTAAAGGATTTCAAATTCAGGCCAAGCGTGTAGATGAACGAAAAGACTTGGATCAAGCGGTCAAAGAAATGATGGCTTCTGATAAGCCTTACTTCTTAGAAGTTTGTGTTGAGAAAGAAGATAATGTGTTTCCAATGATCCCCTCAGGTGCGAGTGTTTCTGATATAAGATTAGAATAAGATGGAGCAAAAAACATTTACCATTTCCGTATATACAGAAAACAACGTTGGCCTCTTGAATAGGGTCTCAGCAATTTTCTTAAAGCGACACATCAATATTGAGAGTTTTTCGACTTCACAATCTGAAATTAAAGATGTTTTTCGGTTTGTGATTGTTGTGGAAATGACGACTGAAAAAGTCGCTAAAGTAGTGAAGCAGATCGAAAAGCAAATCGATGTGATCAAAGCATTTTACCATACTGATGAGGAAACGATTTTTCAAGAGAATGCCTTGTATAAGGTAAAATCAAGCGCTTTATTTGAAGAACGTCAAATACAAAACATTATCAAGGACAGTCATTCTAATATAGTCACTGTTTCTCCTGACTTTTTTGTCATTGAAAAAACAGGATTTAGAGCTGAAACAGAACAGTTACGTAAAGACTTAGAGCCTTATGGTTTACTTCAATTTGTTCGGTCGGGAAGAATATCGGTAACCAAAGCAAAAATGGGAATCTCAGAAATATTAAATACTTTTAAAAACAACAATAAATAGAATCATGTCAAATTATTTTAATCAATTATCACTGCGTCAACAATTGGATCAACTTGGTCAATGTCGTTTTATGGACGCATCAGAATTCGAGGAGGGTATTAGTGCACTCGAAGGGAAAAAAATTGTAATCGTAGGTTGTGGGGCTCAAGGGTTAAATCAAGGTCTTAACATGCGAGATTCGGGATTAAACATCGCCTATGCTCTTCGTCAAGGAGCTATACAACAGAAAAGAGCTTCCTACCAAAATGCGGTAAGACATGATTTTCAAGTAGGCACTTATGAAGAATTAATTCCCTCAGCTGATGTAGTAATCAACCTTACGCCGGATAAAAATCACAGTTCTGTGGTAGAGGCTGTAATGCCTTTGATGCAGAATGGAGCTACACTTTCTTATTCACACGGATTTAATATTGTGGAAGAAGGGATGAAAATCCGTGAAGATTTAACTGTAATCATGGTAGCACCAAAGTGTCCAGGATCCGAAGTCCGTGAAGAATACAAACGCGGGTTTGGAGTTCCTACCCTGATCGCGGTTCATCCAGAAAACGATCCTCAAGGCCATGGTTTGGCTCAGGCAAAAGCCTATGCATTTGCTACAGGAGGTCATCGTGCAGGAGTATTGGAATCCTCTTTTGTGGCTGAAGTAAAATCAGATTTGATGGGAGAACAAACCATACTTTGCGGTGTTTTACAAACAGGTTCCATCTTAAGTTTTGATAAAATGGTTGCTGAAGGAGTCGATCCAGGATATGCTGCAAAATTGATTCAATACGGATGGGAAACCATAACCGAAGCATTAAAACACGGTGGGATTACCAATATGATGGATCGCTTGTCTAATCCAGCCAAAATCAAAGCCTTTGAACTTTCAGAGCAATTAAAAGAGATTTTACAGCCGCTTTTTGAAAAGCATATGGACGATATCATGTCGGGTCATTTTTCAAAAACCATGATGGAAGATTGGGCTAACGACGATAAAAATCTATTGTTTTGGAGAGCAGCCACAGGAGAAACTGCTTTTGAAAAAACAGCCATTACTGATAAGGAGATTTCTGAGCAGGAATTTTTTGACAATGGAATATTAATGGTAGCCTTTGTTAGAGCTGGGGTAGAAATGGCTTTTGACACTATGGTAGCAGCAGGTATTAAAGAGGAGTCTGCCTATTACGAATCCTTACACGAAACGCCTTTGATTGCCAATACCATTGCAAGAAAGAAATTATTTGAAATGAATCGTATCATTTCTGATACAGCAGAATACGGTTGTTATTTATTTGACCATGCTGCAAAACCGATGTTGACTGACTTTATGAAAGGGATTAAGACAGATGTGATCGGTGCCGGACTTCAAGTTAATGACAATGGGGTAGATAATAAGCAGTTGATCGATATCAACGAAATTATTCGTTACCATCCAGTAGAAATGGTGGGTTATGAACTTCGCGCTTCCATGACCGCAATGACTAAAATAGTATAGGGTGAAAAACCTGCCTTCACTCGAAGGAGTTCAACAAGCTGTGTCGCGTTTGAATAATGTGATCAGAAAAACTCCTTGGGAATTTAACAAGCGTTTGTCAGCAAAGACAAACGCTTCTGTTTTTATCAAACGTGAGGATTTACAACAAATTCGCTCGTTTAAAATCCGTGGTGCTTATAACAAAATCAGTTCGTTAAATCAGTCCGAGCGAGGAGAAGGAATTGTTTGTGCAAGTGCAGGAAACCACGCTCAAGGCTTTGCTTTTTCCTGTAAAAAATTGGAGATTCAAGGTACAGTATACATGCCTGCAACGACCCCACAGCAAAAAGTAACTCAAGTGCGTATGTTTGGCGAAGACTTTGTCGAAATAGTCCTTACTGGTGATACTTATGATGCCTGTCAAAAGCAAGCTATAAAAGCTGCAAAAAAGGAGGGAAAAACCTTTATTCATCCTTTTGATGATAAAGAAGTTATCGAAGGTCAAGCTACGGTTGCTCTTGAAATTCTAGAGCATACGTCCGCCCCTCTAGATTATATTTTTGTACCTGTTGGAGGAGGTGGTTTGATTTCAGGAATCGCCACAGTATTGAAGTCCCATTCTCCAAAAACTAAAATCATAGGAGTGGAGCCCAAAGGGGCACCATCTATGCAACAAGCCCTAGTATCAGGAGAACGTATGGCGCTAAAGAAGATGGATCGTTTTGTAGACGGCGCTGCTGTGCGTCAGGTAGGGGTTATTCCTTACGAGATTTGTAAATCATCTCTTGAAAAAGTCATCACTGTACATGAAGGGAAAATATGTCAAACCATACTCGACTTATACAACAAAGAAGGTATAGTAGCCGAACCAGCTGGAGCACTTGCCATTGCAGGACTAGAACAAATGCAAGATGAGCTTGAAGGTAAGCGAATAGCAGTTTTATTGTGTGGAGGGAATAACGACATTTTAAGAATGCCAGAAATTAGTGAGCGCGCTCTACTCTACGCCAGTTTAAAGCATTATTTTCTCATTGATTTTCCTCAACGAGAAGGCGCACTTAAAGAATTTGTAACGGAGATTTTGGGACCCAATGATGACATTACACATTTTGAGTTTTCCAAAAAAAGTTACCGAACGAATGCACCAGCAGTCGTTGGAATCCAATTAAAAGAAGCAGCAGATTTTTCGCTTTTGGTAGAACGGATGAAAATCCATAACTTCAAATTCGATTATTTGAACGAAAAGCAAAATTTGTTTCAATTTTTAATCTAAAAACGCTAAGAAAAAGAAGACATTATGACTATTAAAATTGCTGAAATTCCTAAGGAAGTTCAAGTAACCCCCCATGTATGTGACCGATACCTTGTGGATGGTGAATTAAAAACATGGAAAGGAAATACCACTGAAGTTTTTTCAACCATACAATCACCCAACGGTTCAGGTGAAATGGCTCCTACACTGTTGGGATCAATACCAGATATGGAAACTCCAGACGCTTTAGAGGCTTTAAATGCAGCCGAAAAAGCATTCAAAAGAGGTCAAGGTCTATGGCCTACCATGCGTGTTGGAGAACGCTTGAAATGCATGGAAACTTTTGTCGAAAAAATGAAACTTCACAGAGAAGAGGTCGTCAAGTTGCTGATGTGGGAGATCTGTAAGAATAAATCAGATTCCTATAAAGAATTTGATCGAACAGTGGACTATATCGTTGATACCATTGAAGCTTATAAAAACCTGGATCGAAAAGGAGCCAAATTTGACAAACAGGGGAGTGTCTACGCCCATATCCGTAGGGGTCCTTTGGGTGTTGTATTGTGTCTAGGCCCTTACAATTATCCTTTAAATGAAACTTTTTGCCTTTTGATTCCTGCAATCATCATGGGAAATACAGCCATTTTTAAGCCTGCAAAGCATGGTGTACTCTTAATTGCTCCACTATTAAAGGCTTTTCAAGAAAGTTTCCCACCGGGTGTAGTTAATATTTTGTTCGGTCGTGGACGTAAAATTGCAACTCCCATCATGCAAACGGGAGCTGTAGATGTTTTGGCACTTATTGGCCATAGTTCCTCAGCAGTTTCTCTACAAGATCAGCACCCAAACAAAAATAGATTGCGATTAGTACTTGGTTTAGAGGCGAAAAACCCTGGAATTATTTTACCCGATGCAGATTTAGACCTGACCATCAAGGAATGTATATCAGGAACACTTTCCTACAACGGCCAGCGGTGTACAGCACTTAAAGTACTTTATGTACACGAGTCTATAGTCGATGAATTCAATCGTCGCTTTTCTAAAGCTGTTGATGAATTAAAGTTTGGAATGCCTTGGGAAGATACCTTTTTAACACCACTTCCAGAGCCTAGTAAACCTGACTATATTGAAGAGCTTATCGAAGATGCCAAAGCAAAAGGAGCTAAAGTTTTAAATAAAAAAGGTGGAGAAAAGTCAACAAATTATACTTTTCCTGCAGTATTATACCCGGTAACTGAAGAGATGAAAGTGTACCAAGAGGAGCAATTTGGACCTGTCATTCCTATAGTTTCTTACAAAGAAATCGATGAACCACTAGATGCTATGGCAGCTTCTGAATACGGTCAGCAAGTAAGTTTATTCGGTAGGGATATTAGAAAAATTGGTCCCCTAATTGATACGCTAGCGAACTTGGTATGTCGTGTGAATTTAAATTCTGCATGCCAACGTGGGCCGGATGTTTATCCTTTTACAGGTAGAAAAAATTCAGCGGTGAGTACATTGAGTGTCTATGATGCTTTGCGTTCTTTTTCGATTCGAACTTTTGTAGCATCCAAAGACACGGCCTACAATAAAGAAATTCTGGAAAGTTTACTCAATTCTGAAACATCTAATTTTGTTTCAACTGAATATTTATTGTGATCGATTATAAATTCGTCTGCTAAGTTTTATTGTAAAAAAAATAGGGGCAAATGAATTGAATTGTTTAATTTAAGGCGTATTAATTTTATACTAAATCCGTTTTGTTTAAGAACTCTATTTTCTCCTTTTGGTTTTTGTTTTGTACTACAGTACTTTTTATTTCTTGCTCACCATTAAAAAAATACGATGCTAAAGATCGCGCTTGGGCACTGCCCGAGATCGAGGCTTTTGAAAAGTTAGACGCAAGTCAAAGACTATTCAGATGATGCCATTCTTTTTATAGGGAGTTCTAGTATTCGTTTATGGAAGACATTGGAAGAAGATATGGAGCCTTTTAATGTTATTCAAAGAGGTTATGGTGGAGCGCATTTTAGGGACATGGTCTTTTTTACAGAACAAATCTTGGCTGATCACAAATTGAGTATGGTGGTTTGTTTT
>Ga0181558_10005694_pt1 | contig 10934 bp, 9 predicted proteins | sample 011ome_22_FD_133754 | JGI IMG/M metagenome (GOLD analysis project Ga0181558, IMG submission 133754) | Coastal salt marsh microbial communities from the Groves Creek Marsh, Skidaway Island, Georgia - 011507BT metaG (megahit assembly) | ecosystem: Environmental > Aquatic > Marine > Intertidal zone... | reverse complement strand
TGCCGCTGCCCTCCGCGGAATGGCCTTTACCGTTACTCGCCGATTCGATGTGTAAGGCAGCCGTCGCGGAAGCTAGAACGTTCTCGCCCGAGGACGTGTAACTGTTTGATCTTCGAAGACCGGGATTTGGCGGCGAGGACGATTTCCCGCCTCCATTTCTACCGTTGTTTTCTTCGCTCGCGGCTTTCGTGGTATACTTGATAAACTTCTCGATCCACGATCCTCTCGTTTCCGCCGCGCCGAGCTTTTCTTTCGCCGTCGTATCGCTCAGAAACGCGCCGAGCGCGCCTAGAAAACCCTCGTGTCGTAAAAACATCGCTTTCGTTTCGCCTTTACTCCAAAAGTTCACGGCGAAGGAAATCGTATTCATCGTGTACGCGTGCCCGCGAATAAAGTATCCGCCAAAAAATATCCTCTGTAAACCGTGCGCTTTCGCGTTCATCGTCGCCAAGTGCGCGATGTTATATGAAATCATCCTGAGCAAGGATAAAGTGATATCTGCTTTGCTATAATCGCTCAAATCGCCTTCCTCCATGACGACTCTGCCAAACGAACTCGCGATAACGTCCGAGGATAAACCAACTTTAGCGTAGTCTCGACCGTAGATATCGCCGACGAGCATGTCCACTCGCGCGGAATCCGCGTTTTGCGAGCACTTCAACATCTCGTCGTAATCTCTCATTCCGGTTAACAATCGACACAATCCCCAAAACGTCCCGCCCCCAATGTTCGACCCGGAAATCCGCTCGTGTCCAGTCTCGGTGACTTTAATAATCGACACCCCAGAGCCGATATTCACGAGCAAATACGGGAACAAATTGTTGCTGCCGCCGCTACTACCGCTAGTATTGCTAAAAGTGCTATTACTATTACTCCCCGCGTTCGCGCTACCGCCGCCGCCGCCGCCGCCGCTACTATTACTCGCGGCGACGTTAAAATTCGTCTCCACGAACGTCTTCGTATCGTTCTCAAACGTAAACGCCTCGTCCCGTATCGTCTTCAACAAAAAATTCGCCCCTCTCACCGCGCACGCCATCTCGTCCTCCTTTTGCAACTCGATCCCGAGCGCGTCTCGAAACGTCTGCTGATGCTTAAACGACCCGCCCCCGGTCGCTTTGATTTCCGATTTGTGTTCGTCCCCGACGCCGCTGTAGTGTAATTTCTTCCTCTCGATGAAGCTCAGGCACTCTTGCAAGCTCGAAGACGGGAATCTGCGAAAGTGTAATCGGCCGCCCAGCGGCGGCGCTTCCTTCTTGTCTTCGTCGTTGGCGTTGGTGTTCGAAGAAGCACCAACCACCGGTGGTCTGTCTCTCGTCGCCGAGTTCGCGCTAAAATACACCAGTTTTATTAAACTCCCGCCTAAATCGAGCGCGAAATGTTTCACCGCGTCGCCTCGCTGGCGCGGCAGCGATATCGGCGGCGCCGCTTGTTGCTGTTGCTGGCCGTTGGTGGTATTATTCGATGACGCTATCGTCCGCGCTTGATTTTGTCGCGCTTTTTGTTCCAATTCTCTCTTCTTTTCTTCTCCTTCTTCTCCTTCTTCTCCCGTCGCGGTTTTAGTAGTATTCGCGATGCCACCGCTACCGCCACCGTTACCGGAAGAAGATAACGCCGCGCTCGATTTACGGTCGATGGTGGCGCCGTCGAAATCGAGAAGCGACGCGGACGGCGCGCGAAACATTTCTCTCTCTCTCTCTTTTTTTTATCGCGGATTTGGTGGACTTTTGCTTTTCTCGTCTGGAGAGTTTTATCCAAATTCGCTTCGAGATTATGAAAATAATATTGCGCGCGCGCGTTTTCTCGTTGAAGAGAAGAGAGAGAGAGAGAAAGATTTGGGATGGTTTTTTAGATGTGCGCGTTGGTTACTAGTGAAGGCTATGAATGGATGTGTCGAATACATATTCGCGCGCGCGCGAGAGAGAGAGAGTCCTCTCTCTCTCTCTCTCACGCGCGCGCGCGCAAACTCTCTACTGCTATTGTTTTGTCTCGCGTGCGTTTTCGTCTTCTTCTTTTTCTAAGGTCCTCTCTCTTCGTCGAACACGTTGGCTAAATTTTCGATGAATCGCGAATGGTGGAGCATGCTGTACCCGCCCAGAGTGACTTTGACGTTGTTCGATTCTTTGCTCGCGTTGAACTTGGCGACGGCGCGCGCTTCGGCGTACGTGGCGCCGCCAACGACGAAGACGACGATTTCAGCCGGTTTCTTCGAGCACTCCGGGGTGAAACCGTCCCAAGTGGGCGAATATTCGGAAGCTGGGAGTTTACCGTTCGCGCACTGGGCGACCAACGAGCGCACGAGAGGAACGTGCCGAGTGTACACGTTCTCGGCGCCTTTTAAAGCGGAAACGGAAGTGCGCATTCGAGCGGCGATGGTTTTCGTTCCAAACAAGTCGCTCGTCCGCGCGTTCTCGCCGCCTCGTCGGAGCATGCAATCTAAAGCGTCTATTCGTTTTCCACCGACGTGATTGGAGAGAACGCGGATGAGGTGTTGACATATTTGAGGCGCTTCGGTTTCGCGTCTCAGGCAATACAGCCCAACCAATCGCACCTTCTCGGACTCTCCAAAGGACGGGTCGTTGATAATCTCTTCGACTTGTTTCTCTAATCCGTTGACCGAAGTCCCCGCGCACGCTAACTCTTGTTCGAGTTCCGATACTTTCATCAGCTGTCTGTCGTTGATGACTTTTGATAACGTGTGCACTAATTGCACGTGTTTCGCCACCGTGGCTGATTTTTGGCGAAACTCTGGAAAGCGTTCGACGAATTTCGCGACGTCGTCCACCGATGCCGTGGATTTACTCGCGGTCGTTTTCGACCGTTCGCTCGCAAAATCGTCGACGTATTTCTTTACCGCCGCGCCGACGTCGCCGTAATCGTCGTACTTGTGGTCTCTAAAAAACGCATCTTCTCTGGATGAGAGAATAAACTCCTCCGGCTTCTTGTTTAATTTTTGCGCGTCCGGCGCTCTCACTCTGTTCGTACTCGAAATACCGAAGATCTCATGCACCATGGCTTGATACGTCCACTGCGTTAACAAAGGCGTCACGCAATCGTCGAATCGGTCGACAATCAAAACGTGGCAATAACCCTCGTCGTTTCGTCTTCCGAAATCGAACAATCCCGGCTCCCTTTCCGAGGCGACGCGTTGCGCGTCCTCGGCGACGCGTCTCGCGATGTTCGACTTGGCAGAATATCGAAACATCGGTGGTCGTTTCAACGCCAAACACACGCTCGTCACACCTTCCACGCACCTATCGATCAACGGCGTCCCGTTTCTCACCCCCCAACTTGGGTCGCACATCAAAGCGTATTCCGCGTTGGATCTTTGAAAACTACCGTTGTTATTGCTGTTCCCGCCGACTCTCTTCCGCATCCCACCGTTCGGATCGAACGCGCGCATCGCATCGTCCTTAAAACAATCCCTCGAATCGACGACGAACGAACACTCGTCCATCGCGATCACGTCGCAAAAAATCTCCTGAATCTGCTTCACTTTATCCTCTCTTCCTCCTCTCGCGTCCGCTTTCGCAATCGCGCGAAGTTTGTGCTCGTCGATTGCGTTCGTAAAAAACACGTGAAACTCCCCGTACGAAGACGATGAAGAAGTCGAAGAATCGCCGCTCTCGCGTATCCTCTCGCACAAAGCGTTCACGTTCTCGCTCGTCGGCCGTAAAATGCACACCGCTTTCACGAATCGTAAGTTATCCTCCTCTCTTCCTCCTCTTCTCGAAGAAGAAGAAGAGGGCACCTCCTCCTTCCCCAACGTACGATTCGTATTCCGACGCAAAGGTTCCACCGCGAAAACGTCCCGCTTCAAAACGTCCGTTTGATTCATCGCGTTGTTTACGATCGCCAGCGTGTCCTCGTCCACGAGTAAAGCTTTCATCCCGGTGCCGGCATCCAAAAGAGCTCTCTTGACGTGATTCGAAAAGATGGTCGAGATGTCGTTGGTGGTCTCCATGATGCTTTTGTATCTTATATCTAATATCTCTCTCTTTCTTCTCCCGGTAAAGGTTTCTCAAAGCGAAGAAGAAAATAAAACTGCGCTCTTCTTCTTCTTCTTCTTCTTCTCTCTCGAGCGAGAGAGCAGAGGGCGGGTGGTGGTGCGCGTGCTCGCGTATAAAGGCGCGCGTAAAAGTGAGGACACAAATTGGAAATTTATTTCAAATCTCTTCAGTGAAAATTAGAAGAGCGTGCGCGTGCTATTTATGGGCGCGTAATCACCATGCGACGAAGCGCATAAAAAAAGAGAGAACGCAGATAGATAGATATAGAGAGATGCGAAGAGACGCGCTGTTGTCGTCTTCTAAATCTTCTTCTGCGACGACGAGAAAGAAGAAACCCATCTTCGCATCGTGTTCTTTCGTTCTTCGTTTTGGACTGGTTTGCGTAATGCTGATTTGGACGACGCTCGCGTTTCGAGTCGCGAGGATGAACGATGACGACGACGGGAGCAGCGAGAGTAGTAACGGCAGAAGAAGAAGCTCGACGACGACGTTGGCTTTGAAAGGAGAGAACGAGATGAAGAATCAGCTGCCGTCGTACGACCGGCTCTTTGGCGACGCGGAGAAAGACGTTTCGTTGCGAGAGTTCTCCGAGACGGATAAAAAAGTGCTGGAGTACGAGCGCAGACGGATATACGCGAGCGAGACGAAAATCATGCGTCAAGACGAGATGAAAGCGAGAAATTTGAAGACCGGGAAGTGGAAGATGTTATCGAAACCGAGGGCGCTGAACGAGACGGAGATGAGAGGGTACGTGGACCACATCGAGAGCGAAGAGGCGAGAGTGAAAGGGGTGTTGAAAACGCTCCGAGGGATGAGGTGCGAGAGCGAAAGCGCGTGCGAGAAAGTCGTCGAGGAGTTGGTGTTGAAAACTATAGACGGTTTTAAGAAGAGCGAGAAGTTATTCGTGGATCACGAAGTCGTGTCGTCGATAAATTTGAGCAACAGAGCGTTCGGCAGTCGGAACGCGGAGAAGGCAATTTTAACGCTGAGCGGCGACCGAGAACAGTTGAAGATGTTAGGCTTCGACGAGGAGAAGATGTACGTGTTCCGAGAAAAAGGGCGGAAAAGAGGAGGAGCTAAGAAAAGAAAAGAGTGCGCGGTAGTCGGAAATGGACCGATAAGAAGAGAAGAGAATAACAGAGGGAGTAATAAAAGAGGGGGAGAAGAAGAGGACATCGACGAAAGCGAGGAGAGCGTCGGCGCGAATACAAACAACGACGACGACGACGACAACGACATCAACAGCGTTGGACGGACGATTGATTCGCACGATGTCGTCTTCAGAGTGAATCAAGGGCCAACAGGTGGTCGATACGAGGAGAAAGTTGGCACAAAAACCGATTTTCGCGTGTTGAACAACGCTTGGGCGGAGAAGTACGGTCAAGAATCGGCGCTCGGGAAGAAATTGAGAGAAGCGGTGGAGACGGACGAAACGGTCATCTCGACGAGAGCGAGCGCGGAGAGGTTTTATGAGCTCGCAAAACAGTTCCAGAAAGAAGGGAGTAAACGTAGCTCTTCACACCCGCCTTGGATGGCGAGCGATAGGGTGCAATCCGACGTCCGAAAGCTTCTCGAAAAGGTGAGAGCGGTGAAGACTCGAATCGTCGTCATGCGCGAGAACGGATTAGAAGAAGGAGACCAAGAACACGAGGACAAAAAGCACGTCATCATGCACGGAGGAACGACACCGAGCACGGGGATATTGGCCATCTTTCTCGCGCTCGCCTCTTGGTGCGATACGGTCGACCCGTACGGATTCAGTTACGGAAGAGGTGGACGATTTTCGAGCGGTAACAGCATGAAAACGTACCATTACTTCACGGACAAGGAGAGCTTCCACAACCCAACCCATTCGTACGCCTTGGAAGGCGAAATACTTAGAGTAGTCAAACGCTTAGGATTCTAATATTATGCTATTATCATATAACTGCTACAAAAATTCTGCGCTACTATAACTACCTCTCTCTGCACACACTTTCCTCGCGCTAAAACTATAAAAAATCGTCGACGCTCTACACTCGTTTCCGCAAGATGACGTAGTGCGCATCCGCGGGCGCGTGATCGGTTTCCTCGTACCCAATCTTCTCATAAAACGCTCGCGCGCCTTCGTTCTTTTTCAACACCGTCAGCGCCATGTGTTTCAATCCTAACTCCACCGCTATCTTCTCGCACGCTCGCATCAACAACCTTCCCAATCCCAGCCGTTTCTTCGTTCGCTCCACCTGTAACTCGTATATGTACACCGACGCGACGTCGTCGTCGTCCACCTCGAATCGAAAGTGCGCGAACGCCACCGGCAATTCCTCGTCCTCCTCGTCCTCCTCCTCCTCGCTTTTTGTGCTGCCGTCGTCGCACTTCTTCTTCTTCTTCTTCTCGACCGCGAAGACAAACTTCGCGTTTTGGTGGTTCAACTCTCTCCTTTTCTCCAACGAGTTCCACCCCCACGTCTGTTCGTACATTTTCCGCATGTTCGTCTCCGTCAGCGCGTACATCCAATCTCTCGTCCGTTCGTTGTTTCTGATTTCCGAGTGCGACGCGTAGCTTCGCAAAGAAAAAAACAACGCATCATCGTCGTCGTCGTCGTCGTCGTCTTCCTTCTCGGGAAGAGATGGAGTTGAAATCTTCCCCAATCTCGCTTTGTTCGCGGTCGTCTCCAGCCAGGACGAAGGAATTACGTTTGCCACCGCGCATCGTCGCTTTTCCTCCTCCTCTTCGTCTTCTTCAGCCATCTTTAGAGTTCAAATCCTCCTCTCTCTAGTAGCACAACACGAACAACACGAACAACAACGGTTTACGAAGAAAAGTGAGCGCTTTTTCCACACATCTCGATAAAATAATTTGTGGGCTTAGGGTTTAGGGTTTGGTGGATTTGGATACCATTTAGGGTTTCTCAAAAAATTGAGAATCTTCCTTTTCCGTATCGCAGGAGAGAAGAAGCCGAACGAGAAACAAAAAAGGAAAAAAGAGCCGATTACGCGATACGAATATCGGTCGCAAACGCCATAAACACACACACGCGCTTTAATTTTAAGCCGCAAAACCGAATAAAATGTTTTCGCTCGCACAAACGGTACGGATTTGTTTCTCGTTTTAACGTTCGCGCGTGCGAGGAAACGGACGGTTTCTCTCATTACGCGGCAGTGATTTTTCGTATCTCAGTTTTTCGTTTTTTTTTTCCTCTCTCGTCGCGTGCTCTCTCTCCGGTGTGTTGGTGCCGAATTTTATATACGGGAGAGAGAGAGAGAGACGAACGAAACCTTTTCGCAAGATCTTCGTCGCACCCAACGACGCGAACAACGGGCGCTCGTCCGCGCGAGAAAGCGGTTTCGACTTTTTTCGCGATAAAGGAGAGAGAGAGAGCTCTCTCTTCGCGTGATTCGATGAGATGATGATCGTTTTTTTTGTCCCCAGAATGGGTTTCAAAAACTCTATCGCATCACACGGCGCGTATCTGCCATCTTTTGTCGTCTTGGCGGAGTCTCTTTGTCGCACAAACCCATCGATCTAACCGACAAAACGACTGACTTTGAATCCTCTCTCTCTCTCGCATCGATTTTTTTCACGAATAAACAAAACAGACTTTGAAGGTTTCCACCACCTCCAACTTGAAGGCGCAAAAGACGTCCTCGAAGAAGGCGAACGTGGCCATCTCTTGCAACGCCGCCGACGCGGCGAAGAAATCCGCCGCGCTCTTTGCCGCTGCCGTCGTCGCGGCGACCGTCCCGGTCGATGCCGCATTCGCGAGAGATGTGCAACCGTACGCCGGCTTGACGCCGTGCAAGAAAAACGCCGCCTTCAAGAAGAACAACAAGAAGGAAGTCAAAGGTCTCGAAAAGCGCATGAAGAAGTACGACCCGGAATCCGCGCCGGCGTTGGCGTTGCAAGCGACCATCGACAAGACTAACCAACGCTTCAAGAACTACGGCGAAGCTGGTTTGCTCTGCGGTGCGGACGGTTTGCCGCACTTGATCGTCGACGGCAACTTGGAACACTTGGGTGAGTTTGCCATCCCGGGTATCGGCTTTTTGTACACCGCCGGCTGGATCGGCTACGCCGGTCGATCGTACGTCATGAAGAACAAGTTGACGGCGAAGCCGACCAACGGTGAAATCATCATCGACGTTCCGATGGCTTTGGATTGCATGTGGCAAGCGGGCGCGTGGCCGTTGTTGGCTGGTCTTGAATTGAAGAAGGGTGAGTTGACGGCGCCGGAGAGCGAGATCACCGTCTCCCCGAGATAAATTATACGCGCGGTATACATATTAATCCACAAGACATATTAAAAAAACATATAAATTAAAGAGGAGAGGAGAGAGCACGTGAGAGAGTCGAGAAGAAATAAAAGCGATCCCCAAAGAAGGAGGAGTGTACATTTGGGAGCATTTAGGTGAATATATTATATATATAGTAGTTTTTAATAAGACAGAGCGTCGGCTTCGCGCGTTTTTCCTGCGCGCGGGGTCGTCCCTTGGCGTCCACAAAATCGATTTTTTTTTCCCTCTTTTTCTCTCCTTTTTTGAGCCACATTTTTTACCCAGAAGTACGCGCTTTTGAGACACACGCACGACTCACACCGCGCTAAAGAAGAAGAAGAACACGCACGTAGTCGCGATACGTTAGCATTCAGAGAGCTGCCCCTACCATGTCGTCCTTTTCTTCAAAGAGCGGCGGCGCCTTCGTGGAGAAGAGAAGAAGAAGTAAAAAAGGAGGCGCGAGAAAGTCTTCCTTCTCTTTCTTCGCGCTGTTCTCGCTGTCTGTGATGTTGTTCTTCTTCTTCTTCTTCTCACCGATCGCGCTCGCGGAAGCGAAGAAGAAGAAGAAGAGCTTCGGCGGCGGCGGCGGTTTCGACGAGGACGACGATAGTTTCAAGGAACCGACGGCGATGGACGCTTCGAACTTGCTCGCCTCGGTTTCGAATCAAGGATTACTTTCGAGAAGCAGTGGGAAAGCGGACGACTACACGGAGGTGGGCGAGACGCCGGAGAACGTGTTGACCGCGGAGGATGAGTTTTTGATGCAAGACGACGGAACGAACGGGGATTCACCGAAAACGGCGGCGATATTAGCGGGGGATTTGAGCATGGACACGGGGACGGCTGGGAGCATCGGCGGCATTCCGGAGGATATTAAGAAGGAAAACGAAGACGAAGAAGAGGAGAGGATAGAGGAGATGTTCGACGAGGATTACGACGGGAGTCACCGAATGCACGTGCACGGACACGCCGGGGCATTTGTGATTGCGGTGGTGATATGCGCGGCGTTCGTGAATTGGGCGTTTGGGTCGTTTTTTGTCGTCAAGACGAACAAAGACGGATGGGCCAACTTGCCGAGCTTGGAGTTATCGCGAGACGCGAAGGTGTTGTTTAATAGCGTGGATAAGTACGATAAAGTTTAAGTTTTTTAATTTTGCATATCATATACATACGATTTAGCGTAATTTCTCTACAATAATCTATCTACACATCTATCATTACCATCTACGCACTGCTGCTAAAAACTAAGAAGAAGAAGAAGAAGAAGAAGAAGAAGAGACATCAGCCGTCGACGCTATCGATTGATCGATTTCTTCAAATTCAGATTTCTCGTCGTTATTCATCGCGTTGAGTATTAAGATCCACGAGAACACGAAGAAAACGAGCAAACCGATGACCCTTTTTTGCCAAACGGGTAAACCGGAGAAGTTCGATATCACCGTCGCGAACGACGTCGCCGCCGAAGAACCGGTTTCTTTGCTATTCTTGTTCGCTTTCGCAATCGCCAAGCTCGCCGACTCTAAACTTTTTATCGCCGAGTCAACCGAACTCAACACGTTCTTCTCGATCGCTTTCTCTAAATCCTCTTCCTCTTTCGCACGAAATTCGTCCGCAAACAACATTTCGGTTCCTTTTCCTTGCTGCTTATTGCTCCTCTCACCACCATTCGCTACGTTTCTACCGCTACTCGCGCCGCTACTCTCCAACGCTCTCAACGACCGCTCCGCTCTCGCTTTCTCCTCTTCCTCGTCCGTTCCAATCATCGGCTGTATGCCAAACCTCCGTATCCATTCTCTCCTCGCGTCGCCTTCTCTATCAATTTGTGCCAGTCTGATCGTATTCGTCTCGATCGAACTTTCGTCTCGGTCCACGAACGCGTCCAACTCCCTCAATATGTTTCTCTCTCTGTTTCGAATTATGTTTAAAGTCTCGGAGTAGACGTTGCGAATGGCAGAGTCGACGTATTCGGCGACCGAGGACGACGCGCCTCGCACGACGTTAAATCGCGAGAGCAAGAAATGCGCTTCGTCGTCGTCCTCCTTTCCATCCTTTTCATCTCTCGCTTTAACCATCGCCTCGCTTATTCGCGCCCGCTCCCGTTCGATCTGTCCCAGTTTCCTCGCTAACGACTCGTCGTCGATGAGAAGAGACGAATCGTTTTTTAATGATTCAATCTCCGCGAGTAACTTGTCCACGTCTCTGCGCAAAATCTCTTCTTCTTCTTCATCGTTACGCAAAAAATGCTCCTCCTCGACGACGAAAGTCTCCTCCTTCGTCATCTCGTTCGCTGTGGGCTTTTCCCCCGGTCGTCTCGTATCTTCCAAAAACCTCTCTCTCTCTTCTCTCTCGTTGTTGTTCTTTTGGTTTTTGGACGCAAAGGAGATTTTTTGAAAAAAAAAAGAGTGCTCACAAGTTTTCTCAATTTTTAGGGTTTAGGGTTTAGGAAATTGTCCCGGACCTTTTCTCTCTCTCTCTAGCTCCTCCTCTTCATCGTAACTTCTCTACAACTTCTCTCTCCTCTTCGTTTTAAAGTCAAAGATGAGGCGAATAATCGAGAGAGAGAATAAAAAACAAAACATGAGCGCCGCTCGAAGGGTACCCCCTCGCGCAGCGGGCTAGGTTTGTTTTTTTGCGATCTCTCTCGTATCGTTCTTTCGCGAAGAAGAATCGCGTT
>Ga0181558_10005691_pt1 | contig 10936 bp, 9 predicted proteins | sample 011ome_22_FD_133754 | JGI IMG/M metagenome (GOLD analysis project Ga0181558, IMG submission 133754) | Coastal salt marsh microbial communities from the Groves Creek Marsh, Skidaway Island, Georgia - 011507BT metaG (megahit assembly) | ecosystem: Environmental > Aquatic > Marine > Intertidal zone... | reverse complement strand
CCTGTATCAGCATCCAGGGCCAGGGTTGAATTGGAATACAGGGCGTCATCAAATACCGTCATTCCCCTGCTGACAGGCATCCAGGGTTTGGGTTGGGAAACACCAATATAGACAATATCCAGATCAGCATCATAGCTGGGCGTTATCCAGGGATCATTGCCGGCCCTGAACATGTCATCAATTCCGCCCCAGGTATCCCCCCCTGTTGTCCCTTCGCGGGCGACGGTTTCAAACTTCCAGAGCAGACTGCCGTCTTCGGCATCGTAGGCACTGACAAAACATTTCTGTTCACGGAAACGCAGACACTGCCCCATTCCGGTAAACACTTTTCCATCAGCCACCAGTGGACCACTGGAATTGCCAAAGCCTTCTCCAATCAGGGTGCTCCAGATCTCCTCTCCATTTTCTGCGTCCAGAGCGACGATACGGGCATCCGGGGTATTGGTGATAATCCGGTCATGCCAGATGGCCAATCCACGCATGGTTCCAGCGCGCCCGCCCAGGCTATGCTCCCAGATTAGGTCACCAACAGTGGCATCCAGGGCCTGTATCTTATTGCCCGGTTTAAAGAGGTACATGATGCCATCGTGTACGATTGGAGACTGCTGACTGTTGGCATTCTCACCCAGTGCCCATACCCATGCCAGGCGGAGTTCATCAACATTGTCCCGATTGACCTGGTCAAGCGCGGAGTAGCTCCAGGCCTGCTGATTACCCCGATGAATTAGCCAGTCGGAGGGATCCGGCGTTCTCAGCATTGCCTCGGAGACTTCACTGAAACCCGGTACATTCCCCTCAATAGTGACCCCTGTAGGCCCTTCCTGAATATCCCCAGCCAGTGGAGCCTGGTATTCATCCGGAGACCCATCCGCCGTGAACTGGCTAATAAGGGCCGCTGAGTCGAGTTGAAGAGGTGTCTCAGCGGCTTCCCCGCCATTGGCAGAAAGAATGAAGGCAGCAAGATCGATATAGGTCTGCTGGGGGAGCCCACCCGCATTAGTCGGCGGCATCGCTGTCATCATTGTGTCAATCAGGTCAGCCACCCTCCTGTTGTTCCAGACACTCGTAAAGGCTGGTCCCCGCAGGGATGCAATTGGCCCTCCCCCCTGCATGTCATTCTGGTGACAACCTTCGGAACAGTTATTCTGATAAGCCGCCAGTCCGGCGGCCACCTGTGCTTCCGTAAAACTGGCTACAGGATCAATAAGGACTTCTGTATCAACCTGTGCAGCCAGGTTTGTCGCTGACAAAACACCGGCGAGCAATCCGATAGAGGAGAGAATCTTCATAGCGGGTCCTTCATTATTATTGTTGTGGGCACCTGTCGCCCTGCGCCTTTGGCTGTGTGTCAGCACCGGCATGATCGGTTCAAGGTTTACTCCCTTCCAATAATACCCAGTTAGCCGGTCCTGTTGCCAGTTGGTGATTTCCACCGATGTTTAGCAAGTTCTACTGTATCCTAACAGGAAGAAATAGAGAAAATGAGCATAAATGACTGTAATTAATCGATTTTTTTTCAGACTGGCATAACCCTTGCTGTACGTATGCTGTAGTTCATGAGAAAGACACCGGAATAACAGCTTAGCTAACCGGCTGTCTCACCAACCAAGCAAAGGAGAATAAAAATGTCACGCAGCGAATTGGTTATGAAGAAACTTACGTTGATGGGAATCGGTGTCTTCCTGATGACGGCCATTGTCACCACCGCCCATGCTGATAATACGTCCTCGGTGCATCATGACATTGCTCTTGAGGGTATAGCCGTCGTCGAAATCAGCAATAGTGTCGGCAGTATTCATGTTCTACCTTCCAGGGATGGTGATTTGCATATCGATGTTGAACTGGAAGGCAAAAGGAAAGGCTTTTTCCGTCGGAAAGTGAATGTTGAGGACATGGACCTGGAGATCAGGGAACGGGGAGACACTATTTTCCTGTCATTCGAGGAAGATAACACCAATGCCAGCTGGTTTATGGAAATACCTGACGTTGAACACACCATTGTCCAGTTGGGAGTTGGCGAAATAACAATGGAAATAAACAATACGGACGTGGATGTTGAAATGGTAGTTGGTGATGTCTCAATAAGGGCTCCGGGAAATACAGTAGGACGAATCAATCTCAACGTGGGAGTCGGCGATGCATCCGTTGATGGTGCAGATATCATCACTAACAAGTCAGCATTTATATCCAGGTCAATCCGGGCAGATGGGCATGGCAGCAATGATATGGAAATAAACCTGGGAGTGGGTGATGTGGATATCAGGCTGTTCTGATGAAACCAGACAAACATGACACATCCCGGCAGAATCAGTGGAAAAATGCTTTTAGCTTGTTCAATACTCATTTAATCTGTATCAATTAGCCATAACCCAAGGACGGGTAGGATTGATTCGATTCTCGAGCATTGAGGTAGGACCATGGAAATTACAACTTTTCTAAAAGCAATGGCAGACAAGGAGGCATCGGACCTATTTTTTCCGTGGGCGCCCCTGTCAACGTCAAGGTCAAGGGTCATACGCTGCCAATCAGCCGTGACCCTCTAAAGCCAGGCGATGTAAAAAAACTGGCCTACAGCTTTATCTCAGACCAGCAGCGGGCAGAATTCGAAAGGGAAATGGAACTGAACTTTGCCCTGAACCTGAACGATATTGGCCGTTTCCGCGTTAATCTTTACCGGCAGCAAGGCGAAGTTTCCATGGTAATTCGCTATATCCGCTCAATCATCCCATCAATGGAATCCCTGCATCTGCCCCCTATACTCAAGGAGCTTGTTATGGAACCGCGCGGCCTGATACTGGTCGTGGGGGCAACGGGTTCGGGCAAATCCACCACCCTCGCCTCAATGATCGATTATCGAAATGCAAACAAGGAAGGTCATATTCTTACCATCGAAGATCCCGTGGAGTTTGTCTATGAACATAAAAAGGCAGTTGTGGATCAACGGGAAGTTGGGCTGGATACCCTGAGCTATGAGAACGCCCTGAAAAATGCCATGCGCCAGGCGCCAGATGTGATTCTAATTGGAGAAATTCGCGACCGGGATACCATGCAACATGCCATTTCCTATGCGGAAACTGGGCATTTGTGTTTATCGACACTCCATGCAAACAATGCAAACCAGGCTATCGATAGAATAATCAATTTTTTTCCGGAGGCCGCACATCATCAGCTACTCCTGGATTTGTCATTAAATCTCAAATCGGTCATCTCACAGCGGCTTTTGCCTTCAACTGATGGAGAACTGGTTCCAGCCATGGAAATCATGACCCGTTCGTCCTATATCGCGGACCTGATTGAAAAACAGGAGATTGACCTGCTTAAGGAAGCCATTGAAAAAAGCCGGGAACTGGGCATGCAGACTTTCGATCAGGCCCTGTATGACCTTTACCGACAAGGCAGGATTACACGGGAAATAGCACTGGAAAATGCTGACTCCAGGAACAACCTGACTATCCGCATGAACCTGGAAGGCAGCGAAACCGACCGGAGTACGGACGGCCTCGAGCTGACTGATCTTAATTCCGATTTCCAGACCTACGGCAAGGACATCTGACAACCGGAGCAAGAATCAATCATTACCACCCTGGAATGCACTCTGCAGCAGATGGGTAAGCGTATGAACATAGCGTAGCTTCCCATTCTCCACCCTGAACAGATGAGTATCCGGCGAACCGCTTCCACCACCAGGTGTTCCGGTGCCAAATGTACAGTACACCACCACCGATCCGAGGACTTCATCCACAACAAAGCGCCTGTTCGCGATATTGACTCCGGCAGGAACGCCTACTTCACAACTGTCATCGGGTTGCCCTCTTCCCGTATACAGTCCACCCTCAATCCTTACACAGGGAAAGCCCCAGGGAACCTGGTCAATCTGCCCTTCTAGAAAAGCATCCAGGTAGGCATTCGCTGCGGCCACAATGATGCCGCGTGTATCCCTTTCTTCAGCCGGAATAGCCCCCCAGTCTTCCGAAGAGGAATAACGCAGATAGGCCTCTGCATCAAAAAGCCAGTATCCGGTAGTCGTCCATATGATTTCTATTTCGGCAATCTTGTCATGGTTCACGCGCATGCGTGTCCCAAGGACATAGGGTTCATCCTTGTCAGTGACGATAACTTCTGTAAAAGACTGGCAGGAATCTGTGTCATAAATACTGCGATGATGATTGATATTCATGGACTTGTTGATCAGACCATCATCCATGTTCATTAATTCTTCGTTCTCCCAGTACCCTGTACTCGGAGCAAGTGGCAAGTTTGAAATATCTCCTTCTGTCTGGGCTTCAATATACAGATCTGTTGCCCTTTTCAATCCACCGCGCGTACAGCTTACCTGCGCATGCGCAAGCACCGGAAGGATTAGGAAACAGGTCACCATTAACCTGAGCATGTTTATATTTTTCAATTGTATTCTCCTTTTAATGATCCTGGGTGAAAACAGACAGCGGAGCTCGCCGGAAAAGAAAAACCACTTTAACATCGCTGAACTGACCGTAGTTGATCAGCCTGCTGTCCTCCTCCATGAACATCCCGCCCGGTATATTTACCCAGGCAGCCCTGTCCCGTGCCCTGAAATTATCACAATGGCTGGCATGAAGGGTAATCAGGAAGTAGCGACAAGTTATGCGCGCAGGAGGGCTATCGATGTCCGTAACCCAATGTCTCTATGCCCAACACCCTGCCATCCATAAATGTAATCTCTCGCATAAACTGGCGGGGCCCAAAATTATAAGTCCATACATCCACAGGCACCTCAACAACGGAACGATCATGATGAACCAGTTCCCTGCTGGTCAGGTTACGGTAAAGCCGGTTGGGACTAAAATTCATAAGTCTCCTTGAGGGAATACCGGAACGATATATTTTTCGCTGGGAAGCGAACATCGGTTCGCCACAGGCTGCCAGTACCTCGCCCTGACTGTCACCACGTGTGACTAGAGTTCTGTCACAGCGCATGGTATCGGCCATGGCGGGTTGGGCGGCTTGATAGGCAAACAGAAAAACAAGGTTTGTCAGGAACAGGCTGATTTTCTTCATGGTGACTTCCTCCTGTCAAACAGGGTAAATCGCCACAAATGAATTACACCTTAACAGGGAGACGACGGATGCGCTGTCTGTATTTCTCAAGGCTTTCGCTTTCGCCTTCAGCGCTTAGCCTAGATAGCTGATCATTACCCCGGCCGCAACCGCTGAGCCAATAACGCCAGCAACATTCGGACCCATGGCATGCATCAGCAGGAAGTTCTGGGGATTCGATTCTAGTCCTACCTTGTTGGCCACACGAGCCGCCATGGGAACCGCCGAGACACCGGCCGCACCTATCAGCGGATTGATGGGTGTATTACCAAAGCGGTTCATCAGCTTGGCCATAATGATTCCTGTGGCTGTCCCGATACCAAAAGCCACGATACCTAGCAACAAAATTCCGAGGGTCTCAATATTAAGGAACGAATCAGAACTGAGTTTTGAACCAACCCCCAGGCCCAGAAAAATGGTGGTGATATTGATCAGGGAGTTTTGGGCTGTATCACTGAGGCGTTCTACCACGCCACTTTCTTTCATCAGGTTGCCAAAACAGAACATTCCGAGCAGAGGTGCCGCACTGGGCAGAAACAAGGCCACAAGAACAAGCAGGCTTATGGGGAAAATAATTTTTTCACGCTGGGAAACAGGACGCAGCTGTTCCATACGAATTTCACGCTCGGCCTGGGTAGTCAGTGCTTTCATGATAGGAGGCTGGATCATCGGCACCAGGGCCATATAGGAATATGCCGCAACGGCTATTGCTCCCAGCAGTTCCGGGGCAAGGCGACTGGAAACAAATATGGCTGTGGGGCCATCAGCCCCACCTATGATGCCAATAGCTGCCGCATCCGCCAGGGAGAAGTCCATCAAGCCCGCAGCACTGAGTCCTATAGCACCCAGCACGGTGGTGAAAATACCGAACTGCGCGGCGGCCCCAAGAAACAGCGTTCTTGGATTGGCCAGCAATGGACCGAAATCAGTCATTGCCCCGACCCCCATAAAAATCACCAGGGGAAAAATACCTGTCGCTATACCTGCTTCATAAATGTAGTAAAGAATACCGCCTGGTGACTCCAGATGGCCTGCGGCATCATGGACAGGTGCTGCGAGAAACCCTGCACCGGGGATGTTCACCAAAATAGCGCCCATACCAATGGGAAGCAGTAGCAGTGGCTCAAAGCCCTTGCGTATCGCAAGATAGACCAGTAACAGGCCCACCAGAATCATGATGAACTGGCCACCCTCAAGCTGATAGAGGCCGGAATCCTGGAAAAGCTGGGTCAGGCTGTCCATTTGATAAGGGTCCGCGTAATTTCTGGAAGTTTCAACCGATGGCCAGCAGTTCATCACCCACAGCAACAGCATTTCCTTCTGCCACTTTTATACTGCGGATTTTTCCTGCTCTGGGTGCCTTGACCTCAGTTTCCATTTTCATGGCTTCCAGAATGATCAGGACTTCCCCTTCTTTCACTTCCTGGCCAACAGTAACATTGACCTTGAAGATATTACCTGCCAGTGGCGCTGCTAGAGGCTCGCCTGCGGCCACGGATGTCGTGGATTCACTTGTTTTTGGCTGCGTTGTTTCAGCCGGCCTGGTGCCTGCTTCCACTTTGCTGATATTGCCACCTTCAGCAACTTCCACAACGTACGACTGGCCATTGACGTTAACCGAGTAAACACTGGTCCCGCTGGAAGCCGGCGTACTGGCAGCAGCTTTAGGTGCGTCTTCCACACCAGTCGGCGCGGGCTCAAAGGCATCCGGATTGCCGCGATTCTTGAGAAATTTCAGTCCAATCTGAGGGAACAGGGCATAGGTGAGAACATCGTCAATTTCGCCCTCACCGCTTTCAAGATTAAAGCCCTCTTCAGCGGATTTCTTGCGTAATTCCTCAGTCAGGCTGTCCAGTTCCGGATCCAGCAGGTCAGCAGGCCTGCAGGTGACCGGCTCTTTGCCCTCAAGCACCCGTTCCTGCAACTCCTTGTTAACCGGTGTGGCTGTGGCACCATATTCACCTTTGAGGATGCCCGCTGATTCCTTGGTGATGCTCTTGTAACGTTCACCTGACAGCACATTGATCACGGCCTGGGTTCCAACAATCTGCGAGGTGGGCGTAACCAGGGCAATGGTGCCAAGATCTTCACGCACGCGGGGAATCTCTTTCAGGACCTCCCCCATCTTGTCAGAGGCATTCTGTTCCTTGAGCTGACTTTCCATATTTGTCAACATGCCACCCGGCACCTGTGCCAGGAGAATTCGGGCATCGACCCCTTTCAGGGCACCTTCAAATTTGGCGTATTTCTTGCGGACGCCCCTGAAATACTCGGCTATCTCAGCCAACAGTTCCAGATTCAGACCGGGATCTCCGGGAAGGTCCTCGAAAATCGCGTTGATGGTTTCAGTGGCAGGATGGCCATAAGTCATACTCATGGACGAGATAGCAGAGTCAACGTTGTCTATGCCCGCCTCGATCGCTTTTACAAGGGTCGGTGTTGCCATGCCTGTGGTGGCATGGCTTTGCATATGCACAGGTAGGCCCACTTCTTTCTTCAGGCGACTGACGAGTTCATAACAAACGTAAGGACGCAGCAATCCGGCCATGTCCTTGATGCAGATCGTATCGGCCCCCATGTCCTTGAGCTGGTGCGCGAGGGTTAACCAGGTATCAATGGTATGAACGGGGCTTACCGTGTAGGAAAGGGCACCCTGGGCATGACCGCCAACCTTCTTGACGCCCCTGATCGCCGTCTCAAAATTGCGCGGGTCATTCATGGCATCAAAAATACGGAAAACATCAACGCCGTTTACATAGGCACGCTCACAGAACTTTTCAACGACATCATCAGCATAATGGCGGTAACCCAGTATATTCTGGGCCCTGAAAAGCATCTGGTGCCTTGTATTGGGGATGGCCTTTTTCAGTTCGCGAATGCGATGCCAGGGATCCTCTCCCAGGTAACGGATGCAGGCATCAAAGGTGGCCCCACCCCAGCTTTCCACCGACCAGAAACCGACCTGGTCAATCTTGTCGGCTATGGGCAGCATGTCTTCAAGGCGAAGGCGTGTCGCCAGCAGGGACTGATGCGCATCACGCAGTACAAGTTCGGTAATACCGACGGGAGATCTGTCTTCAATCATTGGATTAACCCATTCCTGATATCTGTTGCCCATGCGCTAGACAAATTTCTGATGCACAGACAGGGTAAAATTTTTCTGCCGTTGTGAAAGCAAACAGTGAAAATCAAATTCCTGGACTGGTTAGTATTAGTGTTTCGAGCGATGCGCGTGAATGGCTGCGCTGATGACGGCAAGCAGTGTCACTTCGTCAAGCTGACCTGCAGCTCCGGGCTCATGGAGATCTGCGGGTTGAACAGCTCCATATTTCTGTACCAGTGCTGACATGATTGATGTCACGATCACCAGCAGGGTCAGGAACACAAATACTGTGCCCATACCCAGTAACATCAGATTAATACCTTCTGATATCAATGCTCCGGAATTCACTCAAAAGGGTCCCTGGTTGCAAAAAATAGTTGCATAAAACTTCATTTGATTTACTGGGATTTCCGGCAGAAATTCCAGTGCACGCACTCTACAGGAATTCACCAATTTTTACCATGGAAACAACAAGTTCAACTGTTTACTATGAGATTACTTTAACTTTTCTTTCACAATTCACTATAAAGTTACATCTCCATGGGATTCGTAATCAGTTATACGCTAAATTATACCTCCTGGGATTAACAATCAGGTCGAAACAGGTACCAGACTTTGCACGGTGATCATTCCACACTCCTGACCTCCATACTCCTCCTGCTGGGTGTGTCCACCCTGCTGGTCACCATGTTCTACCGGCTTCGTATCACTTCACTGCTTGCCTTCCTGATTACCGGCGCACTTTTTGGACCAACGGGCTTTGGCATGATTGAAGACCCGGAAGAACTGGCCGCTATTGCCGAGTTGGGTCTTACCTTCCTGCTCTTCATTCTTGGACTTGAGTTCTCATTGCCTCGCCTGATTTTGCTACGAAACACCGTGTTCAAGCTGGGAAGTGTGCAGGTGATTCTATGTGCCAGTCTGTTTTATTTCATACTCCGGTTTTTCAATATTGAATGGCAGATTGCATTGATACTCGCCGGTGGATTGTCCCTCTCGTCAACAGCTGTGGTATCGGGTGAACTCAGCCAGACGGGATTGCTCAAGACTCGCCATGGAGAAATTGCCATCGGCATCCTCCTGTTTCAGGATCTGGTAGCAGTAAGCCTTTTGATCGCTGTGCCGCTGGTGAGCAACCAGGCGGAAAGCTTTTCAGTCAATGCCCTGTTATTCACTATTGGTGAAGGGGTAATTCTACTTGCAGCCTTTTTCTTTACTGGCAGGTACCTGCTACCCCGTCTGCTTCGGGAAATTTCCAAGCAGAAGTCAGACCAGATCCTGGTTCTTGCCGCCCTGGTAATCGTGCTGCTTTCAGCCATGCTGACTTCCAGCATAGGTCTGAGCATGGAGCTGGGTGCCTTCCTTGCGGGCATGATGCTTGGTGATACGCGTTACCGGCATCAGCTGGAAGCCGATATCAAACCATTCAGGGATCTTCTGCTGGGACTGTTTTTTATCACTATTGGTATGCTGGTGGACCTGGGACTGCTGGCGGTTTACTGGCCCTACCTGCTCGCAGCTGGGTTATTGCTGGTAATTATCAAGGCGCTGATGATCACCGGGATTGTAAAACTTCTGGGGGAGACGTGGCGATCTGCTGCCCCGGCTGGCCTCGCACTCGCCCAGGGCAGTGAATTCCTTTTCGCCCTGCTCGCATTGTCTGTCAGGAATACGCTCGTTACGGAAGATGTCGCCTCAAATCTCATCACCATCGTGATAATCAGCATGGTCCTGACCCCTCTTCTGATCAGGCATGGTCCTGCCCTGGTAGACTCCGCCTGGTTACGCATAGGCAGCAAAACCCTTGAATTGAAAGAAGAGAATAGTGCCGTTATTGAACAGCAACAGAAAAAAAACCATATTCTCATTCTCGGTTTTGGTCGTGTCGGCCAGACCATTGCCCGCTTTCTTCGGCCGCTGAATATCGACTATCTGGTACTTGAAACCGATGACAGGAGAATTCGCGAGGCCAGCACCACAGAGGAACCGATTTTTTATGGTGATAGCGAAAGGCTCGATATTCTTAAGGCAGCCGGTGCTGGCCATGCCTGCCTTGCGGTAATCACCTTTGATAATGCTGAAAAGGCTTCCAATATTCTTGAGAACATCCACACCATCAACCCGAACACGCCGGTACTGGTCAGAACCCGGGATGATTCAAGTCTGGACAAGCTGGTTGCCGCCGGTGCCGCCGAAGTCATCCCTGAAACCCATGAGGCCAGTCTCACTATGATTTCCCACATCCTGCTGATGGTGAACTATCCTGACCATATGATTCACAGCATCATAGACAAGGCCCGGCGTGACCGCTACAAGATGCTGAAGGGGTTTTACCAGGGAGAACGCACTGGATTTCTCGATAAAAGTGCTGTTGCAGAAGTTATTCACGCCATCACATTACCCGATGATGCCTATGCTTGTGGCCGGACCATAAGCCAGTTGCATCTTCCTCACGATATCCAGATCCTGGAGGTCCACCGGGGCATCATGGTTATGACAGCGGAACAGCACTTTAACCTGGTCCTTGAAGCCGGTGACATCCTTGTACTCAGCGGTTTCGGAGACAAACTGGATGCCGGTAAAAATTACCTGCTAAAAGGCTGACATGCTTGCTGCCCTGCTTTTTCACCTAATCGCCATCCCCTGTTTCGCGATCCAGCTGACTATCTCTCTTCCGGCCGAAGGCTGGCAGCATGTATGGAAGAGACTTCCCCTGTTTTTTCTCGCCTGGGTGCTGTTCTCCAGCCTGGCAATATT
>Ga0181558_10005684_pt1 | contig 10946 bp, 4 predicted proteins | sample 011ome_22_FD_133754 | JGI IMG/M metagenome (GOLD analysis project Ga0181558, IMG submission 133754) | Coastal salt marsh microbial communities from the Groves Creek Marsh, Skidaway Island, Georgia - 011507BT metaG (megahit assembly) | ecosystem: Environmental > Aquatic > Marine > Intertidal zone... | reverse complement strand
GGGCTGCACCCTTATCACCTCTCGAAACAAAAGCACTCTCCCGGTTAGATTCTGGATGGCATGGTGAAGTTGATCCAAGGATACCAACACCGCGCGTCAAGCAAACTGTTGCACCTATTGCCGAAGATTTTTCTGATTCAGAAAGCGATTGGCAAGACGTCGCGGGTGAGCACCTATTGAGCGAAACAAACGACGCAGATGAGGATAAAATGTCCGCTTGGTATAAAGATTCAGTGATTGCCATCAAAGCTAAGCGCAATGACTGGGCTTCTTTTTGTGAAATCATTCGACAAGCGCCGCGGCTGACGTGGTTACTTCAAAACGCAGGGTCGAAAGCAGTCTTTTTCGTGTGGCCGAAAAGTACCACCAAGAGCGGAGCTCGAGAATTGATGCAACCTCTCATCGCGAATCCAAACTTTGAAACCACCGAGTTGCACATTCCAGTCTTCGTCGTCCCTGGCGATGTATTTGCACGAAGTCTCGAAGGAGCAAAAGCTGAAAGTCGTCGACGACATCAACTCTTTGGCGAAGACTGTGTGATTCGAATCGATATCCCCGCTTTGGATCTATGTGACGATGGGAGTACGAATCAAGTGGCCCGCAGATTACGCAATGCGCTTCTTTTCGCGCTGAAAGACCGCGAAACGACGAATTTTGACAATCATGTAGTAAGTAAGAGAACTGCACCGGAAGGCGGTGTCCTGGTCGGTAGATGCTATAATCCATGGAACAACCCTCTCTCGTCTAGTGGGGATTCCCGCGCTTCGTCGATGGATGCGCTTTCCCCTACCTCGTCATCTGCATCCTTATTTGACCCCCAATCTGCGCGAAAATTTCGCAAGTGGCGCGTCGCACAACGCATTGTCAACGCATTGGGCTCTGAAGATTTAGGTATACGCGCTGAAGCGTACGATTTGGACGAATCGGAAGCTACGCCAGTGCGCGTATTATGCATGGATGGGGGAGGAATGAGGGGATACGTCACGGTTGTTATTCTCAAACGCATTTTGGAAGCTACGGGCGCTTGGTGTGTTGGAGAAGTGTTTGATTTAATCGTCGGGACTTCGACTGGTGGTATCATTGCTTTAGGTGCAGGCCTCCTGCGCATGACTGTCGCTGAACTCGATTCTTTATACGAGCAAATGGCGAAAGACGTCTTCAAACCGGATTCATACGTCTCTCTGTTGACAAAAGGTCCCGGTCATGTGGCTGCTAAATCGTTCGAAAACGTGTTACGCAACGTCCTTGGCGACGATCCAGACGAGGAAATGTTCTCTGTAGGTGCGCACCAAAGGTGGTTCCGTTCCGCAGTGCCTTCACCGAGAGTAGTTTTGGTATCCTCGCTAGTTTCGAGAAACCCGAGTTCTTTATACATGCACCGATCGTATCGCCGGGAAAACCACTCTCCGTCTACAGTGATCGTCGATGCATCGACGACGAGCAAAATGAAGAAAAAATCCGATTTGGACTACGCCGGCGATTACAGAATCGGTATGACTGCGGCGCTACGCGCAACAACTGCGGCGCCGTGGTACATGGAAGAACTCATTTGTGAAAAAGAACTCGGATACGGAAGCATAGAGATGAGCGAGAAACTGAGCTCCGCTTCTTCTTCTTCTTTGACGTCTTCCACCGCAGCAACGACCATCGCAACCACTGGCACAACATCGACGTCTTTCGCGGAACACCATAAAACGTCATCTTCCTCGAGTTTTGGTCCAGGAGATATATTAAGCGACGATGTACTAAACGATGAGGACCTTGACGCCGACACGGAAAAAGCCAAAGCTAAAGCTAAACGAGGCGAACTCCACGGCGCCGGCTTGAACAAACTCTCGCCATTGGAAAGCTCGCGAACGCAACTTCGATTCATAGACGGTGCAATCTCTTGCAACAATCCCGCCGCCGCGGCTGTCTTTGAAGCTAAACGGATCTTTAGCCCGAAGAGGCCGCTTATTCTTTGCTCGGTAGGCACTGGATATCCAGTCGCCCGCGACGTTCCCGCCACCTACGGCGCCTCTTGGGTTACCAACGTCGTCAACGCGACGTGCGATGTCGTCCAAGTCGACGCAACCATCCGACACGTCCTCGATGCCGATAAAGACGAATACTTTCGATTCCAACCGCAAGGCGAAATTTTCAGCTGCGCGCTCAACGACACGAGCAAAGAGACGGAGAAAAAATTGAAGCAAACCGCTTTGAAGTACGTCAACAATCCCGCGCAGAGGAAAGAAATCGAAAGGTTGGCGATGATGTTGAAGAAACCCAGGAAAAAGAGTTCGCAGTGAATGGATGCGAGAGATGTTGCGCGTTGTAATAACAAACAAGTGTAGAACTTTAGGATACATTGTTTTTTTCATTCTCGTTGGCGCTTTGCGCGAAAAATCCCCTGCCTTATGACCGTTCAGCAGTTCAAACTCGCCAGACATAAACGAACAACGACGAGCATCATGACGAGAAGAAGAACGAGCCGCGGCGCGCGCGATACGTGAGAAAGCGAAAGAACACACACACACACACACACACACACACACGCAGCAAAGTCGCTTCATCCAATACTCATGTTCTCGCTCTTCCGCCAAGGCGCTATCCGGCCAAAGAATCAAAACAAAATCCGTCCGCTTCCCATGTCCTACCCGAAACAAACGGGCAACACAAACTCCATCTACGCGCTGTTATCTTGGCGAGGATTACTGTTGACCGGATCCGCGAGCGGGGAAATCAACGTGTGGGATCCATACACAGCGCAGTTGGTGCAGAAGTTGCACGGACACGAAGAGGCGGTGTCATCTTTGTGCGCGTTTGAGGATGATTACGTTGCCAGTGGAAGTTGGGACGGGACGGTGAGAGTGTGGGATACGAGTTTGGCGCAAGCGGTGGCGGTGTTGACTGGACACCGGAAACCGATAAGTTCGCTGGTATCGACTCTGAGTGGGAGTTTGCTGTGTTCAGGGAGCTGGGACGGGACCGTGCTGTGTTGGGACGTGAGAGCGGATCGAATACAGTTTACGCTGAACGCGAACGGCGGGAGCGCGGTGAATTGCTTGACGTTTTTTCGAGACGAGAGCATGCTCGTGGTTGGGTGCGGGGATGGCGTTTTGAGAGTTTATTCCACGCATAATGGCCAGAAAATGAACGAGTTGAGAGGAGGACATCACGATACGGTTCGTGCAGTGGCAACGTTTACGAATGATAACGAGCACGTGTTTAGCGCTGGGAAAGACGGGAAGATTTTCGCGTGGAACGTAGATCGAGGAACGGCGACGAATATTGCTGGATCTTCTTTAGATTTACCGTCGACATCGTCCACGGGCTTAGATGGTACAAGTGCAAGTAGTAGTAAAAATAATAATAATAGTAGTAGTTACGTCGCGCACGAGGGAGGCTGTTGCGCTTTGCAGGAGTGCGGCGGAGGGAAATTAGCCTCGGCTGGATACGACGGATCCGTGAAAATCTGGGATCCCGATTCGCGCTTATTCATAGCGCAATTGGATGCTCACGTCGGCGAAAAAGTCTGGGCGCTATCGTATGATGAAAGGATGTTACAGCTGTTCTCATCCGGAGATAGAAACATTTTCGCCTGGGATGCCGCAACAGCGTTTGAGGAAGAGGAAGATAGTCGAGATGCATCTGATATTGACGTCGAAGGAAGGAGCATGTCTGTAGCGTCCCGATCGGCATCGAGAGCAGATCTACCGAGAGTTATGTCTAATGTTTCAAATATGTCCGCTGGGTCCGGAAGCTTAGCGAATTTGCACGTTCACCCGAATTTTGCGGCGAACTCGAGCGGTAATAACTCTTTACATGGCTCGTACCAGAATCTCTCGAATTTAGGAGCGGGACACTCCGTGTCCGCGTCCGCCAGCAGACGTGGGTCGGTGACGGACTTGAGTGGTACATTAGTCTCTGCGGATGTCAGTGGTTATAATTCGCAGTCCTCACAACCGAGTTCAGCTACGAAGTCGGGGAGACGGATGAAAAAATCAGACGTTTTACGAATGGAGTTGGAATCTGCAAACACGCAACTGGAATCGTACGCGAAAGCGTACGAGGATCAAGTGCAAAGGTTTAAAGAGAGTGAAAATGCGAACGAAATTTTGCGAAAGCGCATCACCGAACAGATTGCAAAACTCGCAGATGCAGAGAAGAGTAAGCAAGAATTGGAGGCAGGGCAGAGTGCGGTGCGTAATGACATGAAGGCGCAGTTGCAAAGTGAGTTTGAACGGGAGAAAGCTATAGCTTTAGATGCGTTGGAAAAAGAATTGAAAGCACGATTCGAAGGCACTATCAGAGAGAGAGAAAATTCCATCGCGACACTCCGTGAGGAGTTGGCTCAGTCCAATGCGACGTTGGAAAAGGAGCGCCAGGAAACGATTGCTCGACTAGAAGTGCTCGAAGGCGAGCGCTCAAAGAGCAAGCTAGAAGCAGATTCTTTACGACAACTCAACGAGCGGCTTCTAAAAGAGTACAAGAAAACCACGTCAGAAGAAGAAACGCAAGCCAACGAGCAAGCGAATACAATTGCAAAGCTCGAAAATGAAATTGAAAGTCTGAAGCGTGACCGAGCGGAATTCGAGAAAGATTCAAAAGCTTCGTATGAGCAAATTTTTGCGCGTAACGAAGCGCTCAGCGCGGAGGTTTCCCGATTAACAGGAACCCTCGATGATGCAACAAAAACTATCGAGGCATTAAAAGGAGACGTTCAAACGGCAAATTCACAAACGGACGCGACAAAAAGCGAATTGGAAGTCTCTTTTGCTGAACGCGAAAAGGCCTTACGACTCGAGTTGGAGTCCAAAAGGAACGAACGTTTAGAAGCTCTCGAGTCCGAAAAATCCACTTTAGAGGAAAAACTCGAGCTTCTCGAAGATGCGTTGAAAGATACAGCAGAGAACATGCAAAAAGAGCTCGAGAAAGCAAACATCGATCGAGAATCAGAAACGAGTGCTTTGAAAGAAGCGCTCGGCGATGCGCTTCGCTCAAACGAAATCGCAAACGTGGAAGTTGCCAATGCTTTAGCGGCACAAAAAAGCGCTGAAATGAAATTAAAGACAGAGATGGAAAAGATGCAAGAACGCGAAGAGCGCATGAAACAAGATTTAGAAACGAAACCCGACCCTGCGGCTATGGCAGTCGCCGAGGAGGAGAATGCGACGTTGCGTAAACTCGACGAAGAGCAAAAAGAGAAAATTGCTCACTTGGAGGCCGAATACCAACGTGCTAACGATCGATTACGTGAAATTGAAGACGACAGAAGGAAAGAACGACAAGAGTTGGAAATCGTCGCTCGAGACCTCGAGAAGAAACTTGAAGAGACGCGAGAAAAGAGGAAAGAGGAGATGAAAGAGAATCAAGCGGCACTTCGCGAATTCAAAGATCGATTGCAGAACGCCGATAGCGACGCTCACATGCTCAGATCAGAGCTTGAAACCGTTCAAAAACGTCTCGAAGATGCGCTTCAAAGCGTAGATTTGACCGAAACATCTGTGGAATCGAAATATCTACAAGAGATTGAGCAGCTTGAACTTCGAGCGAAGTCGCTCCAACGCGAACTTCTCGATTCAAAAAATGAAACCGAAAATGCCTTGGAATCTGCCAGTCGAGCCAAAACGCAACTCGCGCATGCGAAGGAAAAGTTTGCAAAAGCAGTTACAAAAGGGAAAGGATTCCAAGACCAGGTTTCAATGCTTCGCGAGACGCTCGAAGAGGTGGAGACTCGAAGCCGTGAGGCAGAGCGCGAAAAGCGAAACGCAGAAGCAGAAAGAGAACGAATGTTGAGAGATTTTGAAGACGCAGAATCGAGAGAAGCTCGCGTAAAAGATGCACTGAATCACGAAAAGAAACGCACGGCAAGTTTGAAAGACGAGCTTCGTGAAGCTACGGAAAAACTCGTCGAGTTTGAAACGTTGCTCGAAGAAGAGACTAAAAAGCTCGGCGAAGTCGAAGCAAAAGTTAAAGCGGAAGAAGTGGCTATTGAACGCGAGCGTGCAAACGCGAAAGATGCAAAGCGCGAATGCGACGAACTGAAGATAGCCTTGAAAGTTGCAGAAAAAGCTGTCGAGGAAATTACGATTGAGCGAGACGAAGTAAACGTGCGATTGAAAGAAACAGAGGTATTACTGGTTGAATCCGAGAAGCATGTAGAGGACGCCGAGACGAGAGTGCAAGAGGCGAAGCAAAATCTCACGCAGCTCAAAGCGAGTTTAGACTTTGCAAATTCGAGGTCGAAAGAGCTCGAAGCGAAGCTCATCGAGGCGGAAGAACAGGATTCACCGACGCGTTTGTCGACGGCAGATTCTGCGAGAGAGGAATCTTTGAATCGAGCAGATGCTTTGGAGATGGAGTTGGGCGCGTCCAAACGAGATTTAGCAGACGTAAACGAAAAACTCAAGGATTCCCTTGAGAAAGTTGTTCAGTTAGAAACGGAAGTAAAACGTAGGAACGAGGAATGCGTCGCAGCCTCTGAGGAGATTGGACGCTTGAAGTCAGTCGTCAATGAAGCCGAGATGAAGATTTCGGCATTGAAAACTGATGTTGAAACTTCGAGTAAGCAACAAAAACAACCCGACTCAAGTGCTACGTTTCCAAACAATGATAGCAACGACACGCAAAACGAGGACGAGAAAGATGCCGAAATTCGCAGATTACGTTGGCTCGAGCAACAACGTCTCCAAGCTGCGGAATCGCGAGCGCAAAATCTTGAAATTGAGTTACAGCAACTTCGCTCCGAGGCAGAAGCTGCTCGAGTTGCCGCATCGGAAGCGTGGGTGGTCGCTTCTCAAGCGGGTGTATCGCGGCCTGGTGGCGGCCCACCTGAGTCGATAGCACCTTCCTCGCCTGGCGGACGCTCGAGTTTCCATCCAACGGCTTCGCGGAGTGAGTATCAGTTTGGCGGTGGTGGCGCGCACCATCAAGCAAACAGCCTCACCTCCGCGCTCGAAAAGCAGAGGTATGAGATGAAAATCGATGCATTAAAAGTTGACGTGGAACGTTTACGTCGTGAACGCGACCGCGCGCGTCGCGAGCTCGAGCGCGGTAAAGCTGCGGCGAAAAATGCTGTCGCTCAGGTTGTCGAACGACTGCGCGTAGAGGTACACTCGCGTGCAATTGCAGAGAGAGAAAGAGACGTGTTACAATCCGATTTGAAACGCACAATGCGTCAAGCGAACGATAGACTCGAGCAAAAGACGAGAGAAGCAGCGCAAGCGAACGAGGATTTCTTGGATGCCAAGCGAAAACTCGAAAAGTTGAAGCTTGAAAAATCGCTCGTCTCTCGCGCAGTGGAAGAATTATACCACGCTAAGGAAGATTCTCCTACATCTGATGCCACGAGTACGGTCGCAACAAACCCAATCTCACCTCGTCCACCGCCTGGAACGAAAGCGGCAACGGCACATGCCGGGAACCATCAACAGCACGCGTCGTCCTCTCAAACGAGCGTTTTTGTAGTTACGATAGAACACGTCAAAATTCTTGTAGGAATGATATTGGCAATGCTCTTCACCGTCAAGTTTTTGAACAACGGGAATGTTAATGGTCCCGCTGAGCTTTAAAGTAGAAATGTATAATAATAGCGGTAGCAAAGTTAGTACTTAGCACTAAGATGACCATGTTGTACAACAATAAATACTAGTAATTAAAAAGAAACTATAACTTTTTACACGTGTTTCATTGAATAAACGTCCTTTTTAGTCGCCTCGATGGATATCTCTGGCGGCAGATTGCGCGTTTGCTAACGAAATAATGTCGCAAACCTGCGTCCGCATCGGTCGACTCAAAGCGTATATCACCTGATCTGCCACATCATCCGCAATCATCGGATCAAAGCCTCTGTACAACGCCGCCTCTGCATCCGCATCTCCTTTGAACCTCGTCATGGTGAAATCCGTTCTCACCGCGCCTGGACTCACGCTCGAGACTCTCACTTTCGAGTTTCTCAAGTCGTGCCTCGCGGAACGCGTAAATGCATCAACCGCGTGTTTCGTCGCGCAATAAATACTCCCGCCAATGTACGCTTCGTGTCCTGCAATGCTAGAAATGTTCACGATGTGCCCTCTATCTCTATCTCTCATCCCGCTCGAAAACGCTCTCGTAAACGCCACGACGCCCATGATGTTCGTATTCACCACCGTCATCGCATCTGAGATTGAGTTCGTATCGACCGGTTCCGTACCTAACGCCAAACCGGCGTTGTTGACTAAAATATCCACCTGAAAAGGAATTCGCTCGGGCATCTTCAACATTTCTTCCTCGCTCGTTTTACTCACGTCCAACTGCATCGGGAAAATCGTCACGTCTGGATATCGCGTTTCCAATTTCTCTTTCAGTTCGTTCAGCTTCTCCACGCGCCGCGCGACGATGCACACGTTCACGCCACACTCGGCCAATCGTTCGACGATGGCTAATCCAATCCCTCCCGACGCGCCCGTCACGAGAGCGCCTTGACCTTGGAGCGAGCAAAACTGGTTCGCGTCGGACGTTCGCAAATTCGTCGCCATCGGATTGGTCAGCGCCGGTCTGCTGCTGCCGCTGCTCGCGGGAGAAGGAGATGCATCATCCATTTTGTTTGTTTTCGCAAAAGGCCACAAAACACACACGCGCGAGACAGACAGACACCTACCTACAGACGGCGGGGGGTTACGAAGAGAAAAAAACAGCGCGAGAAAATGGCGCCACACGGAGCGACGACGACGACGACGAACGGCGACTTTGTGAAAAAGAGAGAGAAGAGATCGTTCGTTCGATCCGGAAGGAAAAAAAGCAAAAAAAGAAAAAAAAAAGATCAAAAAAAAAAAATCTGTTCCATCTGGCTGCCTCTCGACCGCAGGAAATTTCTGTTTCTGTTTTTTTAACGAACCCAACATCGAGTGCGATAAGCAGGATAGCTGAGAAAAAAGAGATTCAAATCCTCTTCAAATACATCTACTCGACACGGGGATCTGCGCGTTCCTCCTCCTCGATATATTTAAACAGAGACTACACGCATCAGAGAGATGTCTTTCGCGTCTTCGCACTTGTGCGGCCGCTTTTTGAAGCATAAAGTAAAGAGTTGTTGTTCTTCTTCTTCTTCGGGCGAAACGACGACGCTTCAAAAAACGAGATTCTGGAATAAATGTTCTGTTTTGAAAGCGCCGCGGCAGCAAAAGCAGAGGAGCGCGCTTGGCAGTGAATGCGTCGTCGTCGCGGCGAAAAAGAGAGGAGGGTTACTCGTGACGAATTACGCTTTGGCGGAGAATGGCGTCATCGATGCGAGGGAGCTCTCCGTGAACACAGACCCAAAACAGTGGACGAGTGTTGAGTCCAGCGCGGTGCAAAAAGCGGGTTTCGTAAAACCGGAGAAGTTTACGAAAGATTTTTCGAAACCGATGTCTATTCCGAGAGAAGGCATCGAAGCGGCGATAAATGTGATGGAATCCGGACGCGTGTTTCGATATTGCGCGACGTCGGCGGAGACGAGCGAGGTTGCTCAAGCGGAAGAGCAGTTTGCGGAGATGGTTGGTCAAAAATACGCCATCGGGGTCAACTCGTGCTCGAGCGCGATTTTTATCGCCATGTTAGCCACCGGAGTGGAACAAGGTGATCGAGTCTTGACCAACGGCTTCACGTTCACGGCGTTGCCGAGCTGCATTTTAAGAATCGGATGCGAACCGGTGTTGGTAGAGTGCACGGATAACTTTACGATGGATTTGGATGATTTGGACAAGAAGGCGGGCGAATCCGGCGCGAAGGTTCTGTTGATGTCGCACATGCGAGGAAAGGTGTGCGATATGGACAGAGTGGTTGCTATTTGCGAAAAGCACGGCATGAAGTTAATCGAAGATTGCGCCCACGGGTGCGGAGTCAGATACAAAGGAAGACAGTTGGGCTACCACGGCGTCGTTACGGCTTACTCTACGCAATCCGACAAGGTGATCAACTCCGGCGAAGGTGGATTTATCACCACGGACGACGACGATATCGCCGCAAGGTGCTTATATATGTCCGGATGTTACGAGAGAAGGTACAACAAACATGCGCGCATGCCACCGCAAGAGTTGTGCGAGAAGTACATGTTGACAATGCCGAACTTGTCCAGTCGCATGAACGAAGTCACGGCGGCGATGATGCGCCCATTGATCGCTAACTTGTACTCGGAACGTTTGCCGAAATACATGGAACGTTGGGTGTTAATCACGTCTGTCATCGATTTGATGGCTGGTGATTATATCAACGTCCCAACCAGTGGAGAGAACGTTGAAGACGTTGGCGATCACTTGAACTTCACTTTGAAGAATGTCACGGAGGAAGAAAATGCCAAGTTTCGTGAGATTACTACCGAGCTAGGCGTGAATCTGGGCTGGTTTACCTCCTCCGTCAACGCCCGCTTCCATAAAAACTGGGAGAAGTACGGTACGCCGAAGTATGATTTACCGCAAACGGATAAAGTTTTGGAGTATTCGTACGACATGAAGATGCCACCGGATTTTGAAACGGACGACTTTCAACATATTGGACACGTCATTAGCTACGCGGTGAACAAAGCCAAAGGGTTGTGCTAAGCTTAGAAAGTTTGAAAAAACTTCATATTTCCCATGGCCAATCCCATCTCCCAGTTAAGAAGAAGGGAGAAAAAACATTAATATTATTTGAAGCAGAGTTGGGTATAATCTAATATACTCTCACGGTTCGACGTTGTCGAAAAACATTTAATTGAGGTCATCATCATAAGTATTAAAAGAGAGAAACAAAGAGAAACGGAGTGTATGCAGAAGCAAATAAAGAAAAAGAACCACCTCATCATGTATCATATGTGTATGTTTGTTTGAAAGATTATGTATATTTGTTGTAACAGCGATTGACGATAATTTCTTACATTGGTTTAAAAACAACGAAACAATACTCTCTCTTGTCTAATATTACAAACGCGTCGCCTAATGATGATATCAATTATAAGAACCGAGTTATTT
>Ga0181558_10005657_pt1 | contig 10979 bp, 6 predicted proteins | sample 011ome_22_FD_133754 | JGI IMG/M metagenome (GOLD analysis project Ga0181558, IMG submission 133754) | Coastal salt marsh microbial communities from the Groves Creek Marsh, Skidaway Island, Georgia - 011507BT metaG (megahit assembly) | ecosystem: Environmental > Aquatic > Marine > Intertidal zone... | reverse complement strand
CCGGTCTTCGAAGATCAAACAGTTACACGTCCTCGGGCGAGAACGTTCTAGCTTCCGCGACGGCTGCCTTACACATCGAATCGGCGAGTAACGGTAAAGGCCATTCCGCGGAGGGCAGCGGCAGCGGGAATTCGCCACCAGGTTTAGCGAGAGAACAACCCGCGCAAAGACACAACAGTTTTTCGCACCAAAGTCGACACCGTCGGGGGTATTCGAACTTATCGAGCCACGTGGGCGTGCGCGGTGCCCCGAACGACTTTGACGTCGGCGTGTTGCACTACGCGCCGTCATTGGAACCGTACCCGTTGTTACAAAATCCGGAATCGTACGTGCCGGATACGTTCGATCTGCAAGCAAAAACGACAATCAGCGCCGAAGATCGCGAATACTGGCTTATGGTTCTAAAATCGTTAACTGCAGGCGTCGCGGAACGCGCGAGGGATTCAGAGCTCGAAAATTGCGACAAAGAAGAGCACGACAAATCGAGCGCGCGCGCTTCGATGGACGAGCAACACGCGTTTGTGAACTACGATGCGTACGATTTCGAGTCCAACAACAACTACCGCAAGGCGACGCCCTCGGAACGCGCGGAGCAGTTTCGAAACGCGTACGATTCGTTACTCGATAGATTACTCAAAGACCCGTTTGGGTGCGGCAAAATCTCTCTTTCCTCGTTGTTCGAAGCGAGAGAAGAGTGTTTAAGAGACTGCGGTTTTGCCGACGCCTACGCGGACGTGAAGCAACGCGAAAACGATGCCGCTTTAGTTGTTTTGCCAGAGTTACTCGAGGAACTCGAGCAAATGGAAGATGAGTATCAACGCTTGATTCAAATCGTCGAAGGTGTCCTCGCTGGGAACGTGTTCGATTGGGGGTCGCAAGCGTGCGTGGATTTGTACAACAACGGTACCATCCTCGACATTTACAAAGCGGCGAGGAAAAACGCAACGCGCTTGTCGTGGAAAATCGATGGCTTCGAAGAGTTTGCCAAGAAGTTATCCTCAAACGAAGGATACAAGAAAGCGCACATCTTTGTCGACAACAGCGGCGCGGATATTGTCCTCGGCGTCCTCCCGTTTGTCGTCGAACTCTTGCGTCGAGGCACGGAGGTTGTTCTCGTCGCCAACGAGTTGCCCGCGCTCAACGACGTCACGGCGGACGAGCTGTCCTCGTTGCTCGAACGCGCCGCGGAAACGTGCGGCGGCATACTCAAATCCGCTTTGTACAGCGACGACCAAGAAACAAGAACACCGCCGCTCTACGTCGTCTCCTCGGGTAACGGCGGCCCCTGCATCGACCTCCGCCGCGCCAGCCGCGAACTCATCGAAGCCTCCTCAAACGTCGACCTCGTCGTCCTCGAAGGCATGGGCCGAGCCGTCCACACCAACTACAACGCCGAATTCACCTGCGACTCGCTCAAACTCGCCATGATAAAAAACGCTCGTCTAGCCGAGCGCTTGTGTCGAGGCGAAATGTTCGATTGCGTCGTGCGGTTCGACGATAAAGCGTTGGCGGCGTCCGCCGTCGCGGAAACGAAGACGACTTCAAACGCCTCCGCGAAAGAAAAAGAAGAAGAAGAAGAAGAGCATCAACAACAAATCGCCGATGATAAAACTGCCGTGCCATAGTTAAAACAGTTTTGAAGTAGAAGCAAATCGCGCAATCGCGCGCGTCTAGTAGTGGTATTAGTAGTAGTAGTAGTAGTGTCGCGTTATTAGTAAAATCCATCTTAAAACAAATGACATCACGAAAAAAAAGGACGAAAAAGTTCTCCAATTTGACACAAAAAAGCCGCGCAGAGGTACGTAAAACGAGAGAGAGATTGAGAAAAGAGAGAACTCAAAAGCGTTTCGTCGACGCGCGCGAAGGATTCATCGTTAAAGAGTACACACTCGTCGTCTCTTTCGTCTCGCGATGCCGTCCGCGCGAAGAAACCAGCGGCAGAATCGCCGAGGCAAAGCGGGAGGGAATAAGAAGAGCGCAGCGTCGGCAAAAGCGAGAGGCGGCGGCGGCTCTCGAAATGAGAAGAACAACAACAACAACAACACTCGATCGTCGATGGATCACGTTTCGGACGACGATTCAGACGGAGATTCGGACGAGAGAGAAGACGAGGATAAGTACGAAGATTTGCCGTCGGATTTTTCGGACGAAGAGATCGACGAGGACGAAGCGTTCGACGAGGAGGACCGGGAGATGTATCGAGGGATGCGCTTTTACGACGAGAAGAAGAAGAAGAAGAAAAATAATAAGAAAGAGGAGGAAGAAGAAGAGGATGACGAAGAAGACGACGACGACGGATTCGGCGAGCTGATCGCGAGAGCGCAGCGAGGAGAAACGAGCGACGCGTCGGATGGGAACGACGAAGACGGCGCGGAGGATGGAGAAGAAGAAGAACTGGGCATGCTGGAGGATAGCGACGAAGAGGAAGACGAGAAGAAAAGGAATACGAAAGAGAAGAAGAAGAAAGAGAAGGAGGAGAAGAAAACGAAAGAAACCGCGGGTGAATTACCAACTCCTGCGAGGAGGAAGATACGCGGCGTGAACGACGCGTTGGACGAGGAAGAGCAACTCGATTTAGATTCCGACGACGACGACGAAACGAGGGAGTTGGACGACGACGAAAAGGACGATAAGCGAAAGAAGATGTTGGACGACATTTTAGGCGAGAACAGACGCGAGAGGAGGTTAGAACGACCTAAACCCGGATCGGTGACGGAATACGAAAAAGAAGGAGAATATAACGCCCCCGTGGATGTGCACGGGGAAACGTTGACATTGGAAGATGCAATCGCGGCGTTGACGAGAGCGAAACGATCCACCGGAGAGATCGTCGACGATGACGAAGGTGACGACGACGACGATACCAAACCTAGGAAGGATGGTCAATTAAGCGGTGCGTCTTTACGGGCACTGCAGCGAATATCTGGTAAAGAGGCCACGAAGCAACCCGCCAGAAGATCGGTGACGGAAAAGATGACACGCGCCGCCGCGTACGACATGAACAAAGAGGATCTCGGCAAATGGCAAACCGTCGTCCAAGAAAACAGAAAGAAAGAAACGCTCACGTTTGAATCATCCTCGAAGAAAATGGTCAACAGGAAAGATACTTTAGGCGCTTTGAAAGATGATTTCGAGCCCAGAACAAAGATGGAAAAAGAAATCGCCGCGATTTTGAAGGAGGAAGCGGATGCATTAGACGAAAAACAAATCGCGAAAACCGAAGAACTAGCCTTATCAAAGATGGATCCCGAGGAAGCGAAAGCGAGACGGGCGCGATTAGCAAAAATGAAAGCGCTGATGTTTTATCACGAACAAAAAGCAGCGAGATTGAAGAAGATCAAATCTAAAGACTACCATCGACGCGAAAAGAGAGCGAAAAAGATGAGGGCGAAAAAGAACGGCGAACTGATGGGAAATGGCGACGACGACGATCTCGGCTTAACGATGGACGACGATGATTTCGATGAAAACGGATTAGACAGCGAAGGTCGGACTGCTGAAGAACGACGCGAATACTTCCGCGTGCGCGAGCGCGTGTTGTTGAAACATCGCAACACATCGCGATGGGCAAAAAGAGCGATTAAAAAAGGCATCGCACATTTGCCGGGCACGAGAGAAGCCATGGCCGAACAACATCGATTGGCGCAACAGTTAAAACAGAAAGTCAACGCGCCCGGAGACGACTCCTCCGATGAGGACGGCGTAAACAGCGACTCAGAGAGTGAATCCGAATCTGGCTCTGAAGACGAAGATCCAGAGCAAAGACGCAAACGAGCTAAGCAAAAAGCCTTGGACGCTTTGTATCAAGCCAACGGCGGCGACGAGGATATGCCGGAAGGATTATCGAAAGGTGTTTTCGCGTTACCGTTCATGAAACGCGCGCAAGAGAAGAAAAAGATGGAAACAGCTGAAGCGGCAAAAGCAATCTTAGAGGAGATGCAGCGAGAAGACGACGGCTCTGATGATGGCGGCTCAGACGACGACGACGACGGTTTAAACATTGTCGACGAGAAGGACGCAAAGGAATGGAAAGCGATTGCAGAGCAAGCTGGAGCAGTGACGGCAAAGAAGAAAAGTAGAACCGAGAAGCAATCGGAGCAACAACAGAAAGAAGCAGAAAAGAAAAAAGCTGCCTCGCCATTGCCGGCGAAAACGGTACCGATTTCGAAAGCCGCGAGAGCTATTCGCGAACGCGCTGCGCTGCGCAACAGACCTGCTGCGCGATTTGAAAAATTTGAACCCGTGCTGATGGAAGATGACGAAGAAGAAAAGAAGAGAAAAGCCGCGGCTATGAAAAAAGCCGAGCTGTATGTAGAACCTCGTCTCATCGCCGAAAAAGAGGAGAAGGAGAAGCAAAAGAAAAAAGCCATCGCCAACGGAACGTATGTGGAAGAGGAAGAAGACGGCGAAAAAGACGGCAGAAATAACTTTCCAACTGCTACTGATGACTTGGGCGACCAAAAATCTTTAGTTTCGCGCGCATTCGCGGGCGACGATGTCGAAGAGGCGTTTCAAAAAGAGAAACTAAAAGATATAGAAGAGGAACTTCCAGACGTAGAAAGGCCGACTTTACTCCCGGGATGGGGCGCCTGGGAAGGTGAGCGCAAAAGTACTCCAAAATGGATCATCGACCAAAACAAAAAAGCCGACGCTATTCGCGAGAAAGCGTTAAAATCTAGAAAGGATGCCAAACTGAAACGAGTAATTATTTCGGAACGGTACGACAAGAAAGCTGCCGCGTATAACGTAGAGCAACTTCCGCGCGGCTTCGATTCTAAAGCAGTTTACGAAGGCAGCATGCGAACGCCTCTCGGAGCCGACGTCAACACGGAAAAACAATTCAGAAAGTTGACGAAACCGAAGATTTTGAAACCATCTGGTGCAGTGATTGCACCTATTAAGTTACCTAAGAACGCGAGACCGCCAACCGCTGATGATGAGTCTTCCAAGAAGAAGCGCAGAACGAAGCTTTAAAAAACATTATATTTTTTGCGCGTCACGTTTGTACGAATACATATAGAATCGTAGCTACTGTTAGGACACGTGTAAGATACTATTACTACACTGACAAACTATAAAACTATCGCTCGCACCACGTGTCTTCGTCTATGGCAATCCCCGTATGTCTCGCTTGCTTACTAATTTTAATCAAGACCTCGTCGCCTTTTCTCAAATCGGCGACGGATTTCGCCTCGCCTCTATCGTTACAAATCAATCGAACTGTCTCAGCGTTTTGAAGTAAACACGAATACGTTTCGCCGTCTTTTTCAGCTTCGACGAGCACCATACTTCTCCGTTCAATTTTTACGCGTCCTACCGTCGCCTCCTCGCTTTTGCCTTCTGCATTGACCCTCAAAACGACCTCGCCGGCTTTCAGTTCCGATAAGTATCCGGTTCGACCGCTTGGCATCTGCACGTAGGAATGCACGGCGCCTGCGTTTACGCGAAACGGTCTCGAATTCACGTAACCTTCTCCACTGATGCACTCTGAATGCACTAAAAACAGTCCGTTGGCGAAATTCCCCACGAGCATTCCTTCCCCGGGTTTGAAGTTTGTCGAACAATCTACGCACGCTCGATCGCCCGTGCCGCAATTCTTTACCGAAACCACCTTCGCCACTTCCATCTGCTCCTTTGCTCGACCTCTGCTCTTCATTTTCTCAACCACTTTCGCCAACAATCTCACCTCTCGAGTATCCTCCGTCTTCAGCACGATCCCTTTCACGCCCGTTTCCAACGCTTCCAACTGTTCCAGCGCCTCCTCGCTCCTCTTCACGCACGCGACAAACTGCACGTCGCCGCCGCGTTCCGCGCTCGCGGCGACTAGATTTTCCGCGGGAATAATCGACCAGTCGTTCTCAGAAACGTCCACGAGGACCAATCCAGTTTGTTTCGCCGCCAATGAAACGTCCTCTGGACTCGTAATCGTCACGATCGACGCCGCCGCGACTCCCTCTCTCTTCTTCTCCTTTTCGCGCAACACCGGACCATCTCGTTGCAAAAACCGCGTCTCCAAAGGGGTGAACTTTCGAAACTGTTCGAGCATCGCGTCGTCTCTCACGATGAACGCAGACGCGCACCCACACTCGACCGCGGCTAACACGCACTCTTTGGAGGACGTTTCGATCCAAAACGACTTCTCGTTGTTGCTGTTGTTGTTGTTGTTGTTCGCGTCTTTGACTCCTTCTTCTTCTTCTTTTGTTGCTTTTGGAGTTCGAATTCCCCTAGTAGTGCTAGACGCAACACCATCATTATCGTAAACAATACGTCGTCTTCTGCGCGTTCGTCGCGAAGAAACGTTCGCCACCAAAACCTTCCGCGCGTGCGTCGCATTGTGTGCGCCGACGGAGGGCCTTTGGGTACCTTTATTCATCTTCTTTAAAAAGATTTATCTGTGTGGGGAAAATGCGTCAGAACTTTTAGGGGAAAAGAGAGCTCAAAATGGGGAAAGGCCGCCTCCCGAAAGCTCCTCTCTCTTCCTCTTCCTCTTCCTCTTCCTCTTCTTCTCGTCGACGCCGAACGATTGAAAATTTCTTGCTGAGAATCCTCATCGTGGCGCTGTTGATGTCCATCATCGCGCACAGAAAACATTCGAAACAGTTGTCTTCCGATGCAGAAGAAATGTATCGCGGCGGGGAAAATAACAACAACAACGTGGACGACGCTATTTTGGACGATTTAGAGATTGGAGATTACCAAGACATGGAGATGCACGAAATGCGGAGCAAAGAAGACGACGTGAAGAAGAAACGACGGATCGAGGGCGACGCGGATGATGTAAACAACAACGCGCGTTTTGTTGAAAATGAACAGAAGAAGGGGACGTCAGGGAGGGAGAAAGAGGACGACGACGAAGAAGACGAACGAGGAGGAGGAGGACCGCTGATTCAAAACCCAACCTCCATGACAAACTTAGCGACGCAAATTGCCAAGCCACCGTAAAATTACAGAGTGGATGATTTATTTTTAACGGTAGAGAACCATAAACGGTTGCAACCGAAAGATCGGATTCGGTTTCCGTCGAAAAATTTACCCGCGTCGGCGCCGTACGGAGGAGGAGGGGATTCGAGTACCACCGAGAGTAACAACGATCCGTCGATGAAATTTTACCGGACGTGCGCGGTTGTGTTAAACTCAGGCGTATTGACGACGTTTGGAGATAGGAAACAAGGCGAACGCATCGACGCTCACGACGCGGTTTTTAGAGTGAATCAAGCGCCGACGAAATATTTCGAACGGTTCGTCGGGAAGAAGACGACGTTGAGGGTGTTGAATAGAAAATGGACACAGATATTCAATCAGAAGATGGGGAAAGGATTCCTGTTCGCCGATCCCGCCGGGGCGTCGTTCGTGGTGACGAGAGCGCGAACGACAGAGTTTGAGCATTTAGCGGCGACCGTGAGAAAGGAGAGAGACGGCGACGTGAAGGTATTTAGCATGGCGCACGGCGTGGCGACGAGAGCGCGATGGACATTGAGGGCGTTTCGAGAAGGTTTAATTAAGTTACGCCCGAGTAAACGGAAGAAGTATCGAGATTTATCGACCGGTTTATCGCCGAGTAGTGGGTTCATTGCGATTTACATAGCGAGGCACTTGTGCGGGAAAGTCGCGGTGTACGGGATGTCCTTGGAACGGTCTTGGGAAGGAGACACGTTGAGAGCGCCGTACCATTATTTCACCACGATGGACGGGCGACACTCGGTGATGGATTCGATTCAGTTGCGCGCGCACGAAAGCCACGCGTTTGATTTAGAAGGCGAGTTGGTCAAGACGTGGTCCGAAGCCGGTATTTTACGACTTTGCGATCCCGGAATTAAACGGGATCGATTGTGTCAAGTATACGAAGACGATTGACGCTTCAGTTATGCCCAGATTATTACGTAATGCATGTAGGAATAGCAATAGTAGCAATAGCAGTAGTTTATAAATAGTAATTGTATCAGACAGATCGCGTAGCCGTCGCTTCTCTTCGTACTACTACTTGGTCTGATGGTTGTTCCCGAGGTTAGATAGGAAACGGATCAACGAATATCTTTTCGGCGGCGGCGGCATCTTCGCCCCAACGTTCGCTTCCACGTCACCGTCTGTAGATTCGTCTTCGTGTTCGTCGTACTCGTGCTTATACCCAACCACAGACGACGACGACGACGACGACGTGTCACCATCAATCCCATCGCCATTCCGCTTCCTCTTGACTGATCTCGAATTGGTGTTGTTGTTTGGAGATACAACGGCTATTTGATATCCACAGCACGACGCGAACGAGAAGAGAATGATTATCCCGATCAAACCTAATGGGATTGCCACGAAGACGCATATCATGACAATTTGCTCCGGGGTGAGGTTGTTCGTTTCCATTTCTCGGTTGATTGTTTTACGTAAACAAAACGTGTGCGCGTGAATGTGAATGTGTTGAAAAAAAAAGAATGCGTTTTCGCATTCTCGTTTCTTTTTTTCCATTTCATTTTTTTATTACAAACCGGTTTGATCCATGATTCTTTTCTCGCTCTTATCGTAGAGGAACCGCTTAAACCGCAGCGTAATCTTACGACTCGTCTTCGGGTTACTCGCATCGATTTCCTTCTCGAAATAGACTTTGAACTTACCGGTCTTTCCGAAAGATCCCTCGATGCGACCGCGCGCGCCTCCCGCACTCGAGTCCATCCAAACGAACATGTTTCGGAAACTCGATAAATCGGATTCTTTTTTGAACATGCCTTTACAGACGCACGTGCGGTTGTCGCTCTCTGCGCGTTCGATGGTACCTTTACGCGATTTGATGGAGAAGAGACGCAAATTTTCTTCGGCGAAATTTGGCGATTTGGTGGCGTCCGCGCAGGAGAGCGTTTTACCGAAAAACGCCAGTCGACAGACGTTTGCGCCTTCTGGAACGTCGAGTTTAGAAGCTATGTAAAGGGCGTTTTCAGGAGCCGTGACGGGCTTCTCAAACTCTAGGTAGCAATACTTGGCAAACACGTTCGCGGTGTCTTCATCTTCTTCGTCATCGTTTTGGTTTTCAGCGTTGCCGTTACTCTTATCGTCATCCGTCGCGGCTGTTTCTTTCTTCAAGACTTCGCTCACGTGAAGCAACTCGTCCGCTAAAGCGTACTCTCGCTGGCTATCAAATTCATGTTTCTTACCATCTGCGTTATCGTCGTTATTCAGGGAGAGCGTACCTACCGCCCCCGAGAGCGTTTCAGAATTCAACGCGGCGGCGGCGGCGGCGCTATTACTACTACTACTGCTATTGCTATGATTCGCCTCGCCAAAGAAAATCGCCTTGGCCATGACCGTTTGATGTCCAATCGTGACGTGAAACTTCGATTTTGTTTTCACTTGACTCTTATGCAAACGAATCTTTTCGCAGCTCACGATGGCACGGTCAAACGTCGGCACCGTTTTCGGAGTAGATACTAAAAACCTCTCTAATCCTTCCGGGTCTAAACCGGCGACGCACATCCCCACTCGATCGCCTCTCGCGCACTTATCCGTAGACTCTCGGAATATCTGCATAGATTTCACTTTTTTCTCCTCTTTCAGGTGTGGAATCTCCACGAAGTCTCCAACTTTACACGACCCGTTCAAAACGGTGCCGGTGAGCACCGTCCCTTGTCCTTTCACCGCGAAGCAATGGTCCACGGCGAAGAGAAAATTTGACGCACCCGAACTGGTCGCCTTATTCTCCAACACCTCCTCGAATCTTTCCTTGGGCACGCGATCGCCTAAAACTTTCACTAAACTTTCCAATCCAATCGGTTTCGCCTCGGTCTCTTTCGACCCGACGTCTTGATCGTTCCCGCCGCCCGGCCTCGCGCTCACCGCCACGAAATCCAGACTCGCGAATTTCGATTTCGACAACGCCATCCGTATCTTCTTCTCCACTTGCTCTACTTTCGCTTTTCTCTTCTCCTCGTCCTGTATCGAGTCTATTTTATTCAAGCACACGATCAGCTTCTTCACCGCAATCTCCCCGACCACGACGCACTCCGCCGTTTGCGTCTGTATCCCTTTGTTCACATCCACCACCAAAATCATGCAATCGATTATGCTCGCACCACCGAGAACCGTCTTTATCAGCGACGCGTGCCCGGGACAGTCCACCAGCGTGTAACACACGTCAATCTCGCGCTTCTCTTCTTCTCCTTCCCGTCGCACTTCCCGCCTATCGACGAACGAACTGAAACCTAAATCTAAGGTTATCCCCCGCAGTTTCGATTGCGGGTTTTTATCGAGCGATGCGGTGGAAAAAGACGTCGACAGCGCTCTCGCGAGCGAGGTTTTCCCCGAGTCCACGTGGCCGAGAATGCCCACGGAAACGTTCACGCGTCTTCCCCTCGACATTTCTTTCTCTCTCTCTTTAAATCTCAGACGTGTTCCTTTCTCTCTCTCTCTCTCTCTCTCTATCGCGCGATGGTAAAAAGTAGAAAAAGTGTGAAGCACATTAGGGGAAAAAATACGCGCACATTAATGGTAAAATGGGGGAGTATGTGTGTGCTTTTACGTCTCGGCCTGCGCCGCGATCAAATTAAAGCTATTCTCTCTCTCTCTCTCTCTTTCTCTCTCTCGTGCATCATCCACGTGCCAGACATCAGACGCAAAAGAAAGCCGTTGTGTCTCTCTGTTTTTTCTTTTCTCTCTCGGAAACTCCGAAAGGCACCCAAACCTCCTTCTTTTTTTTACTTGGTGCCGCCGGCGTGTTGCGCGCAATATTTGGAGCCTTCCTGGGCTGGGCGCAGGCACTGGTCGCCTACGGGCGGTGCGCGCGAAGAAAGAAAGAGCAGCGAGTAGTCGGGGGTGAGAACGACGGGAGATCAAAAAATACGCATTAGCCGGTTTAATAAGTGTGTATCTTTTTCTCGGGAAAACCTCGTCGAGAAACAAACTCTCGATCGATCGATCGATCGATCGATCGATCGAAGGTGGTCTCTCTTCGAACGCGCGAGCGAAGAAGAAGAAGAAAAATCAAGACAAACCTTTTT
>Ga0181558_10005653_pt1 | contig 10981 bp, 9 predicted proteins | sample 011ome_22_FD_133754 | JGI IMG/M metagenome (GOLD analysis project Ga0181558, IMG submission 133754) | Coastal salt marsh microbial communities from the Groves Creek Marsh, Skidaway Island, Georgia - 011507BT metaG (megahit assembly) | ecosystem: Environmental > Aquatic > Marine > Intertidal zone... | reverse complement strand
CCTTGTTTTCTGGGCTGTATTCTCTCAACCAGTCCATAAGGTTGTCTTCAGTTTCAAAGAAAGCTGCATTTTCGTTGGGCAGATACGCATGCTTGATGGTTTGGCCAAAGGCAAACGAGCCTGTGCTCGGTTGTTGTTTGCCAGCTAAAATTTCATAGAATGCAGTAAGTATTCTGTGGTCGTCACATAATAATGCTACCTTATCACCTCGGTTGAGCTTAAAACTGAGGTTCTGGAACAGCACGTTGCCCTGCTCGTCGTGCGCAGCTAAGCCGTCTATTTCGAGAATTTGGTCACCAGCATTACGTTCTTGGTCAAAAATGATGGCAGGGTACATTCTAGAAGATGCTTGAATTTCATCGACGTTGATTTTATCGAGCATTTTCTTTCTTGAAGTAGCCTGTTTGCTTTTCGAGGCATTGGCTGCAAAGCGCGAAATAAACTCTTGAAGTTCCTTACGCTTATCCTCCGCTTTTTTATTAGCTGCTTGACGCTGACGAAGGGCCAGTTGTGAACTTTCGTACCAGAAGCTGTAGTTACCGGTGTAGAGTTTGATTCGCTTGAAGTCAATATCTGCGATGTGCGTACAAACCGTGTCAAGGAAGTGACGGTCGTGACTCACAACGATAACGGTATTTTTAAAATCGATCAAGAAATCCTCCAACCAAGAAATGGTCTTAAGGTCCAAATCGTTGGTAGGCTCATCAAGAATCAGCAAGTCTGGGTTGCCAAAAAGTGCCTGTGCAAGGAGTACACGAACCTTTGCAGAGCCTTCCATGTCCTTCATCAGGGTGTAATGATCATCCGTAGAGATCCCTAAGCCGCTCAGCAAATTTCCGGCATCGCTTTCTGCATTCCAACCGTCCATTTCTTCGAATTGAACTTCGAGATCAGCAGCGATTAGGCCGTCTTCTTCATTGAAGTCTGGCTTCATGTAAATGGCATCCTTCTTTTGCATCAGATCCCATAAAGGCTGGTTCCCTTGGATAACCGTATTAAGCACGGTCTCTTCATCAAAAGCAAAGTGGTTCTGAGAGAGCACCGACATTCTCTTACCGTTTTCAAGACTTACGTTTCCTGAATTAGGACTAACCTCACCACTTAGGATTTTTAAGAAAGTCGATTTACCGGCTCCGTTGGCTCCAATGAGACCATAGCAACGTTCACCATGGAACTTGATATTTACATCTTCGAAAAGTACGCGCTTCCCAAATTGAAGCGTGACGTTAGATACATTTAGCATGATTCGGCATTTTATGCGCGGCAAAGGTAGCTATACTTACTTGCTTATTCTTTAGGGTGGGTGTAAAAAACCATCAGTGCTCCTTTTGAACTAAATCAGATATAACTTGTTGATTATGAATAGAATCAAGTTATGCATTTACCTGTCTTTACTTATGCATTTAGGAAGTCACTCGGTCGAGGGATGCTCTATGCGGCCATCTTAAGTTTCATCGTCCACCTTATTTTACACTTGCTTCGCGACTACATCCCAAGAGGTATCAATGCCTCTTTATTGAAGGATCCTATTAGCGCCATCTACACTCCGTTCTCCATTTTGTTGGTTTATGAGGCGTACCTGATGATCTACTATTTGAGGAGGAGTACCACTCTTTACATTGCCAAGCAATACGAGGTTATCGCGCTGATTTTGATTCGGGGATTGTTCAAGGATATGGCAGCGCTTGATTTGAAATCTGAGTTTTGGCTCAGTGACCACAACGTCCACTTGTATGTAGATCTATTCAGCGTTATTCTGCTGTTCTTTTTGATTTTTTCATTTTACAAACTTAGTGGTTCATTGCGCTATGATGCATTCGAGGAACAGGAACAAAAGGAGCTTGGAGAAAACATTAAACGCTTTGTAAAGTCGAAGCACTACTTGAGTATGGGGCTATTCTTCCTGTTTATCATTTTGGGTATTCAAAGCTTTGTGGAATGGGTCATTCCAACCTTCAATCACATTGAACAGGCCAATATGATTGAGATAAATGCGATATTCTTCGAAGAGTTCTACAACTTCTTGATCATCTCAGATGTGATCATATTATTGCTTTCCTTACTGTATACAGACAACTTCCCAGTCATAATTAGGAATTCCTCATTTGTGATTTCAACAGTTTTGTTGAAGCTTTCTTTTACGGCTGAAGGACTTCTAAGCCAAGGGTTGATTATCCTTGGCGTTTCGTTTGGTGTCCTAATGCTCTTAATTCACAATAAGTTCAAGGCACTGCACAAGATTAGTTGACCCTGAATTCTTTTACCCGTGATGGTGTATCGCTTTCATTGAGATAAATGCTCGCTTTGTAGCGACCCGGTTCAAAGCCTATATTCAGATCTGTTTCTAATCCAGTACTAATAAAGGTTTGGCTAATTGTGCTTTGATCGTAGCTACTTACATTCCAATTCTGTACACTGTTTATAGCATAGAACCAACAGCCGTATTGACAGTTTCCGAATTCTCTTTCAATTACTAATTTAAGATTAACGCAGTCGTTCGGTCGAGCGGTCATGAGGCCGAAATACTGGTATTGTGAATAAATACTATCTATTGTATTTAGAATGTTTTTTCCGTTTGGTCCATCTTCAGGATATTCTATAACTGAGCTTGTAGCTGTATGCGCGCTATTATCTATGTAGTTCTGAATGTGTCCTCCAAAAGCAGGCACATTGACGGTAATGCCCATACTGGCGTAACGATCAATGATGTTTTGGCGAATTTCATTGGTATCGAGTACTTGTGCGTGGGCCATTAGTTCTGAAGCGATAATAGAGCTGTTTAGGGTACCGTCGGTTCTAAGGTCGGTAACAAAATTGGCCATCAAATCTGAGAATTCACTTTCGCTTCTGTACCCTTGAAGTATGGAGGTAATTGCGATTAAAATGCCGTCAGCTGCACTTGAATTTGCAATACTTAGCGTCTCTGAGGAAGGCATGCTACCAGTAGTGTCTATGCTGAAGGTGTACAGTACTTCCTTAAGCGCCTGTTCCTTTGCTTCAGAAAATGACGTTCCGTTAGCCACTAGATATTCAACACGCGCTTTTTCGAGATGAGTTAATGTATTTACGTTTACGGCAGGTACATTATTCAAATCGGTGATGGCGTTTAATGTGATTTGAGCATTGCTAGGTTCCCCGCACACTTCGTTAAAATAAAATCCGTCGGCGCGAAGGGTGACGAACGATGAGTTCAAGTTCAGTCCGTTTGCAAAAAAGTATCCTGAGTTATCCAGAATTTGGGTGTTGTAGGTAATCCCTACTTGGTTAAGTGAGGTGTCTAAAGAGGTTATGAGTACTGAGCTTCCGTTAAGGAAGGGACCTTTCTGAGCGTGCCCTTCGATGCTGTACGGCGCACATGGAGGACAATCGCCACCACAATCAACGCCCGTTTCTGTACCATTCTGAATACCGTCTCCACATGTGGAGGGTCCGGTTATTTCACAAGCGAATAGGAACGTGATAGAAAGAAAAGCAAAGACGAATTTCTGCATAATTAAAGGATTTCTCCTTTAACGAGAACTTAGAGTCCTTTGTTCAGTTAAGAGACCTTCGGTATTCTTGGATGAACAATCCACATGTATAAAGGAGGAATTAGGCTTAAAATCATCATACCGGGATATCCTGTAGGCAGCTGTGGGCTGTCATCGTGGTGATCGAGAAGCGGATATTCTTTGTTGGGTAAATAATGATGATCACTGTGGCGACTTAATTCAAACAGTATGGCTCGTCCCCACATATGATTGCTGTTCCAACTGTGGACGGGACGAACATTTTCATAGCGAAGATCACTAACCTTCTCTCGTGCCAAACCATAGTGTTCAATGTATTGAACGGTTTCTAATAAAATCCACCCCGTGATGCTAGCACCAAAGAAGCCAATCAATCCGATGCTGCCAAAATTTTCAAAGATGACGGCAATGAGCACAAATTGGATTAAGGTGTAGTGTACCATTTCATTCTTTAGAAGATTCCCTTTACTGTGCTGTATACCAATCCTCCATGCACTAAAATAACTGAAGAGTATAGAACGTAGCCAAAACGTATACACCCACTCACCTCGACGTGCCGTAGAAGGATCCTCAGGCGTCCCAACATTTTTATGGTGACCAAAGTTGTGCTCCAGGAAGAAGTGTGTGTAAAGCGTAGTTGTAAGCAATACTTTCGCTAAAAACTGATCTGTTTTATTGGTTTTATGACCCAATTCGTGTGCAACATTGATCCCTACTACGCCACACATGATGCCATAGGATAGAATTCTCCCAACAAGGGTAACGGTATCAAGAGGCATTGATATCTGAACCAAAAGATAAAGCCCACAAATAATTTGAACCGGAACGGTCAATCGAAGTGCCCATATGTAAAAGCCATCGCTGGTCGTCATATTTCGCTCTTCCTCAGTGAGGTTGATCTTCTTTGGAGCAAAAAGGAATTCCATCACCGGTATGAAGACGAAGGCTTCAATCACAGGTAAATAGGACCAAAGGCCAGTAGAATGAAAGCTAATAAGTGCCAAGAGCGGTAAGGTGAAAACAAAGAGGTATCTAAATTTTCCCATGGTTGTTTTGTTACTGGCCTCAAGATAAAAAAGACCCGCGAAATGCGGGTCTTCTGCCTAGGTCAACAAGTTTTTACTCACTTACATTCAATTTTACGGCGGTACGCCGTCCGTTAACAAAGGTTATTCCGAGGTAAAAAGTCCCAGATTTATCCATTTGTAATGAATTCGATTTGAATTCAGCAATTCGTTGTCCTATTTCGTTGACCACTAAAACGTGTTGGATCTCGAGGTCACTTTCGATCGTGATATTATTAAAAGTTCGTGCAGGATTTGGGTATACTTTGAGTTGAGGATGATTATCCGCCTCTGGCACACTCAAATTGAAACAAGCGTCTGCCGTTACATATTGCCTCATGTTCCATGGTACAGTACAAGGATTCATGTATCCTTGTCCTGAATTCCACGAGGCAATCATGGTCATCCAAGGCTGATCCGTTACGATAGGACCTCGCATAGCACCCCCGGCTATCTTAGTCTGGAGCGTATCTCCATTCCCCATACAAATTCTTCGAGCTAAAGGATCATTATTCCAAGCCGTCTCCATCAATGCATGGAGTAGGCGGGATCCGAGCCAATAATCCAAAGCATCGTGTTTGGTGATATAGACATAAAATTGGCTAGAATCATTTTCCCAAGTGTTGTTGGTAAAGTGCGTGGCCCAGTAGATGTAATTATTGATAGTATCACCTTTGATTATGAAGAACTCTTTATTGCTATCGGGTACCCCCATAAAATTGTACATATCGACAAACGTTCTTGGGTCAGGGGTTTGATCCCAATCTGAGATAGTCATGAGATAAAGAACATCGTCGGGCATAGCTGCAAGGCCACTGTCGGTTTGGGTTGCAATGTCATTTGGCCAATCGTCCACCCATCCAATAAAACTTGCACCTGCATCGGGCCAAGCGAAACGTCCATTAGTGCCCCAACCGTCATTAATGTATTTTTTAAGACTCAGCCAATTTGTAACTCCTGCACCTTGACTCATTCCATGAATACCAACTCTCGTTGTATCGATGTATTGTCCATATTTCTGCGCGGCTTGTTCCAACATATAATATGCGCAGCCGTAGTCGTTCTCGTTGTTCCATTGCATGGTTACACTGACATAGCCATTGCTTGCCACGAATTCACGATAAAACTTGCTTTCGTTCCAATAGACGCTATCACTCAGCTTTCGATTTGACGATCCTGGGAATTTAAAAACAGTAGGGGTAGGACTGCTGATATTCGTCGGGTAAGTGATTATGCATCGTACTGTATCGTTGCATTCCATGGTGGAATCAGGAATCAATTGGAAAAATTCACTTGTGAATGCAGTATTGCCGAAAGAACCATAACCTGAGGTAATTGCGGGTATAGGACCTTCAAAGGCAAACTGTGCGCTTGCAAAAGTTGGTAATAGAAAAACCCCAATCCCAAAAATGAGCTTGAGGTTTTTCTTTGCGAGTAGTAAGCTTAACATGGTTCTTAAGCGCTTAATGCACCACTATAAATTCCTCTCGAAGCATACCTCTACCTAGATCTATCGTTATCCAATAACTCCCACCAGGGAATGATGATATATCGAATCCAACAGAGTTTGAGGCTTCCATATTTGGAACAAAACTAACCTCATTACCGATAACATTGAAAATTTTGATTCTACTCAGAAATTCATCGGTTACAACGGCTTTATTAAAGTTAATCTTTAAATAATCGTTCGCTGGATTCGGAGCGATTGACATGGCTGCAAGATCACTTTCATCAATATCCGTGTAGTCTTTAAAGACACGAACGTTATGACAAAATCCAAACGTGTCAATGGCCGGGAAACCGAACATTGTCCCTTGTACTTGATACCAACTTGTCCAAAAACCACTTTCTACACCAACTGAAGGAATCCAGTAAGTTGTATCAGCTAGATTTGGTGTTCCTGAGAGTTTAATACACGTTTTATTCGCAGGACCTGGATAAAATAAAGAATCCTGTGCATCCCAAGTTAACCAGCTTGGAATCGCTGTTGTGTATAAGAATGCAGATTGCACAGTTGGTACTAAAAGCCCTCCTGAAGGAAAGGTGTCTCCTAACATTCCGGTTAAAGTTGCTTCAAAAGGTTGGCCTACAACAGCTTCAAGATTCATCATAGGTTGAGTACTATCACAAGCAAATGAGGGGTTTTCGCCGTTCACCCACATTCCTGACCACTCAAGTGTTGGATATCCAATACTTGCAAGTGATGGAACCACCGTATCTGGTGTGCAAATTTGGGATTGTGCGGTAAAGCTTAGCGCAATTCCAAGAGTTAGTAGAATTCGTTTCATAGAAGTAAATGTTTTATTGATTTTAATCGAAATTCTTGAATTGAAAATTATTTTTTGTTCCATTTTGACCCAATAATTCTTGTGGTGATAATTAGAGATACTCCCTAAAAAATTGATAATCAGCGGATTTTGTAAATATTTTATTCTAACTTAGAATACACTCTACTAACACTTTGAAACTGTTTCATTTTGACCCATGTCCATGTAAGCGTAGGATTACTGCAGGATAAGTTGATTGATTTATTGCATCCTGACCAGCGCGGTCTAATGCGTAATGCTCAACTTTCTCGTCACGTACACACACTTTCGTTAAAACCGGGAGTATTTCAACCTCAAACAATTGATATACACGATTGCGCCTGTGTATTAGTCCGAGGAATTATTGGTGTTAAACATGACTTTGAAGGTCGGGATGCCCTTACTCACTTCTATGAGGAAGGTGATTTGTTTCTTACGGCAGAAATAGATCCGATCTACAATATACAAGGCAGTTATTGGTGGATCTATGAAGAAATCGAAATGATTTTGTTGCCTCTTAAATCAGAGGCTTGGAAGCGTGAAAATCCTCAATTAGCAAGTGCCTTAAATGTACAGGCTTCGTTGATGGCAGCGTATACTTACCAGCAGTACATCAATAATCTTGGATTAGACCGTAGGTCGCATAGTTTAGCTTGGCTTAAAACAAATAGACGATTATTGAGTTTAGTACCTAGGGCGGAGATTGCTGACTTTCTCGATATCTCGAAATCATCTTTAAAATCATTTATTAAAATAGCTCTTAAAGATGGCTAAGAAAGGAGATTTAGTAATTGCGAGTAGATTAGGTCAATTGACTGGTTTGCCAGAATCGACTCCGTTTTTGGAGGAGTTTTCTAGGTTATTCGAGGGACCTATCCATTTTGAGCCCAATGAATATCTCTGGAAAATGGGCGAAAAGAAAGGGTACCTTTACTACATTCATTTTGGTTATGGTTTTGACCGTATGCTTCTCGAAGACGGAAAAAAAATACTCAATGGTATGACTGAGCCAGGAATATTTGTCTGTGATGAAAATAGCTTACTCTGGGGTGGACCTGCTAAAACAGATTCCATCATGTATACTCCAGGCACCGCATATAGGGTCTCTCATAAATCCTGGCGCAATTTTGTCCTGGAGAACGATGCTATGAGAAATGTTCTTCTTCATATTAACTCACACTTTGTTCAAATGCGAAAGCTCCGCCTACTCAAGATGAAAGTGATGGATAAGGTACAGTATTGGAAGTACATCCAAGACAGATTTCCAGGCATAGAGAAATATTGCTCTCAGACAGAGATAGCGCGTTATTTCGGTGTCAGTAAAAGCACCATGCACCGCATCATGAAAATGGCTTAGTGTGGTGCCGTAGCGTTTAAATATTTCGGTGTAAATCGCGCCATCGTTGCCTGCGTAAAATCATAGGCATAACCGATCAAATTCCCTTCGTCCCACTTTCGTCCCATAATGCTCAGGCCGACAGGTAGTCCATATACTTGGCCCATAGGAACGACGATGTGCGGGTATCCTGATATTGCCCAGGCATTGCCGCTGTACACACTAAAGTGGTCGCCATTGATGTGATCTGTTTTCCAAGCAGGTCCACCAGCAGGTCCTACAATCGCATCTAGTGATAAGCTGTCCATAACGAGGTCAATGCCGCGGTCTTGGCTGAGGTAGCGCGCTTTTTCGAGTGCGGCCTCGTAAGCTTCTCGCTTATCCTCGGGTTTATAGTTTTCTGAGATTCGTAGTAGGTCATGGTCGTGGTATGCCATCTCGACGGAATCTTCAATCATCGCTCGGTATAAACCCCACATATCTTCGATGCCTGCACTGTTGTTATTCTCAAAATAGTCGTTCACGCCTTGTCGGTATTCGTACAACATCACTTCGTAGCTAGGACCAGATGCCTCATCTGCGATGGGTTCTCCGAGGTATACTAGCTCGGCACCCTGAGCCTGTAGTTGGAGAATAGCATCCTCCCAAACTGCTTGAAGTAAGAAATTATCGTTCATAGCGCTTGAATACACGCCGATTCTTTTACCATTTAGGCTTGAGTCGTTTAAGAAGGTAGTGTAGTCGTTATGGGCCATGCGGTCGACTTGATTAGTCTTACCATCCATCTCGTCAACTGCAACCATCGTACCCAATGACTTTGCCACATCGCTCACGGTCCGTGCCATGGGGCCTCCCGTATCTTGGGTATAGCTGATCGGGAAAATTCCAGTGCGCGAAATAAGCCCTACCGTAGGTTTGAGACCGACGATCCCGTTGTTGTTCGACGGGCAGGTGATGGATCCATTGGTTTCGGTTCCAATGGCTATCATGCACAAGTTCGCTGCCACTGCGGCACCTGAGCCCGAACTGGAGCCGCATGGATTTCTGCTGAGGTCGTACGGGTTTTTGCATTGCCCTCCTACAGGACTCCAGCCTGAGGAGGAAACGTTGCTATGAAAATTGGCCAATTCGCTCAAATTCGCCTTGCCCAATACAATGGCCCCAGCATCGACTAGTTGTTGTGCCAAAGGGCTCGATTCTGAAGGGTAGTTCTCGCGTAATGCATTCGTTCCTACCGTCGTAGGCATGCCCAAGTAATCAATATTGTCTTTTAGGAGTACGGGGACACCGTGCAGTGGGCCTACAAATTCTCCCGTGGCGGCATAGATGCTATCCAGTCTATGTGCATCCGCTAATGCGTATTCATTAATGGCAAGTACTGCGTTAAGTTCAATGCTTCCACCGTTAATGGCTTCGATGCGGTCGAGATAAAATTGAACCGCGGCTGTGCTGGTTAGGCTGGCGTCTTGATAGAACGCATGAAGTTCCTCGATGGTCATTTCATCGTGGATCAAGTTAGTAGTCTCAGCAGGAGGGGTACATTGAAACAATACCGCAGCGCTTACAACCAAAAAGAGCTTCTTCATCAGTGAATGTTTTTGAAGTCTATCCCATAGACAACGTCGAGGCCGCCAATGCGATAATAATGCCCTTGAATTTCGCTATTAATGAAACTATTTCCTAATACCTTTTCTAATTCAAAAGGGTAAATCGCGGTCTTTGAATCATAAATGTGATTAGTCTCGCCAAATGAGCTGATGATTCCAGCCCCATAAATCTTCGCAGGATCCTCACACACGCCAAATTCAATGGTGAACCAGTACAAGTTCTGCAACTGGCGAATGACGTGGGATTTTTTCAAATTCGCCACCCCGTGCTTGCCGAAATCTTCCATGAATTGTGCGTATTGCGGGTCTAGGAGCAGGGGAATATGCCCAAAGATATCGTGGAACATATCTGGTTCCTCGAGGTAGTCTAATTCCTCCGGCTTACGCAACCACGTAGATGCCGGAAACTTACGCTGGGCCAATAGTTCGAAAAAGTCCTCAACCGGAATCAATCCTGGAACTACATGAATGCTCCAGCCAGTTGCTTCGGTTAGAACTGCATTCAATTCGTCGTAATTCGGAATTTTATCCGCATTTATAACAGGAAGGAGTTGGTCGAGACACGCCAAATATCGCTGATCGGCCTTGTCGCTGAGGTTTTCTCTCTGGCGCGAGTAAAGGGCGTTCCATACCTGCCTGTCGGTGGCGGTGTAGGCGCTGTAATCTTGGACCATAATGTGGATGTGTTGTTGTCTTACAATCCTACTAACATTTTATAAGGCAATCAAGTTTTTCTTGGGCCAATTCTCTTTGTATTTTAGGTCAGCTCTAGGACAACCTATCGAGTAACAAAGCACAACAATACCTTATGCGACACCTTCTCTTTTTCGCCGCCTTATTACCAACCTTGCTCACCGCGCAGAACCATCAGACTTTCAAATTTGATGGACCAGTAATTCTCATTCATGGAGGCGCTGGCGGTATAGAGAGGAAGTATTACAACGAAGAGCAAATCGCGGAGTATGATTCTGCGCTGCAGGCTGTGCTCAAGGTGGGATTTGATATGCTGACCTATAATGCGAATGGGATGGATGTCGTCGTCGAATGTTTAACAACGCTTGAGAATGATCCGCATTTCAATGCGGGTAAAGGTGCTGTGTTCAATGATCAGGGCGAAGTGGAACTAGACGCTTCGGTGATGAATGGTTCTACTAAAATG
>Ga0181558_10005648_pt1 | contig 10987 bp, 13 predicted proteins | sample 011ome_22_FD_133754 | JGI IMG/M metagenome (GOLD analysis project Ga0181558, IMG submission 133754) | Coastal salt marsh microbial communities from the Groves Creek Marsh, Skidaway Island, Georgia - 011507BT metaG (megahit assembly) | ecosystem: Environmental > Aquatic > Marine > Intertidal... | reverse complement strand
GACCCGGCAGCGCATTTCACTGTTTCTGCTCGCCGCAGCAGCACTCGTAGGGGTGTCGCTGGTCGCCGGAGGATACTAGAAGGTTTGGCAAGCGAACAACGATGCGGCCACGTCCGCGCTGCCTCCCACACTCATCACCTTTCCAGAGGGAAGACCTTTGGCTGAGTTCGCGCTTGTCGACGATGCTAAAGGGGTGTTCGACCTCAACTCGCTGAACTCCCGCTGGTCGTTCCTGTTCTTTGGTTTCATGTATTGCCCTGACATTTGCCCCACAACCCTGTACGACATGTCACAGGTCAAACGGGAAATTGTCGCCACCGGCATCGAGGCCGAAGCGCTTCAGTTTGTGTTCATCTCAGTGGATCCAGCGCGAGACAAAGCGTTACAACTCCAGCGTTATGTCCAATACTTTGATCCCGACTTCGTCAGTGCCACTGGTTCGATAGGACAACTCACTAACCTAACACGGCAACTCGGCGCCCCTTTCAGGGCCGAGCCAGCCACAGCAGAAAACGTCTACGAGGTAACCCACTCAAGTGCCATTTATCTGGTGGATCCGCTCGGTCAGTACGCTGGCATTATCAGCCCGCCTCTGGTGCCCGCAAACGTCGCTGCTGAATTCTCCCAACTCTATCGCGCCCGAGCGCCTCATCAGCTGACCGGTCGCAACTAAGGCGCTAGTCTCCAACTACTCCTGCTTGCCGGCGTGAACGGTATCAACTCGGGCTGGCACACTTTTACTGTGGTCGACTAATAGAAAAGCAAATGCATACATCAGCGCAGTGAGCGCCAAAAAGACGATGACGTGGGTCGTATAATTGGTTTCTTCGGCCTTGTGACCACCCATTGCGGTCCCCCTTATCAGGATGTGGAGTGGGTTATATCAGTGATGCGGTGACGACGGTGCGGCAATGATGAGTTCTTTCAAGAAATAAACACCCCTCTGAAAGAAAGTCCAATCTGCCTCCAGTGACCCGATGGCAACTAGGGTCAGCAACAATGCCGGCGGGACGAGAATAAAATACACCATCGCCAATCGCTCCCACACCATGTGCATGAAGACCGCAATGATCAGGCCGGCTTTGAGCACCATGAAAAACAGAATCAGGAACCATCTCATATATCCCTGAACCTGGTAATAATCGACGGCGTAGGACATGGCGCTTAGCACGAATAGCAGGATCCAGATCTTGAAGTAGATCCCGAGCGGGTGCTGTATCGCCTCTTCCTCTCGGACAACGGGCTCGTGCCCATGAGCTGCATGATCCATTACTGACCCCCTTACCAGAGATAGAAAAACGCAAAAATGAATACCCAGACCAGGTCGACAAAGTGCCAATACAAGCCCAGAATCTCGATTTCCTCATAGTTACCGCCGCGCTTGGTAAACCAACCCGCCTGCTGGGTGTCGAGATGACCTCTGGCAACTTTGTAACAAAAGATAAAAAGGAAGATCACACCGATGGAAACGTGAAATCCGTGGAATCCCGTGACCATAAAAAAGACAGAACCAAACTGAGCGGCCCCCATCGGATTGCCCCAGGGCCTTACCCCCTCTTCCAAAATTAGCTTGCTCCACTCAAATACCTGCATACCCACGAAAGTGGCGCCAAGGAGCGCGGTTGCCAAAAGCAGCCAAAAAGTCACCCACTTATTTTTACGGTATCCGTAGTTCACCGCCAAAGCCATCGTGCCACTCGACGTGATGAGCACAAACGTCATGATGGCGATAAGAATCAGTGGAATAGGTGCCCCGCCAAAACTCAGCGCAAAAACCTCACTTGCACTGGGCCATGGGTCGAGGGTCGACATGCGGACTGTCATGTATGAGGCTAGGAAGCAGCCAAAGATAAAGGTATCACTGACGAGGAATATCCACATCATCGCCTTTCCCCAGGGCACTCCCTTAAAGGCTCTTTGATCCGAACCCCAGTCCTCGAAGAAACCCGCCAGACCGGGTTTCAACTCCAGTGAATCAGACGCCATGGTCTCTGTCGACATGGTCTTTCCCCCTTAGATAAAGCCACAGATCCTGAGCAGGATCTCAAAATTATTTCCGGTGAACAGCAAGCCAAATACCACCAGCCACACGCCAAGAAGGTAGTGCCAATACAAGGCGCAATTAGCCACGCTGTGCTCAATGCCACTGACATCGAGGCTGTTGAATGCGCGGCGAATGGCCCGCCCCAAGGCAACCATGCCACCCGCCATGTGCAAGCCATGGATGCCCGTGATCATGAAGAAAAATCCGACGGAAGGATTACTGAAATCCCCCAACACCATGGTGATCAGTTGCTGCCAGGCTGCCAGTTGACCGGCCAAAAAAAGCATCGTCAGGACGGCTGCCGCGACCAGCCCCGATTTAACCCATGGCATCCTGCCTTCTCGCGCCCACATCAAAGCCCCCTGAAGACATAAGCTACTCAGCAGCAGCAGACCCGTATTGGCCCAGAGCAGATTAATTTGCGGCGTTGGCCTCCAATCCTGATAAAGCATGCGCCCGCCGTAGGCCACAATCATCAGCAGGAAGAAAATGCTCACGACACTCAGCAGCACCTTCAGGGCAGCTCGGCGTGAATTAAGGGCAATCTCCGTGCCCGATAGCGCTGGCGCTATCGGGCCGGTGTCTGCAATCCAGGGTTGCTCAGTGAAGATACTGCTCACTGCACTACCTCCGTCTGGCGGTTACGCGGCGGCACATTTTGAGGAATAAAATCGTCCTCAACGCCGGGAACGCTGTAGTCGTATGCCCATCGATAGACGCAGGGCAACTCCTTACCAAAGTTGCCGTGCTCGGGAGGCGTGTGCTCGGTTTGCCACTCAAGCGTGGTGGCGTTCCAGGGGTTCCCGGGCGCCCTCTTACCGTTGAACGCGCTCACAATCAGGTTGTAAAGAAAAACAAGCTGCGCGAAACCCACCACCAGCGCCGCGATGGTGATACTGGCGTTCACGCTATGAGCAGAATCTGGCAGGAAGGTGGTGCCGGTAATCTCAAAATACCGTCTGGGCACTCCCATGATGCCCAGATAATGCATGGGTAGGAATACCAGATAGGAGCCCACAAAAGTCACCCAAAAATGGAAGCGCGCCATGCCCTCGTGGTACCAGCGACCCGTAATTTTGGGGTACCAGTGATAGAGCGCTCCACACACCACCATCACAGGCGCCACCGCCATCACCATATGAAAGTGCGCCACTACAAACAGCGTATCCGATAGCGGCATGCTGACAGAGGCGTTGCCGAGGAACAGCCCGGTCATGCCCCCATTGATAAAAAACAAGAGGAACGCAATGGAGAACAGCATGGGCACTGTGAGATGAATATTCCCCTGCCAAAGGGTCAACACCCAGTTATATACCTTCAACGCCGTTGGCACGGCAATGATGAGGGTAGTGGTCGCGAAGAAGAATCCAAAGTAGGGGTTCATGCCGCTCACATACATGTGATGCGCCCACACAACAAAACTGAGCGCCCCGATAATGACGATGGCCCAGACCATCATGCGGTAGCCGAAGATATTTTTGCGGGCATGCACGCTGATCAGGTCAGAAACGATGCCAAAGGCAGGGAGTGCGACGATATAAACCTCAGGGTGACCAAAGAACCAGAACAAGTGCTGGAATAACAGTGGGTTGCCGCCCACATGCTCTGACTCACTACCCATAGTCATTATGGCGGGCATAAAGAAACTGGTTCCCAGCAACACGTCCAACGACATCATGATGGCACTGACAAATAACGCGGGAAACGCAAACAGCGCCAGTACCGTAGCCACAAAAATCCCCCAGATTGTTAACGGCATGCGCATCAGCGTCATACCCCGGGTTCTGGCCTGCAAAATAGTCACCACGTAGTTCAAACCACCCATGGTGAAGCCAATGATGAAGACGGCCAATGAGGCGAGCATGAGCAAAATGCCTGCTTTCGAGCCCGGCGTGCCCGGCAGGATGGCTTGCGGTGGGTAGAGCGTCCAACCAGCTCCGGTTGAGCCTCCGCCTACGAAGAAACTGGCGGCCAGCAACAGCACTGCGGTGAAATATACCCAAAAGCTGATCATGTTCAGCCAGGGAAACACCATATCCCGGGCACCGACCATGAGGGGTATCAGGTAATTACCAAAGCCCCCAAGGAACAGTGCGGTCAACAGATAGACCACCATGATCATGCCATGCATGGTCACGGCCTGGAGGTAGTAAGCAGGGTCGATAAAGGTGAAGGTATTGGGCCATGCCAACTGCAGACGCATCAACCAGGACAACACCAAGGCCACCATACCAATGGCGATAGCGGTCCCCGCGTATTGGATCGCGATGGTTTTCGCGTCCTGCGAAAAAACGTATTTCCCCAACCACGTCTTTGGATGGTAAAGCTCCATCTCACCGACTTCGGCGGGCCGAACAAAACTAGTCTCGTCGTGTGCTATATGTTCCATCGTATTCTCTCGACTATCTCTGTTGTGCCAGCTGCACCGGCTCTTCTGTGTTGGATTCCAAGGTCATGATGTAAGCGACCATGTCTTCGATTGCCTGATCATCGGTCATCGTATTGGAGACCAAGCCCATCTGCAGTCCGTAAAGATCATCCGCGTGGCGTCCGCGGATGCCGTCTCGGAAATTCTTAATCTGAGACGCCAGATACCAGTCATCCAGACCCGTCAGGTTTGGCGCATTGACGGTCCAGACGCCCTCACCAGAACCCCCATGGCACATAGCGCAGGTTGACTGGTATAGCGCCGCTGACTTACTGGGGTCTCCCGATGCGCTTGGCGCGTATCGCTCAACCGCAGCGCTCAGGTTGTAGGTGCTATCACCATCGAAATCAGCCTCCCCAGAGAGCGTGTCGATATAGGCGACGACGTTATTGATTGCTGATGCGTCGGCTAGCATCATTGCCATCGGCGCCATGGTCTGCCCCCAGGTGTCGTCCTCATGTGTACCGCGCACTCCGCGCTTGAAGTGTCGTAACTGGCGTTTCATGTATTCGGCATCCATTCCCGCCAGTCGCGGCGCATGCATGGCCTTATTACCCTCGGCATTGGCACCGTGACAGGAGCTGCAAACTGCATAAGAGGCCTGTCCGGCGACAAGATCAGTGCCCAATCCAGCCTGTGTATCAGCGAAGGTGGGCTGAACCGCCAACCACGCTGCGTAATCTTCTTCGCTATCCACAATTACGCGGCCTCGCATGGCGTAGTGCCCCACACCGCATAACTCTTCACACAGGAGATCGTAGCTACCCTCTTCCTGAGGTTCAGCCCAGATATAAGAGACCTGACCGGGAACGAAGTCCATTTTTACGCGGAATTGGGGGACCGTAAAATTATGGAGCACATCGGTCGAGCGCAAGAGGAAGGTGACCGGCTGGCCGACTTTTAGATGCAGGACCGGGTCGTAGACGATGATGTCGTCTTGCCCAAAGGGGTCTGACGGGTCAATCCCAAGGGGGTTGTCCTCACTCGTATGACTGACGGCGACGGCACCCAGTTGACCATCCTCGCCGGGCAACCGGTATGACCAGTTCCACTGTCGCGCCAACACCTCGAGTTCAGTTGCTGAATCCGGTGGCGTTACCACGTCTTTCCAGATGAGCAAGCCAGGGGCCAGCATCGCGGCGATACCAACCGTGGTGAGACCCGTGAGCCAGGTCTCCATTTTGATACTTTCGGGTTCATATTCCGCTCGCCTACCCGCCTTGTTGCGAAACTTGATCAGGCAATAGGCGATGAAGAGATTCACCAGGACAAAGGCCAGACCGGTCACTGCAAAGGTCAGTGTCACGGTATTGTCCATGGAGGACCAGTTAGACGCTATCGGAGTGAAATACCACGGACTGAGAACGTGAAACACCACCGTTCCCAGCACCAAAACGAGCAGTACAATTGCAGCAAACATAATTTATCTCTCGCACCCAGTGCAAAAAATGGGCACCAATGCCCCCCCAGTACTCGATCACCCGAAGCGCGGAACTTGGCGCCCGCTTTTTCTTCGGAAGCCTCGAGACTCCCTATTTGGTGGCTGTACGTCGCAGCCGCGTTATTATTGTCTTCTTGGTCGACCCTGAAAAACCAGAGCCCAACTCCTGAACCGTTCCCAGTACTTTAGCAACACCATCAGGGCACGGGTATGTGTCACTTCCGTCCCTGCCCGTTCGAGGCTCGGGTATTGCTTGATCACTGCTTTTAACTTTCTCTGGTCCTCACGGTCTGTCTCTACGAACAACACGTGTCGACCCTGCTCCAATGCTTCCTCAAATCGGGCGAAGTGCACATTGGGCGTCTGCATGCCGATGAAACCGGCTTCCCAGGTCGCGAACCCAAAACCGACAATGGCGAGGAAAATAAAAGGAGCCCAGCCCACCTGGGCGGCGATTCCGGAGAAATAAGAAATGAGCAAAATCACGGCTGCTATGGCCAAACCCAGCAGGGCGCCGATTTCGCCAGCATGAATAACGTCAGTCTTGAGGAAGCTGGCAACGCGATTCACGTCTCGGTTTTCGAGGCCGACATCATCATTACTCAGCAAATAAATTTGCGGCCGGGCAATACCGCCAGCTTCGAGTTGGTGCTCAATCTGTTCTAAATCGTCCAGATTGTCGCTGATGTAATAGAAGCGCTTCACTAGCTCTCCTAGTTGTTATTTTCTTTTTTGTGCCTTCGACGCTGCCCCTAGGGTCAACTGCCGAGACTGCCCCTAATTCGGTCTTACTTTACCGCGACCGCCTCGCTGATTGCATCCCCCGATGCGTTTGTCACCAACAGGCAGTTGGACCTCAACACGCAGTGAAGTATAGACGCGTCAGAACTATAAAGAAAGCGCCGTTACCATGCGCTTTTTGCGTGTGCTATTGAGACCGATCGCCCGAAAAATTCTCTCTCTGGCCAATGACGAACCCTGACAAAATACGCGCTCCAGATTTCAATGAATTCGATGCCGGGGTGGTGGCGCGCTCGCAATTCCAGCGCGTGTGTTGGGGCCACAGCCGGGTTATGAGCTACCCGGATAAAACCCAGCGTCAGTAACGCTCAGGGCCTTCTCAAGAAACTGACTCAGGGGATCCTGCAAATAGTCGCCAAAAGGTGGAATCGTTCGATAACCGAGAGCGCGATAAAGTGTTTCCGCCTCTGGCTGATGAATCCCCATCTCCAATCGCGCACAAAGAACACCCTGTTCGACGACGCCTCTCTCAATTGCTGACATGAGCCTTTTTGCAATGGCGTTCCCGCGGAAAGCCTCATCGACAAAAAGCCGTTTAATTTCGGCATAACCCTGCTCGCGGTAAAAGCGCGCGGCGACACAGCCAATGCAACGTTTGACGTTGGGTCGGGGCCCCAATGCGACGGGGGCACCACCCTCTTCCTGTAGCGTTTGCGTAAAGGCCCCCAGAAACAAGGTGTCGCCGGATCTCAGACTCTCGCTACTGACCAAATGGTTACTCTCGGCCGGGTATAGTGCGGCCATGTATTCATCAGAGCGCACCAAGAGATGATCGGCCTCTTCACCCACAATGGGAGCAATAGTGACTTTGAGAACTGGTTCTATCACACGGGCGTCGCCACAAAATGGAAAAACATCAGCGCGCCTACCGCGGGGTATCAGAACCAGCGAACAATACCAATTAACCCCGCTACCGCGTAAAAAAACTGTAGTAGCAAGATCCCCCGATGGCCGCCCAAGTGAGCCCAGAGGCCGATGGCGCCCGAAGACATCAAGAGGAGCACAAACCCGAAAAATTCAAGCCCCACATTAGCCGCCACGAGAAGGGAGTAGACGATTGCGGTGACAACGCCGAACCATTCAAGCAACTGTAACTTGCGCATTCGGCCTCATTTCTCCGTTAACTACCACTGCCGTCGATGAGCGTCCCTCCCCGCTCAAATAACGGCGGGAGTGACCCCAACCATAGCGCTTACGAGACGGCACCTCAAGAGGATGCCTACTGTGGCGGGGTCACCAAGTGGCGCAATCGATCACTTATCCACCGACCTAATCACGCTGCTGAAAATGCGCTTAGAAATATCGTGGGACTGCTGGAGAACCCCCGTTGCCGCCTGATTAATGATGGAGGCGGAAGCCAATTTGCTGGTCTCTTTTGCGTAGTTAGTATCGGTGAGCACGCTGTGGCTTGCCTCGAGGTTGACTCCCGTCATCGTCAGCGCATCCACCGCATGGGTAATACGATTAATCGCCGCACCAAACTCCGCGCGATGGCCCAGCAAGGTACCAATCGTTTGATCGACCGCGTCGAGCGTGTTGGTCGCCAAGGTGAAGTCGTAGGTTGTTATGGTCGTAGTGGCAACGATATTGTCGACAAAAAGTTGGGCGCCGGCGGCAAGGCCACCTGAGGCGTCGTAGGTCCCGCCGACAAAAACAAACTTATATGTACCCTCGTCAGCGATCGTCAAACTCTCAGACTGCCAGTTGGTGGTCGTGCCGGTATCATTGAGCATTTCGACCGTCTCGCCCGTATCAACGTTCAACAAGTAGGCATACACGTCGTAGTCATCCGCGCCACCCTGTGCGCGCCAATCGAAGGAGACGGCGTCTCCCACTTTCATCGTGAGCGATTCCTGGCTAACCAGTGCCGGGCCCCGCACGGTGTCATACCCCGCGTTAGTCGTAATGCCCGAACTGGTTAAGCGCACCGACTGGGAGCCCTCGCTCGCCTGCGCGTTGGATGGGGTCACTTCCATGGAACCCGCATTGCTGGGTGTATTTTGGTCTGTGCCGTTCGCCACCGTATCTGATGGCGTGACGTGCCCGGCAATGCTATCTGTGCCAAAAATAATGACCTGCTCGATAATATCCCACCCCTTAATGGAAGCAGACCCCGGGGCATCCGCCTCAAAGTCCCCATTCTCAAAAGACTTGGGTGTTTCAATGGTGTCGACCAATTTGGGCAAATCGACCGAAATGGGCCCGTTCATATTGGCCCCTACCGTGAAGGGAACTGTTTTCGCCTCCATAAAGAGTGGTGTGGCGTTGAATTCACTTTGCCGGGCTAACTCGGTGAGGGATACCCGAAGCCCGTCAATCTCATCCTGCAGAATGGCAATCTCGGCGGCACCCTGAGTGCCGTTGGCCTGCTGAAGATAGAGCTCTCGCATGCGCTGGGTGATATCGATCAAGTCGCCGATCACCGAGTCAGCGGTGCGCACCAGGTTGATGCCATCCAAGCCATTTTGAATGCCCTGCTGCAAACTGACGATTTGCGATTGCATGCGCGCAGCCATGGCCATGCCAGCGGCGTCATCGGCCGCGTGGTTGATCTTTTCGCCCGTTGCGAGGCGCTCGGTCGCTTGACTCACCGCCCTCTCGGACTTTGCCAGCGCACCGAGGGCTCGCAGCGACGCGTCTGTTGAGTTACCCAATGATATCATCAAGTAATCCCCGTCTTAATGACAGGACTCAAGCAATAAGTGTGCCTGTTAGAAGTTATTACTCATAAACAGGGATTTAAGCAGTAGGTTATGGCAGCAATCTGCCTGCAAAAGCACTCACTGGCAGTCTTTTGCCGCCCAATCCCGCTGCGAAACCGAGCTTGCCGTCCGGGGTCTTGGGAAAGCTTTTTAGGGTAGTGCTAACACCAAAGCTGCGAGTACCGCCAACGCCGACAAGGTTGTCGCCGCGGCAAACCCGACCCCCAACTGCAGGACACCGTCCCGCGCTGACATCGCCGATGGCGCCCAAATAAGGCCAAAAATCATCGTTATCAGCGCGTATAACAGGCTGGTAAAACTGAAAGCGATAGCAGGTCCCAGCAGTTCGGGATTTTCCAGTTGAGGCAAGCCGCTCACCACCCCAACCGAGAAACCGATCCAACCAATGGTGGTCAATTTGGCGGCCCAACCCGTTCGGTAGTGTTGGCCCAGGGCCCGGCTCACCAGAAAGACGAGGATAGCGACCCCACCCAAAAGCAACGCCACTTGCGGATACCAATAGATTGAAACATTACCTTTTGCCACGGCAAACATTGCCCATAGCAACATCGCCGCTATTGCGACGGAACCCAGCATTTTTGATACCCGGGACGCCGACTGAGTGGGAAAACCAAACGATTCGGTCTCGCTGAGCAATAGCCTGACAATAGCCCCGTAGACAACAGTGAGAATAGCAATTGCGACTGCCGAAGCGATCTGAGCCGGGTTGGACTCGGCGGCGAGCATACCGATGGCACCAATCAAAAACCCGGTCAATCCCATCGGCAGGGACGCTTCATACACCAGCCTAAGCCCATCTGCACGAAGCCGCATAACGAGACTCAACGCGGCGAGGGACCCAAAAACAAAGACCGCGGATGCAGCATCCACTAGCGTGTCAAACACCATATTTATCACCTGTCGGCCTTGTGTGTGGCAACCCATGCCTCCTGAGTAGAGTTCGTGCCCAAGGGCAGTAGGTTGGAAAATTAAACGGGGGTGTAACGATCCGTCGTGGCGTCGTATTCCCAGCCTGTCATGCCCTCCTCCTCGGGAGGGTTCAGTGGCTTGGCCTGAGCAATCGCTGTCTGGTGGAATAACGTCGCCAGCTCTGATGACCGATCTGCTGAAAAGGCTTCTACCATACCTTTCATTTCCTGCAAGGCATTGATCAGCGCCGAAGCCTGAATGGTCGCGTGGTCACTGCCTGGCACGATCTCCAAGCGCTCGTCACCCACGTTGAGCCAGAGCACCACCTCCTCCTGTAAGAGCTGATCGAGGCTCGGCGGTGTCCCGTCGTCGTTGGCGACCGCCTGATTGGTGACAGCCCAGTTGAGGCTGGGCCCGGGGTCCCGGACGGCGTCTCCCTGCTCATAACGCGCTCTCGCGTCCAATAGCGACTGCTCGAGACTCTTAATCGTTAGCTCATGGAATGCAGCAAAAATGCCTTCTCCGCGAGATTCCGAACCTCCTGTACCGTCAGACATCGCCCAACTCCCTCTTCAGTGACTCACCATAACTCAGCAAAACACGTCGCTCACTGCACAGTGCGCGTTTAGCTTAACCCGCAT
>Ga0181558_10005640_pt1 | contig 10994 bp, 8 predicted proteins | sample 011ome_22_FD_133754 | JGI IMG/M metagenome (GOLD analysis project Ga0181558, IMG submission 133754) | Coastal salt marsh microbial communities from the Groves Creek Marsh, Skidaway Island, Georgia - 011507BT metaG (megahit assembly) | ecosystem: Environmental > Aquatic > Marine > Intertidal zone... | reverse complement strand
TGGGCAAGCTGCCGGCTATTAGATTCCTAATCTTCTGAATATAATTTCAAGTATCAATTGATGGCTATTTTGAAACATCATTAGATTATCGAATCTACATCTCCATAAAATCCAAACACCTATAATTTTAAATTAAGTTTTATATGCTTTTGTGACAAAAAGTTAATTTATTAACTTAAAAAGCGCTTACATGTATAAATTAAAGGCAAATCTATAAACTTTCAACTAACCATGTTACCTCTTACTCAACTAACCGAAGATGAACAGATGCTCAAAGAAGCTACAGCTGATTTTGCCCAAAGCTCCATTGCTCCGCTTGTGCAAAAAATGGATGAACAGGCTAAACTTGACCAAAGTGTGATCGATGAATGCTTTGAAATGGGGTTAATGGGTGTTGAAATTCCTGAAAAATACGACGGCGCTGGCGGAACCTTCATGATGTCTATTGTCTCTATTGAGCAGCTCTCCCGGGTTGATGCATCTGTGGGCGTTTTTATGGATGTACAAAATACCTTAGTCAATAACGCTTTCCTAAATTTTGGTTCTGATGATATTCAGGCTAAATACTTAACTCAACTCGCCACCGAAAAAGTGGGAGCATACTGCCTTTCAGAAGCTAGCTCGGGAAGTGATGCATTTGCCCTGAAAGCTACGGCTAAACAAGATGGCGATCACTATGTGCTCAACGGGGCAAAACTTTGGATCACCAATGCAAATGAAGCAGATATTTTTATTGTGTTTGCTACGATAGATCCTGAAGCTGGATACAAAGGAATTACAGCCTTCGTGGTGGAGCGAAATTTTGAAGGATTTTCTGTGGCTAAAAAAGAAGATAAATTAGGCATTAGAGCTAGTTCAACTTGTGAAATTTTGCTCGAAGATTGCCGTGTACCCAAAGAAAACATCTTAGGTGAATTCGGTAAAGGATACAAAGTAGCTATAGAAACCTTAAACGAGGGACGAATCGGTATTGGCGCGCAAATGATTGGCATTGCTCAAGGTGCTTTTGAGGCTGCCTTAGCATACGTAAAAGAACGAAAACAGTTTGGCAAAGCCATATCCGATAATCAAGGGGTTCAGTTTCAATTGGCACGGATGGCCACCGATATAGAAACTGCTCGACTGCTCGTATACAATTCAGCTAGGTTAAAAATGGCTGGTAAAAATTTTCTTAAAGAAGCAGCTATGGCTAAATTCTACTCATCCGAAGTAGCTGAACAGGTTAGTTCAATGGCCATAGATTTATTCGGAGGTAATGGATACGTAAAAGAATATCCTGTAGAGAAATATTACCGCGATGCTAAAATCGGTAAAATTTATGAAGGTACTACCAATATGCAACTAAGCACTATAGCTAAACTATTATTGCGATAAGATTTTTACTCAAAAATTATATACTGCCTCTACTGATATTCACAGTTCTAGTCAGATACCCACTTTTTTAACCAACATACCCAACCATTGAATGACTAAACCAGCTTCTATACTACTATTTTTAAGCATCCTATCATCGGGTCTTTTTGCGCAAACCCCCTCCTATCCTGCTTCTTTTTCTGAGCCATTTCCACTATTTGAAAAGGCTCTTGGTGATTTTGACCGACCTGTCTCTTCATCGGTTGATGGGGTGCAAGAATATTTTAATCAAGGCTTTCAGATGATGTATGCCTTCACAAAAGTAGACGCTGCCCGATCATTCAAGGAAGCGCAAAAGCTAGATCCTACCTGTAGTATGTGTTTCTGGGGGGAAGCTTGGGCCTGGGGACCCTATTTAAATGGAAAAATGCTAGAAGCGGAAGCACCTAGAGCCTATGCATCCATTCAGGCTGCTCAAGAATTAGCTCAAGAAGGCTTCGTTACCGAAAAAGAAGCAGATCTGATTGCTGCAATGGCATTCAGATATCATGAAACCTATGATCCCCAAACACAAGCAGTACGTGATACGGCCTATGCCAAAGCTATGGAGCAAATTGCACAAAAATACCCTAATGACTTAGATATCGGCACTTTCTACGCTGAAGCTCTATTCTTGCTTGAACCTCGAAGAGGATATAGAGACATCGATGATCCAGATGTAAAGCGTATACATCGTGAACTTGAACGGGTATTGTCTCTTGACATTACCCACACTGGGGCATGTCATCTCTACATTCATGCCACTGAATCTACAACAAGACCAGAGAAAGCACTAGAATGTTCCGAATTTATAGGTAGTTCTATACCTGGCGCCAGTCACATTAACCATATGCCTTCTCATACATGGAGTGAAGTAGGTATGTGGGGTAAATCGGTTCAAGCAAACATAATGGCTTGGCACTCGGATCAAAAAGCTGCAACGGGTGAAGGATTTGCCATCTATCCCAGCCATAATTTGCATATGCTTGCATTTGCTGCGTCCATGGACGGCCAAAGTGGAATAGCAACTCAGGCAGGGCGGGATTATAGCAGGCTAACTGGAAATCCAATGTTTGAACTACTCACCTTAATTCGGTTTGGACGTTTTGAGGACGTACTCGACATAGCTAAAATTCGTGAAAAGCCCACCAATGACATACAGTTGGGGGTGTGGAATTTCTCAATTGGATATGCTTCACTTAAATCTGGAGATGAAGCGACTGCCACCTCTATGGTTACCGAGATCAAAGAATTATCAGAATCATCTGAAGCCCGCTTTCGCTTTCACCCAGCTAATCTATTGCTAGGTACTTTAGCTCATATACTTGAGGGAGAAATACATTGGACTCAAGGCAATCTAGATAAGTCTATTGAATCTTTCAACATAGCTATCTCATTTGAGGATCAACTAACCTACGATGAACCGGAACCTCTACCCTTTGCGGCACGGCACTGGTTAGGTGCTGCTTACTTTGCAACGGATAATTTTCCTGAGGCTGAACGAGTATATCGAGAAGCTCTTCAAGATCATCCAAATAATGGTTGGTCTTATTATGGCTTGCTACGAGCCTTAGAGGGACAGGGCAAACAAGACAATCAAGTCCAAGAAGCTTTCAACCTTAGTTGGGCCCGATCCGATACTTGGCTTAGAGGCTCAAAATTCTAGTCATACTCTTTGAAAACTCATTATGCAAATTCTGTATAATGCCACTTTATATTATTACTACATACACATATGAATTATTTTATAATAATCATAACCGGTTTCATGCTAACCTTCCTAGGTATTAACACATGCTCCCAACAAAGCCAACCAAAGAAATTTGCAGTCATTAAATATCAACAAGAGACTTGTACATTTTGTCCAGGTGGAGACGCAGGCATTGAAGACTGGACTACCAACGGGCCTTATTTACCTGGCGACGAACTCATTGGAAAAGGCCGTACAAATCTTGGCGGATATGTAGGAGGTTTTGTCCATAAAGCAAATGTTTTAGGAAATGTTGAAGTGGTAGGGATTAATTCTCCAGATTTTGTATTTGGCGGATCTTCTCGAAGTTGGAATACTCTTGAAAGCTTCGAATATTTTATGGATATCATTTTAAGTGACTTAGAATCTAAGCTCCCAGTAGATGGGGTTTATCTAGCGCTTCACGGTGCTATGGCGGTTCGCAATATTCCAAAGCCCGAAGCCGAAATAGCAAAACGCATTCGTGCACTTGTTGGGCCTGAGGTTCCGATTGCCGCTTCTTTTGATCTTCACGGAAACGAAGACGAAGAGTTTTTAGATTGGGCCGATGCGGCATTTGTAACCAAACGCTTTCCTCATTATGACGCATTTTTACAGGGCGAGCGTTCGGCTGAGTTTTTGTATAAGGCTTCAAAAGGGATGTATGCTCCTACATCAGCCAGTAGAAAACCGCCAGTTATAACCGCCACTGTTTTACAATGGACTGGAGCATCCCCAGCAATGGACATTATGGAGCGGGCCAGACGCTGGGAAGCTAGAAATAAAGACGTTTATGTGAGTGTCTTTTACGGATTTCCTTGGTCCGATGTACCCGACATTGGTACGACCGTACATGTGATTACCAATGATGACCAAGCACTAGCCGACTCGATTGCCGACGATATGGCCGAATATATTTGGCGTGTGCGGGAAGAATACGTAGATCAACAATTTCCAATGCCCAAAGAAGCCGTTCAAATCACTAAAAAAGCTATTGCCAATCAACAAACCCCGGTTGCACTAGGCGATTATTCAGACCGGCCCGGAGATGCCACATGGATACTAAGTGAATTAATCGATAAAGAGGTAGGAAAGGTCTTGTACGCGGCTCTTCGGGACGAATTTGCCTTAGAAGCTCTCAAAGAACAAAATGCCCAAGCAGGAGATCGTTTTAGCAGAAAAGTGGGTGGTATAACGGGTGAACAAGCCGGCCCTTCGGTTCAGATTGACGGCGAGGTGTTATTTTTTGGACCACAATGGGGTTATGACCACGTAGCGGCAATTGGTTTTGGCAACGATAATGTGCTCATTATTACCCCAACCTATGAACAAATTATCCGGCCAGAATCATTACGATTTGGTCCTATAAATCCTGACGATTTTGACGTTTTTGTAGTTAAGTCAAGAGTACATTTTCGCCGAGGTTTCGATGAATCAGGCTACGCCAAAACCATCCAAGTGGTAGACGCTCCGGGTGATTGGTTTGGTACTATTCGTATGAATGCGTTAGAATACGAGTTCGGCCCCATTGATCAGTTGTATCCCTTTCATACTGGAACCATAGACTACTAAGGCTAATGTTGTTTTTAGCGGTACAAGGCAAATAGGTCATTGGCTAAGTTTCCAATACTAGCACTTGATACATTCGTGGTCATAACTACCACAACCCCGCTATTGGGTTGCATAAACGCAAAAGTGGTACCACCCACCGAGCCACCTGTATGCCCTATTAATCGATTACCTTGAGCATCTTTGCGGTTAGACCAACCCAATCCATAGTTGGTGGATTCACCACTAGTTGTTTGTTGTGGAGTTGTTAGTACTGAGAGGGATTCAGCAGTTAAATACGATGCTTCAGCATGTTGCCATAAAAAACGAGCCACATCCTCGGTAGTTGATATAAAGCCGCCTCCAGCCCATTTCCAACTGTTATCTACCTCAGGAGCAGGGGTTAGTCCACCGGCAGGATCACGCAAATAATAGCTTACTTTTTCAACCTCTTCCAAGTCACTTAATTCGGGGTGGGTACTGGTCATACTCAGTGGATCAAATACGTACTGCTGCATATAATCTAAATAGGGAGTCCCTGCTGCTTGTTCAATCACCGCACTAAGAAGGGTCCAAGCATGTGTGGAGTAAAGGTATTTCGAACCGGGTTCATGAAGAAGTGTATCCTTCTTAAAGATAGAAAGAGCCTCATTCACTGAGGGATAAAAATGATTTATATTCATTTCATCGCCTCTATAATGACGAATACCAGAGAGGTGACCGGCTACTTGTCTGGGTGTAATAATCCATTCTTTTTTAGGGAAATTGGGCACATAACTATATACACTACTATCTAAGTGCACCTTGTTGTCTTCTACCAAGGTCATGAGCGCAGAAGCTGCAAATGTTTTAGAGACGCTTCCAACTCGAAACCTAGTAGTGGATGGATCTATCATTATTTCAGCCTCTAAGTCAGCGAAGCCAAAGCCTTTGGAATAGACTTGTTCACCTCCTTTTAAAATAGTAACAGAAATCCCTGGGAGTTCATTTTCATCAAGGGTTGTCGTAACTAAAGAATCTGCTTGTTCGGACTTTTCCTGCAGAGTTGGGGGCGTTGAACAGGCCACCCATCCCAAAAAAAGGATGGCTAGTAAGAAAGAGAATCTGGTATTTGAAATCATCTTATTCATCATTTTATTGCGGAATTGGATTAATTAAAATAGACCGAAAGGAGTGAATGCCGTCAAAAAAATTACCTAGTCTAAGGTTCTCATTTGGGCTATGCTGATTATTATCTGCATTGACTAATGGTGCGAGTACAGCTGGTATATCAAGTTCATTCAGGAAGAAGGAGAGAGGTAAACTTCCACCTAAGATCCGTATTTGAACTACCTCCTTACCATGTGCTTGCTCCAGAGCATCCTTTAACCAAGCTCCTAATTCTGAGTCTAAAGGTGTTCGAAACGGATACATAGATACAGTATGTTCAACAAAAATGGGCTTTTCTATACTAAGCATTTCCTCTTGAGTTGGCACGGCATCTAAAATGGTATATCCTTGTTTTTTTATATGCTCTTTTACCAATCCTGCTAGTCGGTTTCCATCGGTATTTGGTACGGTTCTAATATCTATTTCAACAATAACTTTATCAGGAACTATTGTTCTAGCTTCATTTCCCACCCATGCCGAACGAATACCGCGTACGTTCAATGATGGAAACTGCATAGCTTCCTGATAGTTAATACCAACTTTTTCAGGTTCCTTAAATCCAGCCCGTTTTTGTATGGCTTCCTCATTGTCAGGAACGGCTGCCATGACTTGAAGAGCCAATGAATCAAAACTAACACCATCATAGTATCCAGGAATGACCACGCGTCCTTGCTCGTCCTTCATCGAAGCTAATAAATGTGCTGCTCTGAAAACTGGATTAGGAGCATAATTCCCAAAATGACCACTATGTTGAGGCTTAGAAGGACCATATATTTCAAGAGTCATTCGGGTAATCCCCCGCACTCCATAAGTGAGTGTAGGTAGCCCGGAATCGTGCATAGGGCCGTCTGAGACCACCAAATAATCGGAGGAAAGCAAATCCGAGTATCGTTGCACCGAAGATAATAGGTGAGGCGAGCCTCGCTCTTCCTCAGAATCCAAAATTATCTTAACGTTGTAAGCCAGTTCTTTTTTCTCTTTTTGAAGTTCTTGGAGAGCAGCAAGTAACATAATAATTGGACCCTTATCATCAGACGCGGAACGTGCAAAAATACGCCACTCTTGGTCATAAGGAGGCTCAGGCACCTCTTCGCTCATGATCTGCCAATCCCCCATTTCTGTCCTACTTTTATAAACAGGTTCATATGGATTTGGTTGATTCCATACTGTTGAGTCAACAGATTGCCCATCTAAGTGCATATAAAAAAGAACAGTGGGTAGATCTTCTCTGCGTATTTTTTGTGCGAAAAATAATGGCTGCCCATTTGTTTCCAATCGTTTTGCATCGAAGTCAAGTTGGCTAAACGCTTCAATAAGCCACTCGATATTGGGTTCAATATGCTCATAATATAACCCATTATTTGGGATAGATAAAAAATGGTCTAATTGCTTCAAATAAGTGTATTTGTCTTCACCGGTCAGATCTTGGGCTGAGATTGGTGAACTAAAAACCCAAATGATACACATTAATCCTACAGCAGGATATAATCTCATATATTTCTTCATACATTTAACTAATTGCTTAAAAATAGTCTATTGATCATAGTAAAATCTACTCATTACATCAGATGCGACCAAATTTGAATTTACTGTAGAAAACATGCAGTCTTTTTCATCCTTCATCGGCAGAGTAACTCTTGCATATGTTCATTTTGATTGGTAAATAGTTAAACAAACTAATCCCTTGAGTATGACTTCACGTAAAGAGTTTCTAAATAAAATAGGTGGCGGAGCTGCAGCTTTAACGCTGGGTACTTTATTTAATCCACAAAACTCAAAACATGTAGTAGACGAGCTAGGTAAATTCAACGGTTCTCCCACAGAGTTGGCGACCAATGAATCCTTTTGGTACCGCGTTCAACAAGCTTTCACCGTGGATCGAAGTTTAATTAATTTGAATAATGGAGGTGTTAGTCCATCTCCCGATTTTGTCCAAGAGGCTATGAAAAAGCATCTGGATTTCTCCAACCAAGCTCCTGTATACAATATGTGGCGAATTTTAGAACCCCGACGTGAGGGGGTTCGACAGCAGCTAGCCCGTATGTTTGGCGTAGATTCCGAAGAAATCGCCCTTACTAGAAATGCATCAGAAAGTTTACAAATATGCCAATTAGGTATGGATCTACAACCAGGTGACCAGGTCCTGACCACAACGCATGATTACCCACGAATGATTAACACCTTCAAACAAAGAGAGCGCAGAGAAGGGATTATACTCAAACAATTTGACCTTCCGGTACCTGCTGAGGATGAAAATGAAATTGTAGATCTCTTTGAACGCAACATTGGCCCAAAAACCAAAATGATACTCATGTGCCACATTGTAAATCTTACCGGGCAAATACTTCCGGTTAAGAAAGTAGTTGCAATGGCACGAAAAAAAGGAATTCCTGTTCTAGTTGATGGAGCTCATGCCTTTGCTCACTTTCAATTCACTCACGATGACCTAGATTGCGACTATTACACGACCAGTTTGCATAAATGGCTTTTTGCCCCTCATGGTACGGGGTTATTATATGTAAAAAAAGATAAAATAGGCGATTTATGGCCGTTAATGGCTGCACATGAAAACCAGGATGATGACATTCGAAAATTCGAAGAAATAGGAACTCATCCTGCTGCAAATTACCTCGCCATTGGGGAAGCAGTCACTTTTCATGAAGGAATAGGTAGTGAGAGGAAAGAGACCAGACTAAAATATTTAAATGATTTATGGATCAACGAACTAATTGATGATCCAAAAGTCACCTTACATACGTCACGCAATTCGTCATTTGCCTGTGGAATAGCAACGGTTGAGGTGAAAGGAAAGGACCCATCGGAGCTAAGTAGTTCTCTTTGGAAAAAACACAATATAATAGTCACCCCCATAAAACATCATCAATTCAATGGCATTCGTGTCACCCCTAATGTGTACACTACCACCGAAGAAATTGCTAGATTCACCGACGCTATGAAGCAGGAGGTTTTTGATGCATAATTTAATTCCTCTATCTCTGGCACTATTTCTTGTAACAACCTGCTCTCCTGGCGCGTCCCAACCCAATTCAAATACGGAAAAAACCATAATTGTTACTGATCAAGCGCCTGCTGCTATTGGAGTATATTCACAAGGGGTGCGAGTGGATAATACCATTTACGTATCTGGGCAATTAGGTCTGGATCCACAAACCGGTGAAATGGCTGGTGATGACCTAGAATCACAAGTTCGTCAAGCAATAGATAATATCGAAGCAATTTTATCCGCTGAAGATTATGGATTAGAAGATGTAGTTAGTGTGGAAGTTTTTCTGGACGATTTAGACAACTACTCGAAATTCAACAGCATATATATCGATTATTTCACCCAAGATTTCCCTGCCAGAATGGTAGTGGAAGCAGCTCGAATCCCACTCGATGCCAAGATTGAGATTAAGGTTATTGCCGCAAAGTGAATCTGATTTATACGAGTTGCCCACTAGTTAATCCGCTCATCATTTAACATTACTGTCATGCGCTACAAAGAATTCCTACCCTTTCTATTTCTTCTCACGTTCATTTACACTTCATCAGTATTTGCGCAAACACAAGTATCGGAGCAAAATCAAGAACCTACCATCATCCTGTTCCGCCATGCCGAAAAAATGAATACCAGTCGTGACCCCGATCTATCACCAGTTGGTATCGAACGGTCCAATACCCTATTCCATATGCTAAAAGATCTAGAAATAACGGCTATTTATTCTACTTCATATAAGCGTACCATGCAAACCATCCAACCCTTAGCGGACTCATTAGAATTACCAGTGAATCCCTATGATCCACGAGATTTAACAGGATTTGCGGAAATGTTAAAAAAAACAACAGGGGTGATACTGGTTTCTGGACATAGTAATACAACCCCTACCCTAAGTAGCTTAATTCTCGGTTATGAGGTAGCAAAGATTAACGAAGATGAATATGACAACTTATTCATTATCACTAGTGCTTCTACCAACCCGGTACTGACAAAGCTACGATACCCAACATTTTACTGATCCTCAAGCTAGTGATTCAATTATAGCAGGGTTCACGTCTCCTACCTTCCTTGGTATGCTTCACCGCTTATGATCCACTCAGGTTCGCCCTCACCTTTTAGGTAATAGTCGAAGTATTCTTTCATGCGTATAGCATAATCCAGTTTATTTTCGAAACGCTGAAGATGATGCGGCTCGCCATGGTATTGCAAGAAAATCACATCTTTGTTATAGCGCCGCATAGCAATATACATTTCAATGCTCTGATACCAAGGCACCGCCCCGTCATCGTCCCCATGTTGAATAAGCATGGGGGTAGTTATTTTATCAGCATAAAATACTGGTGAATTTTCGAGATAGACCAATGGTGCTTCCATTAAAGTCTTTCCAATTCGCGACTGCGTTTTCTCATACTGAAAACTACGTGCCATTCCAGAAGCCCAGCGAATTCCACCATAGGCACTCGTCATATTACTTACCGGAGCACCCGATACGGCTGCATCAAAAATGTCGGTTTGGGTGACAATAAACGCCGTCTGATAACCACTCCAGGAATGTCCGTGAAGCCCTAACTTATCGGGGTCGGCAATACCCAACTCCACTAATTTTTGTATTCCTGGGACAACACTCTTAGTCGCTGCAAAACCTGGTCGACCAATTTCAAAACGTACATCAGGTAAAAAGACTACATAGTCGTCGCTTACGTACTGTGCAAATACGGGGCGATGATTGGTCTTGGGCTCATTAAAATCGTGCAGCCGGTCGGTAAAAAATCGGTAGTAGTAGGTCATGATCGGGTAGGTTTTCTCCGGATCGTAGTTATCGGGCTTTATGACCACACCTTGCATAAAAGTCCCATCCGTGCTTAGCCAATCGACCAATTCAGCCGTACCCCAATTCCATCGCTCTTTCAAATCCATATGGAGACTGGTATGCTGCTTAACGGCTTTAAAAGATGTATCCGTTGCCACCCAAAGATTGGGGAACTCATCATAGGCCTCGCGCTTATACAAAATGGCGTCCGACTCAGAAGCCTTAACCACAAAGGTAAATTTCTTGTCGTCCTCGAGCAGTGGAGTCACTTTAGTATCTTCCAAACCTGTCGAATAAAAACCGAAATTCTTACGCAAATCGTGATACGAAGAAAGAAGTAACTCACCATTTTTACCTACAGGATTTCC
>Ga0181558_10005630_pt1 | contig 11004 bp, 3 predicted proteins | sample 011ome_22_FD_133754 | JGI IMG/M metagenome (GOLD analysis project Ga0181558, IMG submission 133754) | Coastal salt marsh microbial communities from the Groves Creek Marsh, Skidaway Island, Georgia - 011507BT metaG (megahit assembly) | ecosystem: Environmental > Aquatic > Marine > Intertidal zone... | reverse complement strand
CGAACGACCCCCCCGACCCGCGACGTCGCCTTATTGCTCGGGTCGGCTGGGGGCGTTTCCGGCAAAGGAAGCGGGGCATCTCCCTCGCAGGACGCTCTGAACCTCGTGCGTTGGTCCCTGGCTCGAGGCTTTCTGGACCCGCGACGTGACCGCCTCGTGGCGGTTCACTGCAGCGAGCTCAACCCGTTGACAGCGTCGGGCACGCGCGTCACGCACGAGCTGGTCACCCCCTCCGAGTTCCCCGAGTGGATGCCCCCGGCGCTGGCGCACGCGTTCGGGCGGTTCGCGGCGCGAGGCGGGGGAAAAGGCGCCGCGGCCGCGCTCCTGGAGAGCCCGCTCGCGCCCGCCGAGGCGCTCGTCCGGTTCGTCTCCGGCGAGCTCCGCGGCGTCGCCGAGGGGCGGCACTCGGCTCGGCTCGCGGCGTTTCGCGCCGAGCGCGCGCCGCGGTTCGCGCGCGGTGCTTCCGCCGCGGCGGCGCGAGACGGGACGACGCCGCACGGCGCATCATCGGAAGAACCGTTAGAACCGTTCCCGGTGGACCTCTGGCCCGCGGAAGACGCGGTGCCGTCGCGGCGGAGTCTTCGCGGCGACGACGAGGCGACGACGCCCGCGTTCGACCTCGTTTTGGTCGGCGCGAGCGACCGAAACGAAGGCGCGTTCGGGGCGCTGCGCCGCGCCGCGATGGGCTCGGTGAGCCGGCGCGTTCTGGAACGCAGCCCCGCGCCCGTGCTGGTCGTGCGCGCGCGCGACGCGCGCCGAGCCTCGGGGTTCGGGAACGACGCCGCGTTCGCGCCGCCGCGGGGAAAGCTTTCCGAGACAGCCGGGAACTCGACCGCGAGACGTACGGACGCGAATGGCCACGCGCGGTCCCGCAGTTTCCCGGGAAACTGGAGGATGCTCGTGGACGAGGAGGAGGAGGGAGATGGGAACGGTATCGTTCTTAGTTCTTCCTGGCGTGGCACGGCACACGAGACGAACGAGACGACCGAGACGACCGAGACGACCGAGTCGCGTTCGGAGTCGCGTTCGGGTTCGTCTCGCGTACGCGACGAGGGCGGTACCGTTCGCGCGGGTCCGGGTCGGTCCGCCGACGCGCTCGTCAATAGAATCCCGAGAGTCCCTGTTTGCGAACGAAACGTCCCCCCGGTCACCGGCAACGTCCTGTGCGTCGCGCACGACGGCGGCGAGGACGGCGTCGCGCTCGTGCGCTGGACGCTGCGGACGCTCCTGCGCTCCACCGACCGCGCCGTCGTCGTCGTTCACGTCGCGCCGGGGCATTCGCCCGCGGCGCTCGCCGCGGCGTTCGGGACGGAAACAAACGCAACGCAGTCGCCCGGGCGGGGGCCCGTCGCCGACGCGCTGCTGCAGTCGGACGAGGACGTGGCGCGCGCCATCGCGGCGTTCCGCCGCGAGCGCCCGCCGCCGGCGACGGCGCCCGCGAGCTCCGTGCTCGTGGTCGGCGCGGGGGAGGCGCCAGAACTCGCCGAAACGCAAGGTCCTCTCCCCTCGGCGCACGATACCGTGACTGGCGCGTCTTCGCGCAGTCGCGTTGGAAATCGCGTCGCCGCCGGGCTCGGCCCTTTCCTCCCCCCGGGAAGCGCGGAGGGTTCCCGCGGGTTCCACGAGAAGTGGGGCCTCGGCGCGCTTCTGCGCGCGGCGTCCGAGCGGTCTGCGGATGTCCTCGTGGTAGGCTCGCGGCGACTGAAGCGGCGTATCGTCTCAGGCGGCGCCGCGCGCGCGTGCGCCAGGCTCGCGCCGTGCGCCGCGCTGGCGGTCCCCGCAGACGCGCTCGCGCCGTTTCGACGAAAATAAACGACGGCGACGTCGTTTCCGTTTCCGTCGCCGCGACCACAAGGTGTTTTTTTCGCTTCTCGATCTTCATCAGATAAGATTTACGGTGTGGGTTTGTAAGAAGAACGTGAAGATACGCGTGTGCGTCCTCGGAAGTTTCTTTCCGCGCGTGGATGCGCAGCCCCGACCTTTCGCGTACTCAGAACGCCTTTCGCGACGTCGCACGGGAGCTCCTTTTCTTTGCAGAGACGAAAAGACGCGATTGTTTGCGTTTGTCATCCATCGATTTTGCTGACTGGGCACGTTCTGATCTGACTAAATGCGCATACGCCGGTACGGGATTCGCGAAGGCGCATTCTAATAAGCCGGGTTTTGGCCAATACGTGGCGCTTGTTACCTTTCGGAGGTTTTCTGCGCCGCGCTACTCGTGCTCGCGTCCCCCGCACGCAGCGCGGGGCGGGCCGAGACGCGCGCGATGTCCTCCTCGGTCATCTCCGAGGATCTGCCGCTGGTCAACAGCGAGACCCTGCCGTCGGTGAACCCGGTGAACTTGCTCGGTGCGTCCTCCTTCGCCGTTCGGGCGGATAATGCAAACCCGCATCGAAAAAGAGTTGCTCGCCACGCGCCTCCTCCGACCGCTCCCGCCGCGCGCGCTCGCCTCACCGCCGTTCGCGACGAACGGCGAACGAACGAACGAACACGACTCACCCACGAAACGTCCGAACGATCCACGCACGCCGTCGCAGTGTTCTTCGGTTTGTTCGTGGTACTGAACGACAAGCTCCGCGGCTGGTACGCCGCGCTCGACCCGAACGCGGTGCTCAACGGCATCCCGGGCGCCGGCCCGCCCGGCTCGCTGGAGCACGTCGAGACGTTCCACGCGCTCTGCGCGACGCTCATCTTCGCCACGGCGCTGGCGTTCAACATCAACGCCGCGGCGTGGAGCTCGCACGGCTCCAAGTACAAACTGAACCTGCAAGTGGCGTACATCAGCGCGGTCTCCGCCTGGACGCACAGGGAGATGTGGCTGGAGAAGGACTGGTACGTGGTGTACCAGGGCGCAGCGACGCCGCGCGCGCGCAACGGCCTGGTTTCCTTCTCCGGCCTGCGCCAGCTCGAGTGGCTGTTCACGACGCCCGTGCTCCTGCTGCTCGTGCAGAACCTGCACGCGTACGCCTTCGCCGCGCTGCCGCGGAAGGAAAAGGCGAAGGAGGAGGATGCGCGCGCGTCGGGGGCCAACGCTAACGAGACGACGCGAAACGCGGAAATCTTCGAAAGAAAAAGCTCTTCGAAGACGCGCGGGTACGTCCCCGTGAACCGTGCGGTGCTCATCGCGGTGGACATTCTGATGCTCATGTGCGGCTTGGTGATGCCCTTGACGTCGGGCACCGAGCGGCTCGCGTTCCTGCTCGTCTCGCTGGTCTGCTTCTGCTACGTCATCGGGCACTCGGTGGCTGCGCTTTTTGACATTTTGCGCTTCGCGCGCATGGGCGTCTTCGACTCCGGGCGGCTGGTGGTGATCGCCGCGCTGAAGTGCGTGGCGTGGGCGGGGTACCCCGCCATCTACTTCGCCACGGAGTGGGGGTTGCTGTCGTGCAAGCAGCAGCACGACCTCTACCTGTACAACGACGTGCTCACCAAGTTCACGTACTCGCTCGTCATCTCCGCCGGGTCGCTTCGGTTCATCGAGAAGCTCGACGACCGCCGCGCCTCGTTCGCCGTGCACATGTCCAACGTGCAGCGGGCGTTCTTCTTCAACATCACGCACGAGCTGCGCACGCCGCTAAACTCCATCATCGGGTTCAACACGTTGGCGATGGAGTCGGGCGAGCTCACGGACTTCACCAACTCGTTCATCAAAGCCTCGCTCACCTCCGCCGAGGCGCTGCTCGGGCTGATCAACCAGATTCTGGACTTTGCCAAGTTCGAGGGCGCCAAGGACGAGAGCGGCGGGTCGAGCTCGAGCATCGAGCTGTCCGAGGACGTGTGGACGATCCGGCAGCTCATCGAGCAGGTAACGGACATCTCGCAGAAGGCGTCCAGCCGAGGCGTGGAGCTGGTGATGCTCGTCAGCAAGCCCGAGCACTTCAACACGCGCTTCGTGGGCGACTTTTTTCGCCTGCGCCAGTGCTGCATCAACCTGGTGGACAACGCCATCAAGTACAGCAGCAACGTCGAGGGGCGCGAGGCGCTGGTGGAGTTTTTCGTGAACGTCAACGCCATCGAGGGCAAGCCCCACGCGAGCCAGCTCTCGTTCGAGGTTCGCGACAACGGTGTCGGCATCCCCGTGGAGAAGCAGCACGCGTTGTTCGTGCCTTTTTGCCAGCCCGCGGACCACAAGACGGCCAAGAACAAGGGCACCGGCCTCGGCTTGGTCATCACCAAGGCCATAATCGAGTGCATGGGCGGGAGCATCGACTTCGAGTCCGTGGAGGACGAGTACACGCGCTTCTTCTTCCACACGCAATTCGCGCACGCGCAGGCCACGCCGAGGCACTCGATGTCCAGCGACGGCCGCGCGGCGGCGAACGACGACGAAGACGACGACGCGCCGGACGAAGAGACGAACGATTTCGTGGAGGAGGAGTTTGACCTCGAGAATGACCGTCTGCCTCCCGGCGCGCGCGCCTTGTTCCACCCGTCCGTCAGCGACAACACGCGGAAGCACGTCGGGTGCATATTGAAGTGCTTCGGCGCGCGCCCGGGCGTGCAATACGTCACTGTGCAGCGCGAAGAGCAGCTCAGCGCCAAGGTGCGGCAAGCGGCGCAACTGGGGAGTCCGATCATCTTGACGGACGTCTCCGGCGTTAAACACGCCCTCGAGTTTTCGCGCGCGCAGCCGCTCGAGGCGCCCGTCGGCGTGGCGGTGTTCGGGCTGCCGTACCAGCTCATGGAGCTGCACCGCACGATCGCGGACGAGCCTAACGTGCAGTTTGTGCTCAAGCCGGTGAAGCCGTCGGACCTGCTGCGCGCGGTGACGCGGCTGGCGAACATCGCCACCAACTCGCACGACAAGGTGGTGGCCGGCGACGCCGGCTGGCTGCACGACTCGCTCGGCGGCGAACTGTTCGCGGGGGACCTCGCGGACCGCCTCGAGGCGGCTGGTTTGAACGCCGCGCAGAACGCCATCGACGCTTCTAAGGCGAACGAACTGAACGAAGTCACGAGGGACGAGCGCGCGCTACGAGCGAAGCGCGACTCGTACGCGTCGCGAAGCTCGTCGGACGATGACCGCGGCGGTCACGCTCTGAGCGGCGGCGAGCTGAGGGGTATGTCCGTGTTGCTGGTTGAGGACAATCTGATGAACCAGCAGATGGCGAAGTACTCCATCGTCAAGGCGTGCGCGGACCTGGAAGTGGCGAACCACGGTCTGGAAGCCGTCGAGTTGATTAAAAAGCGCCTCGGCGAAGGCACACGAAACTACGACTGCGTGCTGATGGACATGATGATGCCGGTGATGGACGGCGCGGAGGCGACGCGCGAAATACGGCGGCTGGAGAAAATCTCGCTCCGAAACGACCAAAAGCCGCACGTCATCGTCGGTTTGAGCGCCAACGTCGGACCGGAGTACACGAGCAAGGTGAAACTGGCGGGCATGAACGGCTCGATGTCCAAGCCGTTCTACCCGGCGACACTCAGAGCCACGCTCGCGAACGTCATGAACGGGACGTACCAGGGCTTCGCGCGCGTCTCGGGGGAAGGAAGAGACAACGTGCACCACAAGCCGGGGAACTAGTACATAGCGAGCGAGCGAGCGAGAGCGTACGTACTACAGTAAAAACAGTAAAAACAGTAACGCGACGTACTACACGTAATAGCGCATTCTATGAACGCGTGTGACGCGGGTTACACCCGACATCACCGTCCCTCTCTCTTGACACGCGTGTGACGGAGGCCTCCGCTATCGTATGTCATACGTATGACAAAACGTTCAGAAACGAACCGCCTCGTCGCGCGCGTCGTCGGCGCCGCGCGGGAAGGCGCGCCACAGCCGCGCCGCCGTGTACGACGCGACGAGCGCGGTGGCGGCGCCGACGACGGCGTTCTCGGTGGCGAGCGACTCGCGCAGACGCCGCACGCCGAGGTGCGCCATGCGCGCCGTGCTCGCGGGGACGGCGCGCCAATCCCAATCGAACGCCCTGGGCGCGTTCGGGAACGACGGACGGTCGTTCCCGAAGTCGAAGCGGCGGAAAAGCCGCTCTAGGAAGAAGAAAAAGCCTCCGTAGCCTCCGTCCTTCCTCCCCGGCTTCGCGGGTCCCTCTCCGTGCGTCGCCGCTTCCGGCGCGATGACGTGGAAGTCCGCCACCAGCGCCTCAACCTCCCGCTTCAGCGCGGCGAGCGCGGCGACTGTCTGCGCGTGCTCATCGTCGAGGAAACACGCCGGGACGGAGGACGTTTTCGTACCCGTTTTCGTACCCGCCCCGGCGGCGGCGGCGGACACCTCGACGGCGATGCGCGCGACGCGGGCGGCGGCGCCTCTGAAGGCGCGCTCGGAGGGACGCGCGCCGAGGCTCGAGGCGAGCCGCTCGCACGCCTCCAGGCTCCCGAACGCGCCGCTCAACCCGTACCGCACGTCATCCAGAATCGCGTGTCGGTCGTGTTTAGGGTGTGCGTGCTTCCGGTCGTGCGCGGGAGCCCGCTTGCGCGAGAGCCGAAAGCCGAAACGGCCCTTCTCCGAGTTTGAAAACGCCTTCGAAAACGAGCGCGTCTTCGCGTCGTCGCCCTCGTCGCTCGACGAGGGTGCGTTCTCCTCAAAAACGCCCTCTTTCTCTTTAAACCGGCGTTCACCCTGTGATGAATGCTCTTCATGCTCTTCGCGGAACGTCCCGCCGAGCGCGGCCGCGCCGAAAGAAGCCTCCGCCGCCGCCACCGCGCGCACGGCGGCGACGTGCGCGTCGCGCGCGGCGCGCGTCAAAACGCGGAGCTTCTCGACGGCGACGGGCGCGTCGCCGCCGCACAAATCCGAAAACACGAACCGCGGGGAAAACGCGCGCGACACGTGCGCCGTGGCGTCTATTTCTTTGACGTACTCGTCCGCGCGCCGTTCGAGCGCGCGCAGGAGCTTTCGTGAACGCGCGCGCCAAGAAGCGCTTTCGCTTTCACGTACTGTGCTTCCATGTACGCTTCCCGCGTTCAAATCATCCGTCTGATGGGATCGATCGTATGAGCCATCATACGTCGCGGCGAAGGTTTTCGTCCCCGAAGGCGGCTTGAGCTCGCCCGCCGCCGCCGAGACGAGCGCGTTGGCGAGCGCCTCGACGGCGTCCATGAGCCGCGGCGCGTGCGAAACCGACGCGCCCTCCGCGATGGAGCGGAGCTGCGCGATGCCGGAGGCGACAACCTGCGCGTCGGAGCGATCATGCTGCGCGAGCGGCGGCGAAGAAGAAGAAGAAGAAGCGTCGACGAAAAGCACCGCGCGGAGCACGGCGATTTGCTCGCGCGCCGCCGACGCGTGTTTCTCCGCGCACGCAACCGCGAAGTCCCAGTCGCCGCCCGCGCGCTCAAGCGCCCGGCGCAGGTCGAAGACGAGGGCGCCGTGTCGCCGCCGGGGCGCGCGGATCGCCGCGAGCCCGCGCGCGCGCGCGCGCGGCGAAAGCGCCGCGAGCGCTGTCACGGCGCCCTCGGCGGCGCCGGCGCTGTCCGCGGAGACGCGCCCGCTGGACCCGCCCCAGCTGCCCCGCGACGCCAGCTGATGGCGAGACCCGAACCGCTCGGAGTCGGTCGAGGACCGGCGTCCGTCGCGGTCGCGGTCGCTCCCGAACGACCCGCGGCGGCTCTTCCCGTCCGAGTCCTCGTTGCTGTCGGCGCTGGCGCCGCCGCTGGTGCCCACGCTCGAGCTGCTGTACGCGTACAGACCGGAGCGCATCACCTGGTCCGTGCTCGCGGACTTCTTCGGGAGCGACGGGAGCGGCGACCCTCCTCTCGGACTCGCGTCTCTCGCGTCTCTCGCGTCGTTCAGATCGTTCCCGCGGACAGCGCCGCCGCCGGCGATGTTCGACTCCAGCCCGTCAGCGAACGCGCGCAGGTCCCGGACCGCCCGCCGCGCCGCGCGCACGGCGTGTTCGCCGGCGTCGCCGGCGAGCAGAGTCGCGATCGCCGCGCGGAGCGGCGGCGCGCCGAGCCAGTCCGCCGTCTCGCCGAGCCGCTCCGCGTCGCGCCGCCGCTCCTCGGAAAGACGCGTTCCGGCGTTTCTCTCCGGTTTCTCTCCGAAAACGCCCCCCTGGCTCTCGAAACCCGAGAGACGCTCGCTGTCGCCCGCGAGAGGCGAAAGCGAGCCCAGCGGCTTCGACGTGAAGCTCTCCGCGTCGGCGAGGAAGGTGCGGAGCATCTTCTCCGCGAAAACGACGTCGCCGTCCAGCGCGCGCACCGCGCGAGGGAAGTCCACGGGGGGGACGCCGGCGTCGGCGCCGGCGTCGAGATTGCCGAGATCGCCGAGATCACGAGGTTTCGGCGCGATTCCCGACGTGGACGTCGCCTCCTCGCCGTCACGCGTCGGCGGCGAATGAAAGAAACGTCTCGTATCCGCCGCCGTCGCGGCGGCGTCGAACAAGTCGCCGCGCGCGGTGGACGCGTCCACCAAGCACGTGCGCGCCAGCGCGGGAGGGGGTTTCTTAAAGCTGTCGGTCGTGACTCCCAGCGCCTCCCGCGCCCTCCGCGCGAACCCCGCGGTTTCCTCGCGCGAACACACCGCCGCGCAATCGAACGCGACGGTTTGCGCCGCGCGGCGGAGCTCGACGTACGCGGCGACGACGTCCTCGAAGATTTGCCCTCTTTCGTCTTCTCCGCGTGTCTTCTCGAGAGCGTTCGTCATATGCGTTTCGTCGCACGAAAACACGAGCGCGTCCATGCGCAGCACCGCGTTTCGCAACGCGCGCGCGCCCACGGCTTTGGCGTCCGCGGCGACCGCTCGCGCCAAAGACGCGAGCGGTTCGCGTTTCTGACGCGAGCGGTTCCGCCCGGCGCCGCCTGCGCGCGCCGCCGCCGCCTCGAGCGCCGCCGGCGACGCCGCCAGCGCGGCGGCGTCTCCCGCGAGGCGCGCGAGCGTGACGCAGAGCCTCGATCCCAGCGCCTCGCTGGCGGCGGCGACGTCCACGTCGGTTATCGCGGCGAGGTCAGCGACGTCCGCCTCGAGCTCAGCGAACCGGTCGGCCATCTCGCGCGTTCTCTGCTCGAACGTCCGAGGCGCCTCGTCGGCCCCCGAGTCGGGCTCCAGCGCGTCCAGCGGCACGCCCTTGGCGACGCGCTCCAGCCGGTGGCACGCCTTGGACAGCGCGTCCGCGTGGAGCGTCGCCGACGCGCCCTTCATCGAGTGCGCCTCGAACGCGAGCGCCTTCAGAGCGGCGTCGCGCTTGTCCTTCGCGGCGGCGTCGGCGACACGCGCGTCCGCGAGGCGCGCATTGGCCACGCACCGCGCGATCTGGTCGGGGGCCTTCGCCAAGAACTCGTCGCGCATCACGGCCATCACGAACTCGTAGTCGCCCCCGACCTGCTCCAGAGCCGCGGCGACGTCGATGACCCTGGGGCGAGGCGCGGGGAGCCGTAGCTCGGTAGGGAAGCTCGTTGACGTCGACATCGCGGTGGCCACCGCAACGCGAAAGGCACGTGTCGCGCGAGAGGCACTCGAGCTCTCGCCGCCTCGCCTGCCGCGAGTCCGTTCGTTCGAGCGTTCGCGCCCGCGCCCGCGCCCGCGCCTGAACTCGGCTCGAACCGAGCCGCGAGGTGCGCGCGCGCGTGTCTCGACCGCACGTGCGGCGTCTGCGCACCCCTGGCGCGAAGTCTGACCCGTCGCAAAAAGCGCACGACACGTAGGTTTTGTCGATGAGGTTGACGTCAGACGACGACGACGAGTTACGAACCGTCGTTCTCGGTCGCAAAACTAACACTGCGGACGCGTGTCTCCACGCGCGGGACGAGATCTCTCATCAACGGCGACCGCTCTTTGCAGTCCTCGAGGCGCGCGACCGCACCCGTCTTCCCCGCCGCGATGCAGCAGGCGCTCGGCGCCGGGATCCGCCTCGCGGTACCCCCCGAGTTCTCCCTCACCCCCCCCCCGGGCGTGCCTTCCGTGGGCGAGGAGCCCACCGCGACGGAGGATGCGGCGTTCGAGTCGCGCTTCGACGTGCGCCGCGAGCGCGACGTGCTCCGCGAGGAGTGCGGGGTGGAGGGAGCCGACGCGGGCGCCTCGGGGAGGGACGCGGCCGGTCGCGCGGACGGGCACGTCTCGGGAGGGACGTCGTCGACTGGCACGAACGACCGGGACCGGGACCCCACCTCTTTGGACGCGACCGTGCGTCGCATCGCGCGCGAGCCCGACGCGCCCGAGATCGATAAGTACGCGCGCGCGGGGTATCCGCGCGACACCGCGACGTTCGCGGTGGCGATGTGGGGGGACGACGAGAGCAAGGTGGTGGATTTCTGCGAGGGGTTCGCGCGGGGTACGGAGATGGGCCTGGACGGACCCACACTCGCGGGCGCGCTGGCGGCGTGCGACAACGACGTCGAGCGAGCCGTCGCCAGCTGCGTGCGATGACACGTCTTTGTAAATAGCTACATACTTTTTGTAAATTGACTTGATTGACAGCCATCTCTCATCTCATCATCGTTTCGCGAAGAAGGCACTCACGGAGGCGGTCCCCGCGGCGTCTCGAGCCTGCCTCACTCTCTCCCCGGCGCGCTTCTTGCCGCCCCCGCCTGTATGCGCCGTATGGGATTTCCCTCTCTTCGAGCCCGCGCCGCGGGTCCCGGCGCTCCGGTGCTGCGGCTCGCTCTTCGACAAGTCAAACGCGAGGTGCTCGTCCGCGTGCGACTGCGCGTCGCTCCCCGGGGCGGTCCGCAAGCCGCAGCGGGAACACGCCACGAGCGCGTCGGTTCGCGCGGCCACACACGCGTCGTCCGCCGAGGCGCCGCCTTCCGACGGTTTCGAGACCGTCTCCGCAAAAAACGCCGTCTCGACGCCGCGTTCGCTCGGGAATCGCGCCTTCGGAACCGCGCCGACCGACGCGAACGACGCGTATCTTCTTCGCGTTTCGTTCGTCTCCGTTTCTTCGGCGCGACGAGCGTCGGCGACGGGCAGACGCTCGCGCGCGAGAGAACGACCGGGCGACATCCGGGCGACATCACTATCGCGCCCTATCGCGCTGTCGACATCGCCGACAGCCCTATCGCGCACCGGTCGCGTGATAGGACCGGAAGAAGAAAAGCCGCGAACGCTCT
>Ga0181558_10005622_pt1 | contig 11012 bp, 6 predicted proteins | sample 011ome_22_FD_133754 | JGI IMG/M metagenome (GOLD analysis project Ga0181558, IMG submission 133754) | Coastal salt marsh microbial communities from the Groves Creek Marsh, Skidaway Island, Georgia - 011507BT metaG (megahit assembly) | ecosystem: Environmental > Aquatic > Marine > Intertidal zone... | reverse complement strand
TAATATTTGTTTTTTTTGTAGAACTATCTTATTCTCAGGTTGAACCGCTAAACATTGATATTGTTAGAGGTCCATATGGAACACCTCATATATTTGCTAAAACTGATAAGGAAACTGCTTACGGTTTGGCTTGGGCCCACGCTGAAGATGATTTCAAAACGATACAACAAACATTTTTACCAGTAAAAAACGCTCTCGGTAAATATTTAGGAAAAGATGGAGCAATGCTGGATTATGTTATCCAACTTCTACGTTGTGAGCAAACAGTTGATGCTTATTATCAGGATTTATCACCTGAAGTATTAAATGTGATTGAAGGTTATGTAGAAGGTATAAACGCCTTTGCTTTGAACAACCCTGATGAAGTTTTAGTAAAAAATATTTTTCCAATTTCTGTAAAAGAATACTTGGTTGGATTTAATTTGGTAATCCATTTTTTCTCGGATGCTGGAGATGTGATTAGGGATCTTTTTGGAAATAAGATTTCACCACTTACAGATTCTACTTTAACAAGTATAGGTTCAAATGCTTTTGCTTTCAGAAGAGCAAAAACCAAAGATGGAAATACATATTTAAATGTAAATACACACCAACCATTAGAAGGTCCATTTGCATGGTATGAAGCTCATTTGGTTTCAGATGAAGGGTGGAACATGCTCGGGGGTTTGTTTCCAGGTGCTCCCATGCCTTTTATTGGGACCAATGAGAATTTAGGTTGGACTCATACATATAATTATCCAGACTTGATAGATATATATCAATTACAAATGCATCCAAAAAATAAAAATCAATATCTTTTTGATGATAAATGGGTGGATTTGGAGGTTTCAAAAGCAAAGCTTGAGGTTAAGTTGAAATTTGGAATAACTATTCCAGTTCGTAAAGAGCTATTGTGGAGTAAATATGGACCAGTTGTTAGAAATGATAGTGGAGTGTTCTCTTTTCACCTGAATGCATTAGAAAATATTTCAGCTATTGATCAGTGGTATCACATGAATAAATCTTCTAATTATGAAGAATTTAGGGAAGCATTAAATATTATGGGAATTCCTAGATTTAATATTATGTATGCAGATAGGGAAGATAATATTTATTACTTGAGCAATGCTCAACTTCCTGTAAGAGATACCTCTTATGATTGGGAGGGACTTTTGCCAGGAAATACATCTAAAACTTGTGTTGGGGAATATCACAAGTTAACAGATTTACCGCAACTATTAAATCCATCTCAAGGATACCTATTCAATACGAATAACAGCCCTTTTAATTGCGCGCATAAAATGGATAATCCTAAAGAAGAAGATTATTCAGCTACGTTTTCTTTCCGAGAGAAAATCAATAACAGAAGTTTAAGGTTTGAAGAACTGATTGAAGATTACGATAAAATTTCCTATCAAGACTTTATGGATATAAAGTATGATCAGCAGTATCCAACACCTATATTTTGTCCTTTCGAAATAAATGATGTATTTGAATATAATTCTGTTGATTATCCAGAAATAAAAGATTTAATAGATATTATCCAATCTTGGGATAAAAAGGCAGATACAAACAATTTGGGTGCGGCTCAATGGTATATCTATTATAGTTTTTTAAATGAAAGCATCATAAATGTGAAACATGATATAGATAGTGCTGTTCCTGATAGCTTAATTATTGATGCTTTAAATAAGACCAAAAGTTATTTTTTTGATAAATTTGGTAGAATTGATGTTTTGTTTGGGGATTTTCAAAAGCATGTAAGAGGAGATGTGGAATTTCCTGTCTCTGGCTTAGTAGATATGATTGCTGCAACATCAACAACAAGTTATAAGGATGGGATGGTAAAAGCTGTTTCAGGAGATTCTTATATTATGTTGGTTAGGTATGGAGAAGATAAAGTAGATATAGAAACTGTTTTACCTTATGGTGTCAGTGCCCATCCAGACTCTCCTCATTTTACAGATCAGATGCATTTATATGTAAATCATCAAAGAAAAAAAATGTCATTAGACAAAGAAATTATTCTCAAGGATGCTACTAAAATTTATCATCCAAAATAATCTAATAATTTATCTGCAGCGATATACTTTGATCGCTTTTTTATAAAGAGTTACAAAGTATTTAGGGTCTTTTTTTATAAAACTAACTTTATATGAAATACGATTATTAGTAAAGATGAACAATAAGATAATGCGTGTACAATTGTATATTTACAACCGTGTTTGTAAATTCCAATAGCGTAAATGAAATAATCACTTACTACCAAGAGAAATTGAGTGAGCTATATCCTAGTAATGAAATCAAAAACATTACAGAAATGATGTTTGAACATTTTATGGGGTGGGATAAAATGACATTACGATCAAATAGTAAATCTTCGCTCTCCGAATCGGAATTGCTCTTGTTTCATCAAGCTTTAAAAAGACTATCGAAAAATGAGCCTGTACAACATATAACTGGAAAAGTTGAATTTTATTCGTTACCTTTCAAGGTAAATAAACATGCTTTAATACCACGGCCAGAAACGGAAGAGTTAGTTGATTTGGTTATTAAGGAATGCAGTGGTTCAGAAACAATTTTAGATATTGGTACTGGAACCGGTTGTATTCCAATATCTCTTAAAAAACAGTTGAAAAATACGATTGTTTATGGCGTGGATGTTTCTGCAGATGCTTTGGCAATTGCAACAGATAATGCCGCATTAAATTCAACGGAAGTAACCTTTGTTAAAGAGGATGTTCTTCAAATGTCATCTATTGAGAATTCTATAAAAAAAGAATTTGATGTTATTATAAGTAATCCTCCCTATATTACTAATTCTGAAAAGAGATTAATGAACGAGAATGTTCTTACTTTTGAACCGCACATTGCTCTTTTTATTGATGATGATGACCCCTTACTATTTTATGATAAAATTGGTCATTTGGCATATGATAATTTATCTTCTGGTGGCAAGTTGTATTTTGAGATAAATGAACATTATGGTAATCAGACAATGAAACTTTTAAAATCCATTGGTTTTTCGGATATTCGAATACTAAAAGATTTACAAAATAAAGATAGAATTGTTTCAGCTATTCGTTAATATTAAAGAAATATACAGATTGCAAGTATGAGCAAAGTAAAGGAAGCAATTAATAAATTAACCAAAGAGTTAAACGAGCATAATTACAATTATTATGTTCTGAGTTCTCCTACTATTAGTGATTACGATTTTGATTTACTTCTAAAGGAACTTCAAGATTTAGAAGAAAAGTTTCCAGAATTTGCAGATGAGAATTCCCCAACAAAAAGAGTTGGTGGAGACATAACCAAAAACTTTCCAAGTATAGTACATCGTTTCCCTATGCTTTCTTTAGGAAATAGCTATTCTAAAGAAGAAATAATAGATTTTGACGCAAGGATTCGAAAAGTTATAGAAAGAGAAATAGAGTATATCTGTGAGCTAAAATATGATGGCGTAGCGATTAGCTTAACTTATGAAAATGGAGAGCTTACAAAGGCAGTAACAAGAGGAGATGGAACTTCTGGAGAAGAAGTAACTGCAAACATTCGAACCATTCGATCTATTCCATTGAAATTAAAGGGTGATTTTCCAAATGACTTTGATATACGTGGAGAAATAGTATTTCCACATGCTAATTTTAATAAGCTCAATGAAGAAAGAAAGGAACTGGGAGAACCTGAGTTCGCTAACCCTAGAAATACAGCTTCTGGGACAGTTAAAATGCAAGACTCTTCTGTTGTTGCTAAAAGAGGTTTAGACTGTTTCCTTTATGCGGTTTATGGGAATAATTTATCATTTAAATCACATCATGAAGGATTATCAAATGCTGGTGATTGGGGTTTTAAAGTTCCAGACGAATCTGCCAATTATATTAAAAAAGTAAAAACCATTGAGGAAATTATGGAATTCATCGATTATTGGGATGAAAAGCGTGCAGACTTGCCCTTTGATATTGATGGAATTGTTATAAAAGTAAATGCTTACGATAAGCAAGAGGAATTAGGGTATACAGCAAAATCGCCTCGTTGGGCCATTTCATACAAGTTTAAAGCAGAGCGGGTATTTACCAAGTTGAGTTCCATTACTTACCAAGTTGGGCGTACAGGAGCCATTACACCTGTAGCTAATTTAGAGCCTGTTCGGTTAGGTGGCACAACCGTCAGGAGAGCAAGTATGCACAATGCAGATCAAATAGAAAGGCTTGATATCCGCGTAAAGGACACTGTTTTTGTAGAGAAAGGAGGGGAAATTATCCCAAAAATTGTTGCTGTAGATATTGCTGCGCGTAAAAAAGATTCGAATAAAACTATTTATATAGTCAATTGTCCTGAATGTGAAACACCTCTTATTAGAAAAGAGGGAGAAGTACAACATTATTGCCCTAATGAAAATGGTTGTCCACCACAATTAAAAGGAAAGATGGAGCATTTTATTGGGCGTAAAATGATGGATATTGATGGTCTAGGAGCGGAAACCATAGAACAGTTATTTGAAGAAGGTTTAGTGAGAAATGTTGCCGATTTATATGATTTAACATCCGAACAATTACTTCCATTAGATCGGATGGCAGAGAAATCGGTTAACAATCTAATTGAAGGGTTAGGTAATTCAAAGGAAGTTCCATTTGCAAAAGTCTTGTTTGCCTTAGGAGTTAGATATGTAGGGGAGACTGTGGCCAAAACATTGGTAAAGCATTTTAAGACGTTAGATTTGTTGATGTCAGCCACAGTGGAGGAGCTTATTGAGGTTGATGAGATTGGGGAGCGTATAGCAGAAAGTGTTGTAAGTTATTTTTCAGAAACAAAAAACATTGAATTAATAGCAAGGTTGAAGGAAATAGGACTTCAGTTTGAAATAGGAGAGGAAGAGTTGATAGGAACTTCATCTTTGCTAGAGGGACTTATTTTCGTTATTTCTGGTACATTTAATATGTCTAGAAATGACCTTAAAAAGGCAATAGAGAAAAACGGAGGCAAAGTAGGTAGTTCTATTTCTAAAAAGACAAGTTATTTAATTCGTGGTGAAAATATGGGGCCAAGTAAATTAAAAAAGGCGGAAGATTTGAATGTTTCTATGATCTCTGAAGATGAGTTCATAAAAATGATTGAACAAAACACTTCAGACGATTCTGTGTTAAATAATAAGCCAACTCAAGGAAGTCTTTTTTAAAGTGCTCATCCAATTGTGCGTAAGTATTAGAATATCATTTTATTCAAAGCCTATAATCTTTTATTTTTGTAGCAGATGCAAGCGATAGATAATATAAAAATAAAAGCAGGAAGACTTGTTCTTAAAAGGGAGGTTAAGAAAAATGCGAATAGAAAACCTGTTGTTTGTAATTTAAATAACGCATCTAGTGTAGGACTTTTAATGAACATATCTGATGAATCAGATATGAGAAAAATAACAAAATTTGAGAAATTTTTAAAAGCAGAATTTGGAATTAAGAAGGTTTTTATTCTTGGCTACTCCGACAACAAAAAGGAAGATCCTGATTTTTTAAAATCGAGTATTAGTTTTGATTATTTGCAGCGAAAAGATTTATCTTGGAATGGAATACCTTCTGGGCCGATTTATGAAAATTTTGTTGCCGAGCAATTTGATATTCTAATAGACATGACGAATTATTTTAATGTACCATTACGTTTTGTTTTGTTGCGGTCTAAGGCCAAATTTAAAACTGGAATATTTTCAGAGGAATCAACACCGTACTTCGATATGATGATTGCTTTTGACCAAGATGATTTTGAAGAATATGCAAATCAATTAATTCATTATTTAACGATAATTAATGCCAAATAATTCCATAGAAAATAATGTGGTATTAGTTGGTTTTATGGGTTCAGGTAAAACAACCATTGGAAAACTGTTGGCAAAATCTATGGGCTATAGTTTTGTAGATACGGACGCTGAAATTGAAAAAGAAGAAGGGATTTCGGTTGCGCAGATATTTGAAATGAAAGGAGAGGAATATTTTAGGGAATTGGAAAGTACTTTTATTACCAATTTTCAACGAAAAAAGTGCATTATTGCAACCGGAGGAGGTATGTCATGTTATCGGGATAACATGAGAAAGCTTAAGGTATTGGGAACGGTACTATTTATAAATACACCCTATGATTCGATAATAGAGAGATTAAAACTAAATCAAGGTTCAAGACCGCTTATAAAATCTAGTTTGAGTAATGAAAAAGATGAATTGCTTGAGTTGTTTTTAAAAAGGCAGCAAATATATAGGGCTTCCGACAAAGTGGTAGCAGGCGACAGTAATCCCAGTTTTATAGTAGAAAGAATACGGGAAATACTTAAAGAGTTTCTCGAAAAATAATTGAATCCCTACGTTTTCTCGTTTACCCTTTATTAGTCTTTTGAACTTTTTACCTTTATACGGTGAAATTATTTAAACTAATAACCAAACCTTTTCGGGGTATCTATAACTGGAGTGTCAGAAGAAAGTATTATCTACTTGGGTTTATTAGTGTCCTATTTCTAATTTGGCTTTTTTGCTTACCCAAGCAATTATTTAATACACCTGCATGTACAGTTCTTTTAGATAAAGATGGAAATATGTTGGGTGCGCGTATTGCTGATGATGGACAGTGGCGTTTTCCGGCTAGAGACTCGGTTCCCTATAAATTTGAAAAAGCAATAATTCAGTTTGAAGATCGAGATTTTTATTCACATATGGGATTTAGTTTTAAAGCTTTTACTAGGGCCATGAAACAAAACATTTCAGAAGGTAGAGTTGTGAGCGGAGGAAGCACAATACCAATGCAAACAATTCGCTTATCCAGACAAGGTAAATCACGTTCTATTTGGGAAAAAATTGTTGAAGTTTTTCAAGCTACTAGAATGGAATGGAGTTATTCAAAAGAGGAAATACTTGCATTATATTCTTCTTATGCCCCAATGGGCGGTAACGTAGTTGGTTTGGACGCAGCAGCTTGGAGGTACTTTGGACGTAGCCCTAAAAATTTAAGTTGGGCAGAGGCAAGTACTTTAGCTGTATTGCCAAATGCGCCTAGTTTAATGCATCCTGGAAAAAACAGAGACAAACTGATTGCCAAAAGAAATCGTTTATTGGATAGATTACATAAAGTTGGAGAATTAGATAAAACCGAATTACAACTTGCCAAGAGCGAGCCATTGCCAACCGCACCACCAAGTTTGCCAAACATGTCTCCCCATGTTTTAGATAGAATTATGTCTTCCAAAAACAAAGGAAAGACAATTAATTCAACGTTACAGTCTTCTTTGCAAAATGAAATAAATAACATTGTGGACAGGCACCATAATCGATTAAAAGAAAATGAAATATACAATGTCTCCGTTATTGTGGTGGAGGTAGCTACTGGAAATATAATAGCTTATGTTGGAAATGCTAAAGGAAACGAGCCTGAATATGGATACCAGGTTGATATTATTAAGGCGAGAAGAAGTACAGGTAGCATTCTTAAACCTTTTTTATATGCTGCAGCTATGGAAGATGGAGTGATTACACCCAATCAATTAATACAAGATGTTCCGACTATAATTTCTGGATATTCCCCGAAAAATTATAATGAGAAATACGATGGTGCAGTGCCAGCAAGTAGGGCGTTATCCCGATCTTTAAATGTGCCAATAGTTAAATTGTTACAGAAGTTTGGTGTACAAAAATTTCATAATCAATTAAACAGAATGGGGATGACAACTATTGATCGTCCTTCTTCAAATTATGGACTATCTCTTGTTTTGGGTGGAGCAGAAGCGAGTTTACTGGATCTTACTTCAATCTACGCAAATATGGCAAAGACGCTTAATGATTTTTCGGTTGGAAGAAAATCTAAATTTATTCAACCTACTTACGTAAAGTCATTTATTAATGATAGAGTAAATGATAATTTACTTTTATCTCCGAGCGCTACTTGGATGACATTTGAGGCTATGTTAGCGGTTTCAAGGCCTGACGCCGAAGCTAATTGGCAACAATTTTCTTCTTCCCAAAAAATTGCCTGGAAAACAGGAACTAGTTTTGGTTTTAGAGATGCTTGGGCAATTGGTGTTACTCCCAAATATGCTGTGGGTATATGGGTAGGAAATGCAGATGGAGAGGGTAGGCCTGGTATAGTTGGAGTTAAAGCTGCAGCACCTATATTATTTGATGTATTTAAAATCTTACCAAAGTCGGATTGGTTTGATCAACCGTTTGATGAGATGAAGCAGGTTCCTATTTGCAAGCATAGTGGATTTAGAGCTTCAGATATTTGTGAAGTTGCCGATTCAGCGTGGATTCCCCTGTCATGTTTAAATACGGTCGCTTGTCCCTATCATAAAGTTATTCACTTAGATAATTCAGGTAAACGCGTAAACAGTGATTGTGAAGAAGTTAGTAATATGCTTACTGCCTCTTGGTTTGTCCTTCCCTCTATCATCGAAAAATTTTACAGGAACAATAATCCTAATTACCAACCATTGCCTCCGTTTAGAGAAGGCTGTTATCCTGCAGAAGAGGTATTACCAATTGGAATAATATATCCTAAATCAAAAAGTAAAATATATGTCCCAATTAAATTGGATGGAACTTTAAGTAAAACGGTTTTTGAAGCTTCACATCGCGATAACGCTACAAAGATATACTGGCATTTAGATGATGCATACTTGGGAGAAACAACACGTATTCATCAAATGGAATTGATTCCTGAAGAGGGAAAGCATGTATTAACCTTGATGGATGAACTAGGAAATGAGAAATCAAGAACCTTCGAAGTTATCGGTAAAACCGAGTAAATCCGACACAATGTCAGAAAATGTGTCATGTTTTAAGCTTAATTATGACAATCTTGAGGCTGTTTTCTTCCCAAATTTTATTGGCATAAGAATTGACTAAGTGCAAATCGTAAATCAAGAATTAATAAAGAATAAAAAATATGTCAAAAATTATTGGAATAGATTTAGGAACAACCAATTCATGTGTTTCTGTAATGGAAGGAAATGAGCCTGTTGTTATACCTAACAGTGAAGGGAAGAGAACCACGCCTTCAGTTGTAGCCTTTATAGAAGGGGGAGAACGTAAAATTGGTGATCCTGCAAAACGTCAGGCAATTACGAATCCTACAAAAACGATATCTTCGATTAAGCGTTTTATGGGAAACAAATTCAGCGAATGTTCGAAAGAGATTAGCAGAATGCCATACAAGGTTATTAAAGGAGATAATGATACTCCGCGTGTTGAGATTGATGATAGAAAATACTCTCCACAAGAGATTTCTGCAATGGTTCTTCAAAAAATGAAGAAAACTGCTGAAGATTATCTAGGACAAGAAGTTTCAGAAGCGGTAATTACTGTGCCTGCATACTTTAATGACTCGCAAAGACAAGCAACTAAGGAAGCTGGTGAGATTTCTGGATTAACAGTAAAAAGAATTATTAACGAACCAACTGCTGCTGCATTAGCTTATGGTTTAGATAAGTCTGGAAAAGATATGAAAATTGTTGTTTTCGATTTTGGTGGAGGAACGCACGATGTTTCGATCCTAGAATTAGGAGACGGTGTTTTTGAAGTATTAGCAACAGACGGAGATACGCACTTAGGTGGTGATGATGTTGATCAAGCAATTATTGATTGGTTAGCTGCAGAATTCCAAAAAGATGAAGGACTAGATCTGAAAGCTGATCCAATGGCGTTACAAAGATTAAAAGAAGCTGCAGAGAAAGCTAAAATTGAACTTTCTAGTACTACAACTTCTGAAATCAATTTGCCTTACATTATGCCAGTTGACGGCGTTCCGAAGCACTTGGTTAAGTCATTAACTAGAGCAAAATTTGAACAATTAATTGACAGTTTAGTTAAAAGAACAATTGAACCTTGTAAAGCAGCAATCAAAAATTCAGGTCTTTCTATCAGCGAAATTGATGAAGTTATTTTAGTTGGTGGATCAACTAGGATTCCAGCAATTCAAGAAGCAGTGGAAAAATACTTTGGAAAAGCTCCTTCAAAAGGTGTTAATCCGGATGAAGTTGTCTCTTTAGGAGCAGCAATTCAAGGAGGTGTATTAACAGGAGAAGTTAAAGATGTTCTTTTATTAGATGTTACACCACTTTCATTGGGTATTGAAACAATGGGAGGAGTTATGACTCGATTAATTGATGCAAACACTACGATTCCTACGCAGAAGTCACAAGTATTCTCTACAGCAGCAGATAATCAGCCATCGGTTGAATTACATGTATTGCAAGGAGATCGCCCAATGGCAAATGATAACAGAACAATAGGTAAATTTCATTTAAATGATATTCCTCCAGCACAAAGAGGTGTTCCTCAGATTGAAGTAAGTTTTGATATTGATGCAAATGGAATCATTAATGTAAAAGCTACAGATAAAGCTACTGGAAAAGAGCAAAGTATTCGAATTGAAGCATCTTCTGGATTAAGTGATGCGGAAATTGAAAAAATGCGACAAGAAGCAGAAGCGAATGCTGATGAGGATAACAAGAAAAAGGAAGAAATCGAAACTTTGAATAAAGCGGATGGAATGATCTTCCAAACGGAAAAGCAGATGAAAGAGTTTGGAGATAAAATTCCAGAGGATAAAAAACAACCTATCGAAGAGGCTTTAGCTGAATTAAAAACAGCTCATGAAGCAAAAGATGTTGAAGCAGTTGGACCTGCATTGGAAAAACTAGAAACAGTATTCCAAGCAGCTAGTCAAGATATGTATGCGCAACCTGAAGGAGGAGCTCCAGGACAAGATCCAAATGCGCAAGCTGGAGGAGCTGCTGATGAAGCAGAGGAAGTAACAGATGTTGATTTTGAAGAGGTAGAAGAAGAAGCAAAGTAATTGTTTCAGTAAAGTTTAAAAGGCTCATTCTATTTGGAATGGGCCTTTTTTATGAGTTAATTTGTTAGGATGCTCAGTGTTTAAGCAAAAGGGATTACTACTTCTATTAATACCTTATGTTTATATCATATAAAAAAACATAATATATGCCAATAGAAGAAGACGTATTAGACAACAATGCAAAAGAAACCAAAGCTATAAAG
>Ga0181558_10005619_pt1 | contig 11013 bp, 14 predicted proteins | sample 011ome_22_FD_133754 | JGI IMG/M metagenome (GOLD analysis project Ga0181558, IMG submission 133754) | Coastal salt marsh microbial communities from the Groves Creek Marsh, Skidaway Island, Georgia - 011507BT metaG (megahit assembly) | ecosystem: Environmental > Aquatic > Marine > Intertidal... | reverse complement strand
GGATCCTGCAATGATCAGAACGCCCTTGTGGGGGCCGGGCTCGTGTGGGGCCAGATAGGTTCCGGCCAGACCCGCCCGTGAAACCTCCTGGCCCTGTGGCGCACGTGCCGATGCATGCCCCGTGGGGGGCAGAAGAAAAAGAGAGAAGACAATGAGCAGGGCGCGGCGCATGGCCCAGCCTTGCCTAACTGCGAACGTAAATCCAGCCGTCCATCTGCAGTTCTGCGAGCGTTTCGATGGCGGCAGGCACGGTCTCAAGGCCGTCGGGGACCTCGAGATTGCGTGCCCGCAGCGTGTTTTCGCAAATGCGCAGGTGCGGATCGCTGTCGGCGTCACGGGATTCCAGTACGGCCGGAACGCCGTCGGCATTCACCACAATCAGGATGTCTGCATCGGGCTGGCGGGCGCGCAGATTGCGGGCGTTCGACCGCGCCCGTGTCAGTGCGTCTGCGGTCGGGGCGTGCAGGACAACCCGCATGATCAGATCCCGCCGCCTTCGTCGAACAGGGTCGAGAGATCGGCCTTCACCTGTGCGCCGACGCGTCCGGCCTCCGCTCCTTCGCGGGAGCGGGGACGGGCCGCGTCCACCGCGTAGTTGCGCACGACGCGCGCGGGCTGTCCGCCGAGCAGCAGCACGCGGTCGCCTAGATAGACCGCTTCGTCGATATCGTGGGTGACGAACAGAATGGATTTCTCGGTCTCGCCCCAGATGCGCAGCAGCTCATCCTGCAGGGTCTGGCGGGTGATGGCATCCAGCGCCCCGAAGGGTTCGTCCATCAGCAGCAGGGCCGGATCGACGGCGAGGCCGCGGGCAATCCCGACACGCTGACGCTGGCCGCCCGAGAGTTCATGGGCCCAGCGCTCGCCGTAACCGGCAAGCCCCACCAAGTTGAGTGCTTCGGCGATCCGGCGATTGCGTTCCCCGGCCGTGACTTCGAGGCCTTCCAGGCCGAGCGCGACATTCTCGCTGACGGTGCGCCAGGGCAGCAGGCGTGCTTCCTGAAATACCATCGCGATTTCGCGCCGGTCGGCCCGGGTTTCGATGTCGTGGGAAATCGTTCCCGCCGACGGTTCGAGAAGTCCGGCGAGCACCCGCAGAAGCGTGGACTTGCCCGCGCCGGAAGCCCCGACCACGATCACGAACTCGCCGCGCTCTACCGACAGGTTGATATCGGCAAAGACGGGCTGGTCCGCACCGGGAAACGTGGCCGCAATACCCTGAAGATCAACTATCGCTGCCATCGGAGAATCCGGTTCTGAACGGTGACGAACAACATATCGCTGAGGCCATAGAGCAGTGCGATGGTCAGCATGTAGACAATGACCACCTCGGTTGCGAGCAGGCCGGCGGCCTCGTTCATGCGCTGGCCGATGCCGGTGATGCCGAAGAGTTCCGCGGCAACCACCGTCATCCAGCCCTGACCAAGCCCGGCGCGCAGGCCGGAGAGAATGCCCGGCGCGGCGGCCGGCAGGATGACCTTGCGCAGGCGTGCGCCAAGCGAGCGGTGCCCGAAGGAGGCCGCCAGTTCGATCAGATCGGGATCGACCGCGCGGACCGCCGTATAGGCGGTGAAGTAATTGATCCAGAACACCCCGATCGCGATGATGAACGCAGCCGCAGTCTCGCTGATGCCGAACCAGATGATGGCAAAGGGAATCCACGCCAGCGGCGGGATCGGCCGGAGCAGGCGTGCGAGCCAGCTCTGCATGTCGTCCAGGGTCGGAAAGAGGGCGACAGCCCCGCCGACAATGACGCCCAGCAGCGAACCACTGATCAGGCCGATCAGATAGTGGTTCAGGCTGGCGATCACCATTTTGTGCCAGAAACCGAGCGTGACTTCCGTGATCAGCGTGGCGGGCAGTTTGCTGGGTGCGGGCAGCAATGTGGCCTCAACCACACCGCTGCGCGCAACCAACTCCCAGATCAGGAGAAATGCAAATAACCCGCCCGCACCCAGAACGGTGCGTCTGGACATGTGCTACTCCGACACCTGCTTGTAGAAGGACACGTCGAACAGCTCGTCCAGAGGGACCGGCTTCTTCAAGGTCCCGATCTCGGCGGAGAAGTCGTGCATGACCTTGGTTGCCGCAATGATGGCGTTGGGGTCGGACACAAAGTTGTTGGCTGCCGATCGCAGGGCGCGCTGGATAACCTCCAGCGGAATCAATCCCTGACCGATAGCGGCGTGGATATGTTTTGCCGCCCGTTCCGGATCTTCGTTGATCAGTTCGGTGGCGCGCACATGCAGTTCGACGAGCTTGGTGACGGCATCGCGATTGGCCGCAATCACGTTTTCACGTACGGCTAGAACCGCGCCGGGCTGCTTGGGCAACATTTCGCCGCCGGTTACGGAAATCCGCGCGTCGGGGAGTTTTTCACCGACAATGGTGAGAATGGGCTCGAGGATCGAGGCGGCATCGACCGACTTGGCGAGCATGGCCTGCTGCACCTTGCCGGCACCCATACCGACGATCTCGACATCGTTTTCGGTCAGGCCCGCGACCTTGATCAGCCAATGGCGCAACACCGTGTCGGGAACCGAGCCTTTCGGCAGGGACGCGATCCGGGGTTTGCGGCCGGTATCGGCCGTGAATTTCTTTACACCTTCGGCGGGCGTGGCCGCGGTTGCCATCGTGGCCCCGAATTCGCCGCGGGTGATCACCGCAATCTGTTCGATACCGGCACTGGCCGTCACCTTGATGGGCACACCGTTTGCGCGTGACACCATGGCCGGTCCGATGCCGAAATACATCACGTCGAAATCACCCGACGCGATGGCCTGGACGATGGCCGGGCCGGAGGAAAACTTGGTGAGTTCGAGGTCGAACCCGGCTTCTTCGGTCCAGCCTTCGCCTTCCATGACGAAGAGCTGCGCCATCGGCATGATCGGGATATAGGCCACCTTCAGCTTGGTGTCGGCAGAGGCACCGGAATGGGCGAGCAGCCCCATGGCCAGTGCGACGGCGGTAACGCCGCGCAGTGTGAGTTTGGTGATGGAATTTCGCATGGCCAAGTCCTTTCGACTCCCGCGATTTTAAAGATCGCGAGGGTATATAGGACTTAAACCCACAATGACAACGTAGAACTTTTTAATTTACACTTTCATATGTGTATTAAATGCGATCTCAGGTTGGGTTGGCCTCAAAATAGGCAATATCTTCTGCGCTTTGCTTGAATTCCGGATTGCTCGGCCATTCGACAAACCGCGGCGCCATGTCCGATCCATAGCGTACGCGGAAGAGCAGGGAGCGTTCCGGCCCGTTCTCATACTCGTGGACTTCACCCGGCGGATGGACCACGAACGAGCCGGGTTTGACCTCCAGCACCTCACCATCGGGCGTGCGCATGGTGCCGCCGCCTTGCCAGCAGAAATAAATCTCCGTGCAATCGGGATGACAATGGTTCGGGCTCACCTGTCCGGGTTCCCAGCAGGCGACCGTGACGTCCCCGCCCGATACGGTTTCCAGGATTTTCTCGACATGTTTCTGTGGGTCGAAGACCTGTTCGGCCTCCAGATCGAATGCGATCATCGCGGTGTTCCCTTTCCTGTTTTGTGCTGCGGAGAAGTCTAGCTGTTTCGGTGCGGACTGATAAGTGGCTAAACATGCAAACGCCGCACCGGAAACCCGGCGCGGCGCGCAAAAGTCAGACATGTGTCCTGACACTACTTGTTCTTCTGGGACTCGTAGAAGTTCACCATTTTGACAATGTCTGCGGCATCCATGCGGCCCAGCGGGCCATCGCTGTAACTCGCGGAAATGACATTATTGCTGTCGGGGCCCAACACGAACTCCGACGGTTGAATGATCTGGCGGCGATCTTCCCACCAGGAGCCCAGTGAATCCGCTTGCTCGCGGGTGACACCATAACCGACCGGGAAGTTGACCTCATCAGCCACTTCCTTGGCTTTCTCGATCGGATCAACACTCGCGGCGACTATAGAGACGCCGAGCTTGTCAAACTCGTCTTTCAGATTTGCGTAGCCGACCAACTGACGGCGACAATAGGGTCACCAGTGGCCGCGATAGAACAGGATGACCCGGTATCCGGAACCGAGGCCATCCGGCAGGTCGAGCGTTCCGCCATCGACGAGATTCAACGTCAGATTGGGGAAGGCTGAACCGATGCCAAGCTTGTCAGACATATCAAGTCCTTCTCATTGAAAACATGTGCCAAACGGCACGAGACGATCCCTATCGTGCAATTTTGCGGGCTGCGTTGCAATCATGACAGTCTTGTATCCGCAGCTCGGATCATTGTATCTATGAGGCATCCGGGGGATATCAAATACCGGAACACCAGTGGAGGGACGTCATGACGTTTGGCGAAGTTGTAATTCTGTTTGTATTGCCGTTTGTTCTGATGCCGGTCGTGATGTTGTTCATTGGCAGGTTTTTCAAGGCATCTGATAATGATGGCCGCACCGGTCGCCTGGAGAACTTCAACGATTTCCATCGCGAGGCTTATGTCGGATCGGCGGTTACCGCTTTTGTCACGGTGGTGGCGTTTGAAATCCGAGGCGGCCCCGAGCCGTTTGTTCTTGTCTGGCTGCCGCTCCTGACGACGGTCATGGTGCTGCCCTTCGGCTACACGATTGCGCTCGCGCTGAACGGGCTGTTTTCGAAGAAGGCGGCCTAGTTTCCCGTCGATTGGTTCCTAGACCGCTTCGGCGAGGCCACCGGCACCTGTCAGCACAATAAACAGCTCCATGTTGTCCGAACCTGTGTTCCGGATCGCATGGTTCTGACCTTTCGGCACAAAGACGAAACTCTCGTGGCGCAGTTCTTCCGTGCCTGAACCGTCTTCGGCTTCGCCGCGGCCCTTCTCGACAAAATAGATGGCTTCCGCCTTGGACAGTCGGTTCATGGCGATGGCGCCGCCCGGCGGCAGGGTGGCATGCAGCAGCGCGTTGGGGCTGCCATTGTGGCTGCCGATCGGCGCGCGCAGGGTTGCGTCCGCCCACGAATCGGGCAGATTGCCTTGCGGCTCCTCAGTGTCTTCGAGGCGCATCAGAATGCCGTCATTCAGACCATCGCGCGGGGCGGCGAGATCTTCTTCGGTCGCATTGCCGCAGAACTGGTAGCCGGTTCCGGCCACGTCCGGGGCGTTCATATAGAAGCCGATGACCCGGGCATCCTCGTCAGGTGTTTCGTTGTAGAAGAAGTGCTCGGAGCCTTTCGGCATCAGTCGGCAATGCCCGGCGGTTACCACCGCCCGGCTGTCGCCCTGTCCCACCACGCCATATCCCGACAGGTACACCGCGATTTCATCGCTGACCGTGTGCAGGTGCTTGGCGTGGGTCGAGCCGGGCCGGAAGATCGAGTGGAATACCGTTGTTGCGCTGCCCATCTCTCCGGTGATCGGCAGTCGGAATTCCGATATCGCCCAGCCGTCACGCTCTTGCATGCGTTCGATCTCGACGTCGTGGGTGTGAATGACGGATATGCTCATGAACTTCTCCTAACCTGCATCTGCGATCAGACCGACCGCTTCTATCCCGGCGATCGCGCAGGCTTCGTCCCGATCGGAAACATCGCCGGTGACGCCGACCGCTCCAAGAATTTCGGCCGCCTCGTTCCGGATGAGTACGCCGCCGGGGGCGTTGAGGACTTTCCCGTCGGTTGCTGCGTTGAGAGTCTGGATGAACCGGTCCGGTCGCTCCACCAGAGCCCGGCTTCCCATCCCCATCCCGAGGGCCCCCCAGGCTTTAGCCTGCGCAATCTGCGGACGCAGAAAACTCGTGCCGTCTTCCCGCGCAAAGGCCAGTAAATGCCCGCCCGGATCGAGGATGGCAACGCCAAGCGGAAGACATTCGGTCTCCCGACCGTGCTTGAGTGCCACCCTGATGATTTCCTGCGCCTGTTCGAGTGTGACCTGCGTCATCTGTGTCTCCACTATGCCGACTTCTCTTTTCGGCCCGATTGGGTCAGAAGACCCTCCGATATTAGGCTCGTTCATTCAAGCAATCCGAACGGATTATCTCGCAGCATGAGCGATATTGGCATTCCAAGGATCAAGCTTCCGCAAGGTGCGCCCGTGCCTGATGTTGTGCGCGATATTGCCTGCGCGCGTTTCGGAAAGGCCGGCGTCATGATCCTGGAGGATGTGATCTCGCCCGAGCTGGTGGCCGCCGTCCATACGGACTACTCCGAGCGTTATGCGGCCTATCACAGAGACATCGAATACGACGATGCGCGCCATGTGGGCGATCGCCGCAACATGATTTCGGTGGCGGTGTCCGGGGCGCTCGCCGATCCGGCCATCTACGCCAATCCGGGTGCGATGCCCCTGATCCGGGCCCTGCTCGGCGCTGATGTCATTCTGGGCAGCCTTGTTGCCGTCACCTCCCTGCCGGGTTCGGAAGACCAGGAATTTCACGTCGACATGCCGCTGCTCTTCGAGGATGCCGAGATTGGCGCCCAGGTGCCGGTTTATTGCGTCACGCTGGTGTTGCCGCTGGTGGACATGAACGCGACGAACGGAACCACGGCGTTCTTTCCCGGCAGCCATCTCTCGGTGACCGAGGAGCCGCCGGGGACTCCGATCCTGCCCGAGGTGCCGGTGGGCCATGCGATCCTGTTCGATTCGCGGATCTGGCACCACGGTACGCCCAACCGCTCGCAAGCGCCGCGGCCGGTACTTTACAACACCTACCAGCGTCCGTGGTTCCGCGATGTCGTTAATTTCGCACGTCAGAAACCACTGATTATAGACGACGCAACCCTGGCCGCCGTTGATCCGGCGCACCGGCATCTGTTCGACTGGACCCGCATGCCGGGGATGGCATAGCGCAGAGAATGCCTGCGTATCTCCGCATCGCTGCCACAATTGATATCTATATAATTGCGTGCCGGTGTCAGCTTGATGTGCCGGCGTTGACCCGTTCGCGGGCCAGGGGGTACCGCATGGGATGCCGGTGGCATCAATCGGATGGTTTTTAGTCAGTCTCAGGAGGCGAACAACATGGTGGGCTTTCACGTTGGGTTTTCGAAAGGAATCCTCATGCGACTACAAAAAGCCACAGCTGCCGCTCTTCTGGCCGCGCCCGCGCTTGCTTTCGTACCCGCGCCGGCCGGTGCGCAACTGGGTGACATTCTCAAGTCTCCCAAAACGTTGATCGACCGGGCGATCGAGGCGCGCAGCGCCGAGGACATCGCCAAGGACAACCGGATCGTGATCGATGTGAATGCGATCATGGCCGAGATCGGCACGATCAAGGCCTCGTCCGAAATCTACGAACAGAAACTGCTGATCACGGGCATATTCCCGGATCAGGAAACCCATGACAGTTTCAAGGAAGAGGTCGAGAAGGTGCGCGGTCTGAAGGAGTTGTTCTGGCACGCGGTCTTCATGAGCGATGAAGAACGCAAGCGCCGCCCCGATCTGCTGGCCTGGGACGATGTGCTGGTGCTGGAAACCAAGGTCGATGTGGAGATGGTCTCAACCCGCGGCGTGGCCGATGTGAACTTCCGCACGGCGGTGGATTCCTTCGGGACGGTTTATCTGCTCGGCCGGGCCCGGTCCCAGCCGGAACTCGACAAGGCCATCGATACCGTTGCGAAGACCGACGGTGTGAAACAGGTGATCAACTACGCGTTTGTACGTCCCTAATCGTTCGTCCCTAGTCGTTCGGCGCGGACCCGAAAACGTCTTCGACCGTTTTCACCTGATGGCGGACATTGCCGTCGCGCTGTGAAAGTTTCAGGCGGTCGAAATATTCCAGAACCTCGACCGCGAGATTACGCCCGATCCCGGCAGCCTTGCGGAAATCCGAAACCCCCACCGTGCCTTCTTGTTCGATCATTTCGGCAAAGGTGTCCGCGTGGGCGCGGAGTGCAGCGGGGGTGAAGAAGCGGTTGCCCGCGATCTGAACGGCCATGCCCATGCGCACCGCCTGACGCAGGGTCTTCATGGCCGCGCCGACTGTCAGGCCGGTATTCGCCGCCAGGTCATGAATGACCGGCGGGGCCTCGGGTGTTTCTTCGAGCAGCGGCTGCAGCAGCGCCCAGTGCCGGGCATCGTCCCCGGTCAGCCCGGGCTGGTGTGCGGGCCGGTGGAGCAGCATGCCATCGCTGGCGATCGTGCCGTCGGCGACGAGAGCGGCCACAAGCGCGTCGAACAGCGGCTCGGGAATGTACCGCCCGAGGCTGCGGCGAAGCTGGCTGGCAGCCGGCCCGAGCCGGTCGGGATTGGTCTCATGGAACTTGTCGAGCGCGCTCAGAAACTCGCCCCGACGCGCCGAACAGGCAGCCTCGGACAGGGCAAGGCGATCCGCGCCGTCTCCGGCGATCACCGCGCCTGATGCGTCGAAGGTACTTTGTGCTTCACCTTCGGACAGGTTGCGTGTGGCGAGAAATTCACCCACCGGCAGCCCGGTTTCCGACAGGCTCAGCGCGGCGGCGAGCGCCGCTGCATGGTCGGGTGTGTCGAATGCCTCCAGCATGGCCAGGCGGTCGGCCCGCGCGCGACCGCGCCGGGGCGGAAACAGATCGATCACATGGCCACCACCGAGTGTGAACTGCGCCGACTGATCCCGGATCACGAAGCGGTCCCGGGCGCACGCACCCAGTGCTTCGTCGAGGACCAGTTGTGCCAGCACGCTCTTTCCCGGCTCGATCGCGTCTGCCCCGAGGACCGCAACCCGTCCGGTCACGTTCTTGGCCCCCACATGCACATGCACCGGGGTCCAATGCCGGAGCGGACGGCGCGCATCGGCCACTACCCGCAGGCGGACATCGAGCTTCTTGTAGAGACCGAGCACCGGGTCCGCGACAAGCCAGTCGCCGCGTGCGATGTCGTCCTTGTCGATCCCGGCCAGATTGATGGCCAGCCGGTCACCGGCCTGCCCGGTTTCGCTTTCGGCATTGTTGGCATGGATGCCGCGGACGCGGGCCTGGGTGTCAAACCCGGCGATCCAGAGGCGGTCTTCCCGCGTGACGGAGCCGGAGAAGGCCGTACCGGTAACCACCAGGCCGGCACCGGCGACGGTGAAGACCCGGTCGATCCCCAGCCGGAAATGACCGCCGCCGCTCTTGCTGTGGACCTCTTCTGACAGCTCGGTGATCCGGTCTGCCAGCGCATCGACACCTGTGTTGGTGACGGCGGAGACCGGGAAGACGGGCGCGCCGGAAAGGGAACTCTCGGCGAGCATGAGGTCGATCTCGTCGCGCACCTCCGCGACCCGTTCCTGGGGCACCCGATCGATCTTGGTCAGCGCCACAAGTCCGCGGGACACACCGAGCAGATCGAGGATCGCCAGATGCTCGCGGGTCTGGGGCATCGGGCCGTCATCGGCGGCGACCACCAGAAGCGCGCAGTCGATCCCGGTCACTCCGGCAAGCATGTTGTGCACCAGCCGTTCATGGCCGGGCACATCGATGAAGCCGAGCCGCGCACCGTTGGGCAGGTTGGTGTAGGCAAACCCCAGATCGAGGGTCATGCCTCGTTTCTTCTCTTCCGGCAGGCGGTCGGCGTCCGTGCCGGTCAGGGCCTTCACCAGCAGGGTCTTGCCGTGATCGATATGTCCAGCGGTCGCGATGATCATCGGGTAGCCAGTCCGGCCAGCTGGACCCGGAAGCCCTCCATATCGTCGAGGCAGCGCAGATCAAGCCAGAGCGCGTCGTCCTGGACCCGGCCGATGACGGGGACCGGCAGGCCACGGAGTTGCGCGGCCAGCCGCTTGAGCGCGGCACCCCGGCCGCGCGCCTTGAGCGGTGTGATCGTGATGGCGGCGCTGTCCAGGGTTTCCACCGGAAGCGCGCCCGAGCCGATCTGACCGGCACAATCGGCGATCGCCACCTCGTAGTCGTCCCCCAGCGCGTTCGAGACATCGCCGAGGAGCGCTTCGGCATCGGCACGGATATCCGCGGCCTTGCGTGCGAGACGACTCAGTGTGGGCAGGCGATCGGCCAGCCGGGCCGGGTCGCGATACAGCCGCAGCGTGGCGGCCAGTGCCGCAAGCGTGGCTTTGTCGCAGCGCATGGCCCGTTTGAGCGGATTTTTCTTGAGCTTCGCGATCAGGTCTTTCCGCCCGACAATCAAACCGGCCTGGGGGCCGCCCAGCAGCTTGTCCCCGGAAAAAGTGATGATGTCGGCCCCCGCCGCGATGGTTTCGCGCGGTGTGGGTTCGTGGGGCAGGCCCCAGCGCTCGAGATCAACCAGCGCACCGGCGCCCAGGTCCACGGCAAAGGGCACGCCGCCCGCCCTGGCGATTTCGGCGAGTTCCGGTTCTTCGACGCTCGCGGTGAAGCCCTGCACCATGTAGTTCGACGTGTGCACTTTCATGATGAGACCGGTGCGGTCCCCGAGGGCTTCTTCGAAGTCCGTGGCGTGGGTCCGGTTGGTGGTGCCCACCTCGACGAGTTTGGCCCCGGCACGTGACATGATGTCGGGGATGCGGAACGCGCCGCCGATCTCCACCAGTTCGCCGCGGGAGACCGGGACTTCCTTGCGGAGCGCCAGCGCGTTGAGCAGCAGCAGGACGGCCCCGGCATTGTTGTTGACCACCGTCGCCGCTTCGGCGCCGGTGAGTTCACAAAGCAGGTCCTCGACATGGACGTCGCGGTCGCCGCGCTTGCCAGAGGCCAGATCGAATTCGAGATTGCTCGCACCCCGTGCGGCATCGGCCATGGCGGAGATCGCTTCCTCGGCCAGCGGGGCGCGGCCCAGATTGGTGTGCAGCACCGTGCCGGTCAGGTTGAAAACCCGTTTCAGGGACGGGGAGGCGGCGCGGGCGAGCCGGGTGGCCGCGCTCTGTCCGATGGCCGCTTCGCTGATGACCACGTCTTCACCCTTTGCCATTGCGGCCCGGGCCTCGCTGAGCACGGACCGCAGGGCCGACGCGGTCGGCTCGCGGCCATGAGATTCCACGAGGGTTGCAATCTCGGGCACCTGCAAAAGGCGGTCGAGAGAGGGAATGGCGGAAAAGTCGGGTTGCGTATCGGACATGGGCGGGGATTGTTTAGCGCCGGGCACATTCGATCAAGGCTGATATAGTGAATAGCGTTCATCAT
>Ga0181558_10005616_pt1 | contig 11015 bp, 6 predicted proteins | sample 011ome_22_FD_133754 | JGI IMG/M metagenome (GOLD analysis project Ga0181558, IMG submission 133754) | Coastal salt marsh microbial communities from the Groves Creek Marsh, Skidaway Island, Georgia - 011507BT metaG (megahit assembly) | ecosystem: Environmental > Aquatic > Marine > Intertidal zone... | reverse complement strand
GGCGGCGCAGGTCACGGCGGGGCCGTCGTTCACGCACCTGATCCAGACCAAACGCAGACGCGAGCACCAGCTGATCACGCGTGGCGTGTACCGACACATCAGGCACCCGGGGTATTTGGGGTGGCTCGCGTGGTGCGTCGGGACGCAGGCGCTGCTGTGCAACCCGCTTTCTTTCGTCGCGTTCGGCGTCGCGGCGACGCGCTTCTTCAAGGCGCGCGTGCCGTTCGAAGAGGCGCGGCTGCGCGCGATGTTCCCGGGGGAGTACGCCGCGTACGCGGCGAGAACCAGGACGTGGATCCCGGGAATACCGTAGATAGCTACTAACTATTACGTACTATCATCACACTACTACCCTGTTGTTTTCGGCGACGACGTCCTCTTCTCCGTACCCCCCGAATCGCACCGCCGGCTTGGCTTTCTTCCCGCCGGTCCCGGTCCCTAAGACGTTGTCCCGCAGAGTCGTGCCCTCCCGCACATCCACCAGCTCCACACTGACCCCCCCGTTTCCCGTGATGGTGTTCCCGCGGACATCACCTCTCGCCCCCTGCCGTAACAGCACGCCGTCGCCGCCGTTGTCGGCGACGACGCAGCCGACAATCTCGCCCGACCCGAACTCGCCGAGCAGGTCGCCGTACACGGCGACGCCGTGCGTCTTGCAGCCGCGTATCGAGCAGTTCCGCACGGCCAGCGTCGCGCCCTCCGCGGCGACGCCCGAGCCCGTGTCCGACCGCACGTCGCACGCCTCCAGCGTGAGCGACGAGCCGGGCGTCGCGAACGCCGCGTAGTTGTTCGCCACCGACGGCGACGCGTGTCTGACGACGAGTCCCCGCAGCGTCGCCGCGCCGGCGGAGGCGGGCATGCGGTTCTCCACCGTCGCCTCGTACGGGCTCGAGGTTCTGTGCTCGAGCGTCACCGACCCGGGCGCGGCGCCCGCGACGGGCTCGATCACGAGGTCGCGCGCGAGCGAGTCGGGAACCACCACGCGCTCGGCGTAAACGCCGGGGCTCAGGAGGATGGACGCCGGCGAGCCGCGCGGACGGCGCGCGGCGAGCGCCTCGAGCGCGGCGGTGACGCTGGGGAACCGCTCCGCCGAACCCAAAAGCTCTGCCGCGCCGCTCGACGACACGAGGAGCACGCGCGCCTCCTCCGCGCGCGCGCGCGGAGGGACGAACATCGAGCCGCCCGTCGCGGCAGACGCGGCCGCCGCCACCAGGGGCCCCGCGAGCACGCCGCGGCGTGAGGGACAGGGACCCGTCGGTGTCGAGACATTTTCGGATTCATCATGCTCGGACGCTCTCGGAACACGGGACCCTCGTGTCGTCGATGCGCTTCGATGCCGCGCCCGTCCGCGGATGGGGGCGACGCCGGCCGTGGCCGGGGCGGTCGACACCGGCACGACGGCGCGCATCGTCTCGCGGACTCGGTCGGGACAGATAGACTTCTAGACCCTAGACCTGCGCGGGGACGGGTGAAGTTGGGTGGTCAAGGCGTGCCTTCTGAAGGAGTCGAAAAGGGATTTCAGGAATCTTTCGTGCAAAGGACAGTTGTCGATCGTAACGACCTTCGGGTTCACACGATGGGGCGCGGTGATGACGCCGAGGCGCGTTCGGGGACCCCCGCGGGACCCTCGGGCTTGCCCCCGGTCCCGCGGAGCGACGTCTGGCGCCAAGTGGGCCTCCCCGTGCTGGTCAGCGGCGCGAGCGTGTCGTGCGCGACCGCGTGCACGAACCCCTTGGATGTGCTGAAAGTTCGTTTGCAGGTGCTCGATCCGACGCGGTCCGGGTCGCCTCCTCCCCGCGGCATGGGCGACGCGCTGGGTCGGCTGCTTCGCAACGAGGGTCCCCTGTCGCTCTGGAAGGGTCTCACGCCCGCGCTGGCGCGCGCCATGTGCTACGGCGGCCTGAGGCTGGGCCTGTACCAGCCCATCCTGGGGGCGGTGGAGTCCGCGCGCGGGGGTGAGACGCGCCGAGCGGCGTCGTCGCCGTCCCCGGTGGGCCGGCCCGGCGGCGCCTGGGAGGCGACGGCGCGGCGACGCGCGACGAACGCGAACGAACAAGATGCCGTCGTCGATGCTGATCGACGCGTGAGTGACGCGTCGGCGCATCGGCGCGGCGACGTCGCGTCGAAAGTCGCGGCGGGCGCGGCGAGCGGCGCCTTTGCGGCGTTCCTGCTCAACCCCACCGAGCTCATCAAGACGCGGTTCATGGCGAGGGGGCCCGAGTTGAGGAACTCCGCGTGGGCGTGCGCCGCGGGTATCGCGCGCGAGCGCGGCATCGCCGGGCTGTGGCGCGGCGCCGGCATGTCCACGGCGCGCTCGGCGATCCTCACCGCGTCGCAGTGCGCGGCGTACGACGGCGCCAAATCCTTCGTGCGCGGCGCGCGATCGGGCTCGGAACCCGCCGAATCGGACGACCTCTTCACGCACCTCTGCGCGTCCATGCTCACCGGGCTCGTGACCACCACCGTGACCAACCCGGTGGACATGATCAAGACGCAGCTGTACGTGTCCGACGTACAGCTGCCGGACGATTCAAAGGGCCGGGAGGGACCCGTCAGCGCGAGCCGCGCGCGAGCCCCGCGCGGCGCGGCGGAGGCGGCGCGCGACGTGCTGAGGCGCGAGGGACCGCGCGGGTTCATGCGCGGATGGACCGCCAACTACCTCAGGCTCGGGCCGCAGACCGTGATCACGTTCGTGGCGCTGGAGCAGCTACGAAAGCTGGTGGGGATGGACGCGCTGTGACGTGAATGGCGAGAATGTGAGAGAGGACGTAGCCCGGAAGAGAGGCGCGACGTTTTTCGTCGCGACGATTCGTCGCACACAGTCGTTTTCGTTTTCATTGAGTGTGCGTCTTCGGATCGCGAGACGCGTCACGTTCCGCGTCGAGTGCGCCCCGATGTGTGAAGATCCAGTCTGGAAAAAGCGCGGTTGGCGCGGCACGTTTTTGACGTCGACATCCGAGCGCTCGAAGCGCCGAGCGGTCCCCCGCCGCGAGCCACTTGCGCCGCGAGACGCGCCCGGCGTCTTCCTTCCGCGTCACGCGCACATCCCAATCTCGACGAATATGGTCGTCGCGTCGGTCGTCGCCGCCCCCTGCGCCGTCCCCGCGCGCCTCGGCGCGCGCAAGAGCTACGGCGCCGCCGCGGTTCGCCCGGTATCGGGCGCCGCGCGCGTCGTCACCCGCCGCGGAGCCGGTGCGTGCCCCCCGGATCTCCGAGGTCCGGCCGCGGCGACGCCGCGTGGACGTCGAGCGCGACGCTCTCTTCGATCGTTCCCCGCGCGCGAGGGAGGGCGCTCCGCACCCCGCGGACCCGACCGCGCGCGGCGGCCGACCCCCACAGCGCAGATAAGGCGATCGTCGTCGGAATCCGTTCTCTCTCGTCGCGTTCGCGCCGCGCCGCGTCCGTTCGAAGCGCGTCGTCGCCTCCGGCCGCGCGCGCCCACTCGCTCTCGAACGCGCCCCCCTGACCCTCTCGAACCCTCTCGAACCCTCTCGAATCCTCTCGACATCTCTCGCGACGACAGTCACGACGCGCGCGACCGGGAGCTCTTTCGGGCGCCTGTTCCGCGTGACGACGTTCGGCGAGTCGCACGGCGGCGGCGTCGGGTGCGTGGTGGACGGCGTGCCTCCCAAGCTGAACATCACGCAGGAGGAGCTGCAGTTCGAGCTGGACCGGCGCCGGCCTGGGCAGTCGCGCATCACCACCCCTCGCGACGAGGCGGACACGTGCGAGATTTTATCCGGCGTCGGTTTGGACGGCGTGACGCTCGGCACGCCGATGGCGGTGCTCGTGCGCAACAAGGATCACCGGTCGCAGGATTACGGCGAGATCGCGGTGGCGTACCGCCCCTCGCACGCGGACGCCACGTACGACATGAAATACGGCGTGCGCGCCATCGCGGGCGGCGGGCGGTCGTCCGCGCGGGAGACCATCGGGCGCGTCGCCGCCGGCGCCATCGCCAAGAAGGTGCTGAAGCAGATCGCCGGCACGGAGATTCTGGCGTACGTCTCGCAGGTCAAAGACGTGGTCGCGGAGGGCGTGGACCACGCCACCGTGACCATGGACGACGTCGAGGCCAACATCGCGCGCTGCCCGAACGAGGCGAGCGCGGAGAGGATGATCGAGGCCATCGACGAGGTGCGCGTCAAGGGCGACTCGTGCGGCGGCGTGGTGACGTGCATCGTGCGCGGGTGCCCTCGCGGGCTGGGCGCGCCTGTGTTCGACAAGCTCGAGGCGGACCTGGCGAAGGCGATGATGAGCCTGCCCGCCACGAAGGGCTTCGAGGTGGGCAGCGGCTTCGACGGCGTCAACACCACCGGCTCCGAGCACAACGACGAGTTCTACATGGACGAGGAGACGGGTCTGCGCACGCGCACGAACCGCTCGGGGGGGATCCAAGGCGGCATCTCCAACGGCGAGATCATCGAGCTCAAGATTGCGTTCAAGCCCACGTCCACGATCACGCGCCCGCAGAACACCGTCAACCGCGACGGCGTGGACGTGGAGCTCAAGGCGCGGGGCAGGCACGACCCCTGCGTGGTGCCCCGCGCTGTGCCGATGGTGGAGAGCATGGTGGCGCTCGTGCTGGTGGACCACCTCATGATGCAGTACGCGCAGTGCAACCTGCTGGGGCGCGACGACTACTCCGACCTCGTGCAGGGGAACATGAAGACCCTGTACGACCCCGCGTTCATCGGCGGCGACGGCCAGGGGGGGGAGATGTCTGCCAAGGACATGTCCGCCGCCTTCTCCGAGGACTGATCAGACGATCGACGAAGAATCGTCGAGCGTTTCGGGTTTCGGGTTTCAATCGAAGTATGCCCTATATCATACCACCGCTACGCACGCGCGACGTCGCGAATGGATCTCTCCGAAAACGGAATCACTTCTTCTCCTTCTTCTCCTTCTTCTCCTTCTTGGCCTTCTTCTCCTTCTTCTCCTTCTTCTCCTTCTTGGCCTTCGGCGCGTCCTCCTCGGACACGCGCGCCTCCTCTGACCCTTCCGCCTTCCTCTTCCCGTCGCGCCCGTTCCGGCCGTCGCCGCCTTCCCCCTCCTCCGCGCCGCCGAACGTCTTGAGGAAGTCCGCCTTGACGTCCTCCGCCTTCTCCGCGCGTCTGTGCCACTGCTCGGGCGCCTTGTTGAACTCCGCGACGCCCAGCCGCTTCATCAGGAACGGCCCGTGCCGGGTCGCCGCCACCTTCTGCTCGTCGCGCGCGATCGCCTGAACGATCTGTTCGCGCCCCCGCGCGTCGCTCGCGCCGTAGCACGCCTGCAGCACGTGCGACCCGCACGCCGACACCGCCAGCGCGCCGAAGCTCTCGCGCAGCTGGTCCACCAGCTCGCGCTTCAGCTTGGGCTTGTGCGCGGGGTTGTTCAGGAACGCCTCCAGCGCGCGCGAGCCGCCGGCGTCGCGCGCCGCGGAGCTCGCCTCCGCCGGGGTCATGCTCGCCAGGCTCTCCACGAAGTGCGGCACGGTGTCCGGCGGGAACTTCAGGACCGTCTGCAGCATCGCCGCGCCGAGCACGCTGCACCGCCCGCCGGCGGCGCCGCTGTGCTGGTCCATCCAGAGCAGCGAGGGCGCGAGCTGCGACCTCCCCGCCACTCGCGCCGGCCCCTTCGCGGTCAGCCCCCGCGCCAGCGACTTGGCGGCGTCACGTTCGCCGCTGCGCAGACGCGCGCACGCCGCGAGCGTCGCGGCGACGACGCCGGCGCGCCGCTCGCGCATGAGCGACCCGAAGTCCTGGCCCAGCTCCTGCATGGCGGCGGCGACGTGCTCCGGGTCGCGGGTGGCGCCCAGCATCGCCTGCAGGGTGAAGTTGGCGGTCGGGTGCGACGCGAGCGAACGCATCTTGTCGCGGAAGAACCGCCGGAAGATCTCGCCCATCAGGCCTTTCGGCGCCGCCCTCAAGATGGCCTCGAACAGGTGCGAGCCGGCGCGGCTCTCGGCGAGGCGGCGCACGTCGTCGGCGTCGGCGGCGGCGAGCAGCTCGCCCTCGCCGACGCCCTCCTCGGGGGCGCAGCCCAGGAACCCGGGGATGATCCAGTTCAGAGACGCGACGTCGCCCTTGTGCGCGATGAGCATCGCCTGCAAAAACGCGCTCCCGCACGCGTCCTCGCTCAGGTTCCAGAGCTCGGGCTCGAGCGCGGCGAGCGCCGCGTCGCTGAACGCGCGAAGCTCGGACGGAAACGCGTGGCGCTCGGCTGGCGCATCCGGCGCGTCGTCGAAGGCGCCGGCGGCGCTCGTGCCTCCCTTGAGCTTGCCGGCGAGCCCCGCGTTTTTCGCGGAGGGCGCGCACTCTCGGCCCGACAAGGCGCTGAGCAGCGTCCGCGCCACCGGCGACACCCTCGGGTCGTACGCCGAGTCGATCGCCGTCGCGGCGACGGCGTCGGCGACGGCGACGAGCCTCGGCGCGATCTTCCCCAGCAGCGCCTCCGAGGGCGTCTTGCCCACTCGCGCGCACACGATGCGCAGCGCCTTCTCCGCGACGCGGCTGCCGAACAGGGACTTGCACAGCGTGTGGAAGTCGGTCTCCCCCGCCGTGATGCCCTCCAAGTACCGCACCAGGTCGTCGTCCGCGCAGGACGCCAGGAGCTTCTCCATCACGCGGCTGCACCTCGCATCCATCGACAGCGCCATCTCGTGGCCGACCGCTTCTTCCAGCGCGTTCCCCGCGAGGACGGTGCGCTCCTCCACCTCCTCCGGGGTCTCGGGCTCCTTCTCCACGAGTTTCTCGATCTCGTAGAAGTACTGCGCCGTGGACTCATCCACCACGTACCGCTTACCGTCCGTGCCCAGCAACGAGATGCCGCCCTCGTTGTGCTGGTTGAAACCGGCGTCGGCGGCGCCGCGGTCGCCCATCTCTCTCTGCCCACGTCGAGAGGACGCAGCGGGAAGGCACGAGGGGACGCCGAGCCTCGACTAGCCCGCGAGCGGCGTGTCGCGCCGGAGACGACCCGCGTGTCTGTCAGACAGGTCGATGCACCTCGATGTGTCGCGTCGCTGTCGGCGGTCGCGCGAAATCGTCGTAATACATCGCGACACAAGAACGACAGAAGAGGCAGCCGTCGGGTCTCGGCCGCCGCACTTGCGCAACGCGCAAAAAGCTGAAGATCCTCGCTCGCACCATCAGAATCGGTTATTCTCTTCCTTTTAACGACACAAATCTCTGACTGGGATCCATACGCATATCAGATTTGAGAATTTCCGAGAATTTTTGCGCGCGAGCAGTTGCCACCGTGTCGAGGTGGCGGGTTTCCTTGGTCTGCGATCCCCCGTCTCGATAGGACCGGGGACGTGGGGCCTGTCGGCGGCTTCGGGGGTTTTTCTGGTCTCACGGGATCTCGGACCGTCGTCGACGCACGCCTCCGCACTCCCGCGAGCGCAACGCTCGCGCGAACACTCCGTTCGGAGCGAACGGACTGATGCTCGCCATGTCCACCGCCGCCGCCGCGCTTCCCGCGCGCTCCGTTCTCGGCGGCGCCTCGCCTCTGCCGCGGCCCTCCGCGCGGGCCGGGACGGTCCGTCGCGTCCGCGCCGCTGCCGCGCCGCGCGCCGCCATCGCGGACCCGCCGGCGTCCGTCGACGCGGCGGAGGTCCCCCCCACCACCGGCACGGGCCGCAAGACCGTGGTGGTCCTCGGCTCGGGCTGGGGCGCCATCTCCTTCGTCAAGTCCCTGGAGCAGACGAAAGCGTACGACGTCATCTTGGTGTCTCCCCGCAACTACTTCCTCTACACGCCTTTGCTGCCCGGCGCGGCGACGGGCGCGGTGGAGGAGCGATCCATCGTGGAGCCCATCCGGCGGCCCATCGCGGAGAAGGGCTACAAGTACTACGAGGCGAGCTGCATCGACGTCGACCCGGCGGGGAAGAAGATCGTGTGCCGCGCGGAGGACCCTTCGTTCGAGTGCGCGGATGACGCCGACGAGTGCCCGTGGCACGCGTTCGACGTCGAGTACGACTACCTCGTCACCGCGGTGGGCGCGGTGCCCAACACGTTCGGCGTGCCGGGCGTCGAGGAGCATGCCATGTTCTTCAAGGAGATCACGCACGCCTCGAAGTTCCGCCGCGAGGTGAACGAGCGGTTCGAGCGCGCGACGCTCCCCGACGTCCCGGAAGCGAGGCTCAAGGAGCTGCTCTCGTTCGTCGTCATCGGCGCGGGGCCTACGGGCGTCGAGCTCGCGGCGGAGCTGTACGACATGGTGTACGAGGACGTGGCGAAGATGTACCCCAGCAGTCTGCTCCCGCACGTCAAGATCTCCATCATCGACCTGCAGGAGAAGATCCTGAGCGCGTACGACCGCCGCATCGCCGAGTACGCCACCGACTTTTTCCAGCGCGCCAACATCGAGTGCCTGCTGAACAAGCAGGTGCAGGAGGTGCGGGAGGATTGCGTGGTGATGAAGGACTCCGTGACCGGCGCGGTGGAGGAAATCCCCGCGGGGCTCAGCGTGTGGTGCTCCGGGATCAAGCTCAACCCGCTGTGCGAGAAGATCATGGACAAGCTCCCGGCGGGGTCGCAGGAGAACCGCCGGAGCCTGGCGACGGACAAGAACCTGCGCGTCAAGGGGAGCAACGGTACCATTTTCGCCATCGGCGACTGCGCGACGATGGAGCGGCCGCGGTCGCTGAGCAAGGCCCTGGAGCTGTTCAAGACGGCCGCGAAGTGCGACGAGGCGGGCGTGTGCGAGGTGAACCTCGACAAGGAGACCGTCAAGGCGGCGCTCGCGGGCGGCGTGGAGGAGTTTCCGCACCTGGAGGAGGTGATCAACAACATCGACGACAAGTTCGCCGCGCACGCGGACGCCGGCGAGCGGTGTACCTTCGAGGGGTTCAAGGCGATGTTGACGGAGGTGGACAACGGACTGCGGGCGCTGCCCGCGACCGCGCAGGTGGCGAAGCAGGAGGGCGAGTACCTCGCCTCCTTCTTCAACGCCTGCGACGCCGACGCCGAGCGCCTGCGCAGCGAGGCGGAGGGGAAGTTCGACTACGTGCACAAGGGGAGCCTGGCGTACATCGGCAAAAACGCCGCCGTCGCGGACATCCCCGGTTTCGCCATCGTCAAAGGCGTCGCGGGGGGGCTCATCTGGAAATCCTTCGAGACCATCTCGCAGGTCTCCGTGCGGAACATCTTCCTCGTCGCCGCGGACATGATCCGCACCAAGCTCTTCGGGCGCGACATCAGCCGCATGCAGTGATTCGGTTTAGGCCGCGGCGGAGCGTCTGCGCGACGTCGCCGGAGAGCGCTCTCGGAGTCGGGTCCTCTGAAAAGACGGCGGCGCCCGGCGTAGCGAGACCGTGATTTGTTTTGATGAAGACCGCGGCTTAACACGTCACTCACTCCGGAGTGATTCCACCCGGAGTGTACCCCACGCGATCGTTCCCCCCACGCGCTCGTTCCTCCCACGCGCCGTCTGAAGACCCGAACAAGACGGACGCGCGTCATTCCTCCTCCTCTCGTTCCTCCTCCACCAGCGCCGCCTCGAGTTCGTCTCGGCCGACGACGAAGGCGTCGCCTTCGCGCGTGTTCCCGAGCGTGAGCTCCCCGAGCCGCGCGCGGTGCAGCGCGAGCACCTCACACCCCACGGCGCGCATCATGCGCTTCACCTGGTGGAACTTCCCCTCCGTCAACCGCAGCACGCACCGCTTCCGGTCGCGCGCGTCAACGCGGAGCCGCGCCGGTTTGCACGGCTTGGTTTCGCCCTCCAGCGCGAGCGCGCCCGCCGCGAACAGATCGACCGCGCCGGGCGGCACCGGGGCGTCGAGGGTCACTTCGTACGTCTTCCACACGTTCTTTCTCGGCGACTGCAGACGGTGCGACAACGCACCGTCGTCCGTGAACAGCAGCAAGCCGGTGGTGTCTTTGTCCAGCCTCCCGACCGCCTCCACGGAGGGGTTTCGGTTTCGCCACCTCGGCGGGAGGAGACCGTACACGTTCGGGCCCTCGCGCTCGTCGTGCGAGCACACCACGCCCTTGGGCTTGTGCAGCACCGCGATGAGGCCGTCGGGGTGGTCGGGAGGCTGGTCGTCGATGCGCACGCCGCCCTCCGCGGTCGCCAGGACCTTCACGTCGTGTCGCGCCACCGGCACGCCATCCACCGTGACCCTCGCGTCCTTCACCCACCGCTTCGCGTCCGCGCGCGAGCAGTACCCGAGGCGAGACAACAGCCGGTCCACGCGCTCGGGTTTCGCGGGCCCGCCGGCGCCGCCCTTCGCTTTCGCCGCGACGGCACGGCGCGCGGGCCTCGGGACAGGCCTGGGCGCGACCTGCCAGGGAGCGCCGCAAGCGCGCATATCGCACTGACGATTCGCAGGTCACCTTCGTACTTTTTCACATACTTACACCTTAGGGACTAGTCTAAGGCGTGATCGAGACGTCGCGACGCGCCGCGTCGCCCCGTCACAGCTGGCGCATGGCGTACACCTTCGCGCCGGCGAGGCCGATCTTGTCGTTGAGGATGATGTGCAGCGGGAACCCCTCCCTGACCCCGGTGTAGCGGCACGCCTTGTGCAGGTACCCCTCGAGCAGCCCTCCCTTCTGGATGATCGCCATCAGGCGCGGCGGGATGCCGCCGCCGATGTAGACGCCCCCGGTGGCCAGGCACTTGAGCGCCAGGTTCGCCGCCTCGGCGCCGAGGATCGCCAGGAACACGTCCACCGCCTCCTTCGCCACGGGGCACGTGCCGTCCAGCGCGGCGGTCGTGACGCCCGCGGGGTCCAGCTCCGGCTTGTCGCCCGCGCCGCGGTGCTCCTTGAGGAACTCGTAGATGCGCACGATGCCGCTGCCGCAGCACACCTGCTCGATCTCGCACTCGCCCAGGGTCGCCTCGCAGAAGGCCAGGAGCGCGCGCTGCGTCTCGCCGCGCGGCGCGAAGTCCGCGTGCGAGCCCTCAGAGGGTACCACGTCGTACTCCGCCCTCTCGTCGTTCCAGAAGAGCATCGCCTCGCCGAGCCCGGTTCCGGGGCCGAGCACGGCGACGGGGCCGCGCGCGTCCGCCGCGGCGCCTTCGTTGAGGGT
>Ga0181558_10005615_pt1 | contig 11015 bp, 11 predicted proteins | sample 011ome_22_FD_133754 | JGI IMG/M metagenome (GOLD analysis project Ga0181558, IMG submission 133754) | Coastal salt marsh microbial communities from the Groves Creek Marsh, Skidaway Island, Georgia - 011507BT metaG (megahit assembly) | ecosystem: Environmental > Aquatic > Marine > Intertidal... | reverse complement strand
CATGTGGTCATGGGGGTCGGCCCTGGTCCCTTTACCGGGTTGCGCGTGGGCATGGCGGCTGCGGAAGCGTTCGCGCTTTCTCGGTCGCTCCCGCTTGTGCCGATTGTGAGCCACGACGCTGAAGCTTTTGGACTGGGTGATGTCGTGATCGTGACAGATGCCAGGCGCGGTGAACTGGCGGTATCGGTGTACACCGGGGATGCGGTGTCGAGGCGAGTGCTCGGTCCACTCCTGGCTCGGCCGGAGGGCGTGGATGATGCGATTGCTGACTATGTCTCAGTGCCAAGGATTCAGGTGGTCTCGGTGTCGGCAGGAAAGCTCGGTCAAGTAGCTCACTCCTACCTCGAGGCGGGGGTTACTCCAGAGTCGCCCGCTCCGAGATACCTTCGAGCCCCCGATGTGACGGTGGCGCCATGACCTATGTGCTCACCCGAGCTGAACTGGAAGATCTGCCCCAGATGATTGAGCTGGAAACCCAGCTCTTTGGCTCCGATGCGTGGTCACCCGAGCTGATGGTTGCAGAAGTGTCCTATCCCGAGAGTTACTACCTCGTCGCCCGCGAGGATGGCGCCTTGGACCTATGTGGGTACGGCGGTTTGCGCGCTGCCCGGACAGACGCTTGGCAGGGCGATATCCAAACCCTCGCGGTGTCTCCAGAGCATCGACGAGGAGGTCTAGGCCGAACACTGCTTCGGGCATTGCTCGCTGAAGCATCAGCCCGGGGAGCTACTGAGGTGTTTCTGGAAGTTCGAGCGGACAACGAGGCGGCCCTGGCTTTGTATGGAGCGGAGGGTTTTGAAGCCATCGATCGTCGTGTGGGCTACTACCAACCCGACGGAGTGGACGCGATTGTGATGCGACGTGAGGCTCAGGATCCAGAACCTGGGTGGGCGGTGAGTAATGACTGAGCCGCTCGTGCTGGGAATCGAGACCAGTTGTGATGAAACCGGTGTCGGAATTGTTCGAGGGTCCACCCTGCTGGCTCACAGCGTTGCCTCGTCTATGGAGGAACACGCCCGGTATGGCGGGGTGGTTCCCGAAGTTGCAGCCAGGGCCCACCTGGAGGCAATGCCGCAGGTTCTCTCCGATGCCCTGTCGAAAGCCGGGGTGTCTTATGGCGACCTCGACGCCATTGCAGTCACCAGTGGGCCTGGCTTGGCGGGTGCGCTCATGGTGGGAATGGGTGCTGCGAAAGCGCTCGCGGTGAGCCTTGGGTTGCCGTTGTATGCGGTTAATCACCTTGTAGGGCATGTAGGAGTCGAGTGTGTGTCCGAATCGGGTGACACGCTTCGGACACCGACCATTGCGCTCTTGGTTTCCGGTGGTCACACCTCGTTGCTGTTGGTTCGAGACCTTGTTCACGATGTGGAGCTGCTCGGAGAAACCATTGACGATGCCGCGGGGGAAGCCTTCGACAAGGTGGCGAGGGTTTTGGGTCTTGCCTATCCCGGAGGCCCCGAGATCGATCGGGTAGCCAGGGAGGGGGACCCTGAGTTTGTGCAGTTCCCCCGCGGCCTCACCGCTCACAAAGACCAAGATAAGCACCGGTTCAACTTCTCTTTCTCTGGTCTGAAGACCGCCGTGGCGCGTTATGTCGAGTCGACAAGGGCGCGAGGTGAAGAGGTCGACGTTGCGTCGATTACCGCGTCCTTCCAGGAAGCAGTGGCAGATGTTCTGATCCAAAAGTCACTCCAGGCCTGCCAAGAGCATGACACGCCTCGCCTCCTTCTGGGTGGGGGAGTAGCGGCAAACTCCCGGGTCCGAGGTCTTGCTCAGGAGCGGTGCGACGAGGCAGGGATAGAGCTCAGAGTCCCCCCGCTGTCGCTGTGTACCGATAACGGAGCCATGATTGCTGCCCTCGGTGCACAGCGCATGATGGCGGGTTTTGAGCCGTCATCGCTTACCAGCGGAGTCTTCTCGACTCTCTCCCCGTCTGTCATCCAGCTCTAGGGGCGCCTGGGTAGTCTGGTGTCATGTCCACCCCGACCCAGCCTTCTGACGAGGACACTCCAGAGGTGATTACGGAGGTGTCGGTGTCGGAAATCTCGGTGGAGCGCACCGGATCCTTGCCACCTGAGCGCGAGAGCAAAGCGGGCAGTACTGTCTCGCGCTTTGCCTTAGGGCTTGGAATCCTCAGTCTTTTGTGTGCTCCACTCTTTGGCGTGGGTGTTGTGCCGGCGATTGTCGGAATCATCGTCGGGCACATCGCCAAAAGAGGAGAGCCGGTCAGCCGGATTCGAGCAATGATTGGTCTGGGTCTGAGCTATGTCGCGCTCGTGATTGGCACCGCAATCTTGGTCTTAGTAGCGCTTCCGATTGTGCTGGCCTTCTTGGTGAGCACCGGATACGTCCTAGCCGACTAAGAGACTCTGTCGGCCAGTATCGCGGTCTTTTTTCCGGACACCCGGGTGAGGATGAGCGTTGCACTGCCCTCTCCGCGGAGGGGCAGAGTCGTGCGCAGCGCTCCCGGGTCCACATCGATTCCCCTCTTTTTGATCTCGAGGGTCCCGAGCTTTGCCTCTCGAACCAACGCCTGAACATTCTTGGTGGAGTAGGGGACACTCTCTCGAACCCGAAAACACTGAACCAGAGGAGAGGTAACCGGAGCCTGGCTCGTCATGTAGGCAATAGTCGAATCAATCATGTGGGCACCGTGAGCTCTCGCCAGATCCCCGATCAATCGGGCTCTAATGACGGCTCCATCTGGCTCGAGGAGGTACTCGAGTAGCTCTCCTACGGGCGCATCCGCGGAGTCGCTGGGGCCCGTGACCTCGACCCCACCCCGGTCAGTGAGAACAAGTGCGCTCCGCGTAATACCTTCCCTGGCGAGAGCCCCCCACCAGAGAACCATTTCGACGACACTGCCCTTCCATGACACCCACTGGGCCTCGCATCCCTCCGGGATGAGAGTTCTCTCCATTCCGGGGGCCAGTTTGATTCCTGTTGGCTTGGTACGAGCCTGATCGAACACCCACTGGAGTGAGGGTGACCAATCCTCGGGCTTTGTTACTCGCGTGGTTCCCTGCCGCCTGGCGGGATCGAACCAGAATGATTCCGCCGAGGACAGATCGAGGGTCTCGACGTCAGCGTGTTCGACGGTGACTGAATCAAAAGGTTGCAGGTTGTAGGAGGCTAAGGCTGCCGTGACATCATTGCGCTCTATCGCGCGAACAGTGAGCCCGGCGCCTGCAAAGGCGAGCGCATCGCCTCCGAGACCGCATCCAGCATCCGTCACCGAGCTGATCCCAGCGCCGAGGAACCTCCCCGCATGGTGGCTTGCCACGTCGAGGCGGGATGCAACTTCGAGGGACTCCGCAGAAAACAGCATGCGATCGGCAAAAGTGCCGAACTTCTCTCGTGCCTTGTGGCGCAAGGCTACCTGACCCATCACAGCGCTCACCGTCTCGAGACTGTGTCCCTGCTTGCGCAGTCGTGCGACTTCAGAAACCACAGTGTCTGGGGAATGGGGTGTGTCGATGCTGGCGAGGAGCCGAAGAGACTCGGGGGTGAGGAGTGCCTCGAGCTCGCGTCGTTCCACTTCCCCATTCTGTCAGTGCGACACGAACTGGCACTCGTATTGCGCGAGTGCTAATGGGTTCGCTACAGTTGTGTTAGCACTCGAATAGTGAGTGTGCTAACCCAGAGTCTCAGAAAGAGGTCAACCGTGTCGGTCTCCATCAAACCGCTCGAAGATCGCATTGTGATCAAGCAGGTCGAAGCAGAGCAGACGACTGCTTCTGGTTTGGTCATTCCTGACACCGCGAAAGAAAAGCCTCAGGAAGGCGAAGTTGTCGCGGTAGGTCCCGGTCGCTTCGATGACAACGGAAACCGAGTTCCCATGGATGTTGCCGTGGGAAATCGCGTTCTCTACTCGAAGTATGGTGGCACCGAAGTGAAGTTCGGCGCAGACGAGTATCTCGTCTTGTCGGCTCGCGACGTGCTCGCCATCGTGGAGCGCTAAAAGCGATCAGAACGATTCAAGAAGGCCCACACAACGTGTGGGCCTTCTGCATTGAGCCACTCTGTGACGGGTATAGCCTGATGCGGTGAATGAGTCCACCCGGTCGAGAGATGGGTTTCTCGCGGCCGCCGCGGCCTACGGGCTGTGGGGACTCCTCCCCGCCTATTTTGTGGCGCTTGACCCCAGTGGGCCGGTCGAGATTCTGGCGTTTCGCATCGTCTTGTCACTGGTGTTTTGCGTGCTCATCCTCGCCATTATGCGTCGACTCCAACGGACTGCGGGGCTTCTCAAAGACCCGGGAATCGTCAAGCTCTCAGCGCTTGCCGCGGTGCTCATTCTCATCAACTGGTCGGTCTATGTTTATGCCTCACTCAATCAGTTCATCGTTGAGGCGGCACTGGGCTACTTCATCAACCCGTTGGTCACAGTGGCTCTGGGGGTTGTAGTACTCAAGGAGAAACTGCGTCCGATGCAGTGGGGTGCGCTAGGGCTTGCCATTGTTGCAGTCATCGTTCTCACAGTGGGATACGGATCAATTCCGGTCATATCCCTCACTCTTGCCTTTTCTTTCGGGTTTTACGGGTTTGTCAAGAACCGCATGGGTCCCACGGTGAAATCGCTCGATAGTTTGACCCTGGAGACGCTCTGGCTCACACCTGTCGCATTCGGCCTGCTTCTCTGGGTCTCGTTGACAGAAGGCCTGACCTTGGGGACCTTAGGTGCAGGTCACACCGCGTTATTGCTGCTGGCGGGGGCCGTCACGTCGATTCCGCTGCTCTTTTTTGGGGCGGCGGCCAGGCGTTTGCCGCTGTCCGTCATCGGGCTCATGCAATACCTCGCTCCGGTCATGCAATTCACCTTTGGGGTGGCCATTATGGGCGAACCCATGCCCCTCGAGCGGTGGATTGGCTTCTCTTTGGTGTGGGTTGCTCTGATTATTTTGAGTATCGATGCCCTGAGCCATCGTCGCAACCGGTTGCTTCACCCCACTCAGCATTAGGAAATCCCCCATTTTTCTGCCTACCATCTGAGCAGAGCCCGTTACACGGATGTAACCAAACTGGCTTGTTTCAGGCGCAAATTGCGCGTAAGTTAGCTATTTGTGGCTGTGTTCGGCATGGCCACGTTCTTTACACCAAGTAAACAAAAGGAGCATCATGAGCGTATTTTCGAAGGCTGGGACTGGCTTTGCCATTCTCGCTGCCTCCGCGCTAGTGCTCAGCGGCTGTGCAGCCGCTGAAGAAGCAGCTCCAGAGACCACTGATGCAGCGGAAACTCCTGCTGCAGCTGAGTCGCTGGCGCTGAAGATCGGTACGGCCCTGCCCGTCACCGGTTCTCTTGCATTCCTCGGACCGCCCGAAGAAGCAGGTGTAGCTCTCGCAGCTGCAGACATCAACGCCGCAGATGCTGGCATCAGCATCGAGGTTGTTTATGGTGACTCCGGTGACCTTGACAACAAGGCATATGAGACTGAAATTCCCCGTCTTCTGAACGAGGGTGTTTCCGCCATTGTTGGTGCTGCCTCTTCGAGTGTGTCCCTGTCCTTCATCGACCAGGTCACCAAGGAAGCTGGCGTTCTGCAGATTTCTCCTGCAAACACCTCTACTACTCTCTCTGACTACGACGACGACGGTCTGTACTTCCGTACCGCTCCCGCAGACTTCCTGCAGGGTGAGGCACTGGGTCAGCTCCTCGCCGCTGATGGTCACGAGACCGCTGCATTCCTGACTCTGAATGACGCCTACGGCATCACTCTTCAGGAAGAGGCAACAAAGGCATTCGAGGCTGCTGGTGGTACCGTTCTCGGTTCCGCTTCGGTGAACACGGGTGACACCAACCTGACCTCTCAGGTCAACGAGGTTGTTGCTCTTGACCCCGACGCCCTCGTCGTCATCCTCTTCGATGAGACCAAGACTGCTGTCCCCGAGATTGTTGCTGCTGGGTTCCCCAACTCCAACATGTACTTCACGGACGGTAACCTTGCCAACTACTCGGAGGACTTCCCCGCAGGAACCCTGACCGGTTCTAAGGGAACTCTGCCTGGTCCTACGTCGACCAGCATTTCCGATGACTACAAGGAGCGCGCTGACGCTGTCTGGACCGAGATGGGCAACCCCTCTCTGTTCGGTGACGACGTCTGGGCGTACAGCACTGAGTCCTACGACGCAGTGGTCCTCGTAGCTCTTGCAGCTCTCGCAGCCGGCTCGACCGACTCGCGTGCTATCGCTGACAAGATGCAGGAAGTCTCCGGTGGTTCCGGCGGTGGCGAGAAGTGCACCTCCTTTGCTGCCTGTGCAGACATCATCAACGGTGGTGGAGTGGCTGACTACGACGGCCTCTCCGGCGGAATCGCCTTCGGCGACAACGGTGACCCCACCGAAGCTGCTATTGGTATCTACCAGTACGGCGAGGACAACACCTACCTCCCCATCAACTAAGTTGATTTGAGCTAGGTGACAGTTGTCACACGCGAGGGCCCCGGCGAGTATTCGCCGGGGCCCTTCGCGTTGGCTTGATAAGAGGACTCAGAAGAATCCGCGCACCGCAAAGCGAACTTTGTGCGTGGCGACTGAAATCTGCGCGACTATGTGGCCGCGCGTGGTGATTCTTTAGGCGCCGAGTGAGCCGAGGTACAGCTCGATGACCTTTGGGTCATTCAGAAGGTCTCGACCCGATCCTGTGACCGCATCTTTTCCTTGGTCGAGCACGTATCCACGATCGCAAATCTGAAGACAGCGTCGAGCGTTTTGTTCCACCATGATGGTCGTCACGCCAGCCTTGTTGATGTCCGAGACACGAAGGAACGCTTCGTCTTGGCGCACCGGTGAGAGACCAGCGGAGGGCTCATCTAGGAGCAAGACTGAGGGATTCATCATGAGAGCACGGCCCATGGCCACCATCTGACGCTCACCACCGGACAACGAGCCAGCTCGCTGCTTGAGGCGAGCACCGAGCTCTGGGAAGAGGCTGGTCACGAGTTCGAGACCTTTGTCATATTTGTCGGGCTTCTGATAAACGCCCATTTGAAGGTTCTCTTCGATCGTGAGGCTGGGGAACACGTTGTTGTTCTGCGGAACATACCCAACTCCACGCTCCACGAGCTTGTCAGCCTTTAGGCCGGTGATGTTCTCTCCATTGAGATACACGGCTCCTTCACGAACTTTGGATTGACCGAAGATTGCCTTGAGGAGAGTTGACTTTCCTGCACCGTTGGGTCCGATGATTCCAATCAGTTCACCCTCACGCGCGATGAGGTTACAGCCGTTGAGGATGTTAACCCCGGGAAGATAACCCGCCACCAGGTTGTCGACATTGACGACGACATTTTTTTCTTCAGCCATGGCCTACTTCTCTCCTTTCGGGAGAGTGATTCGTCCCGTTACGACTCCAAGATCAACATCCTGGTGGCTTCCTAGGTAGGCATCCACGACGGCTTCGTCCTTCATGACGTCCTCTGGGGGTCCTTCTGCAATGATGCGCCCTTCAGCCATCACGACAACCCAGTCGGCGATGTGACGGACCATGTGCATGTCGTGCTCGACAAAGAGGACTGTCATGCCTTCTGTCTTCAAATCAAGAATGTGTTCCAGTAGGGATTCGGTAAGTGCCGGATTGACACCTGCCATCGGCTCGTCGAGCATAACCAGGGTTGGGTTGGTCATGAGCGCTCGAGCCATCTCGAGGAGCTTTCGTTGACCGCCTGAAAGGCTGGCCGCGAAATCATCCTTGAGCTTCAGCAACTTGAATCGCTCCAAAATTTCGAGGGCACGCTCCTCAATTTCGGCCTCTTGTTTCTTCCACAAGAAGGGGAAAATTGATTGGAAGAGCGACTCACCGGTTTGATCCTTGGCGCCAAGCTTCATGTTTTCGAGCACGGTGAGAAGGCCTAAGGCCTTGGTCAGCTGAAACGTTCGAACCTGACCCATCTCTGCGACTTTGTGGGCAGGGATACCAGCGAGGTTTTCTCCCGAGAACGACCATGAACCGGTATCTGGCTTGTCGAAACCGGTCAACAGGTTGAACAGGGTGGTTTTGCCTGCACCGTTCGGACCGATGAGGGCTGTAATTGCTCCTCGCGGAATTTCGAGATGCTCAACATCCACAGCGACAAGACCACCAAACTTCCTCGAGACATGGTCGGCAACGAGGATAGGGTCTACCTTGGGCACACCCGGCCGCGCCTCCCCTTGATGTAGCCCTGTGCTCTTCTGGGGGGTCTTTTTCATGGGTTTACTTCCGGACAAAGGTCAACTCCCTCTTGTCGCCGACGATTCCTTGAGGTCTAAGAATGACGATGATGACGAGGAGGAGGCCCACCAACACGAATCGCAGAGCTCCGGCCTGTGCGGACGAGAGGGCTCCGAGGAGACCTGCTTCCGCCATTGCGGGAAGCAGCGAGCCAAGGAACGCCTGCAACACCCAGAAGATAACGGCTCCCAGCAACGGTCCGAATACTGTGGCCGCTCCACCAAGGAGCAAGGCCGTCCAGACGAAGAAGGTCAACGACGTGGCGAAGAGCATCGGGTTTGCTGACGAGGGGAGAACGTAGAGCGCACCCCCCAGGCCGGCGACGATACCTCCCACTACAAGAGCTTGCATCTTGTAGGCGAAAACGTTCTTACCCAGAGCGCGCACGGCATCTTCGTCCTCACGGATACCCTTGATGACTCGACCCCAGGGGCTCTTCACCAGTCTCCAAAGAAGGAGCGTGGAAAGAGCCAAGATGATGAGGGCGAATATCAAGACCCAGAATTGATTAGCCGTATAGCTCCACGGCCCAAACCCGTAAGTGCCATCGGGGAACGGGTTGATGCTTCGGAAATCATTGGCGTAGGCCACTAAACCATCGGCTGAGCCTGTGGTTTCAATCCACGTAGTGGACAGCAGGAGCAATCTCACAATCTCCGCAGCGGCGATTGTCACGATCGCAAGATAATCTCCTCGAAGTTGAAGCGTCGGTATACCCAGAATTACCGCAAACACTGCTGAAGCTGCCATCGCCGCTAAGAACGCTGCCCACCACGGAAATCCAAACGTGAGCGTTGAAATCGCATATCCGTAGGCACCCACCGCCATAAAGCCTGCAATACCGAAGTTCAGGAGGCCGACGAATCCGAAGTGAATCGCCAGACCAAGAGCTGCCATTGCAAACGCAATGGTGACCGGGCTAAACAGCGCTTGGGCTGTGTTATTCAAGATTGAAACGATATCCATCAGTCCGGCCCCTAACCTATTCGCTCTCGTCTACCCAGGATTCCCTGTGGCCGGAAGAGCAGAATCACAATCATCACCACGAGCGCACCGACGTACTTGAGGTCTGAGGGAATGATCTGAGCCGAGGTCTCGATCAAGACACCCACAATCATGGCTCCTACGAACGCACCAAAGGCTGTTCCCAGACCACCGAGAACACCAGCAGCGAAGATGAACAGAAGAATCTTCTCACCCATGTCCCACTTGAGGCCGGGGCGGAAGTAAGCCCACATGATGCCGGCAAGCCCGGCAAGGCCTCCTGCCATAATCCACACAACCCTGATTACTCGGTCGACATCGATTCCGGAGGCTGCCGCCAAGTCAGCATTGTCAGAGACCGCTCGGGTGGCTTTGCCCATCTTGCTGCGCAACAACCACATCGCGAAAGCGATGAGCACCACCAGGCTCACGCCCATACTGATGAGGTCGTTCACACTCAGTGTCACGGTGCGGAAGATGGGAATCTCAGGCGAGCCCAGCGCTCCGGGGAGCTGCTCGGTTCCACCTCCCAAGAAAGCCTGAGTGATGTATCGGAACGTCAAGGATAGGCCGATGCTCACGATCATCAGCTGCACAATCCCCACCCCGCGCGCGCGCAGCGGTGCCCAAACCGCAGCGTCAAGTCCCCAGCCAAAGAGCGCCGAGAGAGCGACAGCAATGGGGAAAGACAGAAGGAGCGGGACCCCGGCGAGCGTCAGGAAAAGCGTGAAGAGCGCGCCCATGGTGACCATCTCACCGTGGGCGAAGTTCGGCAAGGCGGTAGTTCCGAACACCAAGGAGAGACCGATAGCCGCGAGGCCCAGCAACAATCCAAAGTTGATGCCTGCGAACACTCGCATGAAGAACTGGTCGAGCTGGCTCGTGGGGTTTCTCTCACCCTCGCCAATGAAGAAATTCCACACCACTGTGTTGGTGAATCCCCATTCGACCGTCTGTGTCGCGCCTCCTTCGAGAACAGCGATGCCATCCGGGAGAGTGTCCTCGACGAGGGTGATTTCGTATGTTCCAGCTTCTGGAACACCTATTGCCCATTTTCCATCGGCGTCGGTGACTACTTCGGCCGAGTAGCCATTTCCCTCGACAATAATTTTGACCCCGCCGAGCGGAGTTCCCTCATTCTTGACGTTTCCCAGAATCTTGTTCTCGTATTCATCACCGACCGTGTCAGCCATCGCAGGGGAGGCAAGAAGAACCCCGGCAAACGCGAGTATGGCGATAAGAAAAAGTTTCAGTGCCCTGGAAAAGAACGTGCTGTCCTCAGCTGTCGCTGAATTCACGGTGCCTCCTGGTGCTTGGGCAACAGACAACCGGAAGCGGTTTCTCTGTGCGTCTTCATTGACACGATCAGTATGGGTCATATTTGTTTCTGTCTTTGCCTCTAAGTCAACAGTTCCCCCATTATGCCCATGTAACGCGCTGAGGTCTAACCCGTTACGATGTTGGGAATCCACATCGTGGGCAAGACCGGCGCACTTTCAGCGAAAAATGGGGTTGGAATATGGCTCAAGAAAATCCTTTTGGTCTGGTGGGGTTGACCTACGACGATGTCATGTTGCTCCCCGCGCATACCGATGTGATTCCCAGCGAAGCTGACACCTCCTCCCAGCTCACCAAAAACATCCGGCTGTGGGCGCCTCTTCTTTCTTCTGCGATGGACACTGTGACGGAGGAGCGGATGGCGATTGCGATGGCGCGCCAGGGTGGAATTGGCATTTTGCATCGCAACCTCTCTATTGAGGACCAGGCTTCTGCGGTGGACAAGGTCAAGCGCAGCGAGTCCGGCATGATCACGAATCCGGTG
>Ga0181558_10005612_pt1 | contig 11023 bp, 9 predicted proteins | sample 011ome_22_FD_133754 | JGI IMG/M metagenome (GOLD analysis project Ga0181558, IMG submission 133754) | Coastal salt marsh microbial communities from the Groves Creek Marsh, Skidaway Island, Georgia - 011507BT metaG (megahit assembly) | ecosystem: Environmental > Aquatic > Marine > Intertidal zone... | reverse complement strand
TAGTTTCTTTTTATCAAAACCAAACTTTAAAATACTTACTGGAAACCTATCACCTTTATTGTCATCATCAATTCTTTTTTGTTTATAAATACCACATTCACCTTTTCCTATTGTTTTATATGGTTTACCTTCTGTTTTTTGTGGGTTGTATATCCAATTCATATTTTTAGGTTTTTTATCATTATGAAATATATATATCATTTCGTGGTTTCTTAACGGCATTTTATTAGCAGATAAAAAACCTACTGAATTACTTTTCTCCCATATAATATCATACCTAAACCATTTTGGATTACTATTTATTAATGTATTACCAAATTTAACTGTGCAAAAAAAAACAAATTTACAATTATCTTTACCAATCCGCTTTAATTCAATCCACATTTTTTCTAAATCAATACAACTATCCCACTTACACGATGTTTGGCCGTAAGGTAAATCCACCACTACCAGCTGAACCGACTTATCGTGTATACTTGCGAACTTGTTGAAACAATCATCATTATAAATAACGGATTCCATTTATAATAATGAGAGATTGTATTATATAATTTTATACTAAATACTTTTACTTTTTAATTAAATGTGCTTTATCTATTGCTTTTGCTTTACCGCCCATTACAGCACTATACAACCGAGCAATCCCCCACTGCGTAGCACTTTGAACTTGTTTTCTAACACTTTCGGGATTAGAATAAAAAGCACCTTCTCCCTTCTTTACAATTGTTTTTAAACCTGATAATTTATATCCAGTCAATTTTGCTATTTCAGAAATAGAATGTGACGCATCTTTATCAAACCCATATTTTTTATTGAACTTTTGTTTGTAGGTAGACATTTATAATAACAAGATATTTTAAAAGAACCTTTTTTTAATATCTGCTAAACTATCTCTATATGAGGGTTTATTCCATAATAGCCAACGGCTCCAAAACCCAGCAGTATCTACTCCGCTTTTCGTCCAGTTTTCTCGTGCTTTATGTCTTGATAGATATGCATTCTTTCTTTCTTCGTCTTTATGTGTGGTGTAATCCTCGTAACCAGTTGCCCCAAATTTAACACTCTTTTCACGGCCAGTTTCTTTATTTTTTAGCACTGCCTTATATTTCTTTTTATCACCAGAAAGTTTAACTAACTTTACAAAATCATAACCCATTATTTATATAAAGAGAGATTTAATTAATTAGATATGTTGCATAGTATTTATTAACTGGTATACCAGCACGCTCAAGGGCAACCATAGCACAACTAATTCCGTCAAACAAAGACAACACATTCATCTAAATAATATACATTATAGTTAGATTGTATATTATTTTTTTTTAACTTATTTAAAAAGTCATTTATTTAAAGCGACATCAGAACACTCTTAAGAAAATACATAGTGCCTTCCTCAATAGGAGAAAGAGCAGACTGAGGCGAGTGCAGAGCAACTTGAACGCTAAAAGGTTTGTTGTTAGTAAAATAATTACTCTTGTCATTAGCCGTGTAAATTTTAAGAGGAAGGATACGGACTGGTTCGGCAGTGTTTTCAAGACCCTTAATACCATAGAAATTACGGAGGGGCAACATACTATTACTGAAATAATCCAGAGTTTTATCCAGATGCAAAGACGAAGAATAATCAGAACCAATTGTTTTTAAAGCAATATCCGTAGAGGTATTCGCGATGTTATTAACCTGAAAGCGATAAGAATAAACATTAGGAAGAGTAGAAACAAGCGACCCACGTTTAGGCATCAGGATGGCGTTATTAAACGACGATGCTTCCATAATATTAAACTGCCGTTCGTAGTCAAAAGTATTATCTTGAATAGTGATAGGTTCAACTCGGTAAGTGTTGTAAGTCATACCCATCGGGATTTTCTTGTTCTTGGTGCTTTGTTGCAGAACAACCTCCAATCGGTCAATTTCGTAAGTTAAACCCTTGCTTAATTTAGTAACAAGCTCAGCATCTCCTTCACCATCACCCAACGCCGTAGTAACACGCTGATAATCAGAAATAATCAAATCAAGAGTGGTGGCGGTCTGCTGTTTAACAACACCCTCCCATGCTTGTTTCAAAGAAACACCAATGCTGGAAGTAGGGCAACCCAAGTTGGTAAATTTAAGGATATGAAACCCAACCTCATCAGACGGCGTCGCAGAAATAAGACGAACCCCACGCCCAGTGTTAGGGAGAGCCATCATTCCATTACCAGTAGCAAGGTCACCTTTGATTATATCAGGACCAATAAACATTGTTTCTTCATCAGTAATCATAGCGGCGGCGGCCGTAGCGGCGGCTTCAGCGTCCCCACCATCGGGGTAAGCTTGGGGGTAAGTCAACTGGTAAGACAATGAAAATGTCGCTTCTTGGTTTGCTCGTCCGTCATCCGTTATAATGCTTTGTTCTTGCAGTTTTTCAATAAACGCATCAGGGACTTTAATGGAATTAGCAGTAAGGTCCAATTTAAAAGCAGCATCTATTTCAAGAGGAGCTACAAGCATATCCTCCATTTCAAGACGCAGAAATTTTAAATCAGTAACAGCGAACCAAGCGTATTTCATTCGCAGAGTAGCAGCAACGGCGGCTGTCGCTGGAGTTTCAGCCGGCACAGGGTTGGCGGCATGATTAGCTTCATCAACGGCGATTGTAAAAACAGGGGCCGTTCCTAAAGTAGCAGCGGCGGCTTCAATAAAACAATCTTTCGTGGTTAAATCACCAATAACCCCGGCGGCATCGCCTAAATTAAAAGAGGGGATAATATAAGTTTCACCACCGACATACGCTTTCGTAGTAATAGCAGTAGGAGTTCCGTCAATAGTGTAGACACCAGTAACAGGGTCAATCTTAATTTTAATTTCGGTAATATCAGCAGCTTCGGCACCACCAGTTAAATATTGAGCCGCTTCGGCACCAGTCCAAGCAGCAATATCGGTATTGCTAAGAGTGTATTCCAACACAGGAGGAACAGCGGGGCCTTCCGCCGCGTGTCCCAAAACATCAACAACTTCATTTTCAAAAGCAACAACACGAGGGATTTCGCCAGTTTTAGATTCCATTTCAAACACCATTTTACAATGGCGACCAGCTTCAATTCCTCGCGTTTGAATTTGTGCCTCGGTTAATTCTTCCTTAAATTGTAATTGCTGATTACTCGCCCAATCATTAACCGCCGTAGGTTCTTTGCTGACCGCTTCAAAAAGACGAGCTTCATACACACGAGGCATATCCGCAACGCTAATAGCAGTATTACTATGAGGGAATAAAACACTGGGGTAAGCTTGGGTCATATTATTTTCAAGAGTGACATTGTTAGGGTATAACATTTCGCTAAAGTCTTGGTCGTTTTCAACAGCAGAGCGAATAGGCACAACCTTAAACAAAGTATTCTTATCTTCAAATTCAAGCGATATTTCTAAACCACCAACTTCCGACAACCAAAAGTTTTGCGATTTACACACTTCAAAAATATCACCAAGAGGGATTTGAACTTCAACCAAATCTTTCAAAAGCGAGGAAAGAGTAGACATAACAGCCGACCCACGCTTATCAGATAAGGCGACGCCAGTCAAAAGGGACTTGGCGGCAAGACGTTCCTTATTAGAGGTTAATTGAAACATCGTCTGCGATATAATGTTGCTAAACGGAATGCTTTCAATAATAGAGCCATTACCACGCTTAAGAATGCAAGATTTAATCATAGACGCTGGGGTATAACTGAAATCCTCGTGACCGAATGAAACGGCCAAATTGCGTTCAATCAAACGCTTCAAATTATCGGTAGTAATCGTTTGACCCTCTTTATTCATAAGGCGTAATCTCATCGCCAAATAACTCTCGGACAAATCGGTTTGCAGATTATCCGCAGGGATGGCGATATTAGCTCGGTTGTAAGTTGCCGTATACTTTTGGTTCTCCTTGGATCTATATTTAATGGTCCTCATCATATTGATACTCATCTTTATAATATAGAATGATATAAAAAATTTATATAAAAATCGCATTAAAATCTTTATATAAAATTGCCTAAAAAACCCTCAAAAAAACCCTCAAAAAAACCCTCAAAAAAACCCTCAAAAAAACCCCCTAAACCCCTGGTTGAGCCACGGAAGAAATATTTGCCTGGGGGACAATATCATTAACCATTTGGGGAGGTTGCGGCGGCGTTGGTAAATTCGGCGTCCCTTTTGCTAAATTCTTGCCGCCCTCAATTAAACCAAATGCTCCTAATCCAGCGGCGGCAGCACCAACAATAGGGTCTACAACTTCCCCGACTGCCTCAACTGCATCAGTGATACCACCCAAAATGTCCGAAAAAATACTACCTCCCGTCTTTTCAACTTCGGGCAGAAATTCAGAAATCTCGGCAGGTTTTACATAAGCGGCGGTTGTTTCACCACCCGCACTCAATTCCGCTTCGCTACCCTCTGCTACTTTATAACTTACATCTTGCGATTGTAATACTTTTGTAGAGCTTTGCTCCTCATTAGGTATTAAAGTGTCAGGGTGTAAACCACTTGATGTTTGGATATCAGCACCTCCTGCTTCTGCTCCGCCCGATTGTTCGGTAGGTAAATCTGACTTAGGCATTTCCCCCCCTATTTGCCCTAACCATTCTGGCGTGTCTGCCGTTTTATATTTGTTAAAATTTGAAAACGTTAAAGGTTCATTATCAGGGATTACAGCCCCTCTATTTGCCGCTCTTATAACTTCATCATCACTTTTTAAAGCAATATTATCTTTATCTATGGATGCTTCTACCGGTCTGTTCTCACCATAAAATTTATCAACTCTATCATTTAAAAAAGCACGTGATTGTTCTGCATTCATAATACTACTTTCCGGATTGGTTGCTATTTCAGTAGCACTAACCGCAGATGGTTCAAATAGAGGGTTATCAAATGTAACACTTCTAAGCGAATCGTCTACTGTGCTGGGTTCTGTAGACGCACTACTAATTTGTTCCACAGCGTCGCCAAGAGTTTTAGGCAGATTACTAACAGCATCACTAACATCACTGACCGCCGATTTAGCAGTATCCGAAATATCATTTACTATTTTTTTAGCATTTTCCGCGGTTTTACCTAAATTGTTATACACTTGTTTAACTTTTTGATAAGTATTTTTAATACTGTTTATTCCAGCGGGTAATTCCATACCACTTTGAATAAGTTCGCCAAACCCGGCGATTTGACTTTGTTCTTTCATTTCGTCTTCCACTTGAACCTCTTGATTTAAAGCAACTTTATAATTGAATTGTTCGTTTCTATATTGGTTTATGTTATCGTTAATTTTAGCCTCTTCATTCTGCTCGTATTGTTCCTGTGTAGCGTTAATTTGTTGGCTTACCATCTTTTGATTTTGATAAAAGTTATACGCCATAATAAATATATATATATAATGTATATAATATATTATGGATAATATCTCTAAAACATCTATTTTAAAAATCTTACCAGTAAAAAAAGAGGAAGAGAAACCAAGTATTCTAAACCCTATACTCCCTATTTTTCCATCTTGCACTTGTATCGTTGCTCCGCCCCGTGCTGGTAAAAGTAATTTAGTTATGAACTTGTTATGTAATAAATCATTTTACTATTGTGGGAATGAAAATGACCCAGAAAATCCATCGTTTTATGATGAAATTTATTATTTTTCACCTACATCTCGCTTTGACAAAACTACTAAAAATGTATTAAGCAAAATGGATAATGTTACACAAATAGACGATATGGACGACCTACAGCATACTAATCTATTTGTTGAAGAAATACAAAAAAGTCAAAAGAATTGGGACGAAGAAGAGGAGGGACGTCCTCGCCCTAAAATACTTTTGGTTTATGACGATATGGTAGGGTTATTAGCACAGACAAAAGTAGATATTCTTTCTACAAAATTTAGGCACTACAATTTCAGCGTGCTTTGCATTAGTCAGTCGTATAAAAAATTACCTCCAGTGTTGCGTAATTGTATGACGGCGTTTATCTGGTTTAATATGATGAGCCACAAAGAGAATGAAAAATTATATTTAGAACACGGTCAAAATATCCCTGGATATTGGGAGCATTTAAAATTATTAGATAAGAAATATCAGTTTCTCTATTACTCAATAGAAACCCAGGAATTATACCACAATTTTGAACGCTTAATATGGTCTAAAGACCAGCAATTAGAAGGTGCTTATGATAATGAAGAAGACGAAGATGAAGATTGAATGTAGTTTAAATGTTTTTGTTTTTTTTCGTATTCAACCAGTTTCATTAACCCAGCAACACCGAACAGTTGTAAACCAGTATAAAATATCATGTATTTATGATAGGCGTTCATTATATAATAAGTATTTAAATTATATTTATTATATTTTTTGTAATTAATCTCTCTTCAATTAAAAATTATTTCATTTATTAGTAAGGACGAAAGAAAGACCTTGCGATGATAATGGTTGATTATCTAACGTGCTATAAATTCTAAAATTCAAGGACGACAATTCAATATCATTATTAGTATCAACCTTTAAATAGATAGGTTCTTTGGGTTCATAGCGATATTCGTATTTATGCTGGGATTTCACAACATCAGGGGTAAAATATGCAACCACATTGCGGCGCCCTTGGTCTTTCTTTTCAGCATCACTGGGGACACCACGAAAGTTTTTGACTTTAATAGCATCGATTTCTAACGCCAACTCTAAATTTTTGTATTTGTAGAGTTCGGCATCATACGGGGCGTTGTATTGTAAAACACCCTTAGAAGAAAAGTTTGCTATTTCACTAAATCCCAACACATTCATCAAAGGCAATGCTTCGGTAAAATCTAATTCAAATTTCATAGTTCCAACGACAACATCATTAGAACTGGTCGCCAATGTTGCTGAAACGCCTAAGTCGGTCACGGCGTGTTGAGAACCCCGACTTGGAGCATATTCCATTTCAATATCATAAGTTTTTTCAAATTCCCATGTAAAATCGCTTAATTGAACCTGTTCGGTCTGGTCCCATACCCGCACGACTTGATCCAAAAATGCATCATAATAAAACAGAATAAATTTGGTTTTATGTTGAACGAAATAGAAAAAGTTATTGGCGGACTCTGGTTGTGTAGACCATGGACCAACATTTAAACGCTGGGTAGGGTCTTCTAAATATAATGTTCTATAGTTATAAAATTCATCGCCTATTTCAAATAGTTCTCCATTTATGTTAACAAATAAAAGCGGTATTGGTAAATCTCCTTCTACTCCTGGGTCTGTAGTAACCAATTCTAAATAAAAAGCGTCATTAACGGCATCTTCAAACCCTTTTTTAACAAGACCACAACGAAAAGAACCAAATGTATTTGGGTCTTGATTAAATGCTAATTTAAAAGACACAAAAACACCGCCGCATTTTGCTAAACTTCTAAGATTAGGGGGGTCTATGTAATTGCCTAACATACTCTTCTTACCACTTTGAGTGTTTAGAATTGGTTCAGTTAAAGTGCCCGTTAAGGTATCTAAGGTAACAGGTTGTATCTCAAAGCGGTCTAATTTCATACTGATTTTTTCAGAAGGAAATGGAGTTTGTTCTGTTGATGAGGTCATTTGAAACCCTAACCCAACAAAGATATTATTTTTTAGGTCGCCCTCTTCAATTTCATTTGGTCTTAAATCATTTTCAACCGATAATTCAATATTTATAAGAGCTTCCAAATCTTCTAAAAGACCTTTTGTTGAGTCATATAACTTTTCTGGAACATTTATAAGAATTGTTTTTTCCACTTCGCCTGGGGCAGTGAAGGACATTTTGATAACTTGTTTCTTGACAAGAATGGGTTCTTCACGGATATCATATTCAGATGAAAATGAAGTCAATGCTAAAGTGCTTCCTGCTTCTATTTTAAGCGTATCACCAAAAAGGACATTCGTAGGGGCATTTGTGCCTTTATACTCTGGAGCAATAATTTTAAAGTTTTGAGCCATTTATATTATCTATATATAATATATTTATTATATAAATGTCTAAAACAACTATTTAATCTATGTTTATTAAATTAAAAGAAACTTTATCAGCAATTAATGGTTTATTATCTATTAAATTGTAAAATCTATAATTTAAACTTGTTAATTCCATATTTTCATTAATATCAACACTTGTATAAGCATCACTTGGACTTTCATAAGTTATGCTTAAAGATTTTTGTTCTTCAAAATTATTATCAACTACAGGGTTAAAAATTGCTAATGTATTAGTTCTTCCTCTATTTAAAGGGTCATTTGAGTTTTTAAGTCCTCTAAAAGATTTTATTTTTATATTATCAATATCCAATGCCAATTGTTTAGGTAGTTTATGGATTTCTACTCTATCTAAATTATTATTTATTTGTAATTCATAAGTTTTATCATTATTATTATAAAAAAACCTTTCATTTTTTTTTAATCCTAATACATTTGCAAATTCTTCTGCTTCAGAAAAATCAATTGAAATATTACCGAGTGGTTGTAAATCTGTGGTTTTATTATTATTCATCCAAGAAACAACATTAGTCCCTATTTTTATGACATTAGTTGGAACATTATCCGTCGGTTGGGTATAATTACCTGATAATCTATAAGTTGATTGAATAGTTGTTAAACCATCAAAAGCAACATCAGGAAATATATTTTCATGTAACAAAATTGCACCAAATTTTTTTTCTCCTAATTGCGCACCACGTATTTCTCCTACTATTACAGGTTCATTTTCTTCTTTAGTAATTGATATTACCAATGCTTTTCTAAAATCATAACGAATCAGATTAGGAATTTTGATATTTAGACTATTAGGTCCAATAGCTATTGTTGCTGTAAGTTGAAATTCAACTTTTTGAACATATCCAGTTACTCCATCAATAATGAGTTTAATGTTATCATCTTGAAAATCACTTACATGTAACGGACCAATGTATTTTTCACGCTCATCATTTGTGTCACTCCACTCTGGTATTTCTGATGGTTTTACATTTATAAAAAAACCATCATTATTATCTTTCTTATCAGCAAAATCGTAGTATTCATAATTATACTTTAAATTAAGTTGATTTGTTTCTTCATTTTTTATAATTTCTAAATAATTTTTAGAATCACCAATATAATTTTGCGAGAATATTCCTACTTTTAGTGCTTTTTTTGGGAAAGTTTTCCATAATCTAACATAATTTAAAAATTCATCACCTATTACCTTCACTACTTCCTCATGTGTATTATTATCCCTCAATATAATTTTAATTTCAGGTCTTAAATAGTGGTCTGTTGTCCATGTTGTTTCTTTCGGCGGCAACAATCCAGTATTAGTTTGCTCATAAGAAATTATACATGATTTATTATATTTTTTTTTTAAATCAGTGCATATAAATTCTATTTCTGCTTGAACATTAATCTCATCCTCCTCAGTGTTCGGGTCTATATAACGTTTTTGAAGAAAATTAACAACTTGCATATAAAAAAATCCAGGGCATACAAGTGCATTTAAAGGTTGTATTTTATTAAAATCGTTAATCTCTGACATTTGTGCTATACCAATTTTTTCATCTTTTATACAATATTGAAAATTTCTTACAAAAAAGTCAACTATCCAACCAGTTTCTTCTATAACTGGTGGTGGAAGTTCAGTATTAAATTTCATGAAAAAATTTAAATCTTCAATTGATGTAATTATTTGTGGATACCTCTCCATTCTAATAACATATTTATTTACATTATTTCTTGCTATTTTAAAGTTTCGTCCAATAGCCGCATAATTTAAAATCATTATAGTGGGTTCTATCATTGTAACAATATTGGATTTTTCTTGGATAAAAAAATATAAATCAGTAAGCATTTCGTATGGACTTTCATAAACCTTTCCTGCTGGAATAATAAGTATATTATCTTTATCTATGAAAAATGGTTGTGAACCTTGTTGTAAATTTAAATTATGGAATACAATTCTTTGTTCTTTTAAAATATTTTTTTGAACTCCATTGATGATTGCTTGAAATGATTTAAGTCCTATTTTACTATTTTTTTTTATTTTAATTGTATCGTTAAATAAAGCATTTACTGGAACAGACGATGAATTATATTCAGTATTAACTATTGTAATATTTTGAGCCATTTATATTATCTATATATAATATATTTATTATATAAATGTCTAAAACAAGTAAATCTAATGACTATTATCATAAAAATATTAAAAATGATGATGATTATATGGAAGTGAAGCGACTTGTAAAGCGTGAATGGTATGAAACCAATAAGGATTATGTTAGTGCATATTATAGAGTATATAGGGAAAACAATAAAGAACGTATTGCTATGAATAATCTGGTATGGAGGTTAGATAATGGGAAGATTAAACCCCCTTTGGAAATTAAATGAAGAGAGAATATTAGTTAAATTTTGATTATTTAAAATGTTTAGAAAATGTATAATAAAAATGAGTGAATTTTATAGCGATGAAAGTGATTACGAGAGTAGATATTCCAGTAGCGACAATGATGATGATTATTATTGCTACTATTGCGAAACTGACCTTGATTATGAGGACAATGTATTTGAAGATTTAGAACCATGTAAGCCACGATATTATTGTTCGAGTTGTAAATTACATATTCATACTGACGATTTAGAAAGTGATTGAAATGATAAATAATATAAATTATTGCTTATCATTTACGCAGTTAAAGTTTTTGCCGCCATTATCATTTGGTGCAATTTGGTATTTTGATGTTGCTTTTTTGAGTTTTTGCTGTATTGATTACCACAATCGCACATTACCTTTGAAAAATCCCGTTTAGAAGCATTAAAGGTCACATTAGGAGTTATGCCTGGTTCTTTTTTAAACATCTTTTCTCTAATTTTGACTTCATAAGGTTTCATTTCATAACCCAATAATAACATAGCAAATATAAATTCTCCATTGCTTAAATGTTCTGATTTACCCTCATCAGTCCAAATATCCTCTATTGTATGTTTTCCGCCATAACTTCCTGTATTCCAATACTTTTTTCCTAAAATACTATGTTTTTGGAAACTTTTAG
>Ga0181558_10005611_pt1 | contig 11023 bp, 8 predicted proteins | sample 011ome_22_FD_133754 | JGI IMG/M metagenome (GOLD analysis project Ga0181558, IMG submission 133754) | Coastal salt marsh microbial communities from the Groves Creek Marsh, Skidaway Island, Georgia - 011507BT metaG (megahit assembly) | ecosystem: Environmental > Aquatic > Marine > Intertidal zone... | reverse complement strand
CACTGAACAATCAAGAGTTATCTGATACGCCAACCATGGGCGGCGTTTACGCTCAGGGTGTGATGGAAGCTGGTGCTGGTATGGGCGCGGCTACAACTACAGCTCCGCTGACGATGTCGTCACAAGAAGAGCAAACACCAGCTCCAGCCACAACCTCCTCTCCAAACTACGGTCCAGTTGAAATCAAGATTCCTCAAGGCGGTGGCACCGTCACGCTGGACGTCAAAGAAGAGGTCAATGAAGACGATTTCATCGAAATGGTGTTGGCGCGTAATGAAGACCAACCACCAGAGCCAGAAACTGAAGTCGATCGAGCCAACCAGACGATAACGGAAGCTCGTCAGAATCAGATTGAAATGGCTGATGAGCCAGATGAACTGGGTTTAGTGAGTCGACTCAGAAAGCTGGCTAAAAACCCTAAGTTCACAAACTCTCTTCCGAAAAAAGGCAAAGCCTCTCGTTACTTCCAAGCGATCGAAAAAATGGTCGATAAGGGCGAAGTCAATGCAGACGAATGGCGTCTGTCTCCCGCCTATACCGGGTTAGGCAACTTCCCTGATGAAGAGTTCACTAAAGAAGACGTCTTGTATTACCTGTCGAGTCCTTTCCAGTTCGTCGAAGAAGAGCAATACGGGGTCTCAGATACGTTAGTCGCTTTTGGCCGTTCGATTAATGAGCAAGTCGGAATAGTTAAAGAGATGGAGTATCAAGGCGAGACGCGATTGAGTCTGCCGGAAACCTCTCGGGGGTTAATGGAAGCTCAGCCTGAGTATTACCAAAATAGGATCCAAGAACTTCTCGACGCTTACATGGAGTTACTAAGAAAAGTCGATCAAGAATTTACAGAGCTCGTAGAAGACGGTCATCAATTTGCAAATATGACCGAAAAGAACGCTTTTGAAGAGCAAATTACGGGTTTGCATGACTACAGCTCTAATATTAACGTATTGATCGCACGTCATCCGACCATGTTTATGGTGCGTGAAAACCCAAATGTCGAAAGCGGTAAAACGACAGACATGACGTTCCTCACCGAGGGCATCCTCCCGCTTCAGCAGTCAATCGCGCAAAAATTCGATGATATGCCTGTGCAACAGAATCTTGGAGCGCCTAATTTCCTTAATAGCACAGAAGCAGCACAAGGGGTTGCCCGAGAGCCGGCAAACTATCGAGAGTTTGCGCTGAGACTTCATGCGAGGAGTGACCTTGTCAATTTGCAGGAAAACCTACCTGACGTCAGTATTCATCGTGGTCTTGGTGAGCCAAATACTCTGGTATTTGCCAGAACGGCAGAATCAGAGCTTGTAGAGACCGGCGAGCGTTTCTTGCACATTGAAGAGATCCAATCCGATTTGCTTAATCGGGATATCGGAAAGGACGTTTCTTTCCCGCAAGAGCTAATGTCTGAAGTTGATAAAGATCTTGAGACCGAACAAGAAGATGTAGCTGAGCGGGTTGTTCAATACACGCATCCAATGCCACTTGCTCTCTATCCTGCTAACAATAATCCAATTGTAGTTAACGAATCGCGACAGGCTCCTCCGCCTCGGAATTCAATGGCACCAGTTCGCGCAAGCGATACTCCGATAACAGAAGAATTTGTCATTCAGTCCAGTACTGAGATCAACCTGTTGATGGAAGGCATCCGTGAGTACATGGATGAAATCATCATCCCTGCGACCGACGTCGAACAGATCATGGAAATCCCAGAATTCCGCCAATTAGAGGAATACATTCCGCTCAAAAGAAGAGCCAGAAAAGAAATTGACGATCTCAGAGAGCTCTACCGTCGATTAGGTCGCGATGAAAGCGAGATCACTGAAGAAAAAATCGCAGAATTTCAGCGAAAAGCACTTCAAGAAGATTTTGAAGAAGGCTTACAGCGCATAGGAGAAAACCTACGAACAAAAATTGCGGAGAGAATGTGGGACTTTAACGTAGCCGATTATCGTCCAAATACCACAGACGTTGAGTCGTTAATTAAGCGATCTGACTTCCATATCCATTCTTACATCGAAAATCTTCAGCTTGTTCTTGAAGCGCGTCTCGGTATTGACCCGAATAACCAAAATGCCGATGTCGTCGACCCAATGATCGACGCTTTGATGGAGAGACTGACCAACAATCAGCGCGCCCCGATGGATGCAAGATTTGCTTGGGATCAAGGGGTTGAGAAGGTCAAAAACTTCCGTCGGATTGGCGGTGAACCAGAGATCATTGCAAACCCACGGCCGAAATATGAATTGCCGCTACGGCATAACAGATATTACGAGTCGACTCAGGGTGAAAACAGAGCTGTTCCTACTTTAAATATTCAGACGGATTTCGAACTGCGCGCTGTCTTTGAAGATCTTGTTGCGCCAGTGCTTCCTGAGACGACAACGCTGTCGCTCCTGAAGCTAGCGGCTGGATATGCCTTAATTGAATCTGAGCCGGCGCAATTACAAAAACTCCGCGAGACATTTGCTACTCATTTCGAGTCCCGACAAGAAAACGCATATGAGAAACCTGAAGCGGTAAACACAATAGCGTTTGAGCGTGATTTGGCATCGATTAATTCTGAGCTGCAAGAAAAAGTTAGGCAAGCTGGGAGAGCTGTCATTTCTGGCGTGAATGATGAAGTGCTCCCGACTGTTGTCAGTGGCTCCTTAGATACAGCGAGAAGCATCGTAGATAACACTGTAGAAACTTTTGAGATCGATACAGCAGAAGCCTATAGCCAATATGAAACACAGGTTACCGAGCTGTTTACTCGCTGGGGACTGGACCCTAATTCATTCAAGTCAATTATTTCCTATGTCAAAAATCGGCCTAACGACCGACTGAACCCAGAGCCCAATGTTCATGGCTTAGATGTACATCTGTTGAAACTGCATAACACCACCAAGAACAAACTCGAAGAAGAGCAAGGTTTTGGCGATGAGCAGGGGTGGTATGACGAGTCTGATGATAATAATCAGCAGTACGTCCCAGCGCGCAACAAGCTATATGACATGATGATGCGTCGGCTTGCGGCATACGCAGTTGCCAATAATTACGACGGCATTTCACTGACAACATCTGATGCGCAAATCCAGCGTTGGTCTGGACAGTACGAACGACTTTATCGCGACCTGTACGACGCACGGTTCCCCAAACAGGCGTCTAAGCTTTTGGGCTCTAAGCCAGAAGTGTTACCTGTCTACAAGAAGTCTGTAATGACAGATTACCGCCGTGATCAATCTGACCGCGAAGGGTTTGATTTCGATCAAGATATGATGGCAGCGACGGGTGTAACTACCGACAGTACAGTCATCCGGTTCACGCCAGCCAAGAAAGAGGAATATCGCAAAAAAGGTATACCGCTGTTGCGTAATACGACGGACCAGCAAGAAGCCGGTTTGTCGATCAACGAGGCACAACAGGCGGCTGAGTCAGTTCTGCGCAAAATGCGGATTGGTGACGAGCTCAAAGTCACGATGTACCCAAGCGTTCCAGAAGGCTTCCCACAAGCCCGTGGGTGGGTCACAAAAGGCGGTGACGTGGTCATCGTTGCTGGAGCTCACAAAAACGCTCAGGACGTCCAAGAAACAGTCCTGCACGAGATTGTCGGCCACTACGGCATCCGTCGAATCATGTCGCAAGACGACATCGCCAAATTGATGACTCGCATCAATATTGCTGTCCGCCGTGATGGTGAGTTCAGAGAAGCGGTGATGGAGATGGAATCTCGCGGCGTTTCGATGCAAAACCCTGCTGAGTTTGCAGAAGAGATCTTTGCATTTTTAGCAGAGCAACCGATGACGCGATTCCAGATGATCCGCGCAGAAATCGTCGCTGTGATCAAAGAAGTTATGCGCAAGCTCGGGTTCAACGTGGCAGAGATCACTGAAGCCGAAGTGATGCGTGTCGTCGCTCGGTCTGCAAGGTCAATCAATCGCGGCGACAAAATCAAGTCCGATTCAGCATTTGGTCAAGGCCGGACTGTCGAGCTTGATAACCAAAAAGTCGCTGACGATGCGGCGCGTGGCATGGCTGATCCAAACCAGCCTGAGCTGTTACGCGAGCGTGATGTTGCTGCGGATGACGTTATGACGTCACGAGCCGAGCAAGCAGAGATGTCTGATCTCGATATGCCTGTTGCGTTCCGCTTGGAAGGCAGCAACGACTCGATGCCTGAGATGGCGATCAACGTCAGAGTCGACAGCGCGGCTGGCCTCGATTACGCAGAGCTAATCATTAACGGTGACAAAACTTACGAGACCAGAGACTCAGACAGCTTACGTCCATACGTTGGTCGTCGGGTAGGTATTGCGAGAACTGGAGCCGGCAAAGCACAGGCGATTGGTTCGGTCGAAATTGGCGAGCCATTGGTTGTGTCAGAAGAGGAGTTTAGATCGCTCCAAGACCAGCACATGGTGCCTGAAGGCAGTGCATTCGACATCAAGTCAGGTGGCCAGAAGTTCCTGTACCCAGTAAGCAATCCAGAGCGCTTTGATCAGCCAATGGATGTCGGTGCAGGGATCGTCAGTCGCAGAATAGTCGCTGATGCCAGCACTCCGAGTAGATACGATGTAGATACATTGATCAACGAAGAGGTTCCAGAGGGCGTCAATAACAAGGCAGATTTTGTCAAGTTTATTGATGGCTTGCAGGAGCGCCCGAGAGATCTTGAGGCAGACCGTGATGCGATTGCTGAAGATCTGGCTAGAGAAACCGAGATCGCGCTGAATAAGAGCGGTAATGCGGCGGAATGGTATCGCGAGACGATCGCTGGAGCCATGACAGTCGCGGCTAAAGTTTTCCCTGAGATTGGGACGGATCCAGACGCCAAGGCGGCATTCCAGTTTGCTCTGGCGATTACTTCTAACGGCGCTGGTGTCGATGAGAATACGATCAATGCGGTCAGCCAGTATCAGTCGTTTAGACGCACAGGCAAGTTTCCAGAGAAAGGGTGGGGCAAAGAGACCGAGGCCATGGTCAACTCGTTCCGCGTGTTTAATCGTCTGATCGATACTTATGGCCTGACAGAGCTCAACCGTCTCATGAATATGGAGTGGACGGCTGGCGATCTAAAAGAATTGGGCTTCAGCGTCTCAGGAGAGCTCGCTGACGCGCCGATGTACTTCAGTGCGATATTTGGGCCTAAGATTGGACAAGGCTTCTACCAGAACCTCGGAGGTAACTGGACGCCCCTGACGATGGACCGCTGGTTCATGCGCACCATCGGCCGAGTCACTGGTCGGCTGAGCATGTATGACAACCAGAAGCACGTCGGTTATGTCGAGGCCGCTCGCAAAGCGACTGAAGAGTCTGGCTCTGGCATCGAGCTGGCGATCAGCAGGTACAACAAGAACGCAACAGAGAAGGTCACGATCGATGACTTCATGAATGACTTTGACGTTGCGACTGATGTACTGATGGCTGGCTACCGAGCATGGTCTCAGTCGAGCTTTGATAAGTCGATGGATCTGCCTGTCATGCGCACCGGCCGGTCGCTGTCGAAACTGTTCGATACACGCGACGCGCCATCCACTGGGACAGAGCGCGCACGAATCCGCGCCTTAATGAACGATGTTCAGCAAAAACTTGCGGATAAGGGTATCGATCTTGACATGGCGAGCATCCAAGCGCTGTTGTGGTTCCCTGAAAAAGACCTATACTTGCACTTTGGTGTGACGTCTAAGAAAGCCACTCCAACTGATTACGAGCAAGAGATGATTAAGGTTGCTCGTAAAAAGGGCATCAGTAAGAAGGAAATCGACGATGGACTCAGAAACAAAACACAATCACCAGATGGCGAATCTGACGGATCAGCAGATCGACAAGATCGTGGAGAAGGCAGGTCAGATGCTCAACTCGGAGACGCAGTCAGAAGAGACCAATATGTACGACGACTTGCTCAAGAGCTTGGCCGAGGAGACGGGTCTTTCCGTCGAGGAAGTCGAAAAACAAATACCTTAAATCTCCCATCTGGCCGACAGAAAGTTGACGGCACGTCGTACAAAGTCGGCACTGGGTGGAAGAGAACTCTCCTTAGCAAACTGCAATCAGCGGCCGGCGCTCCAACAGAGTACGTTGAGCTGGCCCCTTCAAGAGACAACGCGCAGTTATTCACCGACTTGATCACTCGGGCGGCACAGAGCCACGGTGATCGAGGCAGACAAGTCTATATCTATGACGTCGAAGAAATTGCGGATGCGAAGCTGTTCATCACGCCAGACGGTCTAGGGGGTTTTGCTGTTAAGAAAGACGGAGACATTGTCTCGCTATTTGCGACTGCCGGAGGACCATTTAAGAATGTGTCATTTACGGCGCTAGCCTTAGCAGTGCAAGCGGGTGGGGTGAAGCTCGATGCCTTTGATCCTGTGCTCCCTAAACTGTATCGCAGAATTGGTTTCTCGACAGCGGCGCGTGTTGCATTCGACCCGAATGAAAAGCCAGATGGCTGGAACACGGAAACCATGGGAGAGCCTGACGTACACTTTATGGTGTTCGATCCGGCGGGCGCTATCCAAGACAAGAATGAAACAGTCGCTTACGGCAAGGCTCTGACGGCGCAGAACCTCGCTAAGACAAAAGCGAAGAAAGCTAGATCTAATATCAAAGATTAATTAACAAAGGAAACCGCAAATGGCATACGGTAAAACCAGCAAGGCAAAAGCAATGCCTGCAAAGAAATCAACAACTAAGGTTGCTCAGACTTGTAAGGCATGTAAATCGCCAGCCAAATGTGCTCGCGCAGGAATGTGTATGGCTACAGGAAAAAAATTACGCATGGCCTAAATACCACTTAAAATAGTTGACGATACTCCCTTTGGGAGTAAACTGAGGGCTCGACTAATTAGGAGGGCACCTCATGTTTGATTCAGTCGCTTTGAAGCCTGAGTGGCTTGCACAGCACTGCCACTTTATACCGCCAACACCTGAAGAGCTTAGGCTGTTCATATTGGTCAATAAGCTAACCCAACTAGAGTACGGAGCGCTGGTCGGCGCAACGCCATCTGGGGTCAGCAAATGGTTGGTACGCAGTGATTCAAAAAACCATCGTCCTATTTCATATTCGTCATGGAGATTAGGCCTGTTTGAGCTGGGTTATCTGTCTAATCAGAAAGCCTAAAATACCTAAGATTATCTAATATTTTGAAAAGAGCGTTAGACAGCGCTCTTTTTTTTAGCTTATAAATCAATAAGTAACTTGTTTACGTCATTCACTTTTAACCAATTGGTCGCGCGTTCGAATCGCGCACGACCCACCAATTATTTCAATGACTTAGGCGATTACTGGTAGCCTAAGTTATGCACATGTTGCGGTTTGTCTAACGCTGTCTAATTAGACAGAGAGACCAATTGGTTTTTTTAGGCAAACTCAGTTGTTCGATCGGTGCCCTCCGATGAACCGGAGCCCCTCTCAGGAGGGGCGTCGTTATGCCTAAATTCTGAGAATTCACCAGTTATGCATTTGGCGGACTACTTCTCCGCCATTTAATCTTAATTTTTCTAATAAAATTAGATATTTAGCAAAATTGATTTGAGTAATTCACGTTTTATTTCCCGAATTCACTAAAAACAAGGTCAAAGTGATGGTGTCAGTTTGATCCTACGCGGTTTTTTTAACAATTTCGGGTTTTCGCCTGTAAACCGTTTTTGTCACCAATGTAGTAGAGTGACCGAGCATGGCTCTGGCTTCTTCTAATGTGTGCGAATCGGTTGCGGCTTTTGCTCTAAGATCTCGCTCTTGAAACGGGCTCTCCATTCCTGCCTTCACGGCACGTTGCTTTGCTCGTTGCCATATAGAGTCAAAGCTGTATGTCGTGTCTTGTTCAAAGTTGATGTAAGGGAGATCGTCTTTTGTGCTAAACAGAAATGTATTACCTGATTGCCGGAGGATGTTGTTCATAATCTCTGCAAGTTCTGGTGTGTATGCAAAGATCCTTCCGCGAGATTTTCTGCCGGTGTTTACGCGAAATGATTTTCTGTCCCCAATAAACAAGCCTTGCTCTGTCCAGTCTTTATGCGTGAGGCTCAGCAAGTCGTTTTTACGAGCACCAGTGTAGATCTTCAGTGGCACATATAGATTGAGCAGCGGGCCAGCGGTTTGCAAAAATTGGATAACCTCTGCGTCGTCAACGTATCTTTCTCGTGGAGCTGGTCGTGCAAATTTGAGCTTGTTGGCTGGATTGAATTCGATATATTCCATATCGACACACCAGTTTAGGAACAGCCTGATGACCTCAATTTCACGTTGAGCGTTTGTGTGCGAGGATGATTTGCGCAGATCGTAGTACATGCGGATGTGCTTGCGAGATACGTTCTCTACGTCGACGTGATCAAACACGGGCCGTAGATTTTTGAGCGCCGCACGATATGAGCGACTGGTTGCCGGCCTAACTTTGGCTGGATTATCGACGTGCTCTTTGGTCCATTGCTCGACGAGAAAACCAAACGTTGTTGGCTTCATCTGAATCTTGGCCATTCGCTCTCGGTAAAGCGCCATAGCTTGCGTGTAATCGGCGCCTAACCTGAACCAAGTTTTGCCATCCCATAATGGTTTTTCTTGCGGTCTAGCAAAGTAATAATACGCTCCGTGCTTCTCATACACGCGAGCAGGTAGTTTCTTTATCATTCGAATGCCCCCCGAATCGAATGAACCTTAACTAATTTAGACGCGCATTTCCATTGCTCGAAAATCTGGCTCAGCCCGATCCCGTTGTGACATTCTCCTCAGCGTATCGATCAAGACAAGTGGCTTACCTGATCTTGAAACAGCAAAAGGCACCTTCTGCATGGTCAGATACTGGATCTGTTTTGCGGGGCTCTTGTAGTCCGTTAGACGCTCAAGATCTGTTTCAGTTGCGTAAATCATTAATGCAACTCGCCGCAATTGTTATGGCCTGACTCTGCAGGCTGATTATAATGTTTGGTGATAATTGCCAAATTATGAGTGATGGAATTCAATATTTCACAACAAGTGTCTGTAATATTGACGTTGTTTTGTTCTTGTTGATAAGCGGCTATTTGCCCAACGACCAATGACACGCTAACTCCTAAGTGTTTCACTGTCAGATCCATATCAAATTCATCGTAATCTTCTGATGCTTCGACAAGATTCTGAAAAAGAGTATTTGCCGTGTTGATGATTTGTTGCATGTCATGTGGTTGCATGATCTTGTTTCTCCAAGTTTGTTAAGGAGCAGTTTTTAGACATGCTTAGGTCTATCCTTTTAGGTGCTCCACAGAATAGGGTCTGTGGCAAGGAAGGGCACCTGACACCTAAAAAGGAATTTCGTCATCAACTGGCGGAGGCTGAGCCGTTTGTTGCTGAGGTTGCTCGGGAGTGAACGCACTCTCGACCTTCACCTCAGTGATGTATTTAGTTTGCCCGTCCTTCTCATATTTTCTGTGATCAAGTGCCCCGCGAATTTCAAGCCTTGTTCCCACTGGGAGCTGGCCAATTTTTTCCGCTAACTTGCCCCAAGCAACACAACGGTGGTATTTAGTACCCTCGACTAACTCACCATTGTTCTCATACTTAAAGCGGGTCGGCAGCGTGAAGTTTACGAGAGGCGTCTTCTTGTCCCCGACTATTTTGAAATCTGGGGGGTCTTTCAGGTTCCCCGTCAGGAACACCTCGTTTTGATCTAACATGTATATCTCCTGTTTCCGCGAACATGTCGCGCTCAACTCTGAGCACCCATAGCGGAAGATTGTTCTCTATTCCATATTTTGCTTTTAGGCTTTGGTACTGTTCCTTGAAACGCTTTTTAAGGCGCTTGTGGAGCAGTTGGTAGATCGCCTGACGACTAACGCCGCGCTGGCGAGCAATTTCGCTGAGCTCAACTCCTTTAAGCCCGTTGAATAAGTATTCTTCTAGTTTCCGCTGACTGTGATCCGCCAAGCTTGAGCTCCTTCTGTGTAATATTTATTTGGATCGATCCCTTTCTGTTCACACTCTTTAAAGAGCGCTTTTTGATCGAGAATCCTTCTCGGCTTACCCAGAGTTGCTTTGATAAACGGAGTGACAATTGAGCCGCCGTCTATTCTACTTATAAGTTGCTCTTTTACTACTTTTAGTTGTTGATCAAGCTCATCTTGTTGCTGTTTAATTTGTGCATACTGTTCCGATAACGAGATAACAACAGCATCTTCTGTGAAATGCGCTATGTTGTTTAAATGCTTCTCACGTTGCTTTGGATCGGTGTACTCAGAAACGATGCGATCATGGACTTCTTTAAGCTTTGGTAGGTTCTCGGCCAGCCATGCGTCGTCGCGCTCGACAATCTCTTGGTGAGATTTCATTGGTGTCCAGACAAAGAAGATCACGCGCTCAAAGCCACAGCATGCCATCTGGATTTGTATCTGGATCCAATAGTCAGGCCTCTCAGAGATCGTAAATAATTTGTCTTCACACTTCTGTAGAAGCTCAGGACCATACTCCAACGAGCTAAACTCATCAGCATACGGGCACTTAATTTCAACGCCGGTAGTGGCGTCTACAATCCCGTCAGGTGATGCTCCCAGCCATGCGTGCTCAGGGTGCACTGTCAGCTCTGCTTCAACGATTAAACTATCGATGTCGTTCTCTAAAGCTAGCTTGGCAGTAACCTCTTTCTCAGTGCCCCAAACGGTAAACTTGTTGCCCTTGAAGGTTGGCTCAGCTCCAGACATTGCAAGCACCTTGTCGTGAACATATTCGTCCACTGTTTTGTACTTGCTAATGCCAAGCGCATATGCCGCTTCAGATGCCGTGACTAATTGTGCTCTTTGAGCGAACCACTCAGGCGATCTTTGTTCAATGAATTGCGCGCTCATGATGCGACCTCCACTTCTCTTTTGGGGTGCTTTTTGATCCATGCTTTAACGTGTTCATATCGATGAGAAGGCAAATCCTCTACCGTACAGCCAACTTTGCTTTTAAACCTTTCGGCGGTAATCCCGTAGTCAGCTAGCTCACCGTTGATATAGTTGATTTGAGTTTGGCTGATAGCCGCGACTGTTTCGAGTTGCTCAACAGGCTGTGGAATAGCAGTAGCGTTCTGCTGTG
>Ga0181558_10005607_pt1 | contig 11026 bp, 13 predicted proteins | sample 011ome_22_FD_133754 | JGI IMG/M metagenome (GOLD analysis project Ga0181558, IMG submission 133754) | Coastal salt marsh microbial communities from the Groves Creek Marsh, Skidaway Island, Georgia - 011507BT metaG (megahit assembly) | ecosystem: Environmental > Aquatic > Marine > Intertidal... | reverse complement strand
TGGCTCTTGGGCACTGTCGGTCTGGTCACGGATTTCCTGCTGCCACTCGAAGACGTTGAGCTCGATAAAGACGAAGGCGAATAGCCAGAGCGCAGCGTCCCAGAAGTCCAGGAAATCGCCCTTTAAGCCCCAGTAAATCGCGGCCACCACGAGTGTGGTGTACAGCACGACCTTGAGACTGTTGGCGAGACGCGCCATCGGTCGGGAACCTCCTCCCCACCGAGTCAGTAATCTCACTTCGATCTCCAACAAGATCACCACAAGAATCCACGCAGCAGAATTAACCACGTCGACCAGCGCCAGACGCTGACCTTCGAGCAAACCCGCGGGCGATGCGATCACCCCGTCGAGCCCGGTAACGAGCCGCGCATCAGCGCCAAACTGACCACAGTTCTCGGCCGTGAGCGACACAAAATCATCGAGCTTAACCATGTAGGACCAGCCCTCGGCAACTCGCGCACAGGCCTCTCCCACCAAGAGCTCACTGGGCAACAACGTACGCCATTCCCCGAAGTAGCCGAGGAACGCCATCACGATCGCAGCGGTACACAGCATGCGCACGCCGTGAATAGCAAACCGAAGAGGGCCCTTTAGACGATCGTCGGGGATGACCGCCGTTTCAAGCTCAAAAAGGAGCAGTAAGATGACCCAGGCAAGGGTATCCAATGTGGCCGAGAACAGTTGCACCCCCATCACCACATCTTCGCCGCTCGCGATGGCGAATCGCGCGCTGTCGTTTTCTTCTGCGAGGAATAACCAGATGTTTAGCGACAGCAACGCATAGATCAGATACTTCACCCAGCGAAAAATCTGATAACCGAGGCTAGAATCTGTCATACGCAATGACCGACAAATAATCGGGGCAGTCTTGCAGACATCGCGTTATACCTGAAGGAGCAGGTGCTCGCGCTCCCAAGAGCTGATCACGCGATTGAACTCTTCGAACTCATCGAGCTTCACGGCGGCATAGGCACGCATGAACAGCTCGCCGATCATGGCCTGCAGCTCGGGGGTGTTGTTCAGCTTGCGGACGCCCTCTTCCAGCGTTCGGGCCACACCGACGCTGTCCTCGTTGGCTGTGCCCTGATGCGGCTCGGTGGGCTGCAGGTGCTGACGCATACCCAACAGACCGCTAGCCAGCGTCGCCGTGATCGCCAAATACGGATTGGCATCCACACCCGGGAAGCGATTCTCGATACGCAGATTGGCGGGATCAGAGTTGGGTACCCGGAACGCAGTGGTGCGGTTATCAAAGCCCCAGCTCAAATTAATCGGCGCAGAAATATCAGGCGCGAGCCGCCGGTAGGAATTCACGTTAGGCGCATAGAAGCTGATGAGCTCCGGCGTATACCGCTGCAGGCCACCCATAAACTCCATCATAGCCTGACTCGGCTGACCGTCGTCGGTAGCAAAAATATTCTTGCCTGTCTCGAGATCGATCACGCTCTGGTGAATGTGCATCGCAGAACCAGGCTCGCGCTGCATGGGTTTAGCCATAAACGTCGCGTACATATTGTATCGCTGCGCGGTCTCGCGCACCGTACGTTTGAAGACGAAAACCTGGTCTGCCATTGCCAGCGGGTCGCCATGATTAAAGTTGATCTCCAACTGGGCGGCGCCGTTCTCATGAATCAGCGTATCGACATCCAGCTGCTGCTGGTCGGCAAAGTCGTACATGTCCTCCACGAAGTCCTCAAACTCCGCAACGGCATCAATGCTGTAGGAGAGGCGCGCCACCTCCCGGCGACCGGAGCGCCCCTTGGGTGGCATCAGCTCATAGTCCGGATCGGTATTTTTGTTGACGAGATAAAACTCCACCTCGGGCGCTACCACCGGTTTGAGTCCGGCCTCTTCGTAGAGTCCCAGCACGTAACGCAGCACGTTGCGGGTCGACAGCGGATGCGGCTCGCCATCGGCCCTGTAGCAATCGGCAATGATCTGCCCGGTCGGTTCACGTCCCCAGGGCACCAGCCTCAGAGTGGAGGCATCGGGTCTCAGCAACATGTCGGTATCGGTAGGCTCGACGAAATCCCAATGGTCGTCGGTGTATTCACCGGTGACGGTTTGCACCATGATGGATTCGGGCAGCTTGATTTCGCGGTTCGCAATGAACTGGTGCGCCGGTATAAATTTACCCCGGGCATTGCCCGTCATGTCGGGAACGAGGCATTCCACCTCAGAGATTTTGTGCTCTTTCAGCCACGCCTCAATGCTGGCCATATCGGCAGAGGGCACCTGAGACGCGTCACTGGCGCCCTCAGGACTGTAGGCACCTGCTTGATTCGACGCCGTTTTATGGTTCGGCTCACTCATAACGCCCCGCGGGCAACTCAACAAGCGCACAGTATCGGATGGCGTCTCGATACCGGCAAGCGGCATAATGCCAACCATGAATGATCAAATCACTGGCCATACAGCAGGGAAATACCCCGAGAGCTGGTACGCCGCCACAGCACCACTTTTGCCCGCTTTCCCGCCTTTACAGGGCGAGGAGACCGCCGATGTCTGTGTAATCGGTGGGGGTTACACCGGCCTGTCTACCGCTTTGCACCTGAAGAAAAAGGGCTACGACGTGGTGCTGCTGGAGGCCGAGCGCATTGGCTGGGGTGCCTCGGGCCGCAATGGCGGGCATGTCGGTACGGGCCAACGGGCAGACCAGTCCAGCATTGAAAAATGGGTGGGCATGGATGCCGCCAAAGGCCTTTGGCAACTCGGGCTCGACGCCGTACAAAAAGTCTGCGAGCTGGTCGACGAACACCAAATTGATTGCGAGCTGGGTTCGGGAAACCTGCATTTAGCCGCCAAGCCTGGCCATGCTGAGGGGCTACAGGAGGAGGTAGAGCACCTCGAGTCTCAGTATGGTTACCAGCAACTGTCGTACCTAGCACCCGACGCGGTTTCCGAGCGCACCAGCGCCCAGGGATTTTATGGGGCATTACTGGATGACGGTTGCCGGCACCTGCACCCACTAAAATATGCCGTTGGGCTGGCGCGCGCCGCAGCCGAGGCGGGCGTCAGAATCTACGAGCACAGCCGTGCCCAGCCAGCGCCTGACGGCCAATCGGGCGAGGTCAAAACTGCGCAGGGCGTTGTGAGTGCCCGACACGTGGTACTGGGATGCAACGCATACCTCGGCAAGCTCATGCCGCGGCTCGCCGGCAACATCATGCCCATCAACAATTTTGTGATCGCCACCGAACCCCTGCCCTCCCATCTGTTGCCGCGGGTTAACCGCGACAACCTGTCGATGTCAGATACGCTCTTCGTCATCAACTACTGGAAGCTTTCAGAAGACGGCCGGATGATCTTCGGTGGCGGAGAGAACTACTCGAGCCGCTTCCCGCGGGACATCAAAGCCTTTGTGCGACCACACATGCTCAACATCTATCCGGAACTTGAGGAGGTCGAGGTGGAGTACGGCTGGGGCGGCGCCGTGGGTATTACAATGAATCGCATGCCCGACTTTGGGCGCGTGGGTGAACACCTTTGGTACGCGCAAGGGTTCTCGGGCCATGGTGTGCCCACCGCCACCATGGCGGGGCATTTGCTGGCGGAGGCGATTGACGGCGACACCGGCGGTTTTGACCTGATGGCGTCGGTACCGACCCATGGCTTTCCGGGTGGCACGCTGCTGCGTTGGCCTGGCTTGGTAGCTGGGATGCTGTTTTACAGCTTGCGGGACAAACTGGGGCGATAAACGCCTTCAGTGGGATTAATGCCTGCGCCTGGCGCCAACCTGCCAACTGACAACTAGTAGCCCCAGCAATAATAAAAATAAAACTGCGACAGGTAGCGCCGGCACTGGGAGTTGATAAGCGTCTTATAGAGAGCTCTTCCCCATTAACAGCGGCACCCGGTTAGGGCTGGATTTACCGCGCTAGTTTGGACAGTATGTCATAGCGTCAACGTGGTATCGGCGGTGTGACACATCTCTTTGCAAACTGCGAGGACAACCTGATGCTGACCTTACTTCGAATCATCACCACTTTATCCGGCCTGGGGCTATTGCTCGTTGGCGTCATCTGGTGGCTGCAACCGGCTACCGCGGCGGAAATACTGGGTGCCAGCTTGCTAGACGGCACCGGCCGCAGCACCCAAATCGGCGACTCGGGCGCGTTTTTCGTTGGTGCCGGCGGGCTTTTGGCGCTGGGGGCTATCCGAAACCACCCAGCCCTGGTGATCTCCGGGGGTTTGTTGGTTGGCCTGGTCATTCCCGGCCGCGTTTTATCCGCTACCACCCATGGCGGCGCCTGGACGTATGATGAAATTGCTAGCGAATGCATTATCTTGATCGTTGCTTTGTTAACCGCCACGGCCATTCGCCAACATAACGCGCAGTCTGTGTTTCGGTAGACCCTGACAAAACCTTAGATGCTGCTCAAAAAACTCAAGGACCTGTTGGGGAGTGAAAGCACAGCGACAGGTGAAGTCGAACACCGCGCGCTTGAGCTCGCCTGCGCAGCCCTTATGTTTGAGGTGGCGCGCGCCGATTTTACGGTCGAGACGACCGAGCAGGATGCTGTCACTTCGCTGTTAACAGCACAGTTCAACCTCGGCGCTGACGAAGTGTCCACGATAACCGAAGCCGCCGTTGAGCAAGCGGACGCCGCCACCTGTCTTTTTGAGTTCACCCGCACCTTAAATGAACTGGCATCGGCCGAGCAGAAGCGCGATCTGCTCGCCATGATGTGGCGAGTGGCGATGGCAGATAACGAAATTAGCCGGTATGAGGAACACGTGATCCGTAAAGTCGCCGACCTGTTATATGTGCCGCATGGTGACTTTATTGCGGCCAAGCAAAGCGCGATGTGATCGCAGCTGTCGGCGCGGCGGGCTTGCGCTCATGGCGCTCTAACTTATCGACTGCCGCCCCTAGCGCTCACCAGGCACCCCAACACAATCAAACCAGTGCCCAACAGGGTTCGCGCTGTGACCGGCTCGGCAAAAAACCACCAGCCCAGTATCGCCGCCCAAATAAACGCCGTGTACTCAATCACGACCAAACGCTGAGCTTCGGCCTGCCGATACGCCAGTGCCATGAGCATGAGGGACCCAACGGCAAAACCCGCTGCCAGCGCCGCACCACCCCACTGGTAGGAACTCGCTGGCCAAGAGACGGCAAACGGCACACCCACCAACAGCATCAGAAAGACAATCGTATTTTGATAAAAAGCGATCTCGAGTGGTCTGGCGACCAGTGCCTGCATCCGCTGCAGCACCAAATTGAAGGCGTACATGACCGCCGAGACAAGCACCGCGGCCATACCCACCGCATCGCTACCCTCATCGACCGCCAGCAGCTCACCACCGACGACCACCATCACGCCACCAAAGCCCAGCACCGCCGCGAGCTTGGCATTAGCCCCGATGCGCTCACCCAAAATGGGAACCGCCAGAAATAAAGTGATGATCGGCGCGATGAACGACAAGCCAATCGCCTGCGCCAGCGGGATACGCGTCAGGCCGAAAAAGAACAGGTAGGCCATGACTGCCGTCAGCGCGGCCCGAATCAGGTGAATTTTCAGTACCCGCCCCGACGCCGGCACGGGGCGAGTGGGCAGGTACAGCACCGCCACGATGAGTGCCCCCATGGCCATGCGCCAGAACATGGCGTTGTAAGTACCCATCGCCAACGCCTGCCCCTTCATTACCGCATCCATCATCGAAAAGAGCATGATGCCCAGCGTTGCAATGAGCATGGGTTGTTGAGCGACAGTTTTCATATTTGTTCTATCTCAGCTAACAGCGCTTGGCAGCGGTTTGAATGCCAAGCGCGCCGGGACGCGCATTATGCAGTGGAGTACGGCCTGTGAGACCATCTGGGTCAGGTTTTCAGCGCGGATTCGTGCGGATAAGAGGCCACTAAATGGCGACCGCGGAACAGCTGAATCAGGCAATCGGCCTGATTCAAAATCACCAACACGCCGATGCCGAGGCATTGCTCACTCCCCTGCTCAACCAGTCAGCAGCCGACGCCGACGTGTGGCAATTGATTGCTCTGGCGCGTAAAGGACAGCTCGATCTAACCGGGGCCGAGATCGCTTTTAAGCAATCGATCGATTTACATGCTGCACCAGCTGTCGTCACCAACCTCGGCAATCTTTACCGACAAATGGGTCGCGAAGAGGACGCTTTGGCGTGCTACAACCGTGCCCTCGAGGCGGCGGCCTCACACCTACCCGCGAGAATCAACAAAGGACGCGCACTGCTTGCCCTATCAAGGCTCGAAGAAGCCACCACCCTTTACACCGGCATCCTTGAGGAACTACCCGAGCACACCAATGCCCGCATTGGTCTCGCACAGTCCCTTCAGCGCAGCGGCCAACATCGCGCCGCCACACTGCATTTCGAGAAAGTCCTGGCCCAGGACCCGGAAAATGCCGCAGCGCTTAATGGGCTTGGCGTGATTCAAAAAGTCTCCGGGCACCCGGGAGAGGCCTGCCGCACGCTGAAACAGGCAGCAGCATCTGCACCCACCGCGCCTGAAGTGCGAAGCAATCTAGCCAGTGCCCTGGCATTGTCGGGCGAGGAATCCGAGGCCATTAGCGCATACCGCGAGGCGCTGCGGTTGGACCCACTTAACCCAGAGCTCCATGACTGGTTTAACGGTTACCTGAGCACCTTGGCACATCGTGACTACTTGCGCTCATACGCTGAGGTGCTGGATCAGCACCCCTCCGCAGGGTCGCTAGCCATCGCCTACGCGCGCAAATTATTGCTGGTAGAGCAAGGTGATAACGCACTGCAGGTATTGGCGGCTGTACCCATCGACGCAGAGCAGACTCGCGCCTATTTGGCCTGTGAGCGTAGCCACATCCTTCGTGAAATGGGCGAGTTTGATGAGGCAGTGAGCGCCGCTAGGGAAGCGCACCACCTGCTGCCAGCCCTACCCCGCAATATTCTAGAGCTGGCTACCGCCATCATGGCGGCCGGTACCGATTATGAGGAGGCCGTTACCTACTTGCAGCCACTCACCTCATCAGCAACTTGCGGACAAGACATATGGGCCACCTACACCACGGCGCTGCGCTACGCGGGGCGCCGGGACGAATACGACCAACTTGTGGATTATGAAAAGTACGTGGGCATGCGGCACATTGAGACCCCAAAAGGCTACGGCAATCTCACCACATTCCTTCAGGCGCTACGCGATCATATGAAGGCACTTCATATCACGCGCCATCATCCCGTTGGGCAATCACTGCAGCATGGCACCCAAACCCTTGATGACCTTTTCAGCCGGGACGAACCCATTATCGATGGACTCAAGATGGTGCTCACAAACGCTATCCAATCCTTCACTCAAGGACTGCCCTCAAGCGTGGAGCACCCAGTCTCCAACCGATATACAGGGGAGATAACATTCTCCGATTCCTGGTCTGTGCTATTGAGAAAAATGGGCTTCCATAAAAATCATTACCACTCTCATGGTTGGTTAAGCAGCGCCTTTTATTTAACGGTGCCCGATGTGGTCAGCGCAGGTGGCAAAGAGGGTTGGATTAAATTTGGTGAGCCGGGGTTTCGTGCGAGAGAGCCGCTCAGCCCCGAGCACTGGTTGCAACCAGAGGAGGGCGCGCTGGCGATCTTCCCTTCGTATCTGTGGCACGGCACGGAGGCGCTGCAAAGCGACGTTGAGCGGATGACCGTGGGCTTTGATGTCCTGCCAGCACCCGCCTGAATCCGGCGCTATTGGCCAGCCAACCATCTCGGATAATCCGAGGCGCTGCTAGTTATCTTTGGAAAGGCTGGCAGAAGGGTCAGTCCTGAAAAAACACCGTCTTTTTGCCACCATCCTCGGTATAGACCGGCTCGCCGCGTTCGATGAGATAGGCCTGATTGGTGCTGCTCACAAACCCCACACCGCGGAGCAAGCTAGCCATTTGCTCGTAATAAGGGTGCTCGAAGTGCGCCGCCAGACAGTCGCTGTCCTCCCATAACTCATAGACCTGCATACGTGTGGGCACAGCGGGGTCTGGCGCAAAACAGTAATCGTAACATCCCGGCTCTTCCTCACGAGTCAATCGCTGTACATCCGCGACGAGCGCCACCGCCTTGTCCCGATCCGATTGACTGGCAAATTCCAGCGCTGCCACCACAATGATCATCGCTCTATTTTCCATGACATATGATTCATTAATTCTTGTACCTGAGCTTCAATGCCTTGCTACATTCTGGAGAAGTCTGGTCATGATCACGATATGCCCAGCCAACCCAGCAGTGCAGTCAGGCCCATCAGGTACATGCCCGGCAATTTTAAAAGGCTGGCGTGGCCCGTTACGCCCAGCAATAAAAAGAGCGCTGCACCCAACGCATTGCCAACCAGCACCGGGTAGGCAAGCGAAGCAAAATCGGGCTTCATCGCCACGCAAAGCAGGGTCGCCCCACTCACCACCAGAAAGACCGTGAACATCTGCCAAGACACCAGGCTCAATGACTGGGTCAACGGCATGAGCTCACTGGCTTTGATGTGACCCATGTAGATTTTACCGCCGACGACACCATGAAACAGGGCGCCTGCCAGAGCAATCAACGCAGCGGCGGTGACAAGGTAAGCTTCCATAACGGGCGCCTCAGTAATGGCTCGTGTTCGTCAATGTACCCGAAAGCCAGTGGGTTGGGGTTGCAAGCTGATTCTGGTCCCGCTGCCATCGAGCATAGCGTGCGTTGCTCACTCAACGATGAATCGCTTTGCATCTCCAGAACTAATCAATTCCAGTGCTGGTCAATGCTGAGACACCGCACAGCATTCTCTGCGACGCGCGTTACGCGCATTACGTACCAGATCACCAAGGTCTGATCATCGCGTCGCCGGTTTGGCGCCGGAGCAGATATGCGACCAGTATCCAGACCAGCAATAGGTAAGGCGTGTCAGAAATAAGATCGAGCGCCCAGGCCCGCTCATCAGCCAAGCCACTCGCAATCTGATCGGTACTTAACGTCACGCCGTGGGTAAGGGAGATGCCAATCGGAATGAATTTGAGGACCGCCGCAACCAGCAAACCAAAGTTGACCCATGCCAACCCGCGCCACACACGGCTGCTCATATAAGGCTCCCCATCACTTCAGCTATGCCCGCTCCCTCGCCACTTTTTGAAAGATTTCCGCATTCATAGACCGCTCTGCAGTACCGTTAACCACTTCGCCTCCGCCGCACTCAGCCTCTTTCAAATATCACTGACAGATTATTGGCCGGCATCTCATAAACTTTTTGACAAGCAAATCCCTGTTCAACCGCAACGTCCACGACTGCTTCCAGATCTCTTACGCCCCATTTCGGGTCCTGCGATCGGAGCTGCTCGTCAAACGCCGCGTTAGAGGGCGCCGTGTGCAGCCCGTCTCGCTTATATGGCCCGTAGAGCATCACGGCGGCGCCCCCAATCAGGATCTCAGCAGCGCCCGCAAACAGTGCCTCGCAGCAGGCCCAAGGCGAGATATGCAGCATATTGATATTCACGATCGCCGTGATCGGCGCGGGGAGATCAGAATCAATTGACCACGTCGGGTCACACACATCGAGCTGACGAGGCGGCAATAAATTCGCCACGTCTGCTTCCTCGCGCCAGACGGCTATCGATGCCAGATTGGTCGCATCTATATCGGTAGGCAACCAGTAGCGTGGGGTGAGGTGCTGGGCAAAAAACACGGCGTGTTGCCCTGTGCCAGAAGCGATCTCCAACACCGTGCCCTGATTAGGGAGATGGTTGTGCAGGACAGCTAGAATCGCTTCGCGGTTTCGCTCGGTGGCGGGCGCGTAGCGTTTCGCCATGACGTTACCCGGCGCCTGCCAGAAATATCGCGATTGTCGGTAAGAGCAGAATCAGACCGCCTGCAACCAGTAATAAGACTTCGGTTCGACCGCGCCACTTGGGGCGTTCGCCATCAGGGTTTTGCGGGGCGTTGCTCATGACCAATCTGCTCGCTTACTCAGAACCTATAATGATCGGTGCCTCGGCTGTCGGCAAGGGCAGGCCTCGTTGGTCCCAAAGATCTCTCGCTGCAACTAACGATTCAAGCTGCCATTTTGCAGCGCCGCGTGTGCTGAGTGTCTGATTCGGTGCGCTGCTTCAGTGCCTGCAAAATGTCATTGGCTGTCGCAAAGTCACCACAGTGCCGGGCAATCCAGTAGAGCTTCGCCATGCTGCGATCACTCATTCGCTGATACAGATCCATGTCACCACCTCCCGTTAATGAATGCCGTCCTTGGCATCGGGGTCTTCCGTGACTCGACGTCAGTGGAGCCGTGCTTCCGGAGCAGTGGCTCACCCTGAAATCCGTTTCAGTATGGCTCTCGACCGAGCACTCGCCTTCACTCGATACGCCAAAGCGTTGGCCCGTTGCGCCAGATTCAAATGTGCAGAGAAACAGCGGCAGTCATGTTTTTGTGGTAGATATTGATCAAGACAACACCAATAAAGGGGGAACCACATGCTGGACATCAATGCTTTTGACGAAAACGCGATTACCTGGCGCGAACTGCCCGACGTAGAGCACGTGTGGCTATCGATCTTGGATGTCGACGACACAGCCAAAATTGTTGACGTGTTATTCCGATTTGCGGCAAACGAGAAAATTGTGCTCCACCGCCACGTCGCTGCGTTTCACACCTTTGTCGTCAAAGGTGAGCATCGAATCTACACGCCGGAGGGTGAACTCAAGGAAGTGCGCCCGGTAGGGACCTATAAAGCCGGTAAAGCTGACCCGGAGCCGCATACCGAAGGTGGCGGCGATACAGACGTCATTATTCTGTTCAGCCTGCGACCTTATTGTGACGGGCCGATCTACGAGATTCTCGACGATGACGGCAATATCGTCGACACCATGACCTTTGATGGCATGAAGGAGCTCTACGCAGAAGCCGCGTAGAGCCAAACAGGACAGGGAGCGTCAGATCCACGGGCCGTATGTCTGAGACTGTGCGGCGAACCAAAAACCAGGGGGAACAACATGAAACTTTTTGTGACGCTACTCGCAGCGCTCTTCTCTACACTCGCGCTCGCTGACAACCACCGACCTAACAGTAAGTACT
>Ga0181558_10005601_pt1 | contig 11035 bp, 8 predicted proteins | sample 011ome_22_FD_133754 | JGI IMG/M metagenome (GOLD analysis project Ga0181558, IMG submission 133754) | Coastal salt marsh microbial communities from the Groves Creek Marsh, Skidaway Island, Georgia - 011507BT metaG (megahit assembly) | ecosystem: Environmental > Aquatic > Marine > Intertidal zone... | reverse complement strand
GAAGACGAGAGAAACGAAGACGAGAAAAAACGAACGTACTATAATAAAAATGAAAAACGCGTCGTCGTCTGTTGAAGAAACGCCGCGTCGTCGCGCTCGCGTTACTGTTTTCTAGAAGGCCTATTTAGCTATAGGGCGCCACACCCATCGCCCTTCGAATCTATGGCGTGCTGTCGGCATCGCGTTACGTCTCCGGCATCCGTCTCCAGCGTCGTTTCCAGTGTCGCCGCAGGTCCCCGGTCCCGGGTCCCGAGCCGCTACGCCCGCCCGTTTCGGTTCGAGAGCTTGGACATGGTCGGCCGCTGCGGCGTACGGAGGAGCGGCGCGTCGTCGTCGCTGTCGTCGTCGCTGTCGTCCACGAACCCGCCCAGCGGGGCCATGGACGGCGTCGCGGCGACCGCACGCACGCTCGCCGGCAGTATGCACGGCGCGCACTGGTTCGCCATCACGGCGATCCGCGCCAGTCTGTTGACCCAGGGCGGCGGCGCCTGGCCCGTCAGCTCCGCGCACATCGCCTCCACGAAGACGTTACAGTTCCGCTCTAGCAGGTGGTACGTGTTCCCGTGGAACTTGTGGTCCAGCTCCGCCACGACGTCCGCCACCTCCGCGGGGGTCATGTCCGTGTACCCCACGATCTCCGTGCTGCGGAAGCGCGCGGGCGGGGGCGCCTCCCGCGGCGCGGTCTCGAAGATCCCCGAGGAGGCGTGATCGTGCCCTCCGAACGCGTACTCCCGGCCGTGCACTTCCAGCCCGGAGTGAAAGATACCGACGCCGAGCAAGTACGCGTAGTCGTTGTACTCGTGCAGGTCATACACATTCACGGCCACCGGCGTGGGCATCGCGCGCCTCCGACTCCCAGGGCGCGCCGTGGCCTATGGAGAGATGCGGCACGGGCCGCGGGCTATATATTCCGAGCTCGTCTGGAACGAGGTGACATCAATTAAAGTCATTTCGCGCGGCACGTGCACCCGCCGCGGGGGTTTTAGGCGCCCATCGCAGCGCACATTCGCGGGTTCGGGAGACGCGCGAGCTTTCACGGGACTTCTGGCGCTCTGAATCACCTCGCGACGTCCCGACCCGACTTCGAAGACACGGTTCGTCTGTGAGACTCGAGACACCTCTCAGAGAAGCGCACGTTCAGCGAGAACGACCGGCGTGCGCGCGCGTTGGACTCTGGACCGCACCGCGACCGCCCCGAGCGCCATCTCGAGACGATGACCATCCGTTTCATCTTGCTGGTGAACAAGCAAGGCCAGACCCGTTTGGCGTCGTACAACGAGATCGTCCCCCTGGAGGAGCGGCGACAGATCGAGGGCGAGATCGTGCGCAAGTGCTTGACTCGGTCGGACAAGCAGTGCTCGTTCGTCGAGCACCGCGGGGCGAAAGTGATCTACCGTCGGTACGCCAGTCTGTACTTCCTGGTGGGCGTGGACGAGCACGAGAACGAACTCGCGATGTACGAGTTCATACACTGCGCGGTGGAGACCCTGGACCGGCACTTCGGCAACGTGTGCGAGCTGGACATCATGTTCCACCTGGAGAAGGCGCACTACGTGCTGGACGAGATGGTGGCCAACGGCGCCGTGCTCGAGACGAACAAAGCCGTCGTGCTGGACGCCGCCACCAGGTACGCCGCGGATAACCAACGCGAGAGGTGAGAGAGACGATAGTTGACGGTACGTCGTACGTGTTGTGAAACGAACGACGTATTGTACACACGTCGCAACGCTCGGTGTACAACGCGCTTCGTGGGGTGTACATGTGACACGCGAGCTAGCTAGAGTAGGATGTACGCGGGTATCTACCACCGCGCGGATCGATCGAGAAGCGTCATAAGACTTTGTCGAGGCGGTCCGCCGCGGCGTCGGACGACGTCGACCCGTCGGCCGCGAAACGTTCGCGGCCGGCGGGCCCGCGCCGTCATATCCCGCCGTGGCTGCTTTTTCCGCCTCGGATCAGCAGCAGCACGCGGCGCGCGTTCCCGGAGCTCAGCCGGTTCGTCTTCACGCCGTACGCCGCGAGCGCGGCGAAGGCCAGGAAACACGCAGCCTTCGCCGGGCGGCTTTCGTTCCCCGCCGTTCCCGCCGTTTTTTCGCGCGCGAACCGTTCTTCGTCGCCCCGGGGCGCGCCCAGCGCGGACTTCCCGTCCCCCAGCTCCAGCCTCGGCGCGCCCACCCCGTGGAAGTACACGGTCAGGAACGCCGCGACCGCCTCTTCGTCCCACCTCACCGCCTCGTCGGCGCCGGCGAGGTCGTTCGCGCCGGCGCCGGCGGCGACGTCGCGGCACGCCTCGCAGGCGGCGTAGGCCGGCCACTGCGCCTTGGGAAAAGCGGGGTCGCCCGAGCCGGCGCCCTCGCCCCTCGCCTCGCGCGCCGCCAGCCGCGCGTTGACTTCGTTGTGCGCCCTCCACAGCCAGAGCTGCGCGTCGCGCGCGGTGACGATTTCGCCGCGCGGAACCTCCGCGGCCATCGCCAGGAAGTGCGCGCGGCAGTCGTCGCACGGGAAGAAGTGCTCGATCCAGCCCGTCGTCTTCTCGAACCACGCCGCGCCGCCTTCGGGACCCGGCGCGCGCGCCGCCAGCGCGTGCAGAAGCGTCCAGAGCCCGCACGTGTATCCGCGCGTGCCCTCGACGCTGCCCGCGCACGAGCGCCACGGGTGCGCGCGAACGAGCGCGTCGTCCCGGGATCCCTCGGATCCCGCGTTCGTTCCAGCCTTCGAAGAGGTCTCGCTCGTCGAAACCGGGAAGGCTGCCGTTTGCGACAAAAGCGCGTCGAGCCCGTCGCCGCAGACGCGCGCCTCGGCCAGCCGCGCGCGGACGCCCGCCATGTCCCCGTCCTCCGCGGGCCACAGCTCGTCGAACGCGTCGACGATGGCGCGCGCACCGTCCGCGCAGACGCGCAGGGGGTGCGCGGAGGCGAGCAGATCCACGAACCCGAAAAACGCGGGTCTCGTCTCCGGGCGCAGCAAGGCGGGAGAGGTCATCTCGCCAAACGCGCGCGCCGTCGCGACGGCGACGTCGAGCAAGTCGGCGTGCGGAGGTTCTCGCGCTTTTGTCTCAGCGTCTCCCTCCTTTTCCTTTAGGCCGGCCGCCGCCGCCGCCTTCGCCCTCGCCTCCGTCGCGCGCGCCTCCGCGGTGTGCGCCTCCGAGCGCAGCGCGTACGACCCGCCCGTTTCCTTCCCGATGGCGTCCAGCACGTCCCGCGCGGCGCGCGCGGCGAGCTTGGCGAGCGCGCCGGCGTTTTCCTTCTCCTTCTCAGCCTTGAACTGCGCGAGCGTCCCGAAGAGCACCGTGGGGTAGCCGCGGATGTGGAACGCGTGGCACATGTCCCGCTCCGCGACGCAGTCGACGGAGAACACGGTGACGCGCGGGGACGGGCGAGAGCCCCCGTTGCCCTCGCCCTTGTTGAAGTACGCGGCGACGGTCTCCCACGTCGGGCCGAAGTTCTGGCAGTGCGGACACCAAGGCGCGAAGAACTCGATCGCCGCGAACTCGGCGTCGTCCGTCATCTTGCCGATCTCGGCATCGGCGCCGTCGGACGTGAGGTGCACCGCGGAGGGCGCGGTCGCGGACTTCGCGGACGCGCACGAGGAAGATACCGCGAGAAGCGCCAGCGCCAGCGCCAGCGCGCGCGTGCCTCGCATCCCACCCATCGTCGCGCGGCGCGGCCGGGCCGCGCTCCTCGCAATGAAATCGAGGCCGCGTGCGCGTGCCGAGTCCTCCTCCTCCCGGATTTCGGAATCGAACCGAACGAACGGCTGCCGGGAAACGTGAAGAACCCGAGGCGTGCTTTTGCGCTCTTTTTGGCCTGGAGTGACCGTGACGTCTTTTTGTCCGCGCGTCGCTACATCTACTTACCCCTCCTCCTCCCCCCTCGGCGCGTCCAGCGAGCGCGGCATCTTCGCCGCCATCCGCGACAGCAGGAAGAAACACGTGCTCAGCAGCGCGAACGGCCACCACGTCGGCGGCACCGCCTCCGCGACGTCGCGTTCGAATCCGTCGCTCCCGTCCCCCGACGGTTCCTCGTCGCCGTTCCCGTCGCCCGCGAACGTCCTCGCGGCGTGCACCATCCCCGCGGTGAGCGCGCCCGCGAACACGGGCGCGGCGGCCCTCGCGACGTTGGTGAACGCCCCCGCGAACCCGTTGACCGCGCCGAGGTGCTTCCGGGGCGCGGAGTTGTTCAGAATCAGGCTCACGCCGCCCATCACCACGGGGCCCATGCACCCCCGCCCCAGCGCGAACGCCACCACCAGCGACCACGTCGCGGCGGCGTTTCCGGCGCGCCGCGCGTACCACGCCAGAGGGTGCGCCAGGTAGATGACCCCGTTCGCCGTGAGCGCCCACCGCACGGCGGTCGTGACTCCGAACGCGTTGGCGAGGTTGGAGAAGAGCGTCGCCGCGAACACCAGGATGATGACGCCCATGACCCCGCCGAAGGCGCCGATGTCGATCGCGCTAAACCCGAGCCCGCCGTTCGCCACGCTGGTGGCCATCCAGATGGGCGTGAGTTCGGCGCCCGTGATCACTATGAACGCGCACCACACCTGCGCGTGCGTCGCGAGACGCACGGCGCGGTCCGTGTGCCACGCGGCGCTCGCTTTGGTGTCTGCGTTTTCGGTGTCTGCGCTTTCGGCGTCCCTCTCCGGGACGCTCCGGGAAGAGCGGTCCGTCCGCGACTTCGCGTCGCGCGAAGGGCTCAGCAGCGCCGCGTCCTCGCCCTCGCCGTCGCTCTCGTCGCTCTCGGCGACGGCCAACGCGACGGCGGCCATCCCGTCGCCGCGTTCCTCGTCCTCCGACGAAAACGCTTTTGTCGTCCCCTTCGCGGCGCCCTGCGTCTCGAAACCGTGGATCTCAGCCACGGAGGCCATCTCGACCTCGGCGTCCCGACCTCCGGGCGTCCGTCGCTTTGGTGTTTTTCCGTCGCCGTGTTTTTTGTGATTCTCGTCAACCTCCTCCGGGATCTTCATGCAGAGGAACGCGAACGTCCAGAGCGCGAGACCCAGCGCGCCCACCCACGCGGTCGACAGCAGGAACGGGTACGCGCGGAGCACGCGCGCGGGGCACGCGCGCGTGTTGGACGAGGACACGTTCGGGTCTCCGCCGCACGGGTACGCGAGGAGCGCCGCCACCGTCGGCCCGACGCTGGACCCGAGTCCGTACGTCACGCCGAACGTCGAGAACGCCTTGGCGCTGTTCGTCCTGTCCGAGATGCGCGCCATGGCGCTCTTGGTCAGCGTCATGACCCCGTCGCAGAAGCCCGTGAGCGCGCGGAGAGCCAGCGCCCAGTGGAAGGAAGACACCGCGCCCAGCGCGGCGGTGAGCGCGGCGGTGACCAACGCCGAGCCCAGCATGGTGGCTCGAAATCCCGTCGTGTCGCCACGCCGTCCCCAGGCGTAGGAGCTCAACGCGCTGAACCCGGGCTTCGCCGCGATCATCAAGCCCGCGTGCGCGGCGGCTTTGGCCTCGTCCACCGCGCCCCACTCGCGGACCATGAACACCGCGGTGCTGAACACCATCGTGGAAGACAGGATGGAGATCATGCTCAGCGACTGGATGCCCAGGACCGCCCACCAGTCCAGCGGCGTGACCTCACCGGTCGACGCGCGACCTGCTTTAGAGAGGCTGGACAGGCTGACGAACGACGCGGAGTTGCGCAGCCGGCGCCACCCCCCGCGGATGGGGACCAGCGCGGACTCCATGCGACCCCCCGAGTCCGCCTCGCGCCCGAGCCTGTGACGGGACACGTGGCGAGAGAGAACGAGATAACTGTACCTGTGCGAGTACTCGTCGTCGGGCATTCCGACACTGACATGTGGTTTCGAGAAATGCCAACGCGCGGCGATTCGCCGTGCGTTACGACGCGACGTTCGCGCGTCTACCTCGCGACACTCATGTCCCAGTCCCGTCCCCCCGGTCGGCCACTTCCTTTCCCGCCTGCCGTTCTCTGAGCCGCCGCAGCAAATTCGCGACGCGCGCTCGTCTCCCGTCCGCCTCCTCCGCCACCGGCGGAAGCGCGGCGAGGCGCCCGACGAGCCACTCGGCGCCGTGGCCGGCGTCCCCGCCGGCGTCCCCGCCGGCGACCCCGGGGACGTCCCCGTCCCCCCGCTCCTCGAGCTCTTCCTCCCCCACGAGCGCGTAGGCGTCGTACCTGCCCAGCCTCTGCCGGCACAGCGGGCACTCCCTGGAAACGGCGAGCCACCGCAGGTAACACTCCTCGCAGTACGCGTGTCCGCACCGCGTCACAACCTCCAGCCGAATCTCCATGCAGATGGCGCACACGGAGTCGTCGTCGGCGGCGTCGTCCATTCGGGTATCCGCGTCGGATGCGATGGCGGGCGGTCTGGGGGCTCGCGCCGCTCGCGCCGCTCGCGCCGCTCGCGCCGCGGCTGGAGTCGCGTCCACGCCTATGCGATGCATGGCCGGCCGAATCAGGGTGTAGAACTCAGCCAGCGTGGCGCGACGGCACGGCCCGCCGACGAAATCGTACCCCTCGTCGTCGAGGCCGTCATCCCTCTCGGGCTCCGCGACCTCTCCGGTTCGGTCGTTCGCCACGGTTCGGTCGGAGGAGCCTTCCACGGCGCTTCCCACGCCGAACGCGGTCACGTCGCTCGCCTCTTCGTTCCCGTGGGAAGCGTCCTCGACGACCGTCGACGCGCGACTCGCCGCGCGCGCCTCCTCGACGTCCACGCACACGGTGCCCATCATCGCGGCGAGCCTCGGCCCCAGCCGGAGCGCGCGGAAGAACGCCTCCTGGCCGAGGCCGGGTTTGTACACCAGAGTGGCGCGGTACCTCCACCCCGGGCGGGGGGACACGCCCAGCGCGGGGTTGGCGAACGCGCGGTTCACGTCCGCGACGTCACGTAACGCGGTGGCGAGGTCGAGCTGAGGACCCTGCGGCCCGGCGGTCAGTCGAGAAACACACCGCGCGATGGTCTCGCGTTCCCGGAGTATCAGTTCCTCGACGTTGTCGATGATGATGCGGCCGACCACGAATGCGGCGAACACGGCGACCGCCGACATCTCGGACCTCGGTCGACCGGTGCGCGCGGGGGCGGCGCGCGCGTCGGTGTGCCGGTGCTTTACAATGAAGAAACACGTGTCACTTTCAGCGCCGTTTCGTGTTGTTAATCTCCCGCGCGCCCGCGCTGGACGTCAGACCCCGCCGCGATGTCGACGACGCGCGCGTGCGTGGCGAACAGAGGCTCGTCCGCCCTCGCGAGCGGCGCGTCGCGTCTCGCGGCGCGTCGTGCTCGGGCGACGCCTCTGCCTCGCGCGTCGTCGTCGGAGGACGCCTCCACCTCCCCGTGGTGGGCCTCGCTCCCCGCCGTGCACGTGCTGGTGTTCAACCCCGAGACGGACGAGGAGGCGCTGTACACCACCTCCCGCCGCGACGGCGACTTTGCGGCGAACGACTTCGTGGCGTTCGAGAGCCTGCGGGACGCGACGCGCGCGTCCGTCCGAGTCAGCGACCAGCTGGGCGAGATGCCCATCGTGGACACCCTCGATCCGCGCGTGGTGGCGTTCCTGGCGGACCGCTGCGGGTACGGCGTCGACGTCGTGCCCGCCGGCGCGCCGTTCGAACCCCCCGCGGTCTTGATCGACGAGTCCGACGCGCTCGATGCGGAGGCCACGAACGACGACAAAAGCGGACGAAGTGGGACGGACGAGCTCGCCATCTCCACGGTGGACCTGCAGAAGTACCTCGCGGGGGGAGGCGAGTTGGCGCCGCCGGCCGCCGCCGAGGAGGAGGAGACGGCGAAAACGCGAGACGCGCGGAAACGCGCGGCGTCGGCGATGCGCGCGGCGCTCGCCTCGCCCGCGCGCAGGGTCCGCGGCGCAGTGCGTGACGCCGTGCGGGCGCCCGCGCAGTCGATGATGACGCCCATGCGCGCCATACAGAGGAGCGTGCGGCGCGCGGCGGGCGCGCCGGAGGGCCGCGAGCGGCTGGACCCGCTCTGGGACGAGCGGACGCCCATGCCGAGCGCGGCGCAAGCCGTGTACCGCGCGCTCATAGTCCTCGCGGAGAAGCGCCTCAACGAGATGGACGAGCAGGAGGGCGCGAACCACCCGGAGAACTAGCGAGCGAGCTAGCTACGTGGTGTTACATATTAATAACCCGCGCGCGTTTGGACCGCGCGACTCGTACCGAACGCGGTACAAATTATCGCGCGTCGCCGTATTACTTTGGCGTCGCGGGCGTCTCCTCGACTTCGAACGCCTCGCCCCCTTCGTCCCCGCCGGACCCGTCCTCCGTTTCGCGGAACGCCTCGACGTCCACCGGCTGGAACCTGAACTTGAAGTGCGCGGCGCCGGACTGGACGCCCCTGAGCTCGACGCGCTCGAACACCTCGGCGCCGAGCGCCCGCAGCGCCCGGGCGACGACGCGGCGCAGGGGCACCTCCGCCTCGCCCATGAAGTCCTTGCCCACGATGTCCTCGTCCCAGCACTCCAGCTTGAGCACGATGCCGGGCACCAGCAGGTCCTCGGGCGCGACGAAGAACGCCACGGCGGCGTCGTACGTCGGGTTGAGGGTCTGGCGCGCCACCGGCGACTTCCACTTCTGCGTCTTCAGCTTCAGCTTGAAGTACGGGTCTGAGCTCCCGGTGGACGCGTCCATCGCGACGAGCGACTCGCCGCGCACCAGCGTGACGTGCAGCAGCCCGTTCAAGTGCGGCGCGAGGCGCCTCATGTCCGCCGCGGTGAGCGAGTCGGAACCCGCCGACTTCGCGCCCTTCTTCCCGTTCGCGTCCGGGACGCCATCCAGCTCGCCGCCCAGCACGGACGAAACCAGGTGGTCCACGTCCTCGGTGACGCGCTTCGCCGCCTCCTTCGCCGCGCGCGCGGCGCGCGCCTCGGGGGACTCGTTCGGGTCCAGCTTCTCGAGGCACTTCTTGATGAAGGACTTCTTGTCCACGACGCCCTTCCCCGCGCGACGCGCGGTGAGATCCTCGCGCGCGGCCGCGCCGGAGCGCCGCAGCGCGTCCTGCGTGCGCTTGGCATCCGCCGAGAGCGGCACCAGCCGCACGCGCAGGTCCAGCGTGCCCGCGTCGAGGTTCTTCCGGCGCCGCCGCGGGTCGTTCCGCGCGAACGAGCCTCGAGGGTCGCCGAGGATCGAAGACGCGCTCTTCGTGAGCACCACGCGCCGCGCGACGTTCTGGAACGGCTTTAAGCTGGCGAGATTGATCCGCCCCGTGCCCATGGTGCTCTGGAACAGAGACCCGGCGGCGTCTTCCTTTTCCGTGCCCGCGCGCTCGAGCTTGTCGCCCTTCGCGTAGCTCTTGCGCACGCCGCCGATGTTGTACACCCGCCGCCGCACGCTGCGCGTCCAGCCGAAGCACGCGCCGTTGAGCTTGGACATGAACCTGCCGAACCTCTTCACCCCGGCGTCCTCGGCGAAGGGCGAGTAGTCGCACACCGCGAGCGAGACGCTCTGCGTGCTCGGATCGTCTACGATGAGCCGGAAGGTCTCGTTCCAGTGCGGGTTCAGCGACCCGACCACCACGCTGGACTTGGCCGCGGCGCGCTGCGAGCCGGTGACGCGCGTCGTGACGAACGGGTCCGACTTCCCGAACGTCCGCGCGTTCTTCAGCCCGTTGCCCCGCACGAGGGTCACCTCGAGCACCGCGCCGGCGTCGCTGTGCGAGACGCCCGGCTTTTCGTTTTTGTTCGCGATGGGCACCTTGACGAACTTGGGCCACACCATAGCCTTCGACAGGCCCTTGCCTATGACCTCCGTGACCGTCTCTTTCAAGCCCGGGATCATCTCGATGTCCCCCCCCACCAGCGACAGCGCGAAGTCCACGCGGGGCTGGTCCACGAACGCGAACTTCATGAGGTGGAAGCAGGGAAGCTTGTCGTCGAACGACGACAACACCACGCGCAGCGGGCCCAGCAACTGCAGCTCCTGTAGCTTGACTTGCAACGTGAGGCCCATGACCACGACGTCCAGCACCACGGTCGGGTCGCCGCACCACCGCACGTCGAAGTCCAGGGTCACCTCGTCCGCCCCCGCGCCTCGCACGCCCCCCCCCGTCCCGAACGAATTCGCGTGCGCCTTGCGCACGGACAGCAGGTTGAGCGACTCGTTCCCCAGGTTGAACTCGCGAAACGACATCGAGATGCCCAGCGGCGTGATCTTGGCGAGGATCTTCCCGACCGCGCCGCCTATTTTGTCCGAAAGCGCGGTGGATAGATGCGGCCACAGCTGCGCCAGCGCCGCGTTCAGCCAGACGTTCGTCTCGTGGCCGGGGCGCTTGCACCACTCGGGCAAATCGGCGACGATGCCGCGCAAGCCCCCCGCCGAGACGATGGCGTCGACGTCCGTGTGGTTGAGCAGGTACGGCGTCAGGAGCCGCCGGTCCTTCAACTGCCGCCGCTTCAAGCGGCCGCGCTCGGTGCCGCGACCCTGCGGTGGAGAGGTGGCGAAGGGTCAGTTTGTCAGTTTCGGGTGCGCGGTTGCCATAGGGCGCGGTTCGAGGACGCCGGCGCCGAGTGCCATTCGGAAATTCGCCGATTGGGCACCGGACGTGCCGCCCGTCGCGGGGCGACCCGCGTCCGCGCGGGCGGGAAGAGACGTCGGGGTGCGCACCAGCTTGAATCCGATTCCGAACAGGGTCAAGCGACGCAGCCAATCGAGCACATCCTGCGATTCGCGACCCGAGGGGGGGGGGTGAGGGGTCAGGAATCGGCCGCGCGCGCGACGCTTGGACGAGTGAACGAATTTCGCGAAATTCGTCGCGCGTCGACAGGCGCGGTCGGGGACGGGACGCACCGGAGGCAGGTTCGAGGTCGCGCTCGCCACGCTCAGCGCCGAGAGCGGCTTGAGCAGCGCGCCCACCATGAGCCTCCCCTCCCGCCTTGAGCGCCTGATGCTCGACGCGGCGGGTCTGGGTATCGGCGTCGGAAACGACCAACTTTTCTTCCGAAACGAGCTCGTCTCAGAAATGGCCCGGGGCCACCGGAGCTGCTAAACAAACGATGGATGAAAGGCTTCTCTGAGACGATCATGAGACATCGGACGCGTCGTCGTCGGACGCG
>Ga0181558_10005598_pt1 | contig 11039 bp, 8 predicted proteins | sample 011ome_22_FD_133754 | JGI IMG/M metagenome (GOLD analysis project Ga0181558, IMG submission 133754) | Coastal salt marsh microbial communities from the Groves Creek Marsh, Skidaway Island, Georgia - 011507BT metaG (megahit assembly) | ecosystem: Environmental > Aquatic > Marine > Intertidal zone... | reverse complement strand
TAATAGGCTGAGCCTTTTGTTTTTCTCAGCGAGACATCCAGCGAGACAAAGTTGCGTAGGACAGCGATCTATGACACGCGTGTGCACGCGCAGGCGGGTCTGCCAGCAGTGTGTGAATCGGCGATCGCAGGCGGGGCGGAGTGGCTGCATCTGAACTAGTCGCAAGTAATTCCGCCGAAGCCTACCAGTTGTCCAAGCCCCATTAGCTTATAGTTTGGCCGTGAGGTAAGGAAAACCGTATCTGCTCCCCTCTCAGCATAGGTGCGCATTTAGCTGGTCGTTAACAGATCGATACCATTGTGCACAGGCTTAGGCAGAGTGGGAATATCATCGTACCGACCGGTTCTGGCTACACGGTTTATCCTTTTGGCACAGACACGAGGATCAAACTCTAAGATCGAAGGATCGAGGAAGCATAAAACGGATTCTGGGCGGCCAAGAGCGAATGAGAGGAATGATCAAAAAGTGAAAACACAGAGTTCATCCGTTCGATACAGTTAGTCAAATTTAGCACCAGGATTTTACGGTTCTGATCCATTAAAGCCCCCAATTGCATTGCTGATCCATTCAGGAGCCTCCGGGACGACATTTTCCAACTGGGGCAAATCGTTAACGCAAAGAAACTTTATCGAAGGGTCAGTCGCCCTGCGCAAAAGCGACATCGTTTCGGACGGACAGGATCCCACACCCTGGCCACTCCTTATGTGGAGATAATCTTGGGCTACCGAAAAAGCAGCCTCATGCGCTGCTATGCATGCGTGATTGTGGAGCCCTTGAGGCAGAAATTGGCTCAGGTCGCGAAATCTGTACGAGACGTTAAGTGTGAAGATATCTCGGTACAAATCAAACAGTTTTGACATGACTGAACGTCTCAGTGGATGAACCACATGAGCAGATGAAAACAACCTAGTCTCATCAAAACCAAGAAGGCGCGCAGCATTCAGCTGCATGAAGAGATGAAATTTGGTGGGATCATGCCGGGCTTCCGGGCTTTTAAGAGCATCGCCAAGATCCACCCACTTGCCACGCAGAACTGGCGAAAACCCTTCAAACACATCGGTTGGCTGCAACGGCGCGGTTAAAAAAACATCGTCGTTGAAATACATGAAACGCTCGCTAAGCCCATCGATCCTCCAGATCAGGCTTTCGATTGCCAGGGAATTAAACGTAGGAAGCATATCCGTAAAACCATCAAAGATCTCATGATGGAAAACGAAATTGATTTTTGCTCTTAGATTAACGGAGAGACCAAAAAGGACTGGCTTAGTTTCGTCGACAACAATCCAGATTTTGCGCACCCAAGGTGCGTTGTTCTCTATCGATTGCAGACAGTACAGGATTTCATTGTTGCAAGCCCACCGATGAGGATTAACTGCGTTTTCATGTAGCGGGCGAAACGCTTGCGCCATGTAGTGTGTGCGCTTTCGAAAGTGGTCGTCTGAACTTCCGTCGACCCATGTAATGACAGCATCGATGGCGGCATCAGTATTGCTTTTTGAATTGATCAGATTTGTCTGCATCTTCTGCCTTAACTCCGGCTTCTACTGTACTGATCCCGTCATCTTATGACGCACAACCAGGCCACAGGCCTGCATTTTGACGAATAGAGTAGAAAAGTTGCTTAAACTAGAGAGGAGGTTAAGATTTAGCACCAAAACCGCGACTTGCCATAGACAGCGGAGAGGCACTACTTCCGCATGACGGTGCAAGCGCCCCTGAGCAAGCTAACAACAGAGCCCTAAAACTATATCTGGTTTGGTCCAGTTTTACGCCGCCGTACTAGCATATTGTTGCACCGCAATTGACACTTTTGGGACGGCTGTAACCGCCTGCGGATCCAACCCTCAGTTGGCTTAAACTGTACAAAAGGGTATGAATCGCGGTCGTCTGGCCTACCCCTTAGGCGAAGGGTCGACGGATTTTGAGATCGATACCTCTAGGTTAGGTTAAGGCGATGTATCCAACCCGCCCTCGCACGCCCGAAAGTCCTTTGGATCAAGTTAAGCTTGTGCAACGGCTAGACTTCGTCAAACATTGTGTCAAACGCCACGCCACTTGGGCTACGTCAGATCGTAGCCCTTAAAAGAGATTGTGTTGCTATGTTTCGCATTGGACTTTTTGTGATTGCCTCCCTGATTGCTGCGACCTCAGTGAATGCGGACGCTATAACAACCAAGGCTCAAAGAGCCCTTAACGCGCTCGGCTATAATGCGGGTCCTGTGGACGGAGTAATGGGAGCTAAAACCAGAAGAGCTCTCGACCAAGCATTTGCAGCGGCTGGAGGAAGCTGGGGACAAGAGCTTGATGCCTCGGATCTGGCTTTCTTATACGATCTTTTGGGTAGCGCTGCCCCGCTCATTGGGGAAGTGTCCGTCGTCAGAGTTTTTCGGCATGCTGAAGCGTTTTCGTAACGGAGGCTCTGGTTCGGTTCCTGTTCGAGTTTAAGCGGCGGAATCCGATTGGCAGATCAGCGACGCGCAGGTCGACGGGCTGTTGCGCGTGTCCGTGCCGATTGCGTTCGGGCTTGATCGCATCACCTCCGTCATACCGGGGTTTCTTGAAAGGCACCCCAAGCTGTCCCTTGAAATGCGCCTGACCGACGACAGCGAACGCCTGATCGACGATCAGATCGACGTGGCTATCCGTATGGGAACGCTCAGCGATTCCAGCTTGATGCATCGTCGCCTGTGCGGATTGCAGCGCATCGTGGTGGCAACCCCTGCCCTTGTCGCGCGGCACGGTCTGCCGACCCGGCCTGCGGACCTTGCCGCCTTCCCCTGTCTGGCTTGGGATGGTGGCCGGGCGCATCTGAACCGCTGGCGGTTCATAGAGGACGGCAAGGACGTCATCTTCCAGGCCGAAAGCCGGTTCCGCAGCAATCAGGGCATGTCGCTATATCAGATGTGTCTGGCCGGTATGGGCGCGATGCGTGCGGCCGAACATCTGGCCCGACCCGCGATCGCCGATGGGCGGTTGGTTCAGCTTCTGCCCGATCACACCGCCTTGGATGACACCGCCATCTACGCGGTGTTCCTTCCCGACCGCCACATGGTGCCGCGCATTCGCAGCTTCATCGACTTCATGGTCGACACGTTCCGATCCCCGGATTGGGAGGCAACCGGCCCGTCCAGCTAATCACGCCCCGCTAGGACAGCTTGACAGCGCCCGCGACCTTTTATATTGAATTCTGAATTCAGAACTCGGAATTCAGTAAAGGAAGATCATCAAATCCCAATCCAGCCTCACCGATCAGGTCTATGACGCCATCGTAGATCAGATCTGCGAGGGGGCGCTGCCTGCGGGCTCACACCTCGTGCAGGAGCAGTTGGCCGAGCGTCTGGGCGTGTCACGTCAGCCCGTACAGCAGGCCATGGCCCTTTTGAAGGCGGACGGGATGGTGGAGGAGGTCGGACGGCGCGGCCTGTGGGTCACGCCGCTCGATGCCGATCTTATGCGCCACCACTACGACATCCGCGCCACACTGGATGGCCTGGCCGCACGCATGGCGGCGGCACGCATTGCAGCGGCGCCAGAACTTGGCGCGCGTTTTGCCCAGTCGGCGGGAGACATCCTTGAACGGGGTGAGCAGGCCGTCGCGAATGGCGACGTGGCCGGGCAAGTCCGGCACGATATGGCGCTCCACACGTTGATCTATGACATGTCCGGCAACCCGCTCCTGGCGCGGACCGCCGAGCCGCACTGGCGTTTCTTGCGCCGCGCGATGGGCGAGGTTCTGCGCCGCGCGACGCTTCCCCGCGAAATCTGGCGCCAGCATGCCGAAATCGTCGATGCGATCGCAGGCGGCGACACGGACCGCGCCGAGACCCTGATGGTCGACCATGACCTAGCCGCCGCCAAAACCCTGCGCGCCGCGCTCGATGCGCCCGCGGCCGACAAGACCAAACCCTGACACCTGACGGAGACCTGTGACATGACTGCGCTTTTGACTGTTGGAGAGATGCTGTCCACCCAGGCAAGGGTTCAGCCCGACCGCATCGGTGCGCGGGATCTCGAACGCAGCCTCACCTTCCGCGATTGGAACACTCGCTCCTGCCGCCTAGCAAACGCGCTTGTTGGGCTGGGGCTCTCGAAGGGCGACCGGGTCGCCGTTCTGGCCTATAACCGCGTGGAATGGGCCGAAATCTATGGTGCCGTCGCCAAGGCCGGCCTGATCGCGGTCCCGATCAACTTTCGCCTGACAGGCCCCGAAGCGCGTTTCATCTGCAAGGATAGCAAGATCTCCGCGGTGATCGCCGAGACCGCGCTGGCCGATATCGTGGACGATATCCGCGCCGATCTGATGATCCCCCAAAACACCTATATCTTGATCGGTGACGCCGCGCGGCCGGGGTGGACCAGCTACTCCGGTTTCCTCGAAACCGCGTCGGCGGAGGAGCCGGACGTTGAGGTGTCACCCGACGATGCCTGGTGCCTGATGTACACGTCCGGGACCACTGGCAACCCCAAGGGCGCCATTCGCAGCCATCGCGGCATGGCCATGCTCGCACTGATGACGCAGGTCGAGCTTGGCCTCCGGCGCCAGGACGACGCGCTCCTGGTCATGCCGATGTGCCATGCCAATTCGCTCAACTTCTTAACGGCCTTTCTCGGTATCGGCGCGACCGTCACCGTCTTCTCACGGGCAAGCTTCGATGCCGCGCTGTGCCTGCGCACCATCGGTGAGATGGGGGTCACCTTCTCATCGCTGACGCCCACGCATTTCGCCATGATGCTCGATGTGCCCGAGGCCGATCGCGGCGACGCGGGATTTGAGCGGGTGGCCAAACTGATGATCTCGTCGGCCCCCGCCCGCGTCGAAACCAAGCGCGCCGTCATGGAGATGTTCCCGAACTCCGGCCTTTTTGAGCTTTATGGCTCCACCGAAGCCGGGTGGGTCACCTTCCTGCACCCCGATGAGCAGTTCGACCACCTGGGCACCGTTGGCCGGGAGGTCACGGGATCTGCCCCGATCAAGCTCCTGAACGAGGCGGGCGAAGAGGTGCCCGACGGAGAAGTGGGGGAGCTGTACTCCTGTGGCCCCTACGCCTTCGAGGGCTACTGGAACCTGCCCGAGAAAACCGAAGAGGCGTTTCAAGGTGAATACCTCTCGGTCGGCGACATGGCGCTGCGCGACGAGATGGGGTTCATCAAGCTGATCGACCGCAAGAAGAACATGATCATATCCGGCGGCGAAAACGTCTATCCGACCGAGGTCGAGGCGATCTTGGCACAGCACCCCGACGTCAAAGACGTCGCCGTGATCGGACGCCCGGACGAGAAATGGGGGGAGCGGGTCGAAGCCGCCGTCGTGCTGCGCGATGGGTCGACCCTGACCGGACCTGCATTGATCGACTGGTCGAAGGACCGGCTGGCCGGGTTCAAGCGCCCGCGCCACGTCCTGTTCCTGGAACCCCATGAGATGCCGCGCAACGCGACCGGCAAAATCCTGCACCGCGTCTTGCGCGACATGATGGGCGCGCAAGACCAAAGCATTGGAGAGATACTATGACTGCACCACAGGACCTGAACCAAGATGACGCCAGCGTCGCCGCGTGGATCGCGCATACCCTGAAGGCGCGGGGTGTGGACCGCATCTTCGGGCTTCAGGGGGGGCATATCCAACCGATTTGGGATCATGCCGCGCGCCTGGGCATCCGCATCATCGACGTTCGCGACGAGGGGGCCGCCGTGCATATGGCCCACGCCCACGCAGAACTAACGGGCGGCCTGGGCGTTGCCATGGCGACCGCCGGGCCGGGGGTCACGAATTGCGTGACCGGGATCGCCAATGCCTCCCTCGCCCGTGCGCCTGTTCTGTTGATCGGTGGCTGCACCTCACGGCCGCAAGCCAATATGGGGCCGTTGCAAGATATCCCGCACGTCGACATCCTGCGCCCGGTTTCCCGCTATGCGCGGACCGCGCGTGTGCCCGAGCAGGTCATCCGTGAATTGGATGAGGCGATTGCCCGCGCGTTCGGCGACTTGGGGGAACCAGGGCCAAGCTATCTGGAAGTGCCGACAGACGTTCTGCGAACCCATCTGCCGGCCCACATGATCCCCGCCAACTGGATCGCGCCGAAAGCGCCGCGCCGGATGGCTGTTGATCCCGCCACGCTCGCCGAGGCCGTGGCAACGATCCGCGCCGCAAAACGCCCGCTGGTGGTCAGCGGTCGCGGGGCGCGCGGCGCGGGCCCAGCAATCGTGCGGTTTCTTGACGCCACTGATGCGCTCTATCTCGACACGCAAGAAAGCCGCGGGCTGGTGCCTGCGGGTCACCCTGCGGTGGTCGGGGCGGTTCGGGCGGCGGCGATGGGACAGGCCGATCTGGTCATCACCTTGGGGCGGAAGCTGGACTATCAGATGGGCTTCGGCTCCCCTGCCGTCTTCCCGGAGGCCCGCTTCCTGCGCGTTTCCGACACAACGGGTGAGTTGATCGACAACCGGCGCGGCACGCCGGAAATCCTCGCGCCGGTCGATGTGACGCTTCAGGCCCTGACCGAGGCGCTCGGCAATGAGGCGGGCGCGCGGGACGCGGACTGGCTTGACGGTCTGCGCGGCAAACACCGGGCCAGGATCGCCAAAGGCGAAGACACCCCGGCACCCAAGACCGGCGGCGACGGCAAGATCCACCCGATGGCGATTTTCGAGGCGATCAAGTCCGTCGCGGACCCGGACTATATCGCCGTGGCCGATGGCGGCGATCTGCTGAGCTTCGCCCGCGTTGGCCTTGCGGCGACCACCTATCTCGACGCGGGCGCCTTCGGGTGCCTCGGGGTCGGCGTGCCATTCGCGGTCGCCGCCGCGCTGGCCTGCCCGGATCGTCAGGTGATCTCGGTCAACGGCGACGGCGCCTACGGGATCAACGCGATGGAGATCGACACCGCTGTGCGGCACGGGGCGAAAGCTGTCTTCATCGTGTCCAACAACGCCGCGTGGAACATCGAACGGCACGATCAGGAATACAACTACGGCGGGCGCATCGTCGGCACCATGCTGCGGCATTCGGACTATGCCGCAATGGCAACGGCACTTGGCGCGCATGGTGAACGCGTCGAGGACCCTGCAGACCTTGCCGATGCGATCGGACGCGGTCTTGCCAATGCGCCTGCCGTCATCGACGTCATCACCTCGCAACAGGCGGTGTCTTCGGATGCGCAGAAAGGCCTCGGCTTCGTGCCTGACTACCAGGCGCTGACGGCATGGGACGATGCAGAACGCAAGCGGCGGGAATTGGCGTGAGGGTGCTGTCGCGATGGACCTGAGATTGGATGGAAAGCGCGAGCTCATCACCGGCGCATCGAGCGGCCTAGGCCTGCATTTCGCTACCGTACTAGCCGGTGCGGGTGCCGACGTCGCCCTAGCGGCCCGGCGCCTTGACCGGGTGGAGACGGAGGCGGCCAAGTTGCGCGATGCGGGTTTTACGGCGACGGCTGTTGCGATGGACGTGACGGACCGCGACGGGGTCGCGCGGGTCTTCGCGGAGGCCGCCCCCTTCGATGCGGTGATCAACAACGCGGGCCACGCAGGCGAGGGCAGCGCCCTCGACATGGATGTGGCGGCGTTCGAGGCTGTCATCGACACCAACCTGACCGGCGTCTTCACCGTCGCCCAGGCAGCCGCCCGATCCATGAAGGACATCGGGGGCGGTGCCATCGTCAACATCGCGTCGATCCTCGGTCTTCGGGTTTCGGGCGGCGTCTCCGCCTATGCCGCCTCAAAAGCCGCAGTTGTCCAGTTGACCAGGGCAACCGCGCTGGAATGGGCGCGCCATGGCATTCGGGTCAATGCGCTGTGTCCCGGCTATATCGAGACCCCGATCAACGCCGATTTCTTCGCCACCGATGCCGGTCAGGCATTAATCCGACGCATCCCGCAAAGACGTCTTGGACAACTGTCAGACCTCGACGCACCCCTTCTGCTGCTGGCAAGCGATCACTCCGCCTTCATGACTGGCGCGGTGGTCGCAGTCGATGGCGGCCACCTTGTTTCCGGATTGTGAGGACCCCATGGATTTCACCATTTCTCCCGAGATCGCCGATCTGCGCGATCGCATCGCGGGCTTCGTCGACACCCACATCTTGCCGCTAGAGGCCGACCCGTCTGCCTGGGACGCCCATGAGAACATCGGTCCTGACGCCCTGACGCGCCTGCGCGCCAAGGCCCGCGAGGAGGGCCTATGGTGCCTACAACTGTCCCCTGAGGCCGGGGGCCGTGGTGTCGGCAAGATCGGCATGGCGGTCTGCTACGAGGCGATGAACCGGTCCATCTTCGGGCCGGTGGTCTTCAATTCCGCTGCACCCGACGACGGCAACATGATGGTGCTTGAGGCCCTCGGCACGCCAGAGCAGAAGGCCCGCTGGCTCGCCCCGATCGTCGATGGCAGCGTCCGATCCGCCTTCGTGATGACCGAGCCGCATCCGGGCGGCGGCTCCGACCCGGGGATGATGCAGACCTGGGCCCGCCGCAACGGCGACGCCTATGTGGTCCATGGCAACAAGTGGTTTATCACAGGCGCCGAGGACGCAGCGCATTTCATCCTAGTCGCGCGCACCTCCGAGGATGTCCGGCGCGGACACACGGCGTTTCTGTTTCACCGCGACGATCCCGGCTGGAAGATCACCCGGCGCATTACTATCATGGGCCCGGAGGAGCAAGGCGGCCATTGTGAACTGTCATTCGACGGCCTTCGCATCCCCAAAGAGAACATTCTTCTAGAAGAAGGGCGAGGCCTGAAGGTCACCCAGACGCGGCTCGGCCCCGCGCGCCTGACCCATTGCATGCGTTGGCTCGGGTTGTCGAAACGGTGCGTCGAGATCGCAACCGAGTATGCCAGCCGCCGCGAAGGCTTCGGTGTGCGGCTGGCAGAGCGGGAAAGCGTACAGGTCATGCTCGGAGATCTTGCCATGCAGATCGAGATCGGCCGCATGCTGGTGATGAAGGCCGCCTGGGAGATCGACAGGGGCGGCTACGCGCAGAAGGAGGTCTCCATGGCCAAGATCCATGTCGCCAATCTCCTGCACAAGGCTGCCGACGTGGCGATCCAGATCAACGGCGCGCGGGGCTATTCAAAGGACACCGTCCTGGAATGGATCTATCGCTATGCCCGGCAGGCGCGTTTGGTCGACGGCGCGGATGAGGTGCACAAGATGCTGCTCAACCGGCATCTTGAGAAGGAAGGGCCAGGCTTTTGGAAATGGGAGGCCGGATCATGACGCCCGCCGAGATCACTGGGGACCTGGACTTTGACGCACAGACACTCGCACGCTTCCTGTCCGACCGCCTTGGCCCCGACGGCGGCTGCTTCCGGCTGGCCCGGATCGGCGGCGGGCAATCGAACCCGACCTATTTCCTCGACTGGGCGGATCGTCGGCTGGTTCTGCGCAAGCAACCGGGCGGCCCCCTCATCAAGGGCGCCCATGCCATCGACCGTGAATATCGTGTGCTCGAAGCCCTGCACCCCACCGATGTGCCCGTGCCAGAGCCTGTGTTCTATTGCGAGGACCCTGACCCGCTTGGAACGCCCTTCTACCTGATGGCGCGGGTTGAGGGTCGGATCTTCACCGACACTTCGCTGGCCGATCTGCCCGCAGAAGACCGCGCGCCGATCTGGATGGCGGTCGCCGACACCATGGCCGACATGCACGCGCTGCGGCCGGACACGGTGGGCTTGGGCGAATACGGGCGTCCCGGCAATTATTTTGAGCGGCAGATCACGCGCTGGGATCAGCAATACCGGGCCTCTCCTTCGGCGCCAATCGGACCGATCGAAGACCTGCACGCCTGGCTCGTGGCGCATATGCCGCCCGATGACGGAACCGTTGCCCTCTGCCACGGCGACTTTCGCCTCGGAAACCTGATGTTCCACCCTCAGGAGCCGCGCGTCGTCGCCGTCCTCGATTGGGAGCTGTCCACCCTGGGCCACCCCCTTGCTGACCTGGGTTTCTGCTGCATGCCCTGGCACACGTCGCCCGACGAATATGGCGGGTTGCTGGGGATAGATCTGGACTCGATGGCCCTGCCGACGGAAGCTGACTTCGTGGCGCGCTACATGACCGCGAGCGAGGGCGCATCGCCGCTGCTGCCGTTTCATAAGGCCTTCGCGCTCTACCGCTTCGCGGTGATTTTCGTGGGTATTGCCGACAGGGCAAGGGATGGGAGCGCCACGGATGCAAGGGCTCATGAACTCACGCCTCTCGCTGAAAGGTTTGCACACCGTGGACTAGAGTTCACCGCAAAGGGCTGCAGTTGAATACATTTGAGGACGGGCAACGCCCGCGATCTTGCAAACGGCGGCCAATACTCCCTGCACGCTCATGATCCTCCCCCCATGAAGTGGTCCGCCCGTATATTTAGGAAACGGAGGATCAGATATGGGAATCAAACGACATAAGCCTGAAGAGATTGTCACGAAGTTGCGGCGGGCATCCTGCGGCAGCTGGAGGACGAGGCGGAGAGGGTGTGTGGGCAGATGGCCAACCAACCGACCTCGGCCCCGACATGATCAACGTTTTTCTTTCTCGTCCAATTTGAGCGCCGCTTGTGCGCTGAAAAGCGTGGGATAAACCCTGCCTTCAAAGATCCATCCGTCGTATGTTTTTGATATACGAGCATCAACCGTTACCTGAGGCGTTTGTTGATTCTCTTCAGGCAGATCGTCCCATACGCGTTTGCCTCTCGAGATAAAGAACTGAGCTACTTTGTATAGTTGATACAAGGCCCAAGTAACCGAAAACACGATCAAAAGATAGAAGCCGATAGATAAGACGCCGCCGAATAGAATTCTCAACAGGTGTGTCGTTGCAGAGCCGTTGGTGACGCCGACAATATCGGATGTGAACATGTAGAAGAGAGATGCCAACATCGTGAAGCCGACTATGGACTTCACCTTCTTTTTCGTCTTTTCCCTCCAAAAACTCAAAGCAGTCAGAAGTGCTACTAGGGTCAGGATGCATTGAATTCGGTTGCACTGCCTGATTCACGGTTCCGAAAACGGAGCTGTGACATGAGCGATCTTTTTTGGCTTAGCGACGCGCAAATGG
>Ga0181558_10005591_pt1 | contig 11047 bp, 8 predicted proteins | sample 011ome_22_FD_133754 | JGI IMG/M metagenome (GOLD analysis project Ga0181558, IMG submission 133754) | Coastal salt marsh microbial communities from the Groves Creek Marsh, Skidaway Island, Georgia - 011507BT metaG (megahit assembly) | ecosystem: Environmental > Aquatic > Marine > Intertidal zone... | reverse complement strand
TTTTGAAATTGGTGAGCAATTAGGGCTTATGGATTTTGAAGCTGCAAGCCGCATGTCGGGTGCGCGTTTTGTCGTGTTAAAAGGCGCATTAGCCCGTCTTGAGCGAGCATTAGGCAATTTTATGATTGATCTTCATACCAGCACATTTGGTTATACAGAAATAGCGCCACCATTTTTGGTCCGTGATAGCGCTCTATTTGGTACGGGACAGCTGCCAAAATTTTCTGAAGATTTATTTAAAACTGATGGAGACCATTGGCTCATTCCGACAGCTGAAGTGCCGCTTACCAATTTGGTACGTGAACAAATCTTGAGTGCTGAGGTTTTGCCTCTTCGCTATACAGCCTTTACACCATCCTTTCGCTCAGAAGCTGGCTCAGCAGGGCGGGACACGCGCGGTATGATCCGCCAACACCAATTTTCTAAAGTTGAATTAGTAAGTATCACGAAAGAAGAGGACTCTGAGGACGAATTAGAACGTATGCTTAGTTGTGCCACCTCTATTTTAGATGACTTAAAAATATCTTATCAAGTAATGCTTCTATCTTCTGGTGATATGGGTTTTTCTGCTGAAAAAACTTACGATATAGAAGTTTGGTTACCTGGGGAAGGGAAGTACCGCGAAATTTCCTCATGCAGCAATTGTAGAGCATTCCAAGCACGTCGAATGAATGCACGATATAAAACCTCTGAGGGAAATAAATTTGTTCATACATTAAATGGTTCGGGACTCGCTGTTGGCCGAACACTTATTGCTATTTTAGAAAATTATCAAAATGAAGATGGTACTATTGACATTCCAGATGTTTTGATCCCGTATATGGGAAATCAAAAAATTATTTCTAAATCTTAATTTTATTTTCTGAACAATACTCTTTGAAGAACTGATACGCTGATCTGCCGGTTCGATTTCCTCTTGCAAAAATCCATTTCAAAGCTAAATCCTCAATTTTAGATGAATATGAAATTTTGTAATAACTGCAATAGTTTTTAATAATTTGAATAAAATCATCCTTGGTTAAGTTATGAAAACTAACCCATAATCCAAATCGATCTGAAAGTGATACTTTTTCTTCTATTCCCTCATCTTGAGAAATCGCTGAGGATCGTTCATTGTCAATCATATCTCTTTTCATTAAATGCCTTCTATTGCTAGATACATAAATTAAAAATTTATTTTTACTGCTATAAAAAGAGCCCTCAAGAAAAGATTTAAATTGAACGTATCTGCGGTCATTTTGTTCAAATGATAAATCATCAATGAAAATTATTATTTTTTTATCAAAGTGGTTATTTAAAAAAATTTGAGGAAGATCAGATAGATCCTCACTATTAATTTCAAGAGTTATAAAATTATCAAATTGATCTGAAAACTCTTTAAGAACTCCTCTGATAATTGTGCTTTTTCCACTTCCTCTCACACCCCACAATAGAGCGTGATTATAGGAAAGTCCTTTTAAGAAATTTTCTGTATTTTTTTTAATTTTAGCAATCTGCTCTGTCACCCCATAGAGTAATTTTAAATCTAAAACATCCCCATAAGGTATTTCATCAAGAGATTTTTGAGAATGGTTCCAACAGAGTAGATGTTTATTATTCAATTTTTTATTGACTTCATTGATGATTGTGAGATTTTAGTTCTTTATTTAATATTTTAAAGGATTTTAATTATGGAACAAATTGCAGGTATTTTACCTTTATTACTTATCTTTGTAGTTTTTTATTTTTTACTTATCAGACCCCAACAAAAAAAACTGAAAGAACATAAAAACATGGTTGCGAATTTAAAAAAAGGTGATCGTGTTGTAACACAGGGTGGTATTATCGGTAATATTCACTATGTAAACGATGACGGAAGTTTATCTATTGAAATTGCAGATAATGTTATCGTTAAAGTTGCTAAAGGAATGGTTGCTGATATCGCAGCAAAATAATTTTTTTAATTTTATTTAATTTATGAGTGTATTAAAGCGATGGAGAGTGTGGGTGAGTTTATTTATGCTCTCCTTTTGTTTTTATGCTATAAAACCTAACTTTTCTGAAAATCAAGTCAGTCAAAAAATAAATTTTGGTTTAGATATTCAAGGCGGGTATTCCTATTTATTAGAACTCAACCAAGGTGAATATAAAGAAAATCTATTAACAAAAACATCCCAAATTCTAGAGAGTGCCTATAATATAAATTCTTCTATTAATAATGGAAATATTGTTATTCCCACTAATCAGAATTTAGATGCTTTGGATAATATAACCATTCAAAGTTTGGGAATAGAGCTTTTGGATAACACCAGTGATGAATATATTTATTCTATCTCAGAGCAAAGCTTTAATCAGTCTTTGTCGGATATGACTTTAAATGCTGTTGAAATTGTTCGATCTCGTGTTGATTATTTGGGTAATAAAGAATTATCAATTCAAAAAGTAGGTTTAAATAAAATTTTATTAGAAATACCCGGTAATCTAGACTCCAATGTAAAAGATGTCATTTCTAAGACAGCAAAATTGACATTACACTTAGAAAAAAAGACTTTTGCTAATACAACTTTATTTACAAATGAATCAACAGGGGAAGAGGTAAGGGTTCAAGAAATTGCTAATTTAACCGGAGATTATATTCAAGATGCATCCCTTCAATTCAGTCAAAATGAACCCGTGGTTTCATTTTCATTTAACAAAGAGGGTTCAGAATTATTTGCAAAAATGACTTCTGAAAATGTTGGTAAACGTTTTGCTATTGTTTTAGACGGCGCTCTTATAACCGCACCGGTTATCCGCGAAGCTATTACTGGCGGAAGTGGCCAAATTTCTGGAAATTTTACGAATGAAACTGCAAATAATTTAGCTATTATTTTGAAATCTGGATCACTGCCTACACAAATTTCTATTATTCAAGAAAAGCAAGTTGGACCTACACTAGGTCAGGCGGGAGTTAAAAAAGGCGTATATGCTTCCCTTATAGCATTAATCGTTATTACCTTATTTATGATTGCCTATTATCGCGTGTCTGGATTGTTTACGGCACTCACAATTGTCACCTGTTTGGCATTGCTCTTTGCATTGATGTCTCTACTCAATACAACCTTAACTTTACCTGGTGTCATAGGAATTGTTTTAACAATTGGAATGTGCGTTGATGCAAATGTACTAGTCTTTGAGAGAATTCGAGAAAATTTTCAATCTAAGATTGATAACCCAAAAAATGATGGCTTTAATGCTGCATATATCACCATCTTAGACTCTAACCTTACTACACTTTTCGCGGCAGTATTTTTATTTGCTTTCGGGTTTGGCCCTATTAGAGGTTTTTCTATTTCATTAATTATCGGTATTTTATCCTCTTTAATTGTTACCTATGTCTTATTAAAACTTTTTTTAGAGATAACACCCTCTAAATATATAGGATTAAACAGATGATTGCTTTTTATTCATTTAGAAAAAAATCTTATTTAATCTCTCTATTTTTAATCATTTTAACAACTTCAATAATTTTTTTTAAAGGATTAAACCTAGGTATAGACTTTAAAGGAGGATTAAATATTGAAGTCGAAACTACTCTAAGTAATGCTGAACTATCATCCTTTATTCGAGATTTAGATCTCAACCGTGAATTTATAATTAAAAAAGAAATTGGAAGTGATATTTTTAGTATCAGAATTGAATCTGGAAAAGATAATGCTAATTTTATTGAAGAATTTATTTCTTTAATAAAGCAAAACTCCTCCATAGAAATTTTAATTTCAGAATACATTGAACCGACTTTTAGTGATGAATTAATTAAAAATTCACTTTATGCACTTGCATCATCCTTAATTGTAATCGCCTTTTATGTTTGGATACGATTTGATTGGCAGTTTGCCATATCGGGTATAGTAGCTTTATTGCATGATGTTTATATATCTATGGGTTTCATGTCTTTGTTTAATATTGAATTTAACTTAACAATGATTGCTGCTTTATTACTAATTGCTGGGTATAGTATTAACGATACGATCGTTCTTTTTGATCGTATAAGATCCATTACATCTGCAGAAAACAATAAAGATACTTTTGAAAATAATGTTAATTACTCTGTAAAATTAAACCTGAGAAGAACAATTTTAACCAGTTTTACCACAATATTAGCTTTATTTTGTTTAGTCGTACTCGCTCCCATAAACTTAACTGAAATGCCTATAGTCTTTATATTTGGGGTTAGTATTGGAACCTATTCTTCTATTTTTATTGCGCTTGGTTTAGTGGGAGATCTAAATTACGAAGCAGTGCTTAAAGCTAGAGACTCTTGATATTTTTTTAAAAAGACACCTGTTTGATTATTAGTCTGTTTAACTAACTGATCAGGTTTTCCTTCAAATAATATATTTCCACCTTCGGCACCGCCCTCGGGGCCAAGATCTATAATCCAATCACTAGTGTTAATTACATCTAAGTTATGTTCAATTACTATAACCGTGTTACCGTAAGAAACTAATCGATGTAAAATTTCTAATAATTTTTTAATATCATCAAAGTGCAACCCAGTAGTAGGCTCATCGAGAATGTATAAAGTTTTTCCTGTTTGTCTTTTAGATAGTTCTTTTGAAAGTTTAATTCGTTGTGCCTCTCCGCCGGATAGGGTAGTAGCGGACTGCCCAATGGATATATAGCCTAGACCTACCTCTTGAAGTGTTTTTAATTTTGAGAACACTTGAGGGTTTGATGCAAAAAATTCACACGCATTATCAACAGTCATAGAAAGTATATCATTGATATTTTTAGAATTGTATTGAACACTTAACGTTTCTTTGTTGTATCTTTTTCCATTACACACTTCGCATTTAACATAGACTGGTGCTAAAAAATGCATTTCGATTTTCTTTAAACCATCTCCTTCACAGCTTTCGCATCGACCACCTTTTACATTAAAAGAAAATCTTCCAGGCTTGAATCCTTTTACTTTTGCTTCGGGCAAATTGGCAAACCACTCTCGAATAGGCGTAAACAATCCAACATACGTTGCAGGATTGGAGCGAGGCGTTCTACCAATAGGAGATTGATCAATATTGATGACCTTATCGATGTTTTCAATTCCTTTGATGTCTTCATAGGGAAGTGTTTTAATAATCTTTTCATAAATTCTATTATTAGCAGCGCCATATAAAGTTTCGTTGATCAAGGTTGATTTTCCACTTCCTGAAACACCAGTAATACAAATGAATTTATTTAAAGGAAATTTAACCGAAACATTTTTTAGGTTATTGCCGTGAGCATTTTTAATTTCAATAGTACCTGTTGATTTATTTTTATTTACACTTTCTGGATATCGAGTGATTATTCCTTTTAAATAACTACTGGTTAAACTTTCGTTATTATTTAAAACTTCATGGATGCTGCCGCTTGCTGTAATAGAGCCTCCTTTAATGCCTGCATATTTACCAATATCAATAATGTAATCAGCCTCTCGAATAATATCTTCATCGTGTTCTACTACGATGATGGTATTACCTAAATCTTTAAGATTTTTAAGCGTATTGATTAATTTTTGATTATCTCGTTGGTGAAGTCCAATAGAGGGTTCATCCAATACATAGGTGACTCCCGTTAATCCAGATCCAATTTGACTGGCAAGTCGAATTCGTTGAGACTCACCCCCTGATAGGGTTGAACTTTTTCTAGCAAGGCTTAAATAATTTAACCCAACTTCATTTAAAAAATTTAATCTTGAAAAAATCTCCTTCTTTAAAGGAAGTACTATCTTAATTCTTTCTTCATCAAGGTTATTTTCTAAATTATTTACCCACTCTAAAGCCTGATCAATACTCAAGGATGTAAGTTGTGAAATATTTGTATTATTAATTTTGACACACAAAGCCGTCTCATTTAAGCGATCACCGTTACATTCTTTACAAGTTTTAGAGCTTCGAAATTTTTCTAATTCCCATTGTCGCCACCAACTTGAAGAGCCATCATAAATATCATCCATGATTGTAATCAGGCCTTCAAAATCTTTTCCTCCATATAAAATTTCATTTTGATTTTTTTGAGGAATTTTTGACCAAATTGTTTCAGTAATTTTATATTTATCAAAATATTTTTTTAATTTTGGAAAAATTTTAGCTTTAGATCGATCTGACCAGAAATTAATAGCACCTTTACTAAAAGAAAGATTTTTATCAGGCACTAAAATATCTTCATCAAAGGCATCAATTTCACCAAGTCCGTCACATTTTTTACATGCGCCGTAAGGATTATTAAAACTAAACAACCTAGGTTCTATTTCATCTATGCTAAAACCACTAACAGGACACATGAATTTATTTGATAAATTAGTAATTTCATTATTTTCCATATCATAAACTTCAATACTTCCTTCGCTGTCTTTTAAACTAATCTCAACACTATTTGCTAATCTATCTCTATTTTCAGTACTAGGAATAATTCTATCTATAATGACACTAATACTGTGTTTAAAATTTTTACTTAACTCAGGAATTTCTTCTTTTTCATAAATTTTATTATTAACTAAAAAACGCTCATAACCTTTTTTAAAATATTCTTCAAAAATCTTTTTATATTCTCCTTTTCTCCCCTTAATTAAGGGAGACATGAGCATGATTTTTTTTCCACTAAATTTTTTTTGAACTTCATCAATTATTTCAGAACTAGTTAAACCTCTGATAGGCTTGCCTGTGGTGGGCGAGTAGGGCGTTCCTAATCGCGCATAGAGTACTCTTAAATAATCATAAATCTCCGTAACAGTACCCACGGTGGATCTAGGATTTTTACTTGTTGTTTTTTGATCAATGGAAATGGCAGGGGATAGACCTTCTATTTTATCTACTTTAGGTTTATCCATCATGTCCAAGAATTGTCTTGCATATGAACTAAGTGATTCGATGTATTTTCGTTGTCCCTCTGCATAGATTGTATCAAAAGCTAAAGTGGATTTACCCGAACCACTCACACCAGTAATGACAGTTAATTTATTTTTAGGAATATTAATGTTTATATTCTTTAAGTTATGCTCATGAGCATTTTGTACAATGATGTGAGTAAGCGGTGAATGTTTTTCCATTAAATAGGTATCAATAAAAGGTGTTTTAATATATATTAATAATATCTTTTAATTAATAAATACATGGCTGGATCAGTAAATAAAGTAATACTTCTTGGTAATTTAGGTAAGGACCCCGATATCCGTGCTACTACAGGTGGATCTCGGTTGGCAAGCTTTTCCATTGCTACTTCCACTAAATATCGCAATAAGGACACTCAACAGTTAGAGGATAAAACCGAATGGCACCGTGTTGTTGTCTTTAATGATAAGCTCGCAGATGTTTGTGAAAAGTACCTTCGTAAAGGATCTAAAGTCTATATCGAAGGACAATTGCAAACTCGTAAATGGACAGATAATAACGGTGTTGATAAATATACAACAGAAGTTGTTATTCCTAATTATTCGGGTGTTTTAACTATGTTGGACACTCGCTCTCAATCTTCAATTTCTTCAAATAGCGATGATGATAATCAAATTGAATCGGCTGCAGATGAAGCTCTAGGTGGTTCAAATAACTCAACTGCCGAACAGCTTGATGATGATATTCCTTTTTAAATAATCCTTGGCAAAGAAAAAAAAATCTAAATCCCAGCAGCTTGATGTATTAGAGGATAAAATTTATCCCAACATTGACATTACGGATGAGTTAGAAAAAAGTTACCTTGATTACGCGATGAGCGTGATCGTATCAAGAGCTCTTCCAGATATTCGCGATGGTTTGAAACCTGTTCATCGAAGAATTTTATACTCGATGTATGAATCCTCTTATCATCATAATAAACCCTACAAAAAATCAGCAAGAATTGTCGGAGATGTCATGGGTAAATATCACCCCCATGGTGACTCAGCGATTTATGAATCGATGGTGCGTATGGCACAAGATTTTACCATGCGATTACCTTTAATTGATGGTCAGGGTAACTATGGTTCTATGGACGGCGATCCTGCAGCGGCGATGCGTTATACCGAAGCTCGCTTAGATAAAATTTCTGCTTATATGTTAGAAGAGTTAGAGTTTGATACCGTTCAACATCGTCCCAACTATGATGAAACTTTAAACGAACCCAAAGTATTACCATCTCGTTTTCCTAATATTTTTGTGAATGGGGCTAGTGGTATTGCGGTCGGTATGGCAACTAATATTCCCCCTCATAATTTAGGGGAAATTATTGACGCTACACTTTTATTGGTTGATGAACCAGAAACAACATCTAAACAACTTCATAAAATAGTTAAAGGTCCAGATTTTCCAACAGGTGGAATCATATCGGGTACAGCGGGCCTTAATTCAATGTACGAAACGGGTAGGGGAAGTGTTACGGTTTTATCCAAATTACATGAAGAAAAAATTAAAAATAGAAATGCTATTGTGATAACTGAAATTCCCTATCTTCAAAATAAATCAAAATTATTAGAAAGAATTGCAGAGGTAGTTAATAATAAAACTATTGAGGGCATCAATGATATTAGAGATGAGTCCAACAAAGAGGGTGTTCGAATTGTAATCGAATTAAAGTCTGCAGCAGTCACGGAAATTATTAAGAACCAATTGTTTCAATATACCCCTCTTAAAACAAGTTTCAGCAGTAATATGCTAGCCTTAAAAGAAACAAAGCCTCTAACCGTTACTTTAAAAGATGGTTTAAATCACTTTATTGATTTTCGAAAAGACGTAATTACAAAGCGAACAGTTTATAAATTAAATAAGGCTAGAGAGAAAGCTAATTTATTAATTGGTTTAGCAATTGCAGTAAACAACATTGACGCTGTTATTGAGCTAATTAAAAAATCAAAAACGCCTGCAGAGGCTAAAGAAAAGCTATTGTCTACAAAATGGACTGCAAAATCCAATATTATTGATTACATTAAATTAATTAACCCTAGTTTTAAATCTTCAACATCTAAAATACAACTCGATGAAGAACAAGCAAAAGCAATATTAGAATTAAGATTACAAAAACTTACCGCATTGGAAAGGGACGACTTATTTAATAATTTAAAATCTTTAGTAGAAGATATTAATGAGTACTTAAAAATTTTAAATTCTGAAAAACAATTATTAAAAGTATTAAAAAATGAATTGATTGAAGTAAAAGAAAACTTTGCTACTCCTCGAAAAACTGAAATTCAAAAACATGATATGGAGGAAATAGATACCGAAGATCTTATAGTGGAAGAAGATATTGTTATCACTGTTTCTCATCAAGGTTACATTAAAAGAGTTTTAAAATCCGCTTATAAGGTTCAAAAACGAGGGGGTAAGGGTAAGATGGCCATGACCACTCGAGATGAAGATTTTTTAGAACAGGTATTTGCAGCTACCACTAGAGATACAATTTTATTTTTTACCTCTGTGGGTAAAGTTTACTCAATGAAAGCTTATGAACTTCCTCCTGGTACACCGACAACTCGCGGTAAAGCAATTATTAATTTAATACCCATTACTAAAAATGAAAAGATATCCTCTATTTTAACTTTACCAAAAGAGATGGATGATTTTGAAAACTATAATTTAGTTTTTGCAACTAGTTTAGGTAATATTAGAAAAAATAAGTTAATTGATGTGGCGATGAGTGGAACAAGAAAACTTTCCCGGTCAGGTAAAACGGCAATTAAGCTTAAAACAGGTGATCGTTTAATTGGCGTCATTTCAGTTCAAGAAGTAGATGATGTCCAAATGGCAACCACTAATGGAAAGTCTCTTCGTTTCGCTACAAAAGATTTAAGAGAATTTTCTGGTTTAGGTTCAGCAGGTGTGAGAGGCATTAAACTTGCTAAAGATGATAAAGTTGTTTCAATTTGTAGTCTTTTGCATAATAAAATTTCTATTGATGTCAGAGAGTCGTATCTAAAAGCTCGAAGTGATGCCAAAAAAGATTTAAATAAAATCAATCCTAAATTTAAAGAGTTAGCACAACGCGAGGAGTATTTATTATCTATTACAGAAAATGGATATGGTAAATTAAGCTCTGCTTATGAGTATAGAGTAACTAATCGTGGCGGATCGGGTGTAACTAATATCACGATCACTCCTAAAAATGGCCGTGTTATTCAATCCTTAAAAGTTAACCTGGATGATAATATAGCTTTAATATCAGATACTGGTAAACTCTTACGCTGTAATGTGGGAGATAATATTCGAGTGGTAGGTCGTGTTTCTCAAGGTGTCTCAGTATTTAAACTTACTGATAAAGAAAAAATCGTATCTGTTGCTCGCTTAGAAGATTAATTATGTCTACCAAAATAGGTATTTACCCCGGATCCTTTGATCCGATTACATTAGGTCACTTAGATATTATTCAAAGAAGTTTACATGTCGTAGATCAGTTAGTAGTTGCTGTATCAAATAATAAATCCAAAAAACATATGATCTCTATTGATGATCGACTTATGTTAGTGCAACAAACGGTCAGTGAATTACCAACTGAATTAAAAAACAAAATTATCATAGAAAAATTTGATAATTTATTAGTGCATTATGTGCGAGAAAATAATGCCTCTGTCATTATTAGAGGTTTACGAGCAGTTTCTGATTTTGAATATGAATTTTTAATGACTGGAATGAATAGATCAATTGATAAAGATATCGAAACAATATTCCTCATGTCTTCCGAGAAATATCATTTTATTTCATCTAGATTCATTAAAGAGATCCATCAGCTGGGCGGCGATATATCCAAAAGTGTACCCAAACCAGTCCTTGATTTCTTTGCAAAAATTTGAAATGTTCACACATATTCTACACGGGCCCGTAGCTCAGCCGGTAGAGCACCTGACTTTTAATCAGGGTGTCACAGGTTCGAATCCTGTCGGGCTCACCACTCTTTAAACAAAGTGTGTTGAAATAATTTCCTTATATTAGATGCTCGCTCCTTTTAAGTTTATCCAAATTAAAGAAATTCCTGTGAAGTCTTGGAGTTCTCCACATTCTTTTAATTTAAAACCAAAGAGTATTACATTATTTTATTTGTTTTTTGGGCTATTTATTTTTGGTTTTGGTGAAGGTTTAATTCT
>Ga0181558_10005590_pt1 | contig 11048 bp, 7 predicted proteins | sample 011ome_22_FD_133754 | JGI IMG/M metagenome (GOLD analysis project Ga0181558, IMG submission 133754) | Coastal salt marsh microbial communities from the Groves Creek Marsh, Skidaway Island, Georgia - 011507BT metaG (megahit assembly) | ecosystem: Environmental > Aquatic > Marine > Intertidal zone... | reverse complement strand
GTTTTCGTCCTTTTCGAACCGGCGGGCGGTCAACTCCGGCGAGCGCCTCTCGAGCGCATCACTGATCGCACGCACGGTCACAGTCGAGCACCATGGCGGGCCTCATGCAGATGCCCAACGGGCAGATGATCGTACGTGCGGTGGCTCCTCCCGCCGCGCCGCGCGTTTCGTCGCGGAAACACGCGGGCACGCCCCGCGTTCGAACGCGCGCCGGGGCGCGAGCTGCCAGATCTTTTTTGTTTCCGTCGCCGCGATCTGTGCCTTCCGAGGCTGACGCCCCCTCCCCGTCCCCCGCAGCAACCCCAAATCGTGCTCCTGCGCGAGGGCACGGACACCAGCCAAGGCAAAGGCCAGCTGATTTCCAACATCAACGCGTGCATGGCGGTGGTGGACTCTATCCGCACCACCCTGGTACGTCCCCGCGTCGCCTCGCGGTTCGCAGATCCGCACGTCGTCTCCGGGCCCCGCCCTTTTGATTTCGTATTTCCGCTGACCACGCCCGTCCGATCGCGCAGGGCCCGCGAGGCTTGGACAAGCTCGTGCACGACGACAAGGGCGTCACCACCATTTCGAACGACGGCGCGACTATCATGAAGGTACGCGACGTGACGCGATCGCACGAGGCGTCGGCACCGCCGCCGACGAGGCGCGAAACGCGCCGATCGGCCAACAGTTCCCCACGGGCTCCCGCCCTCGAGGTGCCTCGTTCGTTCGTGCTTTTCGCGACCGGCGTGGTCGCGCGTCTGAGACGAAACGACTCTTTCGGCTTTTTTGCAAAAAACGACGCGGCCTTTTCGTCTCCGCCGGCTGACCGAACGCGCGTGCCTTTCCCGTGACGCACCACCCTCCTCGTCGCCCGCCCCGACGCTACAGCTGCTGGACATCGTGCACCCCGCGGCGAAGTCCCTGGTGGACATCGCGCGCTCGCAGGATTCCGAGGTTGGCGACGGCACGACCACGGTGGTGATTTTGGCGGGCGAGTTCCTGCGCGAGTGCAAGCCCTTCGTGGAGGACGGCGTGCACCCCCAGAACATCATCAAGTCCTTCCGCGAGGCGGCGCGGCTCGCCATCGACAAGGTCAAGAGCCTGGCGGTGTCCATCGAGGGCGCGGACGCGGCGGAGAAGGCTGAGCTGCTCAAGAAGTGCGCGATGACGACGCTCTCGTCCAAGCTGGTTGGCGGCGAGAAGGAGTTCTTCGCCCAGATGTGCGTGGACGCGGTGATGTCCCTGGACCAGGACCTGCTGGACCCCCGCATGATCGGCGTGAAGAAGGTGATGGGCGGCTCCATGCGCGACTCGTTCCTGGTGGACGGCGTCGCGTTCAAGAAGACCTTCTCCTACGCCGGGTTCGAACAGCAGCCCAAGTACTTCGACAACCCCAAGGTGCTCGCGCTGAACCTCGAGCTCGAGCTCAAGTCGGAGCGGGACAACGCGGAGGTGCGCTTGTCGGACCCGGGCAAGTACCAGGAGATCGTGGACGCGGAGTGGAACATCATCTACGATAAGCTGGAGAAGTGCGTCGCGAGCGGCGCGCAGATCATTCTCAGCCGCCTCGCCATCGGCGACCTCGCCACGCAGTATTTCGCCGACCGCGGCGTGTTCTGCGCCGGGCGCGTGGCGGAGGAAGATTTGATCCGCGTCACGAAAGCCACCGGCGCTCGCGTGCAGACCACGGTGAACGACGTGACGCCCGAGCAGCTCGGGACGTGCGAGGTGTTCGAAGAGAAGCAGGTGGGGAACGAGCGGTTCAACCTGTTCCGCGGGTGCCCCGCCTCCAAAACCTGCACGATGGTTCTGCGCGGCGGCGCCGAGCAGTTCATCGAGGAAGCGGCGCGCTCGCTCAACGACGCCATCGAGATCGTGCGCCGCGCGGTGAAGAACGCCGCCATCGTGCCCGGCGGCGGCGCCATCGACATGGAGCTCTCGCGGCACCTGCGCGAGCACGCGCGCGGCATCGCGGGCAAGGGCCAGCTGTTCATCAACGCCTTCGCCAAGGCGCTGGAGATTATCCCCCGGCAGCTGTGCGACAACTCCGGATTCGACGCGACGGATGTCCTGAACAAGCTGAGGCAGAAGCACGCGTCGGGCGACGCGGGTTCGGCTAACTTCGGCCTGGACGTCAACTCGGGGGGCATCATCGACACGTACGAGGCGTTCATCTGGGAGCCCTCGCTGGTGAAGATCAACGCCATCGGCGCGGCGTGCGAGGCGACGTGCCTGGTGCTCTCGATCGACGAGACGGTGCGCAACCCGCGGAGCGAGGGCGCCGACGGCCAGCCCATCCACGCGCCGGGGGGGCGGGGCAGGGGGCGCGGAGGGCGCGGCGGGCGCGGCGGCAGGGGCATGCGCCGCTGAGGCTGTGAGCAAATTCGCGAACCCGCTCCCGGCGCGCGGGTTCTCGAACGGAGTGTGAGGGACGATACGCGCGAACGATTGACGCGAACGTATCTCATCGCGCTGTTTACATCAACAAACACTTTTTGGTGTCCAAAACAAAAACGTTCGAAAAAGGACTTTTCTCGCACAAGGCGTGGCACGATGTGGTTCGCGCGGTGCGCGTCGGGCGCGTCTCTCGGCGGGTTCGCGCCCGCGGGTCATGCCTCCCGACACCGGAGACGCCCCGGTTCCGGTCGCGCGCCCCTCCGTCGGCGCGTTCCCGACCGCGAACCCGCTTCGAAGCGGGGCGTTCCGGCGTTTCGATCGATCGCCGCCGCGGACGATTCCGCCGTCGCCGACGAAGACGACGCGTTTCCGTCCGGGGAGGACGCGTCGCCTCGGTGGCGCGTCCGCCGCGCGGACGCGTCCGACGCGGACGCGGTCGTGCGCCTCGCCGCGGCCGCGGGCGTGGAATGGTCCGCCGCGCAGGTCACCGAGGAGGTGGAAAAAGGGAACGCGCTCGTGGCGGTGTCCGCCGGAAACGACGCTCGCGACGACGCGCGCGCTGACGCGGACGGGCCCCGGGCCTCGACGTTCTCGTCGTCGGCGTCGTCCCAAGCGCCGGTCGTCGCCGGCTTCGTCGTCGCGTGGGTCGTCGCGGACGTGGAAGTCCAGATCCTCGAGGTGGCGACTCGTCCCTCGATGCGGCGCCGGGGCGTCGCCTCCGCGCTCGTGCGCGCGGCGCTGGACCTGGCGCCCGCCGCGGAGGCGCGTCTGGAGTGCCGCGCCTCAAACGCGGCGGCGCGCCGCCTGTACGCCGGACTCGGATTCGCGGAAACCGGCGCTCGAAGGTCGTATTACGCCGACGGCGAGGACGCCGCGCTCCTGACCCGCGTCCCGCCCGTGGTGAGCGCGCGCGAGCTGACGCGCCTGCTTGCCGGGCTCTCCCCCGAGGCGGCGCGCGCGCCCGCGCCACCAACCCCCGAGGAGAAGCAGAGGGGCGCCGTCATGCACGCGCAGGATTACCCGCGCGCCAGGCCGGCGTTTGTGCGCGATCGAAGCGAAGGAAGCCGACGCGAAGCGAACGACGAGTCGCCGGGTGGGTTCCGCATGCGGAACAGGATACGCAAGTGAGTGGTGGGCTCCGTGTTCCGTGTCCTCGTCGTATCGCGCGTGCTCGTTTAGGCGTAATACATACCGTCTCACGTGAGACGATAGTAGACGCGTACTATCGCGGCTGGGACATCTACGGACGGTCACGAGTCTTCTACTAGCGCGTCTCTTCTACTAGCGCGTCTCCGCGCGTCTCACAGCTCGCCTTCTCCGTCGCGCCGGGTGCCCACGAGCACGGGGCACGCTCGCGAAAGCCGCACGCACAGCAGGTCGCGCATGTGCCTGGGGCCGTGCGCGAAGACGTGGTCCCCCACGGTCTCCCCGTGCGCGTCCACCAGGCTCGCGCAGTGCCCCGGCAAGACATCCGCGTCCCGGTCCGAGCCGTCCAACCGCCGGTCGCTGACGAACGCGTCGCAGAATCCGCCGAGGGTCTCGTCGATGCGCAGCTCGCTGCGGCCGTGCATCAGCGACCGACGCCGCGCCGCCTTGCGCGCGTGCTCCTCCTCAGTCAGGCCCGCGACGTCCACGTCGTGGCCCTCCAGCGCGTACAGCGCGGTCTCGAGCTCGCGCGCGATCACCTCGCAGGACACGCACGCGGGCGCGTTCGCGGGCACCTCCGCCTCCGCCTCCGCGGCGCGCCCGCCGGAGTCCCACCCGCCCGCAGACGCCGGGGGCGCGAACGCGAGGAGCACAGACACCGCGAGCGCGAACGCCCGCGCGAACGCGCGAGACGAAGCCATCGCGGCGCGCGCTGCGGTGTGGTTCGCGCGCGACGCGAATGACTTGTTCTCGGCTCCCGAAACGCCGAATACGTAGCACCGGCATGATGAATGAAAGACGTCGACGTCGTCGCGCGGCGTTACGCGACTCGTACACTTCCCGCACTTCCCGCATACACCAACACTACACTACGCTACTGCGTCAGGCTACTTTAGGCTGACGCTCTGGACGCACTTGAAGTACCCTCCGAGCGCGACGTCGAACTCGCGCGACTTGGACAGGCGCACCTCCTTTATCTCGAAACGGCCGAAATCACGCGCTTCGTCGCGGAAGACGCGGCGGACGCGTTCGGCGTCGTTCGGCGTCTCGAACGCCGTCGCGCCCGTCGCGCGACTCGTCGGCCACCTCGCCAGCTCCACGTTCAAACCCTTTTCCTTTTCGATCGCGTCGTTTCCGAACGACGACGACACGAACACGTCCGCCTCCGCGAACGCGGCGGCGAAACACTCGCCGACGGACGCGAGGCGAGCGTCGTCGTCGCCGTCGTCAATCTCCAAAACCAGACGTCCGTCGCCGTCGACGTCGACGCCGCGCAGAGAAAACGAAACCGCGCGCGTTCCCGTCTCACGTTCGAGACGTGTCAGCAGGGTTTCAACCGCGATCGTCGCGTTTGCCATCGCGCGCGTCGCCGCGCGGCGCGCGTCGTCGCTGCAGAGCTTGAGCTCGAAAAACGCGAGGCGCAGGCGCCCGGGCTCGGCGAACTCGGGCATCGACACCGGGGACCGCGCGGAGTTCGCGCGCGCCAGGCACTCGGCCCGGAACGCGCGCGCCGCGTCCACGAGCGCGTCCGCGTCCAGAGGCACGCCCACGAAGTGCGTGTGCGGCGTGCTTCGCGCCTCGAGCGCTTCGCGCACGAGCGACTCGAAGACGGCGCGCCCGGCGGCGGCGCGATCCGCCGTCGCGCCAACCACGAGCGCCTCGCCCCGGTTGGCGACCGGGGACCGGGCATCCGGACCCGGCGTCTCGCCGGGCAGGACCACGCGCGCGCCCGTGTCCCGCTCGAGGGCGAGGCGCGCGGCCCCACTCGGGCCGCCGAGCGCGCGCTTCGCGAGGTCGGCGTCTACCGAGACGCGCTCCTGCCACTCGCCCGAGTCCGCGCGCGACTGGGAGCCGTCGGCGGGAGAGGCGTCGCGCACGACCGACGGCGCCTCGGTCGCGACCGGCGTGTCGTCCGGGTCGTCGCGTCGGTCGGAGCGCGCTTCCCCCGCGTCGCTCTGCACGCGGTACCGACGTCCGTCGACCACCACGATGTTCGTGTGGAGCACGTCCATGATCGCGCCCGACCCTTCCGCGCAGCCCCTTGTGGCGGCTTCGGCATGACGGAAACGCCTTCGGAGTTTCCGAAAAGCGAGCGCCGTGACGTTTGGGGTCTCCGCGATGACCGCAAATGGCACTCCACTTCGAAGGGCGCGACCGCCGCGGGGACCCGCGCTCGAGGGTGGCGCGTCGGGCGGTACCGAGCATGGTCATGCGACGTGTGGCCGCGTGTCTGATAGGCCGCGCGGCCACCTCCGCCGCCGCCTCGACGTCCGGTGCCTTCCAACCCGCCGTCGCCGCGTCTTCTCGAATGGGTGCCGCGTCCGGTGCCGGCGGCGGTGCGGGGTCGGTCGGAGACGCGCTCGGACCGAGACGGCTCGCGCTTTCGAACGCGCGCGCGTCTCGATCGTCAGCGCGACCGCGCTCGTTCGCGAGCGCGGCCGGCGGCGGGGCGGCTCCCGCCCCGCCGCCCGTCCCGCGCCCCTCGGCGCGGGATCTGCGCACCATCTTCTTCTTCAACGCGGTCCCGTTCGTGGCGTTCGGGTTCGTGGACAACACCGTGCTGATCCACGCGGGCGACGCGATCGACGCGTCCGTGGGCGTGACGTTCGGGCTGAGCAGTCTCGCGGCCGCGGCGATGGGCAAGATCGCGAGCGACACTTCCGGCGTGCTGTTCGGAAGCACCATCGAGAACGCCGCGCTGCGGCTGGGATTCGCGGCGCCGCGCCTGACGCCGGCGCAGCAGATGTTGCGCGTCACGCAGCTCGCCAGCGCCGCGGGGAAGGTGCTCGGCGTGATCACCGGCTGCTCGCTCGGGCTCGTGAACCTGCTGTTCGTGGACACGCTGGCGGTCGAGAAGGCGAAGGAGGAGAAGGAGTACACCGCCATCTTCCGCGCCATCATGCACCGCGGCCACGAGGTGGCGGAGTGCGCGGCGGCGGCGCTGTGGATCGTCGACTACGAAAACCAAACGCTCTGGACGCGCGCCGCGCACGGGAACAAAAAGAGCGACGTCACTGTTCGGCGGCCCTTCGGCGTCGGCATCGTCGGCGCCGTGGCCGAGAGCGGCCAGCTCTCGAACGTCTCCGAGGCGTACGCGCACCCGCGCTTCGACCGAACCGTGGACAAGGACGGCATCACCGGGTTCACGAGCCGGTCGCTGCTCACCGCGCCGGTGTTCGGCGTCGACGGGCGCGTCGTCGCCGTCGTGCAGCTCGTGAACAAAAAGCGCGACGACGTCGAGAAACGCGACGCCGCCCGCGAGGAAGGAAAGATGATGCGTAACGGGTCGGGGTACTACCGGAAAACCGCGAGCGGTCCGTACGTGCCCGACCCCGCGGGCGTCGACGCCGAGGACTCCGCGCTCGGGGTTCCCGACGACGACGCGTCGCACTGGGACGAGGGGTGGGTCCCGGCGAAGGTGACCCGGCGCGTCGAGCGCGAGGTGGCGCGCGCGCGCCGAACCGAGTGGTGGCGCCGGATTTTCGGCCGGCGCAGAGTCGGGTTCGACGAGAGCGACGAGAAGCTGATCCGGCTCATATGCCACCACGTCTCCGTGTCGCTCGCGGCCATGGAGCACAAGCTGCCCACGGAGTAACCGAGGGGGGGCGCGTCGAACGCGACGCGCGACTCGAAGACGCGAAAACGGTTTTTGTCATGAAGTTTCTTTCACTCGCGATCGTCCGTGTCTTCACGCGTCACGTCGTCGTCGAAAAACACGTGCGGTTCCCGAAACTTTTCGACACCGAAAGCCGCCACTTCGGTCGGCGCGATGACGGGCGCGGACGACGCCGCGCTCGGCCCCGTCGCGGGCAAGCTCCACCGGTTCGCGGTGGACCAGTTCGATGTCCTCGCGGGATTCGCGGCGTGCAAGTACGCCAAGAACGGCCCGGGCGCGCTGTTCGTGTTCACCAACTGTGGGCTCGACGATCTGCTAGTCGAGCACGGGGACGCGAAGTTGCCCGCCGCGCGCGCTCTGCGGCGGCAGATGATCCTGGTGTGGGGCGGCGTCACCGAGCGCGCCGCGGAGGACTGCACGGTCGCGAAGCTCTCGTCCGCGCTCGGGGACCGGCGCAGAGGCGAGATCGTCCGCTCCGTCGAGGAGAAGTGCGACCGAGACGCGTTTCCCCTGGCGGTATGCGCCGGGCCCGCGTTGGCCACCGCGGATGTCCGCGAGGGCCTGCGGCCGGCGGCGCGGACGTCCGGGAAGGGCAAGGGTCCCACCGCGAGTGGAGACGCCGCGCACGAGGGCTTCAGCGTGCTGTCACTGAAGTATGGGGACTACAGGGCCGCGCTGACGCACGGAATAAGCATGAACCTGGAAGACGCGCTGGTGGTCGAGCTCGACGACGACGAAGACGCGTGACGCGACTCGTCGATGTATTACAATCGCAAAAGCGTAACCGTCCATCACGCCGCGTGGGTGTCGTCGCGTACGAGCGAACGCATCGCGCGAGTCGCGTGAATCACTCCGCTTCCTTCCGCGCCTCCACGTTGGCGAGCGCGTCGACGAGGCTCATGTCCGTCTCGACCGCGCGCTGGAAGATGCTCTGGATGACGCCGACGTGCGCCTTCTGCAGGTCGCGCGCGATCCAGTCCCCGCCCTCGTCCGCGGAGTTCCCGCCCTGCTCCACCACCGTGTGCAAGTACACGTCCTCCTGTCGCTCCGCGAGCAGACGCGCGCGCGCGATGTTCCAGGACACCGCGTACGGGTTGGCCTGCGGGCGGCACTCGCGCACCGCCGCAAGCGCGTCGTCGTAGGACGCGCCCTTCACGAAGGTGAGGTACCCCAGCACGGTCAGGCTGGCGCGGTTGATCCCGGCGGTGCAGTGCACGTACGTCCGCTTACCCATCGCCTGGAACAGCGCGAGCTTGCGCACCATCTCGGGAAGCATCTTGGCCTGGTCCAGCCGGTCGAAGTCACGCACCGAGACGCGCACTATGAGCACGCCGCGCTCGAGCGCTCTTTTCTTGATCGGGTCCCAGTCGATCTTGAGCGCGCCGTGGCACAGCGCGCACTGCAGGCAGACGATCGCCTCGACGCCCGCCTCGTCCACCAAACGGTCGACGTCTTCGGGCGTGCGCGGGCACGAGCCGATGATCATGCTGGCGTCCCGCAATTCCGCGTCGGAGGGGTCGCGCCGGGCGGCGCCGTTCTCGTCCAAACAGATGGGGTCCCAGTTGAGCGTCCACTCCCAGCCGCCGGAGCTGGGCGGCGGGTCACCGCCGCGGGGAGGCCTCTTGCCGTCCACGCCAGCCTCCTTGGACTCCTTCGCGCGCATCGCAGCGCCAGCGGCCTCGTCCTTCATCGCGTCGTCCGCGTCGCTCGACGCGGCGATCACGCCGCGGCGCGGGGGGGCGCGCGTGGCGGGGCCCGCGCGACGCGGGCGGTAGTCTCGCGATCGCGTCGCCGGCGGGCGGGCGGCGGTGGCGACGCGCGCGGCGGCGGAAACGGCGGCCATCGCGGGAAGCGAGACGGTGCGTAGGTCGCCTGCGAGGCGAGGGGCGAGACGAGGCCCTGCCGTGTCCGAAGAGGGCGCGACCGAGAGTGCGGCGCGTCTGCGCCTCGCCGCGCCAATGTTCGAATCGGATGGATGTGGCGGGTACTACTCGGTAACAACGTGCGCAAATCGGTTCTCGGCGCCTGGCGAGACTTGACGACTTGCAAATTCGCGGAAACGTCGGCGCGCTCGCCCGACTTGTCGTCCGACGAAAGGGGAAACTACGAGTGGTGCGCATCATTCCTCGCCGCGATGGAGGACCCCACGACGCCGTCGTCGCGGGATCCTCCCACCGCGCCTTCGTCGCCGGTGGTACCCGGCTACCCCGGCGTGCCCTTCGCGTCGTTCGAGCTCGCCAGCGCGCACGTTCAGGGCCGGTTCCACGACGCGTACGCGTTCGCGAAACGTTTCGGGGACCAACCTCTGCACGCGCACACGCTGACCGGGCAATTGCCAGCCTCCGCGCGGTCGTCCGAGGTGGTGCGCGCGGCGCTCAAGTCGCTCGGGGCGAAGACGCGGTCCGTGGAGCAGGAGCGCGACGCGTGGCGCGCCAAGTACGAGGACGCGCAGCGCGAGCTCCGCGAGGTAAATGCCGAGCGCGACGAGCAGGCGGCGAAGCGCGCGGAAGAGGCGCGTCGGCACCGAGACGCGGCCGACGATTCCGCGCCAGACGCGTCGCCGTCGCCGCGGACGGAGACGGTGCGGGCGCGGGTCCGGCGCATAGAAGGCTCTTCGAATGTCGTTCATTCGGTCATCTCCGCGGAGAACGACGCGGTGTCCACCGATGTAGCGGTCAAGGAGGGCACGACTCGCGTCGTCGCGCGACGGACGACGGCGTCGGCGAGCGCGTATCCGGATACGCGCCCGGAAAAAAAAAACCCGGAAGAAAACAAAAACAAAAACAAAAACGAAACCGACGAAACCGACGCCGACGCCGCGCCGTCCGTCGCGCCATCCAGAGACGAAGGACGCGCGCGCGCCGACCTCGAGGCGGCGACGCGCCGCGCGGAGACCGCGGAGGCTGCGCTCCGCGCGTCGGAGGCGGCGCGCGCCTCGGACGCGATGCGCGCGACCGCGCACTCGGAAATAAGCGCGCTCAAGACGCAGCTGGCGGCGGCGCGCGCCGAGCACGCCGTGCGCCTGGAGGAGCTCGACGCGTCGTGGAGCGCCAGGCTGCGTCTGTCGCGCGGAGGCGTCACGGCGTCCGTCTCGAATACGCGCGAAGATTCACGGGACCCACGGGACCCACGGGAAGACGACGGGACGCACGACGCGCGGGAGTCGAACGCGCTCAGGGCTCGCGTGCGCGAGCTGGAGAACGTCGTCGCGGCGCTGACTTCGACGACGTCCCGCGCTCCGAAGGCGCGCGCGAAAAAAAAGCCGAGCCGAAGAAACGGCGCGCGCGCATTCGCGTCGCGTCTCTCGTCTCTCGCGTTCGCGCGATCGCGAAACGACACGCGACGCGGTGCGCCGTCGCGTCTCTCGTCTCTCGCGTCCGACGAGTGGGAGTCCGACGCGTCGGAAGAGTGGGACGAGCGGGACGCCGCGCGCGACTCCGGCGGAATCGAACCGGCGCGGCGGACGCGCGGACGCGAAACCCGAAACGCGGCGACGACGCGTCGCAAGCCCTGGGGCTCGGGCTTTTCTACGAACAACGCGGACGGCGCGCTCGGGCTCTCGCCACTTTCCTCGAGAGCGCGCGTGAGTGGTCCGGACGACACAAATCGGCGCGTTCCCGACCGCGCGAAACACGCCCGTTTGTTCCGTCCGCCGCCGCGGCCGCCGTTCCGCGGCGCCGCGAAACAGAAAACGGCGGCGGCGACGCCCATGGCGGTGGCACGCGCGGCGGGGGGCTTCAGCTACCCCGAGGACGCCGCCGCGGAGAGGCACCGGCGTGTCGTGGTCTCTCATCGCGCGGAACACGCCGTTGGCGGAGACGGAAACGGAGCGCGCGCGGGTCCGGCGCGCGGCGCGCGGAGGCGTTTTGCAAAAACCGAACCCGTCGTCCGCCGCGTCGCGGTC
>Ga0181558_10005589_pt1 | contig 11050 bp, 9 predicted proteins | sample 011ome_22_FD_133754 | JGI IMG/M metagenome (GOLD analysis project Ga0181558, IMG submission 133754) | Coastal salt marsh microbial communities from the Groves Creek Marsh, Skidaway Island, Georgia - 011507BT metaG (megahit assembly) | ecosystem: Environmental > Aquatic > Marine > Intertidal zone... | reverse complement strand
CTCGCAGCGATGCAGGAAATTGAGCGGCTCAAATTGATTATCGAAGGCGATACCATCGATGCCGAACAAGTGCTTGAAGGCGTCGGCGACAGCGCTCGCTATAGCGTATTTGCGCTCATAGATGCGGCGGTGAGCCAGGATCCAGTGCGGACCCTCAAGGTGATTCAGGGTAATCGAGACGAGGGTGCTGAAATGGGCTATATCGTGGCGATGTTGGGTCGAGAGTTACGTACGCTGATCAACATCTCTCGATCGGTCGAGCAGGGACAAAGGGTTGATACGGTGATGCAAAGCCACTATGTTTTTGCCAATCGACGGGCCTTGGTTGCGAAATGCATCGCGGCGAGACCACGCCGAGTGCTGGAGTCAGTGCAGCGTCAGGTCAGCCAGTTGGACAAGCTGAATAAGGGCATTGGTGTCGGTAACAGTTGGGATCTGCTCACCCGACTGATGTTAGAGTTAGCTGGCAAACCAGTATTAGTCAGCAGAAGCTAATTGACGAGGGTTGCGGCTTCAGCGCCCCGCTGCACCAGGCGCAACTCGACGCCATCTGTCTCAAGAATCGTAATAGAGCCATTATCCGGGCGAAATATGAGCACTCTGTCATCGTCCGTGGCCGCGCCGACAGCGGCGTTGATAGCGACATAATGGGAAAAAATTGCGGTGTCGGCTGTCATTTCTGTCAGGCAATTCACCAGTTCTCTCTGCCAGGCCCGTAAGGCTTCATCCTGGTCGCGCCAGTGACCGCTCATTACCTCACGTAGCCATGGACCCCGTGCCTCAAGTGAGAGTCCCGGAGAAGGTATTTCTGCGACTCTATTTTCAATCTCGATAGTTTGGCCAGTACTGCTGATCAGGGGCAATGCTGTCTCTCTGGCCCGCTTCAGAGGACTACTTTTCAAGATGAGTGGCAGGTACTGGTGCAATTGACGACAGGCATCTTCCGCTTGCTGGGCGCCGAGCGCGTCAAGTCCGGGATCAATGTCGTCGGTGAATGAAGCGGCGGCCTTGCCGTGTCGAATGAGATAAATAAGTGCCATGGTCAACTCCTGTGGATGGAAGAATTGTAACACTTCGAATGCCCTCAGGGACGATCAACCAGGTTGGTATTTTGCCTGATTAAAAGATATCCTTTGGCTCCCGCCTGGCACTGGCCTGGGATCATTCACAAGTAATAGGCATTGGTAATCATGACAGAAAAAGGCAACGCGCTGGAAAGCAATGGCATCCCCGATACAGAAGTCGATGTTCGTGAGACTTTTGGTCTTGATATCGACTTAAAGGTGCCGGCTTTTTCCCGGAAGAGTGACCATGTGCCGGAGATAGACAAGAGTTATTTGTTTAACTTTGAAACTACCCTGGCGATCCTGGCTGGATTTGCGCATAACCGTCGAGTGATGATTCAGGGCTATCACGGCACGGGTAAGTCCACTCATGTTGAACAGGTAGCGGCAAGGCTCAACTGGCCCTGCATCAGGATCAACCTTGACAGTCACGTCAGTCGCATGGACCTGATCGGTAAGGATGCCATTGTTCTTAAAGATGGCAAGCAGGTCACGGAGTTCCGCGAGGGGCTTTTACCATGGGCTTTGCAAAGAGCCTGCGCATTGGTCTTCGATGAATATGATGCTGGCCGCCCCGATGTGATGTTTGTGATTCAGCGTGTTTTGGAGGTCGAGGGTAAACTGACTCTGTTAGATCAGAGCAAGGTCATCAGCCCGCACCCCTCGTTCCGCATGTTTGCAACCACTAACACGATCGGCCTGGGTGACCCCAGTGGCTTGTATCATGGAACTCAGCAAATTAACCAGGGTCAGATGGATCGCTGGAGTATTGTGACGACGTTGAACTATCTGTCTCATGACAAGGAAACCGACATAGTCTGCGCCAAGCTGCCAGATGTTGAACGAAAGCAAGTCTCGAACATGGTATCGGTTGCAGAACTGACCCGTCAGGGCTTTGTTAATGGCGACATCTCCATCGTTATGTCGCCGCGAACGGTCATCATGTGGGCTGAAAATGCCAAGATATTCAAGGATTATGGCTTGGCATTCCGGCTAACCTTTCTGAATAAGTGCGATGAAACGGAGCGATCGATCGTCGCTGAATACTACCAGCGTTGCATGGGCGAAGAGCTGCCTGAATCTGCATCTCGCCTGGTTCTCGGTTAGACCCAATAGCGCCTAGTCGAGATGGAGGAAAACCGTGTCGAACGATGTTGATGCCACGGAGATATTTAAAGAAGCGGTAACCTCAACCATGCGAGCCATTTCTGGCAATCAGGAGTTGGTGGTCAGCTTTGGGCGCGGCAAGCCCTACATTCAGGGAAATCGTGCTCGTATTCCTCTGCCTGAAAAGGCGCTCACGCCGGACCAGTTAGCTGCACTGCGAGGTACAGCAGACGAGATTGCCCTGCGGCTGAGATTTCACGATGATGATTATCATCACCGCCATCAGCCAGAAACGAGCGCCGGTCAGGAAGTCTTTGATGCGGTAGAAGCCGCACGTATTGCAGCGATTGGCTCCTACCTGATGCGTGGTGTTCAAGCTAACCTTGAGGCTGAACTCGAGGAGGCGTGTATCGATCGAGGCTATGACAGCGCCAAAACGCAGCAGGATGTGCCGCTGGGCGAAGCCGTTGGATTGCTGATTCGAGAGAGAATGATCGGCGGATTGCCGCCGGCTGCCGGTCGCGCCCTGGCACCTTGGCGCGACTACATAGAGCAGCATTTGGGAAGCCAGCTGGTTGATCTCAATGCGGTCATGTACGACCAGGCGGAATTTGCCAGGCTGACTCGAAAGATGATCCATGATCTCGGGCTGGGTGATGACTGGAGTGACGACAGCGGCGAAGGCGAGGCCGACGAGGAAAGCCAAGAGTCTCAGGAGACCGAGACAGAGGCTGGCGATGACTCGTCAGAGCAGGAGATGTCAGGCGAAGCAGATATGGCCGATGCCATTGAAGGCGAGGTGCCGATGGACGGTGATGCGATGGAAATGGTCGAGGCCGAGGGTGATCAGGATGACGCTGGTGCACCACCAGACTCGGGTGCTGAGCCTAGCTGGTTAAGGCCCAAGGAAAGTGAATACAAAGCCTACACGACCGCCTTTGATGAGATTGTCTTCGCTGATGAGCTGTGTGATCCGATCGAATTGGAGCGTCTGCGCGGGGTTCTGGATAAGCATCTGCAGAACTCACAGGTCATCATCAGCAAGCTCGCCAATCGATTGCAGCGTAAATTGATGGCGCAACAGAATCGAACCTGGGAGTTTGACCAGGAAGAGGGAATGCTCGACACCTCCCGCCTGACGAACGTCATTCTTGATCCATTTCATCCGTTAGCCTTCAAACAAGAGAAGGATATGAAGTTTAGGGATACGGTGGTGTCCTTGTTGATCGACAGTTCCGGTTCGATGCGTGGCCGGTCTATTACGATCGCGGCCATGTGTGCTGATATTCTTGGCCGAACACTGGAGCGCTGCACAGTCAAAGTCGAGATTCTCGGCTTTACTACGCGCGCCTGGCGAGGCGGCCAGTCTCGCGAGCTCTGGCTACAGCAGGGTAAGCCAGCTCAGCCCGGTAGGCTCAACGATCTGCGTCATATAGTTTATAAGTCGGCTGATATGCCCTGGCGTCGAGCCCGGCGCAATTTGGGTCTGATGATGCGTGAAGAGTTGCTGAAAGAAAATATTGATGGTGAGGCCTTATTGTGGGCACACAATCGAATAGTCGGTCGACCTGAAGACAGGCGTATTCTTATGGTTATCTCTGATGGGTTGCCGGTCGATAACAGCACCCTGCTGGTTAACCCCAGTAATTATCTCGAGCAACACCTGAAGTATGCGATTGATCGCATTCAAAACCATTCGCCGGTAGAGCTTGTAGCGATTGGCATAGGCCACGATGTGACTCACCACTACCGTAGAGCCGTGACGATTACTGATGCTGAGCAGTTGGGCGATGCGATGACGGAGCAGCTCGTGGGTTTGTTCGATGAGAGCCTGAACCGTCAGCGAGTCAAGGACAAAGCCGGTCAGATCAAGTAATCCAGGATCGATAAAAGCAATTCATCACCAACAGGCTTTCTATGCCTCATCGTCAGATGCTCAACCAATTGATCGATCGATACGAGCACCGCTATCCGTCAGAGGGCGCGGTAATAAAGCGCATTCGGCATTTCATTCAGGCTAATCCTGAGTGTTTTCAGCGGCACTTGGCTGCCGGTCATGTTACCGGCTCGGCATGGGTGCTGGATGCGGAGGGTACTGCGGTGCTGCTAACGCATCACAAGAAGCTTAATATTTGGGTTCAGCTGGGTGGCCATGCTGATGGCGATTCGAATATTGCTGAAGTGGCGATGCGAGAGGCACGAGAGGAGTCGGGACTGGACGGGTTAAAACTGGTTTCGCCGGAAATATTTGACATAGATATTCACGCTATTCCTGCTCGTGGCGATGAGCCAGCACACTGGCACTATGATTGTCGTTTCCTGCTTCAGGCGGCGGCTGGCCAGAACGTCGTAGTCAGCGATGAGTCGCACGCATTGGCGTGGGTCGCCCTGCCGGCAGTAAATCAAATCTCAGCAGAAGCTTCGCTGCTGCGAATGGTCAGCAAAACTCCCGATGGATTGGGTTCGATAGGCGGTGGTAAAGCCTAAGTTGACTCAAACAAATGACAGTTTACTGTGTGATTGTCAGCAATGAAGGTGGTCTTGGGTGTCACAGTTCGACACTGACTCATGACCTTGGGGCAGCGATCAGCGAACCGGCAGCCGGGGCCCAAATTGATGGGCGAAGTTATCTCTCCGGCAATGGGTATATGCCGACGCAGGCGCTCGCTCGCCGGGTCTGGCTCCGGGTTTGATTCTACTAATAGCTGAGTATAGGGATGCTGCGGATGAAAGAAGACAGCGTCAGAGGGACCTGATTCTACCAATGAACCCAGGTACATCACTGCCATACGATCAGAGACATATCGCACCATAGACAAGTCGTGCGCGATAAACAGCATGGTAAGGCCCAAGTCGTGTTTGAGTTCTTCCAGCAGGTTAACCACCTGAGCCTGGACCGAGACGTCCAGCGCCGAGATGGGCTCGTCGCAGACGACAAACCGAGGCTGTATGATCATGGCGCGAGCGATGCCTATGCGTTGGCGTTGGCCACCGGAAAACTCATGTGGGTAACGTGACATGTGATCAGCATTCAGGCCGACTTTACCGAGCCAGACAGCCACTTGGTCCTTGACGTCATTGCGAGAAACTTCACCTCTAATCAGCAAACCCTCTCCGACTATGTCCAGTACTGTCATACGTGGATTAAGCGATGAGTAGGGATCCTGAAAGATCATTTGTAATTCTTTTGAGTATTTCAGGTGGTCCGCGGCGGTAAATTTGCGCGGTAAAATTTCGCCATTATAAATCGTCGAGCCAGCAGTGAGAGGGTGCAGGCCGATCAGTGCCTTACCAAAGGTCGACTTGCCGGAGCCGCTTTCACCCACCAGACCGAGAATCTCGTTCTCTTGAATCTTGAGGCTGACGCCATCGACAGCATGTAAGGTCTGGCCGCGGCCAATCTGGAAGTGTTTTTTCAGATCTTGAGTTTCAATCACGGTGTTCTGCTCTCGGCTGGTTCAGTAGCGCATGGCGCGGAGCTCCCTCGTGTTGCAACCAGCAACGTGACTGATGCTCAGCTTCACTGCCCGTGAGGTGATATTCTGCGGGACTATGATGCTCGCAGACCTTCATCGCATAAGGACAGCGGGCAAAGTAACCACAGCCGGTGGGCGGATGAAACAGATCCGGCGGACTGCCCTGTATGGGCATCAGCTTTTTCTTGCCGTCGTTTTTATTCGAAGGCATAGCCTCTTTGAGGCCAAGCGTATAAGGATGACTGGAACGGTAAAAAATATCATCCACACCACCAGACTCAACAATCTGGCCCGCATACATCACGGCAACCTGGTTCGCCATTCGAGCGACCACTGCCAGATCGTGAGTAATGAGGATAATTGACATTTTCTCTGTTCGCTGCAGCTCCGCCATTAACTCGAGGATCTGGGCCTGAATGGTGACGTCCAGCGCAGTGGTGGGTTCGTCGGCGATCAGAATAGAGGGGTTACAGGCCAGACTCTGAGCGATCATGGCTCTTTGCAGCATGCCGCCGGAAAACTCAAAGGGATATTGTTTGGCGCGCTTGGCGGCCTCGGCAATTTTAGTCTTGTCGAGTAGCTCGACGGCACGCTTTGATGCATCTGAGTGACTCATGCCGCGATGAACCATCAGCGTCTCGGAGATCTGATCACCGATTGTCATGGTGGGATTCAGAGACGTCATTGGATCTTGAAATATCATGCCAATTTCGACGCCTCGAAATCGATTTGCCGCGCTTGGCGGCAGACCTAAAATGTTTTGACCATTAAGTTTTGCGGTACCACCGGTAATTTTTCCAGGTGGCATGGGAATAATGCCCATGATCGCCTGAACCGTGACTGACTTGCCGCAACCTGATTCACCAACTATGGCGAGGGTTTCACCACGATTGACCGCAAAGCTGACCCCGCGAACTGCCTTGACGTTACCGCCATACGTTGCGAACTCTACGCTGAGGTCCTCGACTTCAAGTATCTTGTTCGACATGTAGGCTTACCTTGATCGCATACGAGAATCGAGGGCCTCAGTGAGGCCATCCCCGAGGAGATTGAATGCCAGTACCGTGACGCTGATAAACAGTGCAGGAAAAATTAGCTCGTGCGGATGACTCAGCATGGTTTTGACACCCTCGTTGCACATAGACCCCCAGGAAGGGGTAGGTGGCGCGACCCCCATGCCAATAAACGACAGAAAGGCCTCGGTAAAGATCGCCCCAGGCACTGCAAAGGTCAAGGTGACCAGTATGACGCCCATCGTATTCGGCAGTATGTGGCGAATAATCAGGTAGCTGTTCTTAGCGCCGAGCAGGCGAGCAGCGTCGATATAGCCATTGTTTCTAATCTGCAGCACCTGGCCGCGGACCAGTCGCGCCGTAGCTGGCCAGCCCAATAATATTAATGCGATTAACATGGGCAGGACGCCGCTCTCTCCAGGGCCTATGCCAAAGGCTATTTTGAACAGGATCATGAACAGTAAAAATGGTAGAGCGACGACAAAGTCTGCAAAACGCATCAAGAGGGAGTCTAACTGACCACCGAAAAAACCGGCAAAGCCGCCATACAGAATGCCAAACAGGACAAACAGGAAAGGTGCACAGATGCCGATAAACAGGGAAACTCTCGCGCCTTGCATCAACCTGGCCAGCATGTCGCGGCCCAGATAGTCGGTTCCAAAGGGGTGAAAGCGCAACGAAAGTGACTCGCCAATCTGGATATCGGAGTCGGCTTCAATGAGCCCTCTATGGATTGCCTCTTCGCGAGTGATAGCAATGGTGGGTACGACTTTTATAGTGCTATAGCTATTCGCCTCATCAAAGCCATCAGTGGGTACAATAGAGTAGTAATATTCTCGTTGCTCGAGATTAAGACGATCTTCATAGCTGATCTCATTGCCGCCAAGGGTGGTTGCCAGAGGCAGACCCAGATCATTGAGACCCTCGGGCACATGCTGATTACGGTAAATGCTGTAGCCTCCCGCGCCGACAACCGGGTTCCAGCGCAGCCGGATCTGCTGAGTGGTTGGCTCTCCCAGAGTATCGACACCAGTGGGCGCTGTTAGCAGTGTCAAGTCCATATCAGTTTCTGGTTCGCTGGGAAAGTCGTCAAGAATAATTGGCTGCCAGCGCTCATAAGGATCAGCGAGTAAAGCCCGCTTCGGCAAGGAAGGCGCCTGAGAGATTTGGTTAAGATCCTGCAATGCCGGGTCGACCTGCCAAAGCAAAGGCCCAGCCAGTGTAAATAAAGCCAGACCAACAACTATGTAGAGGGAGATAATCGCGCGAGTATTCTGCCGAAGACGAATCCAGGCATCCTGCCAATAGGAGAGAGACGGTCTGGAGAGGTGCTCAAGGCTTTGGCCATGGCTGGCTGGAGTAAAGTCAGGGACGAAACTATCGCTCATCTACTGCAGCCTCACTCTTGGGTCAACAAAACCGTAGATAATATCAACCAGTATGACCATCAGGACCAGAAAGGCACCAAAAAATACAGTGGTACCCATGATCACGGTATAGTCTAGTTGTTGTACCGCCTGAACGAAGTAACGGCCCAGACCGGGAATCGCAAAAACCAGTTCAACGACAAAGCCGCCGGTAGTAATGGCGGCGATGGAGGGTCCAAGAATGGTGATCACCGGCAGAATCGCGTTTCTTAACTGATGCTTGAAGAAAATCCGCAGGGGAGACAGGCCCTTAGCCTTGGCGGTCTTGATATAGTCCTCGTTGACAACCTCCAGCATGGATGATCGCATCAAGCGCGTTAGCAAGGCCATGGTACCAAGTCCCAGGACCAGCGATGGCATGAGCATGTGGGAAAAGGTGCCCCAGCCAGCGACAGGAATCAGGGAGAATCCCAGCAGCCCATTAATGTTAACCAACAGGAGTTGACCAAGGGCGGCGAACACGAAACTGGGTACTGAGATGCCAAGTATCACCAAGAACATGATGATAATATCCGGCAGACGATTGCGATAGAGTGCGGTTAAGGCTCCCCAGATAATACCGCCCGTCGCGGCAAAGAAAATTGCAAGCAAGCCCAGTGTCGCTGAAACCGGAAAGTGGTCGCGAATGATATCGTTGACTCGACGATTCTGTTGAGTGAATGAGATACCGAAGTCGCCCCGAAGCATATTGCCCATAAAAATAAAATATTGCTCAGTGACTGGCTTGTCCAGGCCGTACTTGATCTCAAGATTCTTTCGAATCTCCGCGGTCACAGCCTTGTCGTTCATCAATGGGTCACCTGGCACCATATGCATGGCCATAAAAGTCGCCGTCGCGATAAACCAGACAGTGATGATGCCGGCCAGCAGTCTTTTCAGGGTGTACGCTAACATGAGTCAAACCTTTGGTAATGACGGCTAGTCTTTTTGATCGAGTTCGATCACCTGTGCGTAAGTATAATCCGGGTCGGCGCCAACAACGCGCCTCACCACTCCGCGCAAGGCGGGGTGCAGCAAGTAAATAACCCCCTGTTCATATTGAGGCAAAATGACGGCATCATCGAACACAATTTGCTGAACCTTACCCATGGCATCCATGCGTACAGCCGGATCTGCGCTGTTCATGGCGATGCGCACCTGCTCGTCGTAGGCGGGGTTATTGTAACGCCCGCGATTATTCAGATTCCAGGACGTCAGCAGATCGCCAAAGGTCATAACGTCGTCAAAATCAGGGCCCCAGCCGGCAGCCACTATGTCGAACTCGCCAGCGGTCATTTTCGCCAGGCGCTGTTTAAAGGTTTGAATGTCTATTTTGATATCAAGGCCAAGGGTTGCCTTGAGTTTGCCCTGTAGATACTCCGCTTGTTTGGCCGCGGTGGGGCTGTCACCAACCAGTAAGACTAAGGGTGGAAGAGTCGCAAGGCCCAGCTCTGCCTTAGCTTGCGCAAGATATTGTCGAGCCTGATTCAGATCCAGTGGCGCCTCAGGTGCTCGATATTCCTGGCGAAACTTGTCGTGTTTGCCTTTGAGCCAGACCGGAAACAAGCTTTTACCGGGCAGATTTCCCGGTGTTGCCAGTACCTTGTTGACCATTTCGTCGGGATCAAACACGTGCTGGATCGCTCGACGTAGGTTCAGGTTGCGAGTAATCCGATTGTCGCGATGATTATATTCGAGAAAGAATACGGTACCGGTCGTAAAACGTCGAATACGAAATCGTTGGGTCAGGGCGTCTTTGTAAGTTTCGCCATCCAGTTCTGTGCTGACAATCTTGCCGTCTATAAAGAGGTTCAGTCGAGATCGAGTATCGGCGGTAATATAGTCGGCATTGATGGCGTTCAGAGTGATATTGCTGCGATCCCAGTAATAAGGATTCTTGGTCATGCGCAGTGATGCGCTATGAACCCACTGGCTGATCTGGAACGGGCCGTTGTAAAGCAGGTCCGTAGCGTCAGCGCCGAAACGTTGGTCTCGGGATTCGAAAAAATTCTGCCGAGCTGGAAAATAGGTCACAAAGGCTGTGAGCTTGTCGAAATAGCCAGTGGGTCGCTCAAAGCGAATGTGCAAAGTTCGATCATCAATAGCCTCGACGCCGAGGCGAGCCGCATCCATCTCGCCTTTATTGATGGCCTCACCATTTAAAAGGGGGTAAAGGATAAACGCATATTCAGAGGCAGTCTCAGGCTTTAGAGCATTACGCCAAGCGAAGACGAAGTCGTGTGCTGTTACGGGTTCGCCATCACTCCAGAGGGCATCTTCTCGTAACCAGAAAGTCGCATCTTTATCGTTGATCTCCCAGCGTTCTGCGACACCAGGCACAATATTTCCGCGCCTGTCATAGCGAGTAAGACCCTCCATGACGTGACTCAGGATCAGAATGCTGACCTGGTCAGTCGCCTTCATGCCATTGAGCTGAGGCGGCTCCTGGGTCAAGGCGATAGTAATTGTCTGAGTCTCAAAGTTGACCGAGGTCGCTTTATTTTGGGCCCAAATTGGACCGCTGAAGCTCAACAAGAGCAGCATTGCCAGGCAATTTTTCATTTATCTCTCGACACATTTTTGGCAAGTGGCACAGTGTAGCACATTAGCAGATCTGCGCTGGCACTGCTCGTGTCAGAAGCGCTCAGTGCCTGAATCAACCGGCTTTTCCGCCAGACGTGACAGCAGAGCTTTTAATAACCGGCTGATCCGGAGTTTTTCAGTCACTCTGGACATGCGCTCACTTTCAGGTTGAGACCAGTGACTGGCGATGCGTTCGCTGCGATAAAAGCTCAGATAGCAGGGTGGGCTGAAGGCCCTAAACGCGTAGCAAGTGGTCATAAAAAAGGCCGCTTACGCGGCCTTTTTCTTTTCTGCCAGTCCAGGCGCTTATTCCAGGTACTCATTCCAGGTACTCATTCCAGGTACTCATCCCAGGTACTCAGTCAAGTCGCTATGTCACTGGCGCATGGTCACTGGCGCAT